>JAABUV010005567.1_pt1 | contig 14284 bp, 17 predicted proteins | sample 5559971 | NCBI WGS metagenome assembly JAABUV01 (sample SAMN10711881, study PRJNA513362) | rock metagenome | isolation source: Antarctica rocks | place: Antarctica: Victoria Land, Knobhead nord | collected 2015-12-19
GCGTGGACGGGCTAGTGATGTTCCGCATGAGCCCCAAAGCTCGCATGCCATGCGTCCGATCGCATGCCGTGCGCATGCAGCGGCCCCGCTGCGCATGGCGGGCAAGCTGGCGGCGGCGCGGCCGCCTTGCAGGGCGCCGGCACGCCGCGTTGTCTGCAAGCTGACTGCCGCCCACATGCGGCCAGGTGGTGTGCGCAGACGCGATGGCCATCGCGACGCGCGCGCGCCTGGCGGCGGCTGCCGCGGCCGACGCCGACGTGGACGCGGCCGCCAAGGCCGGCGCCGGCCCCGACCCCACCGCGCCGGCCGGGCCGACCTACTTTGTGGCGGACACGGCGAGCGACATGTGGCAGGTCGGCGTGGTGGCCTGGCTGCTGCTGACCGGGCGGCCGCTGTTCGGCGGCGACACCAGCGACGAGCAGGCGCGGCGCGGCACGCCTCGCTGGGACGTTGGGTGGCAGGCCGACGCATGTTGTCGAGTGGGGCCTACCTCCTGACGAGGTGGCTGCAGCACACCATGGTAAGGCTCAGAAGACATGAGTGTGCTGGGATTTAAACGGCTGCGTGTGTGCCATGATGCACCGGTCCTGTCCCAATAGCTGCTGGAGCTTGCAGCAATTGGCGGGGTCTGCATGACTGCAAACAGAGCGGCTCAGCCAGCTGACAACAGCTGGCGTGCAGAGCTGTGCTGAGCAAGCACCTTCTTCCATGTAGGTTGCTGCCGCGCTGCTGGGGCTCTCACCGCTGCCGTTCGAGGCCGACCCGTCGCTCTGGGTGCTCTTCCATGACAGCCAGGCGCGGAGATAGGGCCCGCGTGAGGGAGTGAACATGTGGCCATGATCCTGGCTATCAGCAGCAGTATGAGGCTTGACCAGCTGCCTTGCTACCACCGCTGTGCATCTACCATGCCGTGCATGCAAGTTAAGTACAGATTGCCTTGACATCAGCCTTGCTGTCTTATCAAACAATTTAGTGTATTGTACGTGGCGTGTGTACATGCCCCATTTTTGTTCAGAACTGCCTGCAAGAGGTTGTGCGCGCGCAGGCGGCGGCGCTGGTGCAGGGCCTGCTGGCGCGCAAGCCGGAGCAGCGACTCACAGCCAGCAAGGCGCTGCACGCCGCCAAGCAGCTCTCGGAGGAGGGCTGAGCGCAGCGCAGGGCGCAGCGCAGGGCACTTCCGGAGCGTCCAGGACCTCAATGTTTTACATCGCGCTCTGCTTCATTGACCCGCTACCGCCGGCAGAGACATGCGAGCTGCTCACGCTTTGATTTGATTTGATTTGCGATGTTCAAGAAGGACGCCTTGGGGCATGCATTTAGATGCATGCATTGTTCGACGTCTGGCCCTTGCTGGGTGCCTGCCCTGCCGGAGGCATCGGTGAGCAACCAAAGCAGAGCGCGCGTGTGCGTTCGCAGTTGCGCGGTTCATGGTTGCTCACCTGCTTCCCTCCGCTGGCCCCCCTGAGCAGACATGCAAGCATGAGTAGGGGAGTATCAGGGCAACGGCAACCACAGACATGCAGACTCACCTATGTTACTGAGCTACGGCGAGGCCCAACAAGACTTCAAACGGTGATACTCACTGTACTGTACATTTCCTGCAAAGCACTTCATGCAAACATTTAACATTTGCATGCAATGTTTGGGGCTGCATGCTGTAGCAGCCCCAGCTGGCGCATGCAGCAGCCTAGCCGTACTAGTAAACACTTGGACACCTTTCGCGCAATGTGAGTGCTGATTCAGGCTGCTTTGGTGATGGTATGGTGTCACTGCAACACTGGCAGCACCAGTCTGTGGCCAGCTCAGCGCCGCCGCGGCGATGGAATGCGCATGAGGGCAGGCGGAGACATGCATCCGCGGAAGAGGACGCGCCAGGTGGTAGAACGCTCGGTGCCAGAGGACGACCCGCGGTACAGGAGGTGCAGAAGCTCCGCCTCCACTTACAGTGTGCAGTGCGCATCGATAAAGGCAAGCGCGGTATGTGAGGCTGCTGTCTGACTGTTCATGTGGCCAATCTGGCGACAGAGTCGACCACTCGGAGGTGCACGCCTTCGATGCGCGGCGAGCCTTCTTGCTCAACATCTCCCAGGGCGAGTCAGCACTAAGCGTGGCAGAGGCCGCGCTCCAAATTGCGGCCGAAGACGACGCCATAGTGTCACACAGCACTGTTAGACTGCCCATCCAGGCAAGCGCCGCTTTGCCAATGCTGTCAGTGCTCAATGCTTGTGTTGTACCTGCAAACTGAGGTGATGGGTGGGCAGTATGGGTAGTGTGGGGTGGTGCATGGGCTTGTGCATACCAGTCAGAAAGCTGAGAGGCACTGCTTGTTTCGGGCAACAGCCCTTCCTAGCGCGGATTGAGGCGCTGGTGTCAGACCTGGAGCGGCGAATACTGCGCTTGCTTCCCCCTGACGACACGCCACCAGAAGCTGTGCTGGAGGTACGCCTTGCTTGCCCGTCGCCAGGCAGCACCCAGTCCAGCCTCTCGACAGTCGGCGGAGCCCTGTTATGAAGACGTGCTACGCTTGTCAAGCGCCCCTCCTCCTGCTTGCTGGCAATTGCGGCCAGGCAGTGCCAGCGTACTCTTCAGTGTGGCCGACTCCCCTTCAAGCTGCGCGCGCCGCTGCACCAGGCTGTGTCGGGCTACCTGTTTGGCGAGGCGCGCTTCATGCTGCCGCACGGCGGCCGCAGCGGCCTGCCAGCCGGGGCGCACCTGGACCACCCTGGCGTCTGGGAGGACGCGCGCCTAGGTACTTTCACGTGCATGTCCAAAAAATCTGAGTGCTGGCCTCTGCGTGGCTGGCGCATGCCATCATTGCTTCTGTATGATGCCCTTTTCTCTTGCATCCGACGGCGGTCTGCAGCCCAGCGCTTGCAAAGTGTGCATGGCACTGCATGCATGGCTCCAGCTGCATTCCTGCGACCTACCCAGCATTGGCTCAGCGCCAAGCATCAGCTCCAAGGCATTGAATATGGTGCTATATATGCCCTGCATGATATAGTGTGTGCCCCCGTCCAGGCGGAGTGTTGCTTGCAGGAGCACCTTGCTGCCACAAGCAGGGAGGGCGGCCCGCAGGGTACCTGCACGAGGCGCTCATCACGCGCAAGGGCATCCCCGCCGTGCTGGCCGTGCTGTACGCGGAGGTGATGCAGCGGCTGCTCGCGCGCCGCGCCGTGGCCTTTGCAGTGCGCATAGACTGCTCGCGCCTGGACGAGTGCGCCCCGGTCGCGCCAGTGAACCTCTCCATTGGCCAACCAGCTTCCTGCGTGTTCCATGCGCGAGTGTGGATGCGGGTGTGGTAGGCGAATGAGCGCATCAAGCACTCTGCCATGCACGCCTGTGAGCGCATGCAAGCAATTCTGGCTGCGATCGGCGTCGCTGCCTGCGCTCAAGCGGGGGCGCATGCTGCGCGCGGTTATGTCACCACCCTGTGTGGCCATATCCCTCCGCGGCGGCATGCGGGAGCTGCAGCACGCCAGTCATTTATGCACTGCTGGCACAGCAATGCATGCATGAGTGACTGGCGTGCTGCAGCTCCCGCATGCCGCCGTGGAGGGATGTGGCAACACAGGGTGGTGACATGAGCAAGCACTGTCTCTGCCTTATATGTTGATGCCAAGTGCCGGGCTGTCCGTGCATCGTGCCGCCATGCTGTGCACGGATTCCGGACCCGCGCAGCACCTGCACTGGTTGCAAATTATGGCCTCGCTCAGCGCATGCTGAATTCGGCATGAGCGCACGTGCAGGCTGCCGAGCGTGACGCCGCTGCTGGGCCTCAGTCGCAATGCGGTGACGCGGCCAGACGGCTCCGTGCTCAACACGTGCCCGGCGGCGGTGCTGGCCGAGATCCTGCGCTTCCTGAAGCGCTGCTACTGGCCCTTTGCGTGGGACACGGCGCCCGCTGGCGGCGACAGCGATGCCGCCAATGGCGGCGGCGCCTTAGCGAACGGTGGTTTTGCGAATGCTGCGCAGGCGCGCCTCATGGGGAAGGGACGGAGTAAATGACAGAATGGTACACTAACACTGCTGCATGCAAGCGCGGGATTGCAAGTCACTCATGAATCAGTGCAGTCACTCTTATGGCGCTGCTACCTCGGGCGTGCGCATGGCACCAAGCCCATGCACGAACGAGGTGGCGCATGCCTGCAACACAGACGCCGGAAGCGCCGCTGGGCCTCGGCCTGGTCCTCCATCCCGGGCATGCAACGCTTGCAGAGAGGCGAGCGGCCGTGTGCAGAGTGCGCGGCGTCAACCGCCGAGCCAGCGTGTGCAGACCCCACGCCCTTGCCCCTGCGCCCAGGTCTGGCTGGAGGGCGAGTCCAGCGCAGAGCTGCAGGCCATTGCCATGACCGCGCGGCACCGCCTGGAGCGCGGCATCTGGACATCGCCTGGCGCGGGTGCGGCGGCCTGCTGTATAAAAAGCTCGGTGCATGGCGGGAGTTAGTCAATTTCGGGAGCTACTTGCAGGAGCATGGGAGCGCCGTTCGCGCATGGGCGGCACGCAGGCGCGCATGGGCAGCACGCAGGCGCTGCGCAGGAGAAGGCACCAAGCGCGGTGCCTGGCGGGCCTGCGTGGGCCGCCGGCCTTTGCAGCGTGCACGGCAGTCCGGCGGGCGTCTGTGAGCCCGTTGAGCTGTCCTGTCTGAACTGTTCAATGCATTGTGCAGCAGCCATGCGCACGGAGCCGGATGCGGGCGCTCAGCGGCCGGTGATACAACCAGTGATCTGCGCTATGGTCAGCTTGGCCCTAACCCTAGCTAACCCTATCATTGCGTCTCCTGCCCGCAGGCGACCTGCGCCGCGCGCTGGCGGCAGCGGAGCGCCTGGCGCTGCTGGCGGGCGACGCCGAGCGCCGCGACCTGGGCGCGCTGCTCCTGCACGCGGGGCGCCCGGCGGAGGCCGCCGCCGAGCTGAGCGCCTATGCGGCGAGCGCGGCCGGGCGCGCCGCACCCGCGGCCGAGCGGCGCCTGGTGAGCGCGCGGGGGCCATGCGCCGCACTCCAGCGGGCTCCCGACACAGCTTGTGGTCTGCGTGGCTGTGGCAAGTGAGCATGGCCACGAGCTTCTCGGAATGCGACAGACTCCATGGCGTCTCTGCCCTTCAGTGCGCAGCAGCAGCATCACCAGGCTTCTGGGGAATGCCCCGGGTGGCACTGATGTAACGGGCTCGTAGTGCCACATGTGCTGGAAGATTGCTGCAGAGGTGTGCATGACAGGCCAACAGGCGCCCCATCCTTGCCGACGGCCATGGCGGGCGCAGGTGGCGGAGCTGGGGCAGTCTGCGCGCGAGCTGGCAGGCGCAGGGGGGCCGGGCGAGGCACAGGCCATGACGCTGGCAACTGCGTTGAAGCACATGCCGCCTGAAGTCGACCCCGAGCGCAGGCTGCCGCTGACGTGGTGAAGTGTGGGGTTGTGCCATGCCCTGTGTAACAGCATGAGCACGCACACGGGGCCTGGCGGCACCGAGACGCCGCCGCTGCAAGGGAGCCTTGCGCATAGAGCCTCTATTCGCACGCTGCAGGCACTTATGCCTCGCATATCACATCACACGCTCGATGCTGGGCCTGCTTTCAAGCATCCAAGCGCCTGCCAGGCCGACACATACTCGAGCGATTCTGCACACTCAAGTGATTCTGCCCACTGCGAGCTAAAAAGGAATTGCCAAAAACGCCACGACATGGCTATGAAAAGGGTCAAGTCATACCCGCCCACCACCGCGGTGACAGGCAAACCAATTCACCGCACCTGCCCCAGGGCAAGCAAACACACATCGCCCACACCCGCTGCCAGCATCCTCCCATGCGCGGCCCGGGCGGCCCCAAGTTGGCCAATCAGATGAAATGCTGATGGTACACACAGGTGCGCAGCGCGTCTGGCGCGCAAGCAAAGGAAGCAGCCCCTCACCGGGCAGCGCTCGACCTGCACCTGCACGTGAAGGCATATGGCATGCAGAGCGCTCTCGCGCAACAGCAGCACATCCACTTGAACATAGACATGCAATAATCAACCCACATGCATGGGTGGTCACACAAGTCGACATTCTACGTTTGTGCGCTAGCAACATAAGGAATGTCGTCTGCGCCCTCACAGACGTGCTCGCGCTCGCACGGCACGCAAAGGCGGAGATGCTCAGACAGCAGCCCACGGCTGTGCAGCGGCGCGCGGGTGGTGAGGCTCGACGCCGTCAGCACCAAGCCAACACAATGCCCGCAAATGCAGCATGCAGGCTACCCTATCACCCTTGACAATGTTGCTCTGCTTCAGGCTGGTCTGTCGGTTGCACCACAGCTCACCACACTGGGCTAAGCATGTTTTCAACAGTGCATTCCGAGGCATGCAGCTCTGCATCTCCCAAACGGGCGAGCAAAGCCCGACGCAAATGCGGTCACGCAACAGGCGCCGGCCCGCCCACGGCGGCCCAGCGGCGCTGCCGCGGCGCGGCGCTGCAGGCCGCGGCTAGTTCGTGCGGCTCCAGGAGAGCAGCTTGGGCAGCTTGCGCTTGCCCTTGCGCATCGTCTTGGCGGCGCTGTACTGCAGCTTCTCCACCTCGCACTTCACCGCGCGCCCCAGCCGCGCGCGCTTGCCCTGCCGCATGCGCATGGCCATCTCAGCACTTGCACGCCGCCGATGCGCTGCAGCAGCCTCGCGGCGGCCGAGCTTCTTCCCGAGGCACGAGCTTTACCAGACACGCCCGGGGCACGAGCCTTGCCAGGCACGCCTGCTCCCGTGCGCGGCATCCATGCATGCCCGCCAGCGCGGCCTGAGCGCACGCTCGGGCCGTGCCGCATCCACATCGCGACAGCCAAAGGTGCAGGATAGCGCCGGCACACACAGCTTCTGATGCAGAGAGACCCGTGACTGGCGCGCGCCGCGCGCTTCGGCATGTGGTATACGCCGATCTGGGCCAACCCACGGACACGCCGGCGGAGATCGCGCGGGCGGGGCTGCTCCCGGCTGGGCTTCCGGCGGCGCCGCGCGCACCGCGACGGCGCGGTTGAAGGCGACCTGGCGCATCTGCCACCAGGAGATGGTGGCGCTGGCGTTGCGCGGGATGGGCAGCAGGTCCAGCGGGCTGCCCAGGCGGTCGGTCAGCTGCGCCTCGCTCAGGCCGCCCGCGCGTCGGCCGCCGCCCAGGCCGTCGCCCAGCCAGCTGTCGGAGCCCAACCCGACCTGCGCGCGGCGCGCCCGCGTCGCCGCGCGCAGGCGCCGCGCCCTGCACCGTGGCCGCCGCCCGCTGCGCCCTGCGCCATGATTGCCGCCCGGCCGAACTGCCCGGACCAGGCGCATTCGCGCGCAGCTGGACAGCTGCACGCCCTCCAGCAGTGCTGGCAGGCGACCATCAGCCTGGCCGCCCGCCGGCTGCCGCCCAGCGAGGCTTCACGGCCATCACATAAACGCACAGCACGGACGGCTCAACCATCTCAGAAAAAGGCTCACTAAGAAGCTGTCCAGGCAGCTCACCAAGTTGCACACAAGACAGGCCCCCACGCCTGAATGACCCATTACTGGCGGCCGTGGCGCGCCGGCCGCGCCGCCGCAAAGCGACAGCGGGCGCCTAGGCGAGCGGACAAGCGCGGGTACGCGGTGCACATTTCGACCTCCGTCCATCCGCCTGACCCCGCCGTCGCGGGCGCGCGCGGCCGCACCTGGTCCGCCACGTCGCCGGCAGCCGACAGCGCGCGGCCCAGCGAGCGGCCGAGCGCGGACGTGCCGAACAGCGGGCTGCCGAGCGCGGCCTCGGCGCCCAGGCGCTTGCGCGGCGCCTTCTGCATCAGCGCGACCGCCAGCTCCCACGCCGCGCCGCCCTCCAGGTCCAGCACCTCGAAGCCCTCCGCAAAGTCGCGCCCGCCGCGGCGCGCCTGCGCGCGGCGCGCCCGCTCGCGCCGCTGCTCCACTCGCCTACTGGTCAGTCTCACAAGTGCGCACACCGCCGCAAGATGTTAATTACGCACGACTTCTTACGACAGCACAGGTGTCAGGGGCTCACATGCACCCCTCTCAAATTTCGTACGAGTCTCTGAGCAAGCCTACGGAGGCCTCCAGAGCTGGAGCAGATCTCAGCGACTGCAGCCTGCCCAGTACTTGAGGAGGCATCGCGTCTAGCATTTGGCATGTGTGCGGCGGCCTGCAGGGTGAGGCCGCTGGCGGGCGCGCCTGGTCCACGCGCCAGGCGCGCAGGTCAAAGTCGAACTTCTCCAGCTTGCGCCGGAAGGTGATGAGTGCCGAGTCGGAGCGCAGCGCGGGCATCACCATCTGCACGCGCCGCGCCGCCTGTTGCCGGCGGCGCACAGCAGCTGCCGGGGGGCAGCAGCGCGTGGTGCGCAACCCCCGACGGCACGGCGCCCATCGCCCCGCCATACCTGCCTGATGCAAAGGCTGTCTACATGCGTGGCGGACGCATGTGCCGATGAGCCAAAACCACTTCGCATCAGAGCATACGGTGTGGGTAGCAGGCCGCACAGCTGCTACCCCGCATTCCCGTAGCTACAACTCCGCATTACCAAATACCATTTGAGTGACCGTCCTGCAGAGTGCGCATCGCCAGGAGGCTGCCGCGGAGTCTCAGGGGTAGGGTTAAGGCATGCGCGCACCTGCAGGAGCATGACGCCGGCGCTGTACATGTCGAAGCGGTCGGGCGTATTGAGCTGCCACAGGATGGGCGACAGCATCGCGGCAACCGGCAGTGGCGGCGCGCGCGGCGTCTGTGCGCACGCCAGCGCGGCTCAGGTCACCGCGCCGCCTGTCGCCTCAACCATCACACCGACGCGCAACCACCGACCCACAGTGTGACCCAAAGGTCTGCCAGTGATCGATGTCGTTGCGCGCCTACTTCAGCCGTGCGGACAATGCTCGCACTCCCTCGAGCACACGCCCGCCTCCGCGCCCTGCCTCGCGGCTTTTTCAAGCCCCGCGCCGCACGCCGGGCCCGGGCGGGGGTGCCCGCGCCTGCGTGGACATGATGTACTGCTCGGGCGGCGCGTAGCGCGGGTCCAGCAGGAACTCGTTGGGCACGTAGTTGATGCCCACGCGCAGGTCCGCGGCCGCGCCCAGGTCGATCAGCTTTATTTTGCGCTCCGGCTCGGACACGATCACGTTCTGCGGCTTGATGTCGCGGTGCACGATGCCCGTGCGGTGGCACGCGCGCAGCGCCTGCAGCACCTGCGGGCCCCGCGCGCGGCGCGCCTCGGCAGCCCGCTGGTCGCTGGGGCTTAGCTGGCCACCGCTTTGCTGGAAGCTCGCGCGCTGCTGGCCGGCCGCGAGGCTGCGCGGTCTTTGGCCCGTTGGTTGCGCTCAGCTTTACGGAGCGACAAGGCGTCTGTTCGTGCGCAAACACGGCTGGCACCTGCCACAGAGCCGGTGCCCCGCCCAATCCTGCAGCGGTGGATGGCCGCGCTGGGCGCGGAGGGCGGGGCCGGCGGCCGCGCCTGCTGCATAACCAGGCGCAGGCTGGCCAGGCGCCGCTCGGCGTTGCGCGGCCCCTCGAGCGCCTGCCCGAACAGCAGCGGCTCCAGGTTGTACGGCCAGTCCTTGCGCTGCATCAGGTCGTACAGTGTGAAGTCGCCCTCGTACTTCCACACCTGCGCGCCGGTAAAACCCTACAGGGCTGCAGGGCTGCAGGGCCGGCTTCCATGCGGCGCCCGCGCCGCGGCCCGGGAGGCTGCCGGCCTGCACGCTGTGGACAGCGGGAGGACAAATCGGGCGCGCGACAGTGCGCAAACCCGCACTGCGGGCCCCATGTGCCCCGGCATGCAAGGCCTGCTGCCCCAAGGGCGGTGCCTTCACAGCAACACCGCGTCGCAGCCCCGCGCGCACGGCGCGCCGCGCACCAGCCACAGCGGCTCCGCGCGGCGCGACGCAGCGTCGCGGTCCTCGAACGCGGTGACAAACTCCGCGAACGAGCGTGGCGCGGCGCGCATCAGCCGCTCGTTCATCCACACCTCCGCCTCGCCAAACTCCTTGGCCTGCCGGCAGCAAGCCCCGCGCTGGCCGCCACTCCCTGGTGACGCTCACGGTACAGGCGCAGCCAATGGCGCTCGCGCGCTTGGGCCTGCTAAGAACCCCTGATGCCTTGCGCTCAAGAGGCACGAAGCGCGCCATACAGTGTGCACAACATGCGCTCTGCCGGCCTGCCGTACCTTCTTGACGATGACGGCGCGCACGTCGCCGGACTCGTCGTCCACCAGGTCTGCGCGGTACACGGTGCCGAAGCCGCCCGTGGCCAGCTTCTTGCCCAGCCGCACGTTCTCCTGCGGGATGGGGCCCATGCATTATCAGCGCAAGCTCCCTTGGCGCAAGCAACCGTGATAGGACGGGTCGGCCACGCTGTTATATAGCTGGAGCAGTGACGCAACGCGCTTCACGCAATATGCGTTTGCAAAAGCCGAGTGTGCACGCACGTTCGACACGTGCGTCTCAAGTAAGCAGGGCGGCCCGCACCTTGGTGTACACCTTGTTGTTCACCAGGCGCTGGAACTTGTCAAATATGTAGTAGTCCACCGCGCCTTCCAACACGCCTGCGCACCAGACCGGCTGTGAGCACGCCGCGCAGCGTAGCCCGCAAGCTCGCCGAGGCTCCAGGACAACGCACGTCCTTCGACTTGACGGCGGCCCGCATCGCAGCCCGGGCGCGGGCGATCGCACCCGGCCGCGCGAAGAGGTACGCCAGCACGGCGCTCACCAGCGCCAGCCCTTGCGGCGTTATGCCCTTGTGCTCCAGCCGCAGCACAGGGTCCAGCGTGCTGCGCGGGCGCGCACACCGCGTGATAAGGTCACGCGCCGCAGCCACGGCCCGCGGCCGCGAGCGCGTCGCCGGCGAGGCGCCGGCCGCGCGCGTGCTGCGCAACAGTGAGGCATGCACGGCGCGCGCCTGCGGTGCACATAGTCGCCGCAGCCCATGGAGTGGCACGGCAACGTGACGCGCTCGTACGCCATGGTCAGGTGGTCCACCAGCGGCGGCAGCAGGTCCTGCAGGTGCTCCGGCGCATGCAGCGCGGCCGCGGCCAGCGTCCGCGCCCTCCTGCATGCCTGGGGGATATGCGCGGGCAGCCTGCGGCCTGAGAAGCTCGCGTATGCGCCCGGCGCAAGGCTCGCTGGGGCATAGCTGCAGCTGCACGGCGAGACGCGGTTCGCCATCATGCCGCCAGCCTCTTCGACCAGGGGGAGCCTCAGCCTCTCCTCACGACATAGACCTGTGCACGGTGGGTTGAGAACAGGCCACCTACGTGAGAACAGCTTGATTGGCTTGGACTGTTTTGCCTACCCACATTGATTGGGAGCATTGGACCCTAGGGCACACCACGAGTAACTTTTTCCATGGCCGAGGCCGAAAGCATGCAGCCCAGCAATCAGCACGCTGCCATTCACCAACGACAGCAGCGAAGCAAAAAATCAAGTGCGTAAGAAAAGAGGGGTGGGGGGCTGGCTACACTGGAACACGTGCCATTCCAACTGAGCTAGTTCACACAACGGTTCGCAAGGTCTGCCCAATCGCACAGGTGGTACACGCGTTTGCGACAAGACAGCAACCCAGGACCAGCCTTCACATGACAGCGCACTGGCCGCGCTGCCGGGCTGCCGCGGCCTCCGCGCCCGCCGCTCGCCCGTTTGCCAGAGGCGCGACGTGCGCCCCCGGCTGCGGCCGGACGACACACGCGGCGGCGCCCTTGGCTTCAGGCGCCGCCGGCTGCCAGCACGACAGCGAGGGCGCGGCCAGGGAGGGCGCGCACTCTGGCCCCCGGCGCCGCGCTTCGCAGGCCGGGGCAGTGCATGCACAGCCCTGATCCAAGCCCTGGTCGCCGGCGTGCTTGCACCGGCTCGGGTGCAAGCATGGCTCCTCCGCGCCGCAGGCATGCCCCGCTGCACCAGCGCTGTCAAAATGCCGCGTCGCCGTCGCGCCGGCGCCCGCCGCGCTGCTGCCTGGGATGCCGTGCGCGTCTGCGAGTGTCCCGGGCCACGAGCCCGGCGGCGACAGCCCGGACACGCCTACAGGACCCCGGCCGCGCTTCCCGGCGTCCTCGAACTCCGCGGGCGCGGCCCCGGAGAGCCTGTCGTCCGCCGGGGCGCTCGAGCTGGGGTGCGGCGCGGGCGCGGCGGGCTCGGCTGCCCCGGCCGCCGCGCTCGCGCCGCCGCCTGGCGCGCTGGTGGCGGCCTGCCCTTCCTGCGCTTCTGCGGCCTCGGACGCCACGGCGCGCCTGCCCGGCGCGGCTGACACCTTGAGCACACCATGAACTAGCAAGCCTGCGATGTCTACCTTGTGCTGCAGGATGCAGTTGCGCGAGCACGCTCGACGGCTTCACCAGCGGCATGCAGGACGACCAGGCACCCGCGGTCCCTTTTGCACAAGTGCACGCTCGCAAGGCACTGCACACCCCGCCACCGCCGTCATTGAACGCAGTTTAACGAGCATGCCTGGCTGGCGCGCGGGAACAGAGGTGCAGCACCTGGCGTGCGCGGCGAGGTTGTCAAACACGGCGCGCTGGTCAAAGCCCAGGCTCTCATTGTTGACCAGCGGCGGCGCGGCCGCTGCTACCCAGCGACATGCCCGCCTCCAGCGCCCCGTTCGCCAGGCCCTCGCCGGCGGCTGCGCCACCGCGGCGGCCGCCGATCGCGATCGCCGCGGAGCCCGGCCGCGAGCCGGCGCCCAAGGCGGCGCCCTCGCCCCAGCTTGGGCTCTCGGGCCGCTCGCCAGCGGCGCCGCGCCCACGCTCGTCCCCATCCACGCCGGCGTCACCGCCGTCCGAGTCACATTGCGCATGCCCGGCCGCCGCCGCGAAGGCGGAGCGGTGCGGGCTGCCGGCCGCATCATGAGGCCCATTTACAAACGCGGGCGCGGCAGGCTCCCTCGCGGCCGCGTATAGCGAGGACAGCACCCGCAGGGGAATCGGCGGCGAGCTGCCCGAAGGGGCCGCAGCCTCCAGCTCGCCGAAGAAACCCTCGGTCGATGCGTCCGCGCCGGTGGAGGGCGAGCCGCCCGCCAGGTCGTCTCCGGCCGAGCCCGCCCAGTCGGCGCTCGGCCGCCTGCGCGCGCCGATGGCGGCGCGTCACGGCGGGCGCCGCTGTTGCTCCCGCAGCGCAGGGCGGGCCGGTGCGCATGTCCCAGCCATGCCGGCACATGAGCAGGATGTCCCAGCAGATAGGCTCGGTGTGTGCCCGTTACACGAGAAGGAAACTGGCAGCCCGGCAACCAGACGTTCGCAGGGTGTTAAACGCGGCACTGCAGGTCCCTATCAGAAGCTGCAGGCCATGTGGACGCGGAGCACAGACAGGGGAGACAGGCAGCTCAGGCGTGCTCTTGCTCGCGAGCCGGTGAGCGCACTTGGAGCCGGCCATGCCGGCGCCCGCAAGGCGGCCCGACTGCCGCTCCAGGTGCTCGGCCACGGGGCCAAACTCCGAGAAGAGCGAGCTGCACGAGATGCGGCTCTCCGCGCGCCGCCCCTGCTCGCGCGCGCGCGCAGGTCGATCCCCCCACCTTGCGCCCGGGCTGGCGGCGCCTTGCGCAGAGTGCGCTACGTCCGCGCTCGGGCTTACGGCGCTAATCAAGGGACTGCGCATCACTGCTTGGCCGCACAGACCCAGCCTGCTAGGCTTGCTGACGGCCGCCAGGCGCGCCCGCCACAGACAATGTCACGCGGCAGGAGGCGGGCGCAGCGACACCCGCACGCCACGCGCTTAAAATCACCAGCGGGGCGCGGCGCGCGCGCACCGCGGCGCCGCCGTCCCACCAGGCGCCCCAGCCGGCGGCCGCGCTGCGCACGCTGCGCGCGTCGGCCTCGCGCGCGTCCGCCTCGCTGCCCGCGAGCGACACCTCCGACGCGCCGCGCACGCGCCCGGGCCCGCCCGGCCCGTGCAGGAACTCGAACCAGGCGTCGGCGCCCTCTGGGCCCACCCAGCCGTGCGGCGTGCCCGGCGCGCTGGCCGGCGGCGGCCCCGGCGGCGACGCGCCCACCGCCGGCTCCGACAGCGAGAAGCGCAGCTGCGGCGGCCGCAGGTCATACCGCCGGTGCAGCTGCGCGCGGCGCGCGGCGCGGTCAGCGCGCGGCGGCGACAGGCGGGGAGCGCTGTACGGCAGCGAATGAGGGTGCTGCCGCCTTGACGCCTGCACGCAGCCCTGCTGACACCTTGACGCCTAGATGCAGCCCTGAGGCAGGCCTGCGAGAAGATTGCGGGCGGCGCACCTCGGCCACAAACTTTTCGTGCTTCACGCCGGGCGGGCGCGCCGCCGCGAAGCTCGCCAGCGCCTCGTCCACGGTCAGGCCGCACACCTGGATCAGGTACGCGCACAGCAC
>JAABUV010005570.1_pt1 | contig 14278 bp, 11 predicted proteins | sample 5559971 | NCBI WGS metagenome assembly JAABUV01 (sample SAMN10711881, study PRJNA513362) | rock metagenome | isolation source: Antarctica rocks | place: Antarctica: Victoria Land, Knobhead nord | collected 2015-12-19
GCCGTCGCGCCGGGCAGCCATACGCAGGCACGCTTGCACACGATACCGTTCGGCGCGGCAGAGGTCACAGTAGGCAGAGACAGGCCCGCGTTCCCCACGCAGGACGGTCTCGCGCTCACCACACGCCGCACAGGTGATGCGCCGTTCCTTCATGGCCATGATCCACCCTCCTCTGCCGTGTTACGCTAGTTTTAGACAAAACTAGCGTAACACGGCAGAGTCTCTCTGTCAAGACACCTGCTCTCTCGACTTCGCCATCGGTATCAAAAGCGCCTATGAGCCATTCCTAAACCGGATTCTACATCGGTAAACCACAAGTTCTTGTCTGGACCGCTCACGACACGTCCATGAAGAGTGGATTCAACACTCCCTTTGTTCGTCAAAGCCCTTATACTACCGCCCTTAGTTTGAGCAAGAGCGATGTCAGAGCTTGGCCATCAGCCAACGATAATTCCTCACGTAGCTGAAGAGTGGTCGCGTAAATCGCTGGTCCCAACTCTCTCCATCTCGCGACGATCTCCCAAAAGAGAGAGGCAAAAACGGTCGCCTGTTCATATAGTGTTGGCGCGCCCCGGCAAATCTCCAGTGCGAGCAGCAATATGACCTTTGCATCGAGCCCATCCAAGTGCTGCGATGATCCCTCAGTGCGGCGCCGGTGCGCAAAGATCTCTGCACAGTGAAGTAGGTGAATCTGTACATGTTGACGCAACCGGTCATCGCCATCGCTATTGACTTGCTCTGCTGCCACGAGAAGAGCCGAGATTGCTGTATCGATGTCCTCCTGTGCAAGTTCTGTATAGTCCACTGTGGAAAGGACCGCACGCAGCGGATCGGCTACTTCGACGTATGGCGGTAGGTCCCGCAGAATTAGATGGATGATTCTCCAGGCCGGTATGTTCCTGGGCTCTTCACCAAGGGTCTTGATCGCCTGCTCAACCAGCCTATGCTGAGCGGATTGGGTGAGCGCCACGTCCTCTGCCTGACCTAGCCAGTGGGCCAGCCCATCGGCGAGGACGCTTCCTAGGAATGAGCCCAGGACATTGGTCGCCTGTGTCATATCGGTCACGAGCGATGGATAGCGCGGTTTCTCACCGCTCTCTGCCTCAATGTCTGCAAAGAGGCTTGTCAGTGCGTCACCAAGCGGGCCTGTTGTGCTGCCACCGAAGGCATAGAACAATCCGGTTACTAGAAAGCGCGTGGTATCGACATGGTGCGGATGAGCACAGTCTCCTCGATAGGTACGCATCGATGAGAAGAGCTCGTATGTCGCGCCTGGTGCCGGCGAGCCAAAGAGATGCTCAATGCTCACCACATCCGTTCCGATCGTTCTATACGCCCTGAAAAGACTGTGCGCATGTATCCAGATCAGTCCGAGGCGCAGATGCGGCGAGAGATGAGCTCCCGTCTGGCGCCAACTCCACCGCTGATTCACCCAGTCGAGCACAACCAGGAAGGCATGGACTTCTGCCCGCCCGTCTGCACTACACAAGGCAGCAATCATGGCTGACGCGTCCGCGCCGCTCCGGTGGAGCAGATGCAGACTGTGCATGGCGAGCAGTGGTGAACTGCCAGCCTTGCATATGCGTTCGATGACCTCACGCCTCTCTGGTTCCGAGAGAGCTGCAAATGCGCTCACGATGGGCTCCGGTACAGCAACAGGGAAGCCTGCGAAGCGCTCAATGGCGGCATCTATGCCTTCATCGCCCAAGACAGCGTTCGCGGCAGCGACGAGTGCAGATTGGAGGGATTCTCCAGTCCCTGCCTGTGGATCCAGCCGCAGATAGCGCACGAGTCGGTCGATGTTGGGGGGCAGAAGATCTCCAGCCGAGACGTGAGCCGGTCCTTTCAGTCGTTCGACCAGCATCGTATAGTAGACCGAAGCGCTTTCCCGACGCCACGTCGCCGCAGTCTCGACCCGAGCGATAGGATCCTCCATCGTGGCAATACTCGCTATAGCATCATTGATGTCATGTGCGTTGCCGTCGAACCAGGAGCGGTGCCGTTGGAGAAACGTCTCACGTTCGGCCACAGATTCGAGGACGAGAGGCAGCTCGGCGTCGGCCAGCGGCATATTATGCAGGAGATCCGGCCCTTCGAGGTAAATAACCGGGTCATCGTCGTCAGTCTTCCGCACGTGAAGGGCCATGCTGTCTTCACGCCCAAGTGGTTGCACGTGTCCGATGCGGCCATTGACCGCTTCTACCGCTGCCTGCCAGAATGCCTCGTGTTCAAACTGGAGATCACCCACGCCGACAGTAGGGCGTAGCTCGAAGCCCAAACGTGCCATGAATGCCACATCTTCGGCCAACTTGTCTTGGATCGGTTGAGGCTGCTGATTATAGATGCGCTGGAGCACAGCTTTGACGACGGATTCAGCCTTTTCGGGCGCTGCTTGATCCGTGACGCTTACCAGCGATTCCTTCACTACATTGGCCACTGCGTCGGCTAGATAAGGCTCTACGAGGAAACGAGGGCGCAAGATACGCTCAGTGAGCCATGCACTATACTGGCGGGCATGATCACTGTCCTTCTCGAGAGTCCATGCGTTTGGGATCCGCTGTGGCAATAGACCAGCGAGGCTGACGGCAGACATGTACGCATCGGCACGCTCAGGGCTGTGCCATACAGCCGCCCGCATGGCAGCTAGGTCGAGGTACAAAGAGTCGAGTACCCACTCAGCCCATGCCTGTCGTACCTCCGTCGTCCCCTCATCGTCCCAGATACGGATAAGGGCTTCGCTCACGGCGTGATTCGCGGCGAGTACAAAGGCCATCTCGCCCATAGCGGCGGCTGGGTCGCTAGGCATTGGGGGCCGCTGTAAGATCTCGCTCCGTGCCAAACACGCCGCCATGTATCGGCGGAGAATACTCAAATCAGTTGTTTCCACCAACCTGCCATGAGCGATCTCAGTGGCAGCATGAAGATGATGAAGAAGCTCCTCGTCATCGATGGGAATATAGCGGGTATTTGCTGCGCGCAATCGGCTCACGACCGCATAGTACTGTGCGGGCGACAGCGTCCCACGCGAGCGCAGTGTTGTGAGCACCTCGTTGATGCCTACGATGGGAACACCGCCATCGCGCTGTGCATAGCCATTCATGAACCGATCATCGATCCATAACACATCGCCCGGGTGGCCTTCAAAGGCAAGCATCTCCCGCAGCACACGCAAGTCGGGGGAGTCGTTTTGTCCCTCCTGATTGTCATCACGATCACTCACCGGCAGGAGCATATATGTCTTCGCATCAATGCCGCGGCGGACTCGTTCCAGCAGGCCATCTAGCCACGCAAGATCGTCGCTGCTGACCTGGTGTCTCTTGATTTTATGGCGGGCTTGATCCACGTCTGCTTGCCAGATGGAGACTTTGAAACGCCCGCACGCGGGACGCAGGAGGCCGGTGCGGGCCAGTACATCTACGACCACACCAGTACAGAACAAGGACATATCCTGAGGAGGAGACGCTGTTACAACGTCGGCCTGACCCTCCGCGTGCAAGGCAGCCAGAATTCGGTCATAGTCGTCTTTGTCAAGCGGGCCGGTCCGATGGAGGGCGTCGGCCACTGCGCGGCAGTTGGTGACGTGTGTCTGCGGAGCCTCCAACGGGGGTAGGGGAGGAGGATCTGAGGACGAGCTAAATGGCTGCAAATCAACGACGAACCCCTTTGCATCAAGTGCTCGTCGCAATACGTGTTGCCGGCGTAGCTCGCCGACCGGTTCGGTCCCGTCCATCGGCTCACGGCGCAGTTCCTCAGGCACGACCTGCACGCTGCCATTCTCCGCGAGTTCAACGATCAACCGAGGTGCGGTCAGATCAGTCGGCTGGGCCGCCGCGAGTCCATTCATCATCGTGACGAGTGCTGCGGGTACGCTCGGGGCCAGATGTAGTGTACCAAAGGCATGTTCGACGGCTGGGAGAATATCCAGATGTGCCGCAAGTAAGAGTGCTGTGATGTCCACACAGAGGCGAGATGGTTCGCCACCACTTGTGGCTTCAAGAGAGGCTCGGTTCCCATGCCGTACAAAGAGTATGGGAGAACGCAGTGGCTGGCCTGCCATTTCATTGTCAGCCAACACACGATGGTAGAGTTCTGCTAACTGCCGGTGGAGGGAAGCAACAGCAAGATGTACGGGGATCCTACCTGCGGTGTATAGTTCGCTGATCGCCTCTCCCCGTCGCTGCATCTCCTGGATGACAGCACGGAGTTCGTCGAGAGTCTGGAGGATCTGAACATGGCCTTGGCCGCTCCCCCCCAGCGCCTGCAACCGCGTCGCCAAGGAGCCACTTTCAGCCGCCAAGCCAAGATGCGAAGCAATCTGTAGCGCATCAGCGACACCATCATCTGATATTCCTTGCTGGACCGCCTGCCGCCAGAGGTCACGCGCAACGCTGATGTTCCTCCATCGGCACACCATGGCTGTCTGTATGGCCTGGGTTGCCGGTAGATCGCTGCGACCGACCAGACGCCTGGCTTCAACAGCAAAGGAGTCAAGATCACCTTTGGCGACGTAGGCGTTGAGGAGGAGTAGGACATTCTCAGTGGTAGGATGGTCACGAACGAGATCCTGCGCCGACGCAATTGCCTCCGGCAGCAATGACAAGGCCACCTGGCAGTTGACCCTGAGACGCCGGAGGGACATGGACGGACCTCGGTAGTCGAGCAGACCACGGTACTCATCTAGCAGGCGTAGGCAGAGTTCATAGTCGTAGTGGTTATAGGTTGCCAGAAGGGCAAAGCGCAGACTCGCCTCGGTTTGACATGCCTCTATGACCCGCTGCGCACGAACGGAAGCTTCGTCCCACTCACTGCGCTGCACCAGCACCACGTAATGATCGAACAGGAATGCACTGTCACCTGTCTCTGCGTAACTCGTATCGAGATGCCTGAGTAGCGAAGCCCAGTCCCCCGTTTGCATGGCCTGGGCACGAAGGGCAATCGTCTTGGTATAGCGCAACTCAACTGCGGCTGGCGATGCCGCGACGGCAGCGAGGGCGCGCTTGTACCCTCCCTGTCGTACCTGGGCCTGAGCATACCAGGAGGTCCACAGGACTTCTTGTCCGTTCTCATCAAACAAGTCCTTGGTGGCCCACAGAGTCCTGATCGCCTGACGAGCCTTGCCGATGGTCAGCAAACAGACGACGAGACCAATCACATCGGTCGGTTGCCCATTCCCTGAGTCGAGGCGCCCCTGTAGGGCTTGTCGACTTACCGGTAGGTCGACGGAGTAACCCCGACTAACAGCCCACATGACCGCCGGCACATCGGTCGGATCGGCCGCCAAGATGGAGCGACAATACTGCGCGGCATCGTCTTGCCGATCTGGATCATTAGCTAGACACGCCAGTAGCCACGTCCGCACTATTCTCTGCTCGTCCGTCCCATTCGGCAGCACTGTAGCGCACTCTTGGCAGACCTGAAGTGCGTGCCGCAGGCTGCGCTGGCTTTCAGCATCGCGCTTGACAAAGGCCCAATCGACAGGCTCTGGCCATGGGGACCTGTGACGTGGCAGCGCAGCTGGTGACAGGGCCGAATAGTATCCCACCATAGCATCGGTGATCCTGTTGCCAAGCCAGCGCGGTTCCACCTCCAACGCCTTATCAATGGCGAGTCGAGCTTGTGCAACATCGCTCTCCGTCAGATGGACGAGAGCACGAAGGCGAAGCGTCTCGGCATGAACGTCAGAGTGGAAGAGCGTAGAATCGAGAATGCCGCGACACTCATCGAGGCGGCCTAGTTCGAGTAGGAGGGCGCACCGGAAAGTGAGCGCATCGGTGTCCTCACGCTCAGCGAGAAGGGATAGAGCAGCGTCTGGACCGTCCCTCTTGTAGGCGAGCACTGCCCGCAAGAGTGTGTCATCCGCTGTGGGAGCCAGCGCTCGGGCCTCATCAGCCACTTTGTGAGCTTCTTCTATATGGCCGGTCAGATCCGCTTCAAGGCTGGCAGCCAAGCGCAGAATGCGGGCCTTGGCCTCTGGAGGCACAAGGCTCCAGCGGGCACTATTTCCTCGGTAGCGCAACAGCAGGGACCGTGCGTTATCGGCGTTTCCCTCGCGCCAAGCCGTCTGGGCATCCGTGATCAGTTGATCGATGTCGCCAGAGAGGGCAACGCCGACTTCACCGAGTAAACTGAGCACAGCAGCTACGCCAGCCCCAGCTGTGGATGATATATTCGCCACGGGTTCGGTTTGCACTGGCATGGACGGCGATAGGGGACCACAGATCTCCTGTACCCATCGCTCATCCTTGAAATAGGTCATCACCATGCCGCGATGGGGACGCAATCTGCTGCGTATCTTTGGGACCGGCCACCACTCGTAGCTGATGTTGTACGTGGCAAAGCGCTGGCGTTGGCGCTCTAATTCGTCCTGGCGATCTCTCTTGTGCATGTCGCAGGCAACGAAGAGGATGAAGCGCCGGATCTTCAGCGGCTCGTCTTTCCAACGACTGTCCCAATGAGCGAAGAACTCATCTGACGCCTTGATGATGTGGGCAGGAGGGAAGTTCGAGTAGCATTTGCATTGGCCCACATCGATGCCATCGCCACTCTCAAGATAAGCGCGAATATCGATGCCGTCCTGGTGACTGCCGCGCTCACCGTAGACGTCTGAGGTCCCGATGCCCGGTTCGAGCCCCAACAGCTCAGCGCAGAGATCCTGGAAGACATACTCACCCATCCGGTGCAGCTGTGGGGACTCCCCTGGACGTAGGGTCGGGGGAATAGGCGAGTCTGAAGTCATCAACGTCTTGCTTGTGGCAGGAACAGACTCACTCACTCACCTCTGCAGCAGCCTGTCGCCCATGATCAAAGTGCCATGAATCGGCCAGACACAGCCGTCATTGGTGCGATACCAGATCAAGCTCATTTGGGTTGACCCCACGGACACGAACCAACCGGCGGATGATAGCGGGCTGCGGCCGCACCTTACGCGCTTCAATGTGGTAGGCCGTCGAGATTGACCTCTCTGCCGCGACCGCTAACTGCTCCTGCGTGAGATGACGCTGGACTCGTAACGCGCGCAAGGTCGCCATAGTCCTATCCTTACCTGATGCCATCGAGACTGCGGCAATACTCTATGTACGGCGGCTGCCACTTTGCCATAGAGACATTGTGCTAGGAACTTCCCAGGGTGTCAAGGCCGAGGGCCTCGCTTCACACTGTCTCATCGGTCACGATGGGCCAGGGCCGCCATAGCGTTGTGCGGCAAGTTCGCTATGCCCCTTCGTCGCGCCGCCCGTCGGGACGGGAATAGGATTGGCCCTACCGGCTACCAGCGGGCTGTTCCTGATCCAGAGGGGGCCGCCAAGATGCGTATGTGTCGTCTCTCCCGCGGACGCGCCGGAAGCGTGGGGATCCACGACCTGCCAGGTGCGTCGCCATGGAGGACCGCCGGCCCTTTCTCCCGCCCCGTGCAGGGGCGACGCGGTGATCAGAGCACCCCAACTATCTGAGAGCACTGGGCACACGGGTGTGGGGGCGCAACACACACTACAAACCCAGGTGTCGCGCCCCCGCACGCCACGTCAGGGAAGGGCGCAAAGCACACGCTGGGTGGGAGACAAGGGAGGGGCGTTGTGCCCTCGCAGGGTGAGGATGAGATATCCATCGCACACGACAGGGGTGCGCTGGGTCGCGTGGCGGCGGAGGGCTGCTGCCTGGGGAAGGCTCTTGGGGAAGGCATAGGTCACCTGGACGGCGCCATGCACCACGGCGCGATAGGGCCGGTAGCGGTCCAGGCCACTGTGCAGGCGCTCATCAAGCACGGCGCAGATCACCCGTTCCTGGCTCTGGAAGGCCAGACGATTACAGGACCAATAGTCGGTGTAGAGGCGTGTCAGACCCGCCTCCTCAAGGTACGCCACCATCGTCCGCTGGCGCACGTCGAGGTTGCGGTAGACCGGCAATGTGGTCAGGACATGCGCCGTGCCCAGGAGCGCTGGCACGCACAGCAGGCACAGGGTTGCCCACTGCGCCGCCCGCTGTTCTCGGCTGGGCACGATGCGTACGGTGCTGTCGAGGAAAGAAGCCAGGAGGAGGGGAAGGGCAATCCACACCCCAAGGAGATACCGCCCGCTGAGCCGGGGGCTGAGTGCGGCGATGGGACTGAGCGCATAAAGAGCGACCGTCAGAGCGGCAGCGGACAGGATCATCAGCCGGGCGACCGCGCGTGGCCGATCGTGGCTCCGTGCGCACTGCCACAGCGCGCCAGCGCCGGCCATGATCAGCAGGACGAGCCAGAGCAGACCCCACATGGCCTGCACGCTGGCGCAGGCCCGTGCGGCGCGCCCCAGCTGCGCTGGCAGTGGCCACTGCAGCTGGGGTGGGGAGGGACACAGGCTGGTCGCGCCGGTGGCCACGGGCAGGCTGATCACGGTGGCCCCCAGGAGCCGCGCTCCGAGACTGGGGTGGCTCTCCGCGCCGGCATGCTGGAGGGAGAGGAGTGTGTGCCAGGAGTCATGACCTGGCGCCGCGGTCAGGTTCGCCGCGAGGAGGGGCGCGCTCCCCAGAGCCAGCGCACACAGGGTCGCCAGGGCGAGAGCCGCCCGTCGGCGTCCCTGCCACCATGTCCAGGTCAAGGCCAGGCCACTCGTGGCCAGGAAGGGCAGCACTAACAGGTCGCTCCACAGGCCCACGCCAGCGACAAACCCCCAGGCCGTAAAGAGCCCCATGCGGCCGCGGTGTGCCAGAGCAGGGCGCACGAGGAGGAGGGTCACGCAGAGGGACACCAGGGCGCCACAGGCCAACGTTTCCAGATAGCCCCCCGTTGCCTCCAGCTCCTTCCAGAGCGCATCGGGCGACCCTAGCGTCAGGATGGCCAACGCGGCCAGCGCCGGGCCACGCCCGGCGAGATGGCGCCCTAGCAGGTACGTGGCTGCGAGAAAGAGGGCGTACAGCAGCACCAGCGGCAGGCGCAACGCGAACGTGGAGACGCCACCGAGGAGAAAGAGCGGCGCCGCCAGGTACGCTTCCAGCGCACCCATGTAGTCTTGGCCGTAGAAGAACACGGGCCGGGCCCCCTGCGTGATATGCAGGGCCATCACGCCCATCGTGGCCTCGTCGGCACGCATCGGCGGCCAGGGCACAGTGAGGAGACAGAGGCGCAGACCCGTTGCGAACAGGATGAGGAGCAAGGGGGCGATGCGAAGAGAGGCGGCCACGCGCCTCTGTCCCAGAGTGGGCGGGCGCGTGGCTATCACGGACCCCACCGCTCCCCAGCCAGGCCTGGAGGGGACAGGGACAGAGTACTGGGGTGGTAGCAGGACGCGCCTTGTCTCACGACTAGACCTCGTCTCCAGGAGAGCCGCGTGGCCCAGGGGCGCCGTCCCCCAGAGAGCAGGCCTGGCGCGCTCGTGACGGCCCGTGTCATCTTCACGCCTCATTGTAGCGTGGCTGGTCACGTCCCATCCATGATGCGCCGGCGCGACGCCTCCAGAATCACGTCAGGGCCGGCAAAGCGCCAGGCGACCAGCCCGCGCAGCCCTCTCGGCTCTGCGGTCGCCGACGGGGCTCCGCTCTCTGCCGGCAGGGGACGATCACCGCGCCGCGGGGCGAGCGGGGAAAAGGCACTGCTCCCGTCCTGTGGCCGGCTGCCGGGCGCGCTCGTGGCCAGGGTGCTGGCCGTGTGCCGACGCTAAGGGACTCGCGGGTTATTAAGTATCCCACTGGGGTGGTGCTAGTAAGAGGTGGCCTGGGATGATTTAGTTTTTGCAAATCCCTAACCCCTGACAACCGGGCCACACCATGGGTATCACCGGCCGTGCCGTAAGCCCAGATACCGAGGGAGAGGGAACCGCCGGCCGCATGACCATGGGAGCAGGGAGAGCCTGCCCCCTCCCTTCGTGCCACCAGGTAGAGCCATCCGGCTGCTCCGTGCTGGCCCCTCTGCCTTAGATGCGTCTGCCGTTCTCGCTCTCATGCCGGCGTGTCTTTGCCACACATGGCCCTCTGGTCCAGCTCACGCCGCCGATCACCGCGCCGCCTGCGGGCGGGGAAAAGGGCCGCAAGCATGGGCACCGCCCTCCGTCCCATACCACTCCTAAGAATAAATATCTGTGGATAAACGCCATAATATAGCTTGACAAAGACACCTGAAAAGATGTATAATATATCTGTAGGGAACAAAAAAGACGGGCCGCCCCCTCCGGGAAGAGTTCAGGCGGCCCGCCAAGTGATTCCCCCTACAAGGAGGTTTCGGTCGAATGCTAGCATGCCGGTCATCATTCTACAAGCCCTGCCTGTGGAGCTACCGCATCCTGGACAAGGAAGAGGGGCTGTACGAGGTGGTGCAGAACGCCTGCTCTCCCAAGGTCCACGTGCTGGTCACGATTGGGCCGGAGGCGCAGATTAGCTGCACCTGCCGCAGTGGGCGCGAGGGGTTCCGGCGCACCCAGAGGGGGTGCTGTGTCCACGCCTTCGCGCTGATCACTCTGGCCGCGCAGTACCGGGGGGTGGGCCGCACCTACTCCTACGGGTATGTGTACGCCTCGGGTAACGGGTTCAGCATCGCCTAGCGACACGCAGCGGGAAGGGGCGGCGCGTGCTGCCCCTTCCCCAGTGAAAGGAGAGAGAATGATGGCGACAGAGACGACAGGGCGGCTGTTCCCGCTGGGGCAGGTGGTGGCGACGCCGGGCGCGTTGGAGGTGCTGGAGGCAGCCGGGGTGGCCGTGGGCACGCTAGTGGCCCGCCACGCGGTGGGAGATTGGGGCGAGCTGGACCGGGAAGACCGGAGCCTCAACGAGCAGGCGCTGGTGAGTGGGGCACGCGTCTTCAGCGTGTACCGCATCAGTGCCGAGGTGACGGTGTGGGTGATCACTAACGGCGATGATGAGGACGGAACCCGCGACGCCACCACGGTGTTGTTGCCGCAGGAGTATTAAAGGCGCGGAGCGGCAAGCCGGCCACACAGGCGGCCAGCGACAAGGGGGGAGAGGGTGAGGGCGGCGCCGCGCCGCCCTCTTCCTACCCCGCGCCTGACGATTGAGGATGAAGAAGGAGATGGTATGATGGCAGACGACACGGAGAGCAAGGCACGGCCGATTGACTGGGACGCGCCGATCTCGCTGCATGAGGCCGCTGTGATCGCCGGGGTGGCCTACCCAACGCTCAAGGCGTGGCTGCGTGCGGGCTACCTGGAGACACAGCCATGGGGGGCTAAAGGCAAGGTAACCACCCGGCGCAAGCTGGATGCCTGCCTGCGCCAGCGGGGCACGCGGGGCGGGGGCCGTGGCCCTGCTCCCAAGCCGCTGCCGGCGGACTACCAGGCCCCACCGCGCCGAGGTAGGCCACCCAAGGCCAAAGTGGCTCCCCCACCAGCCGGCGAGGATGAGGAGAGGAGCGCCCCATGCTGACGATCCTGCGCTCGGTGGGCGCGGCGGGGTGTCCCAGGTGTGGGCGGCAGGTGGCCCCCGAGGACCTGGAGGACGTGCCGCTGGGGGAGTTGCGCCTGATCGACCCGCACCTGGAGGGCTATGTCCGCCACGCGGCAGGGGGCCAGGTGGCGGTGTGCCAGGACTGCGGCGACCAACTCGGCGCTCTGGCGGGGGAGCTGGAGGCCTATCGCCGCCGGCTACTGCGTATCTGGCCGACGCCACGGGCGCACCGGGCCGCGCCCCGGGAGGACCAGTGCCTCAGCCGGCCCTTCGAGGCGCTACGGGACACGGGGCTGCCGCTGGTGCTGGGTCAGGCGATCTGGCACGCGCGGCAGGGCGCGACGGCCTACCTGATTGTCTGTGCCAATGGAGAGTGGAGCATCAAGGCTGTGCCCAACGGCGAGGCCTGCGCACCAGGCGAGGAGCGGGGGCAGGTGGCGGTGGCGATCCCCGTGGTGCCGGGGGCCGCCGCCCTGCAAGATGAGGACCTGGTGGGCCTCTCCATCGAGGCAGTGTACCACCATTGCGTGGGGACGAAGGCCGAGGCGGCAGCACTGGAGCGGCTGCTGACGACGCGCTTCTACCGTGCCCTCTACGGCCGGGAGGAAGATGGGGAAGAGAAGGCGCCATAGGGGGCAGCCGTCTGCCGCGTGGCGGCCCTTTTCCCCGCCCGCAGGGGGCGCGGTGATCAGCTGCACAGAGCGAACCCGTACCGCTCTATCCGCCGAGCTGCTCGGCCAAGGAGGGAGGCAGAATGCGGCCGGGCTACGCCCTGCGCCTCCTTTCTTGGAGAGACAACCCCAGGGGAGAGGTCGGGCCTCTTTCCACCTGAGCCACCCCGGTATCCGGTCATCGTTGGCGCTCCCGATAGCGCCGCACGCGCTCCCGGGTCTGCGCCCGCTGGGCTTCTTTCTTACAGTCCTCCGAGCAGTACACCGGCAGTGGACCAGGGAAGCGCTGCTGGGTGACCGTGTTCTCGCACCACGCGCAGATGAACCTGATTGGCCGGGTGGTGATCTCTCGGGTATAGCTGGGCACACCCCACACGGGGGTGTACGCCCAAACCGCCGAAAATTCCGTCCCGCTCACGGATCACGTCGAGTCCCCTGGAGGGGACGCTGTCGTCGTGTTCATGGCTGGTCCCGCAGTGTCGGAAAACCCCCGTAGCGCTGTTTCCGTATGATACGCCATTCCGGCAGGGTTTTCCGTACATATCTCCGTGCGCTGCGCGGACCCTCTCGCGAGGGGCTACTGGCCTGTCGCCAAACAGATGTTTCCCGACACTGCTGGACCGGCCATGAACAGGACGACAGCGCCCGCTCCCGGGGATTCGACGTGATCCGTGAGCGTGACGGAATTTTCGGCGGTTTGGGCTTACACCCCCCACACGGTCCGCGCCGAGGCATGGCCCTGGACGCACACCCGCTCGGAGTGCCGCCCCGCCCGTCCCGACGTCCCCCACCGCCGGCGCTGCGTCCCCTTCTTGGTTGCGTTCGCACGGGGCCGCGGCCTGGTAGGATCGGCGCGCTGACGCCGCTGAGTGCGCTTCATCCAGGCGCGGGTCCACCGCTCCTGTTCCGCTTGCTCCGCCGCCATCCACTCCCTCCATGCCGCCCAGGCATCGTCTTCAGATGCCCCAGCTGAAGACGATGCCTGAGGGCGCGCGGGTTCTGGCCCGGCCTCCAGGCCCAGGGCGCGCAGCAGGTCCCACCGGAGGCGCGCGTCGGTAAGCCGATACTTATTGAAGAGCTTGCGGGCCAGACTCACGGCTGTCTCCCGTTCCGAAGTGAACGAAGTGGAACGGGCGAGGGCGAGGAGGTGTGCAACCTTCTCATCGGGTGTCATGGACCCCTTTCGGTCACTGCGCATGTAACGCGAACGTGCATCACGCCCGCGCCGCTTGAGCATGTAACGCGAACGTGTGTCTTTGGCCCCACGACCAGACGACGCACGTTCGCGTTACACGGTTGTCCACGGCCCTGCATCCGACCACGTCTCCTCACGACCCTGAGGTTGAGCGGCTGGAGGGTGGTGCGCTACACTGGACGGAGAGCAGAGTCGAGGTGGCCGGGAGGGGCGATGGCCTGGGGCAGGCCATCGGGGGTTAGGATGGGCATCGCCACCGAAAGGAGGTGTCCGCCATGCCGCGCAGCACGCGCGTGACAAAGAGCAGGCCTGCCGCTCAGCATGGCCCTCGCCAGGTACCGGAGAACGCAGCGGTGCGCATCACGCAGGCTGTCGGCGTGCAGGACATCGCACACGCACGCGCCCTCTTCGAGACCTACGCGACGTCACTCGCCATCGACCTCTCCTTTCAGGACTTCGCCCACGAACTGGCCACCCTGCCGGGCGCCTATCGCCCGCCGGATGGACGTCTCCTCGTGGCCTGGGCTGGCGCCCACGTGATCGGCGTCGTTGCTCTCCGGCCGCTCGCGCACGACATCTGCGAGATGAAGCGCCTCTATGTGACGGCGGAAGCGCGCGGCACCGGCCTGGGACGCCACCTCGTCGAGCGGGCGATCACGGACGCACGGGCAATCGGGTACGCCGCCCTGCGTCTGGATACCTTACCCACGATGCACGCCGCCATACGCCTCTATCGCACGCTCGGCTTTCGGGAGATCGCGCCGTACCGCGACAACCCTATCGCCGGCGCGCTCTACTTCGAGGCGGCGTTGCTTTGACACCCTCTCCGACACGTGACACAGAGGGCAGCCCCTTTTCAGACAGGCCGTTCATATCGCCTGCCTGTGTCTGTTTCTGATGTCCAATAAAAATGGTGACGGACATGGAGACGTGGTAGAGCATGACCACTAAGCATGACAGATGATTTTGGGAGGGAATAGCGAGATTGGACGATCCGTTCACCTCCTGGGATATCCCGCGCGGACTCCTCTACTCTGACAACAAT
>JAABUV010005573.1_pt1 | contig 14275 bp, 14 predicted proteins | sample 5559971 | NCBI WGS metagenome assembly JAABUV01 (sample SAMN10711881, study PRJNA513362) | rock metagenome | isolation source: Antarctica rocks | place: Antarctica: Victoria Land, Knobhead nord | collected 2015-12-19
CACGCACAAGAGCCCCTCGGTCGTGAAGTGGCTCCAGGCGCATCCCCGGTTCCACATGCACTTCACCCCGACCTACTCGTCCTGGATCAACCAGGTCGAGCGGCTCTTCGCCTATGTCACCGCCGATCTGCTGCAACGCAGCGACCACCGAAGCGTGCAAGCCCTTGAAGCTGACATCCGCAACTGGGTCAAAGCCTGGAATGGCAACCCCAAGCCCTTCATCTGGACCAAGACCGCTGAACAGATCCTCAGCTCACTCTCACGACTTCTCCAACGAACTACCGGCGCAGGACACTAGTCGTACAGCAACCCGTCCTGCCCGCCGGGCCGAGCGCTTCGCGGAAGGACGCGCCGAGGCGCGTTGGGTTGGATCCGGATCGCTGACCGTGTACCGGAACCTGCCGTCAGCACGGCTGTGGTGCGTCCCTGAAGTCCGTCACGGAATCAGAGTGCCGGAATTGGGGCTGTCGACCGGTTCCGCTGCTGCTGCCGCTGGGGGTTCCGAGTTCAGTGTCGGAATTTGGCGATGGGGTCTGGGGTGACGGGTGTGAAGAAGTTGACGAGGTTGCCGTCGGGGTCGCGGAACAGCAGCGAGCGGTTGCCCCACGGCATCGTCGTCGGTTCGTTGACAAAGTCGGAGACGAGCTGCTTGAGCTTGTCGTACTCGGCGTCGACGTCGTCGACGAGGAACTCGATGATCGCGGTGTGGTTGTCCGCCGGGCGGGCCGAGCCGGCTCCGAACAGTGCCACGGTCTGGGTGCCCGCGATCGCCAGCGTGCCGGCAGGCGTCTGCAGCTCGGCGAAGACCGGCGTCGACCAGTGGACGGGCATGCCCGTGACGTGCTCGTAGAACTCGACTAGGCGGGAGACGTCGTCGGTGATCACGCGGATTGACACGAGACTGATCGAAGGTCCGGGGGCGGGGGTGTGAGTGGTCATGCGTCGGACGCTAGAAGGGATACCGGACAACAACCGCCCGGTATGGGGGCGATACTTGCCTGGTGACGCGTCCGACTGCTCGGGTGCTCGCCCTGCTGGAGATCCTGCAGTCCGGCGGCACCCGCACCGTTCGTGAGTTAGCGGCCCGACTGGGCGTTGACGAGCGCACCGTCCGGCGCTACGTCGTCCACCTGACCGACCTCGACATCCCGGTCCGGTCGGTGCGCGGCCGCTACGGCGGGTACCGGCTGGCGCCCGGCTACCGGATGCCACCACTGATGCTCGCCGACGAGGAGGCCCTCGCCGTGCTGCTCGGCCTTATCGCCGGCCGTAAGGCGGGACTGGTGACCACGTCCGCCGCTGCGGCTGAGAGCGCCGCGGCCAAGCTGCGCCGTGTGCTGCCCGACACGCTCGGACGCCGGCTGGACGCGGTGCTGCAGACCGCCGAATTCACCGCGGCAGACCCACCCATGATCGCCGCTCCGGAGAGGGGGGTGTTGTTGCTGCTCGCCGAGGCTGCGCGGGACCGGCGCCCGGTCGCTATCGGGTACACCGCCTCGGACGGACGGCACACCGACCGCACAGTGCACCCCTACGGGATCGTCGCCCACTCCGGGCGCTGGTATCTCACCGGGGCCGACTCCGCCAGCGGCCAAGTACGGACATTCCGGTTGGACCGGATCACGAGTCTGGAGAGCTTGGGCGACACCTTTGAGGTCCCGGACGGATTCGACCCAGCCGCGCAGGTCCTGTCCGGGATCGCCCAGACTCCCTACCGGCACGAAGTCTTGCTCCGGGTTCAGGGACCGGCCGAGCAGGTGCAAGCCCGATTCCCAACAGGCATCGCCACCCTGCACAACATCACCGACGGGGATGGGTGGGTCCGCGTGCAGATGCGGGCCGAGCGGCTGGACTGGGTGCCTGGCGTGCTCGCCGGACTGGGCCTTCCCTTCGTCGTCGAGCGCCCAGACGCCCTGCGCGGTCTCCTGCGGACGCTCGCAGGACAGCTTGTGGCGGCCGCGAGCGTCGACCGCAGCCAGGACGGGGAACCCTCCGCTGACGCTCCGATCGCGGACTCGCATCTCCAATGAGCTGCTGCGGATGTCAGCCTGTGGTCAGGGAACGATCGCGATCCTTCCGGGTGTGTCTCACTACCTACGTTGTGAGACGCCGTCTCGTGACGCACGTTCTGGTGTGTGACCTTCAGCGGTGAGTGGCGCGCTTCTAGCAGCTCTATGTGGCACGGTCGGCGGGCGGGAAGCAGCAGCGGTCTGCGTGTCGGAGGATCCTCACCTGCCTGCGGGTGTCACCTGCTGGCACCGGGCCGGGCTGGGCGGCGTGGTTGCTGAGCGGGCAGGGGCTCGAGCACGGGTCGGCGCAGGTGCTCGTAGACGATGGACGTTCGGACGTCGGCGACTTCGGGGGGTTCGGTGAGCCGGTCGATGCCGAAGGCGTAGAGGGCGTTGGTGTAGGGGACGGCGACGTGGATGAGGAAGACCTCACCGCCGGAGACGACAAACACTCCGAAGGTCTCGGGCAAGCCGGCGGCGAAGTCGCGGAAGGCTTCGATCCGCTCGCGGGCTGGTGGGCGGATCCGCACGGCGATCAGTGCCTGCACCGCCCGGCCGAGGGCGGGCAGGTCGACGTCGGCGTGGTAGCCGCGCAGCACCCCGCGGGTCCGTAGCGCCCGCACGCGCTCGAGCGCGGTCGACGGGGCGACGCCGACCCGCTCGGCGAGCTCTAAGCCTGCTCGCAGGCCTCCTGCTCGCCGCGCTGCCCCCGGGCCAGACCCCGCCAGCGGCCTGAATTGTTCCCCACACCGAAGCTGAAGAGGTCGCCGCATGACCGAGCCCACCCGACCGGAGCGCTGCGTCATCGTCGTCGACCAGACCCCGCCTGCCGGCCTGGCTGCCAACGCAGCAGCCGTTCTCGCACTGACGGTCGGCGCCCGGTTCCCCCAGCTGCCGGGCCAGGACCTGCCCGACGCCGACGGCGACGTGCACCCGGGGCTGATCCCGATGGGCCTGCCCGTCCTGTGCGCAGCCCCCGACCGGCTCGCCGCGCTACGCGCTGCCGCCCTCGACGGGCAGCTGCACGTCATCGACTTCCCGGCTGCCGGGCAGCAGACCACCAACTACACCGCTTTCGCAGCCATCGTCGCCGAGACCCCCACAGCCGACCTGACCTACCTGGGTATCGCGCTGTGCGGCCCGACCAAGGCCGTCCGCAAGCTCACCGGCGGCTTCCCCCTGCTCCGCTGAATAGGACAGGGCGGCGGTGACCGCCGTCTCGTGGACGATCGTCTACGAGACGCAGCGGAAAGGCCGGAGCTCTGTGACTTTCAGCGTTAGATGGCGGGGTTCTCGGAGCGCTATGTGGCACGGTCGGCAGTCGGGGCGACGGGCGATCATGTCCGGTGGGCGATCGTCAACTGGGGCGGACCCGTGCGTCCCGAGACCCCAGTGCCTCTATCAGGTCTTGTCGGCGAGGGCGCGGACGTCGCTGAGTGCCAGCGCCAGGTGGTCGGCCAGGGCCTGGTCAGGACGGGCAAACCAGCTCATCGTCGCTTGGGTGAACGCGGCCATCCCGATCTGGGCCGCGAGCGTCGCCGTGCGGTCCTCGACGCCGCGCTGCTGCAGAGCGGTGGCGAGTGCTTCGGTGAGCGAGGCTTCCTTGGTCAGCGCGCGTTCGCGCAGCGCAGGGTTGGCGGCGATCACCTGGTTGCGGGGTTCGGCGAAGGACCGGTTGCGCTCAAGCAGAGGGATGGCCGCATGAAAGGCGCACCACAGCACGTTCAGCGGGTCCAGGCCTGCGGGCGCGTTGGCGACGCCGCGGTCCAGGTCGGCGCGCAGCGCGGCTTCACCGTCGAACAGGACCTCACGCTTGTCGGCGAAGTGCCGGAAGAACGTGCGCTCGGTGACGCCGGCGCGACCGGCGATCTCCGCCGTAGTAGTGCTGTCGTAGCCGTGCTGGAGGTACAGCTCGAGCGCGGCCTGTTGGAGGCGCTGTCGCGCTTGCTCGCCGCTGCGTGGCACACCCCGATCCTAGATCACGTGTCAGTGACCGACGTACGTGTAGTGTCAGTGACTGACCTTATTGGACTATGCAGGAGGTTCCCATGCACATCTTCGTCACCGGCGGTTCAGGGCTCACCGGCCCCGCCGTCGTCTCCGAGCTGATCGCCGCCGGTCACTCGGTCACCGGCCTGGCCCGTTCCGACGCCGCCGCCGGCCGGCTCCAGGCCCTGGGCGCTGGCGTACGCCGGGGTGAGCTGGCCGACCTGGACAGCCTGCGGGCCGGCGCCGACGCGGCCGACGGCGCGCTGCACATGGCCTTCAGTGGTGATTTCGCCGATCCTGACGGCCTGGTCCGACTGGACAGCAACGCCATCACCGCCATGGGCGAGGCCCTGGTGGGTACCGACAAGCCGCTCGTGATGACGTCGGGCACCTTCGCCATGACCCCTGGTCGGGTCAGCACCGAGCTGGACGAGCCGGATCCCGCGTCGAGCGCGTACTTCCGGATCCCAGGCGAACAGGCCTGCCTGCAGCTCGCGCAGCGCGGCGTACGGTCCAGCGTCGTCCGGCTCGCCCCCACCGTCCACGGAGCGGGGGACTACGGCTTCATCGCCATGCTCATCAGCGCGGCCCGCAAGGCCGGCGCAGCGCCCTACATCGGTGACGGCGCGAACCGGTGGCCCGCTATCCACCGGCTCGACGCAGCGACCCTGTTCCGTCTCGCCCTGGAGAAGGCCCCCGCGGGCAGCTGCCTGCACGGAGCCGACGAGAGCGGCATCACCTTGCGCACCATCGCCGACCTGATCGCCCGCAAGCTGGAGCTGCCCACCACGTCGATGACGCTCGAGCAGGCCAGCCCGCTGTTCGACGTCGGCTTCATCGCCGGCGCCTACGCCATCGACGCCCCCGCCTCCAGCGCCCGCACCCGCTCCCTGCTGGGATGGACGCCCACCCACCCCACCCTGCTCGACGACCTAGAGCACGGGGACTACTTCGACACCCCCACGAGCTGAGCCTGAGATGAGACGAGGGCGGCCCGCAGAGCGGCCTGGCACCTCGGCTTCGAGCCGGCGCTGCCACTCTGCTCTCCACACGCTGAATGCTCCGCGCCGCGACTACGTCACCACCTCAGGCGTCCCGATAGGTGAACGTCCTACGGGACACACTGAGCGTGATAGGCACGCAGCGATGGAGCGCCGGTTCCCGGACTGCTGGATTCCCAGAAGACCCGCCCGCAATAAAGCCCGGTGAAGGTAACTCAACCGCTACAGTCATCCGGTGGCCAGGATGCTCGTCGGGTACGCCCGCTGCTCGACCGACGCGCAGGACCTCACCGCCCAACGCAATGCGCTGGCCGCGCTTGGGGTGAAGCCGAACCGGATCTACGTCGACCACGGCCTCACCGGAACCAACCGAGCACGCCCCGGCCTGCGCGAAGCGCTCGCCGCCTGCCGGTCCGGCGACACCCTGGTCGTCACCAAGCTCGACCGACTCGCCCGATCCCTGACCGATGCCCGCAACATCGTCGAAGAGCTCACCGAGGCGGGCGTGAAACTCAACATCGGCGGATCGGTGCACGACCCGACCGATCCGGTCGGCCGACTGCTGTTCTATGTCCTCGGGATGATCGCTGAATTTGAGTCCGACTTGATCAGGATGCGGACGAGGGAGGGCATGAAGGTCGCCAAGGCCAAGGGCCGGCTGCGCGGCAAGCAGCCCAAGCTCAAGCCCGCGCAGGAGGCGCACCTGGTTGAACTCTGGCGTGCCGGCAAGCACACCAGCGCCGAGCTGGCCGAGCTGTTCTCCGTCGCCCGCTCCACCGTCTACCGCGCCGTGCAGCGAGCCGGGGAACCGAAGCCGGCTCGGGTCCGCAGGGCGTGAGCAGCCGTGTGTTCGTCGACGAGACCAAACGACGCGGCTACCTGCTCGTCGCCAGCGCCGTCGTCCCGAGTGATCTCGACGCGACCCGTCGGATGCTGCGCGGCCTCGTGCTCCCTGGTCAGCGTCGTCTGCACATGAAGGACGAGAGCGACTCACGCAAACGCTCGATCGCTACCGCGATCGCCGTCAGCGGCATCACGGCGACGATCTACGACGCTGGTCGTCGCTACGGCACCGAGCGGGAACGACGAGCCGCATGCCTGACCGCGCTCGTGGTCGACGCAGCCACCCGCGACGACGAGATGCTTGTGCTCGAGCAAGACGACACGCTTGTCGTCTCCGACCGCAAGCTGCTCTACCGCGCCACGCGTGAAGCGGGCTGCCCGGATCTGCGCTACGAGCACCGCCGGGCAGCCGCCGAGCTGCTGCTGGCCCTGCCAGACGCGATCGCCTGGTGCTGGGCGAAGGGCGGCGACTGGCGACGACGCATCCAACCCGTCGTCACGCACGTCCGCGAAGTCTGAACGAGCCCGGACAAGCGCGAAGCCCGAGCGCCACGGTCGTCCGGCCGGGTCTCGGGCTCACTTTCCACAGCTACTGCCGCGGACGACTCAAGTGTAGAGCACCGGAAGCCGCGTCGTCACCTGCCGAGCAAAGGGGACCAGATTCGCTCCGCTGCTAAGGGAACCCCGATCTGGGTGCTCAGTTCAGCCTCCACCGGCCCCTGGCGGTAGCGGGCCTGCACCGCCCCGACCGCCGCGATCCCGCCCAGCCCACCGGCCAGCACGATCAGCAACCCGAGCAACCAACCGACCAGATGGCCGGTGGCGATCGCGGCCGACAGCACGCCGACCCCCAGGGCCAGCAACGCCACCGCGGCGGCGGTCCACAGCCGCCAGTCCCGCTGCGCGGCCGGCCGGTGGGAGATCCGCGCGGTCCGCAGCCACCCCCGGGCCTGGATCAGCGACCTGCCCGGCCCCAAGTCCACCCACCCCCCCGCGTCAGGTACGGCACCCGCGGGCCGTACCCGGCGGCCGCGTCGATCCGCAGGCCATCGTCTGGACCCTTGCTCATGACCTCTCCGTCCCGTCGGCTGCAGGCACCTGCTCAGCATGCCCGCCGCCGACCGTCCGCGGCCCCGCACGACCGGGTTGCTCCTGGGCTGCCTGAGTCACCGGCCCGGGGGTTCATCCGCTGGGCGGGCCGCCGGCAGCGAACAGGTAACGCAGCTCGGTGCCGGCGGCGGTGACGGCCAGCACCATCAGGCTTTGGGACAGCCCGGCGGTGCCCTCGCCGTTGGCAGCCAGGGACCTGCGGTAAGCCTGGTGGAGCTGTTCGACGGCGCGCAGCGCCTGGGTGTAGGTGTCAGTCCGGGCCAGCGGCGGCCGGTTGGGCAGGTGGTGGTCGCGGACCTGATAGCCCAGCACGAGCGCGTCGGGGCTGATGAGGTTGGTGTCCTGGTGGGTGCTCATCGGCGCACGGTCTCCTCCGCGGGCCGGGTCGGGCTGGATCGGCGGTGTGCTGTGGACAACCAGCGCAGGTGGGCCGGTCCCGATGGGCCGGGCCACCTGCGGTGCTCAGGTCCCGGCCGTCAACTCCTCGGGCTCGTCCAGGATCACCGCGAGGGCCTGACCGCGGTTCCAGGCCAGCAGGTAGCAACGCAACGCGGCGCTGCTGTGCACCCGGACGGTGACAGCGCCGACCCCGACGCTCAGGACCCGGGCGCTTTGGCCTGCCTCGACGGTGACGGCGTGCTGCTGGCCGCCGAACACGGTGCACACCACGCTCACGTCCTGCCGCCCGTCCGGTCCGGCAAGCTGGGCTGGCGGTGCGGTGGGCAGCCGCAGGCTTTGGTTGTGCGCGGCGGCTTCCCGCCAGGCACGCACGTGCGCGGCCAGCGCGTCCCGGTCATAGAGGTAGCTCAGGCAGTCCCCGACCGTGACGGCGATGTACGGCTGGTCGCCGCGGCCGCCGCTGGCGTGGGCGCGGGCGTCCACACGCTGCACCCCGTGGGCGCTGAACTGCACCGCGACCTGCTGCCCACGCTGCACCGGCCGCACCGCGGTCCCCGCCGGGGTGGTGTTCTTGGTGGTGGTGATCTTGGTGGTGGTGTTCCTGGTGGTGGTGGTCTTGGTGGTGCTGGTCATTGCTGGCCTCCCTGTCCCGTCCGCCGAAGCGGGTGCGGGTGGGCCGGTGTCCCCCGGCCTTGCGGGCGGTGGGTTCACCCCTTCGCCGCAAAGCCGCCCGCACCATCCGGGGTGCAGCCTGAGTCCGGTGGAGCCGGCCGCAGGCCGTCCGCCCTGTCTATGCCGGCAGGCGCGGAGGGTTTCTGGCATGCCAAGACTGTTAGCCGGGGCTGACGGGATGGTGGTCAGATGCCGTCCAACAGGGCGGTGATCCGCGGCAGTACGACGGTGGGCGCATACCGGGCGGCGGCCCGTTGCAGGTCGGCGGCGACTGCCTGTCGCCGGTCGGGGTGTTCCAAGAAGTAGCCCAGCCGTTCCTCCAGCTGGCCCTCCCCCAGGTCGTAGAGCACGTCGGGATGCCCGCCGGTGATCTCCGGGTAGCTGCCGAGACGCGGCAGGATGCAGCAGGTGCCGGTGTGCATCGCCTCGAGTGTTGAGACGCCCAAGCTCTCGTGCGTTGCGGTGGAGACCTGAAGGTCGGCCATCCACAGGGCCCGGTAGTACTGCGGGAGCGGCAGGTCGTTGCCCAGCAGCACCTGCTCGGGGAAGCGCTCCGCCAAGGCCGGCACGGCGGCCCCACCTGCCTGCTTGGGCCCAAACCGGCGGGTGAACAGCACCTGCACGTCGTGGCGCGGCAGGAGCCGGCGCATCACCCGGGTGAACAGGTCCGGGTTCTTGCTGGCCACCGGTGCATGGTTGAACACGATGGTCGGGCGCGCCCAGCGCTCCTGGGTTCGGTAGGCGTCGATGCGTTCGATGTCCAGCGGCAGGCCGACAACTTCGCTTTTGGCGTCGAGGGATTTGGCCAGCGGGGCGTTGAAGGCGGAGATGGTGTCCCACAGCGTTGCCCGCAGGTACTCCGAGACCAGCAGAACGCGGTCCAGGACGTGCAGGTTGGCCAGGTCGAGCAGCTCCATCCCGGGATAGGCCTGGAATCGGAAGGTGTCGCTGGGGTCCCAGTGGCTGCCGTGGGTGTAGCCGACGAGCGGCACGTCAAGCCCAAGATCGAGCAGCATCCGGCGGATCTCCACCGGAAACGTCGAGAACGCGTGGAAGGAGAAGACGACGTCGGGCGGCGACGTGCTCAGCACGTCCAGCACCCCGTCATAAGACGACAGCAGCCACCGCAGCCTCCCGACTCGCTCATCGTCGTCGCCGGCACCGTCGCCGGCGGCGGGGACGGCGACCTCGGGTCGGGCGAGGTCGAAGCCGGCTGCTGCCAGGCCCGTCCTGATCGCCGCCGAGGCGGTGAGCCCGTAGCCGATCGCGTCGCTGGACGGTGCGCCGGCTGCCTGCCGCGCGTGCCCTGCGGGGACGGTGTATCCGTCGAGGTACAGGACCCGCCGCCCGCTCGCCGACCCGCTCGGCAGGCTCGGCTCGCACGGGGAGGTCAAGGCCGGTCCGCGGGCTTGTAGCCCAGGACGGCGTAGTCCTGAGGCCCGTATAGGGCGAGCGAGACCAGTTGCTCGACCTGCCGCTCACCGCCGGAGCCGGCGGCTGGTAGCGGGGACCGGTTGGGGTGCAGGTGCCGCACCTCAAGCTCGGCGAAACCGGCTGCCGACACGAGGTACTCGGTCAGGGCCGGCGGCAGCGGCGAGCGGTGCGTCGGGTCGTTGTAGAAGTCGCACGCCGCCATCTGCAGGTTGCTCGGGTTGGGCGTCTCGAGCAGCACACATCCCCCGGGTCGAAGCGCGTGCGACGCGGCGGCGAGCAGCGCGAGCAGCTTCTCAACGTCGAGGTGCTCAATGAGGTGAAACGCGGTGACCAGGTCCACCGAGTCCGCCGGTAGGCCCTGCAGGTGCGCGACGGCGTCGCCCGCAGCTAGGTCCAGACCACGAGCCCGGCCTGCCTCGACGAACGCGGGGTTGGCGTCTACACCCGAAGCGGACACCCCGGCGTCCTGCAGCAACGCCAGCCACTCCCCCCGCCCGGAGCCCACGTCCACAACCCCGCCGCCGGTCCCGGCTGGTCTGGCAGCGACGTCGACGAGCCGGCGCACGTCCGGCAGGTAGCACGCAAGCTTGGCGGTGACCTCGGCGGTGGACCCCCGGAAACGGTCGGTGAAGTCGGCGTAGAGCGCCGCGAACCGCGGGCCGCCGCCGGCGAACGTGGCGCGCAACTCGCCAAGCTCCGCCTCAAGCCCCGCGATCTGCCGGCAGGCCTTCGCCAGCTCGGCTGCCAGCTCACCCAAGGCCGTCTCGAGCCCATCCGTGCGCTCGGCCGGCGTCAACCCCGGGCCGCCGGGGGCTGCCAGGCTCATTGCGCCTCTACCGCCTCCCGGTAACGGCGCGCCCTTCCGGTCATCTGGCCCTCGCAGGGACAGTCGCACGCGCCAGCCAGCGATGATGCGGCGCCGCTGGACCCCCAACGCCGTGCTCGACGACGTGCTCGACGACGTGGTTGACGACGCCTCCTGGCGCCGTCGGCACCCGCTCAGGCAGTGACACTCGTGTCCCCTTCCAACGCCCCCTGGGGACGGTCGGTTTGTCGTGCTGCCTGGTGTCTACTCCACGGCGTGACGGTGTCGGGCCAACGCCTGGGTGTAGACCTCGGCGTGCACGGCGGCGATGGCCTCCCAGCTGTGGCTGGCCGCTGATACCCGACCGGTAGCCGACAGCCGGTCGGCGAGGCACCGATCGGACAGCACCCGCTCCAGGGCGTCGGTCAACATGGCCGTGTCGCCGGGTGGTATCCGCAGCACACCGCCGGTCTCGGTAGGCCGGCGCACCGTGCCCGGTGCGGCGGTAGCGACCACCGGCACACCGGCGGCGAACGCCGTAAGCAGCGAACCGGACTTTCCGGTGACGCCGGCGTTGAACGGGAACGCCGCGACGTCGGCAGCCTGTAGCAGCCGGGCGACGTCGGCCTCAGGCAGGTAGCCGGTGAAGTGGACCCTGCCCTGCACGCCGGCCGCTGCCGCGGCCTGCTCAAGCTCGGCGCGTAGCACGTGGGCGGCAGAACTGGGGACCGAGTGGCTCTGGGCGCCGCCGATCAGGAGCAGCCGGACCCCGGGCCGCTGCGCTCGTAGGGCCGCTACCGCTGCGATGAGCCGGTCCAGCGCCTTCTCGGGGTGCAGGAAACCGAAGAACGCGACCAGGGCAGCGTCGGGTAGCGCGCCGAGCTCACGCCGCACCTCGCCCCGAGCCTGGTCATTGGCCACGACCTCGACGTTCACCCCGACCGGCACCTGCCGGGCAGCAGGTGTCCCGCGGGGGAAACGGGCGCGCAGCACGTCCAGCTGCTCCGGTGACGGAACCAGCAGGCAAGCCGCCTTCGTGGCCAGTAGCAGCGTCTCGCGGTCGGCGTACCCGCGTCGTTCGAGCGCCGACCACAACGCCGAGCGAACCCGTGCGCCGCGTGCGTCCCCGGACCACACGCCGTACTCGTGCAGCGTCACCACCCAGGGGATGGCTCGGGGCAGCAACAGCGGCAGCAGACCCACCGCGCGGCAGGAGCCGAAGACCGACGGTGCGAACTGCACGTGCACCACGTCTAGATCCAGCCGGCGCAGTACTCGGGCCGCCGCCGCCACCCCGGGCGCATCCCAGCGGTCGGTAACGCCGGCGGCACCCTGCCCAGCAGCCCGAGCCAGCTCGTGGGTGGTGATGACAAGCGGGTCGAGCCCGTCGCGGGCCAGCTGCACGGCGAGACGGCGCGTGTAGTCAGCCACCCCGTCCCGCATCGGGTCCAGGTAGCCGCAGACCAGCCCGACCCGCGTCCCGCTCATCCCCAATGCAACCTCCTGCCGGTCGGCGAAAGTCGAAATGCACAAAGCCAAACGGAAAGCCGAACGACCACCCCACCTCAACAGGCCAGCCGCCAGTCCACCGATGCTCCGGCAGGGTGGGTAGTGCAGTTCACCACTCGGCCAGCAGCCCGGGGACATCGCCCCGGCGGCGAGCTGTACCCACATGGCCCCGGCCCCGGCCCCGGCAGCTCCTGCTTGCCGGCTTCCGCTCGGACCCGGATACCGGTCTCCGCCAGCCCTGCCGCGGCGCCCAGTAGCGCGGTAGCGCGGTAGGGGGGTGGTGCGGGGGAACGGGCCGGCCCGGCGCCGGAGGCCCTCTCTAGTCGACTGCCGCGGTGCCCGACGTGGTGGAACTGCTGGAGCTGCTGCAAGAGGAGAACACCCCGCGGTGGCAGGCCTGCGAGCTGTTGTGGTGCACCGCGTTGACGCCGCCGTCCGAGGAGCGGCGCCGCGCAACATCGGGCACGGTTCATCAGGTGGGACGCCGGTCGACCTCCGACCGGTCGACCGTCGCTAGCTCGAGGCCCGCTACGAGCTGACGACTGCCGCCGACCCGCTTCGACTGCGGATGACCCGGCTGGACACGCTGGCAATGACCCCCAAGCGTCCCGCCCGAATCAGCCGTTGACGACGGCCAAGCGCTGCGGGAGCAGGTAGCTCAGCGGGTCAACCGAGCGCGCCACCGCCGGCCCCACAACCGCCATGTCCGGGCCGCCGAGTGGCTGCTGATGCCACGAGACCTTGCCGTCTGCCACCAGCTCTCGATCACCGGCACCCAGACCCGAGATGGTCGAGCAACCTGGCAGGCGCACGCCGAACCGCTTGCCCGTAGACCTCCGGCCGCTCGTGCTGCGAACCCCTCGGCACGGACTCAGCGGAGAGCTGGAGATCGACGCCGAACTCGTCGTCGTCGCCGCCGCCGACTGGAAGTTCGACGAACGGTCGGTCGGTAGAGGCAACCACGCTCCTCGATCTACACGCAGATGAACCGGCAGCACAGACAGCTCACTTCGAACCGCCGCCCGGAGCCGACGTGACTGAACGGCCGCTGAGCCCCATACCGACACGCTTCAAGCCCGCCTTCGCGGCGGGCATTCTGACCGCCCCAGGCAGGGAGTACGTAGCACGGCTACTCAGCCGCCCCCCAAACCGGCTCTTCACAATGCAGGGTGTAGTCGGGGTCTGAAGCCGCCGGTCTCGAGCAGGGATCTGGCGAGGTAGTTGGTGAGGTTGCGGAAGCCCAGCGCGCTGCCGCGCAGGTGTTCGAGGCGTCCGTTCACCGGCGCTGAGCGTGCCGGAGCAGCTGGTGCTGGACACTTTCGTCTTGACCACCGCCGGGTCGCTGGACCGTACCCGCAGCTACGCCGAACAGGTCCACGCTGCCCGCACCGACCCGCTCACCGGGCTGGCGAACCGGCTGGCGTTCACCGAACACCTGGAACAGCTGCTGCCGGCGGTGCTGGACGCGCACGCCGCCGCCGGGCCAGCCAGTGCGCCGGGCCTGGCGGTGCTGCTATTCGACCTGGACCACTTCAAGGAGGTCAACGACACCCTCGGACACACCGCCGGTGACCTGCTGCTAGCCCAGCTCGCCGCTCGGCTGGCCGGCTGCCTGCGCCCCGGGGACCTGGTTGCCCGCCTGGGCGGTGATGAGTTCGCGGTCCTGCTGCAACACATCAGCACCGGCCGGCAAGCCCTGACCGTCGCCGACACCCTGCTCGGCCGGCTCAATGAACCGGTGCTGGTGCAGGGTCTGGAGCTGCCGGTCGAGGCCTCGGTCGGGGTGGCCCTGGCCCCCCGGGACGGCACCAGCGCCCAAGCGTTGCTGCGCTGCGCCGACGTGGCGATGTACCGGGCCAAGGACAAACGCAACAGCGCCGTGGTCTACGACCCGAGCCTGGACCCCGCCGGCGCCGAGCGCCTGCAGCTCGTCTCCCAGCTGCGAGCAGCGATCCGGACCGACCAGCTCGTGGTGCACTACCAGCCGATCGTGTGCCTGGGCACCGCCGCGGTGCTCGGCGCCGAAGCACTAGTGCGCTGGCAGCACCCCCAGCGCGGTCTGCTGCAACCAGGGGCGTTCGTGCCCGCGGTGGATCGCACCGCCCTGATCGTGCCGCTGACGCTGTGCGTGCTCGAGCAGGCAGTCCGGCAGGCGGTGACCTGGCCGAGCACCGCAGCCGGGGAGCTGACCGTCAGCGTGAACCTATCCCCACACTGCCTGCTGGTGCGCAGCATCCCCGAGCAGGTCGCGCGGATCCTGGCCCGGCACGGCCTGCCGGCCCGCCGCCTCATGCTGGAGATCACCGAGACCCTTGCCATGTCGGACCTGGAGGTCGTCGACGACGTCCTGACCGCGCTGCGGGAGGTGGGCGTGCAACTCAGCGTGGACGACTTCGGGACCGGCTACAGCAGCATGAGCTTCCTGCGCAAGATCGCCGTGCACGAGGTCAAGGTCGACCAGAGTTTCGTCGCCCAGGCCCCCCATTCCCAGCACGACCGGGCGA
>JAABUV010005580.1_pt1 | contig 14257 bp, 23 predicted proteins | sample 5559971 | NCBI WGS metagenome assembly JAABUV01 (sample SAMN10711881, study PRJNA513362) | rock metagenome | isolation source: Antarctica rocks | place: Antarctica: Victoria Land, Knobhead nord | collected 2015-12-19
CCGCCCCCGGCCGGCCGCGCAGGTGGGCGTGCCGAGCATTGTGTGCTTCCTGAACAAGATCGACGCGGTGGAGGATGAGGAGCTGGTGGAGCTGGTGGAGATGGAGCTGCGCGAGCTGCTCTCCTTCTACAAGCGCGCCGCCCGCCCTCAAGCTCTTGGGCGCCGGGACTGGGGCAATTTCGCTGGCTCCCTCATTGGGGCTGTGCGAGCTGCTCAGCCTCTTACAAGCGCGTGTTGGGCCCTTTGGCATCGGGGCTGGGGCGCTTGCGCTGGGCGCGGCTGTGGCGCGGCGGGCTCCCAGGGCTGGGCCGCGCTGTGCCCGTCTCGGCTCGTGCGGGTTGACCACGATGTGGGTTGCCAGCCGCTGGCTGCCTGCTGTGCAGCCATTTTGCACTGGGGTCGCAGTCAGCGTCGCTGATTTCCCGGACTTATTTTCTTGTGTTTCATAAGTTTCAGAGCTGGGGTGTACGGTTGCAGAAGCGGCGCCCCAGCCGTGGCCCGCAGCGCGGCCGCGCCATGTAGCGCGGGCGCGAGCGCCGGGCGGCGCGCCGGCAGGTTCCCGGGCGACGATGTGCCGATCGTGCGCGGGTCCGCGCTGGCTGCGCTGAAGGGCGAGAACCCCAAGCTCGGCCGCGACGCCGTGCTGGAGCTCATGGACGCGGTGGACGCATACTTTGTGGACCCCACACGCGCGCTGGACCGGCCGTTCGCAATGCCGATCGAGGACGTGTTCTCCATCCAGGCGCGCAACCCTAAAGCTGACGCGTGACGCGGCGCGGGGCGCGCACCGCAGGGAGGGCCGGGGGCCGCAGGCGGGGAGGCGCCCGCACGGCCATGAGGCCCTGGCCGCGCGCGGGGAAGGAAGGCTGCTGGGAGCTGGGGGGCGAGTCACCAGCATGGGCTGTGTGATACCAGCCTGCCGGCGCTGGCGACCCCAGGAGCAGACAGGTCGCGTGCGGGCTACAGTAGCTGCGCCAGAGCGTGCCTTGCGCCAGCACTGAAGGCAGACAGGCTGCACTGCCGTCGTTGCTGGGCGGCACGGCGCAGAATGACGAGGCGTCGTGACGCACACCTGCTGCAGCCAGGGCGGCGCCCATGCGGCTGGCAGAGCGGGCGCTGCGGGGCGGCAGGGGCGCGGCACGGTGGTCACGGGCCGCATCGAGTCGGGCATCGTCAAGGTGGGCGACGAGGTGGAGGTGGTGGGCATCCTGTCGCCGCAGAAGACCATCGTCACCGGTACGCGCCTGCGCGCGCACACCCACGCAGCGTAGCCTGAGCGCTGCTGTCACCGGCGTCCCACGGGCTGGCAGAGCGTGCGATGGGCAGTGTTGTGTGCCGCTCGCAGCGGCAGCAGCAGCAGCAGCACTCGGTCTTGGTCACAAAGAGCGCACCCGGTGTGCGCTCCGCGTCCTTGACCGCGCTATGCTTTGCCGCATGTCATGAGTGGCACAGGATGTTCCCTGATGCAACAAAAATTAAAGGTCGTCAGATGCAAGGGTTAGGTACACTGACCCAGGAGCGCGCGGCGCAAGGCGTGGAGATGTTCAAGAAGCAGCTGAACGAGGGGCAGGCGGGCGACAACGTGGGGCTGCTGCTGCGCAGCCTCAAGCGCGAGGACGTCGTGCGCGGGCAGGTGCGGCGCCCGCCCCGCCGCGCCGGGCCGCCCTCACTCTTCGCAGCCGGCGGACTCCCGCCTCGGCACATGCAGTGTCGCCCCGGCTGCGCGGCCCGCCGTAGGGCAGACCGTCCGCGTATGGTACTGCGCACGACGGGCTCACTGCAAACCACAGTTTCGGGCATAGGGCGCTACATCCAGCGCGCGGCTCTGCGTGCCAAGTGGGAGGCGAAGCAGGGGCGGTGACGTTCAACAGGACGTGGTGAGACGCATCTCTGTATGATTCATGTACACGGGCTTTGTAAAGGCGCATTCCAAGGCTAGGGTGCGGCCGCAGGTGGTGCGCATGGGGTTGGTTGGGGCGCGCTCCAGGGCCGGGGTGCGGGCGCAGGTGATGTGCAAGCCGGGGACGGTGAAGCCGCACAAGCTGTTCGAGGCCGAGATCTACGCGCTGAACAAGGAGGAGGGCGGCCGCCACAAGCCGTTCTTCTCTAACTACAAGCCGCAGTTCTACTTCCGCACCGCCGACATCACGGGCGCGCCGGGCGCCGCGTCTGCTAGCTGCTTGAGCGGGTCTGCTGCAGATGATTGGCCGCAAGTGGTGCTCAAGCGAAGGCGTAGTGCAACACACTGGGGAAACGGAGGCAGAGGCGGGAACGTCTCTGATTTGCTGCAGGCCGCTTGCAGACGACAAACAGAGGGGTAACGCGGGAGGCAAGCGGGCGGCATGCGCGGCATACGTGGCCGAGGGCATGGGCTCGTGATGTCAGGCAGAGCTGTGCTGTGGGAGCTTCCACACCGAGCTCGCTAGGAGACAAGGAGGGAACACGGGAGGCGCGCGGGCGGCAGGCACGGTGAGGCTGCCGGAGGGCGTGGAGATGGTGATGCCGGGCGACAACATCACCGCCAACTTTGAGCTGCTGCACGCGGTGCCCATGGAGCCCGGCCTGCGCTTCGCCATCCGCGAGGGCGGGCGCACCGTCGGCGCGGGTGCGGCCCGGAGCTCGGCACCGCATCTGTGACCGAGTGTCTTTCCCCCTGCTCACTCAGCGTTTGTAGCGCCCGCGTGCGCGTCGCAGTCTGCAGGGCATAGCACTGGCGCAGATGCGGGCTTGTTCGGCGTCTTCTCCTCGTGAGGCAGGAAGTTGCTTTAGCGCTGCATGCTGTGCTGATGTCTGCGCTGCCCAAGCAAGCGTCTGGTCCATCTTTGCTTGTCAGAAGTATGGTGCACACTGCCCGCAGATATGCGTGAACATCAATTACTCTGCACTGGCGCACAGTTGGCGCAATGCTGTCAGAGGCGTAACAACGACAATTCATATCTTCGGGAGCGCATGCTGACCAGGGAATGTCCTATACGCAGGCGTCGTGTCCAAGGTGGGCGTTTGATGCTCTACAGCCCTGGGAGTCAGGACGCCAGGGCGCGGCAGGACCCTTGTTTAATGGGTCGTTGCCAGCAGCTGCTGCAGCTACTGCTGCCAGCCCACACCCAGATTCACGCTCAAGATCGTCCGGCTGTGCTGTTCTTGCACTGCAACGTAATGCATGCATGAAGGCGGTCTGACATAGACAGGGTTTCATACAGTATACTGTGTTAAGCATGCACCATGCACCGGCGCGGTGCCGATTGCGCCCGGCTTGCTGAAGCCGCATGCCCTGCTGGACACTCTGAGCATGCCAAGCATCCGCAAGCTCGACAACACGTTTGTCCAGAGGGTACCTGCCAGATGGCCGGTGCACGCTGTGCTGCAAGATGGGCGCACGTGTGACAACCAGCAAGCAGCTGTTGGACTGCAAAAGACACACTGAAACCAGAGCATGTCAGGCTTTGAACGAGACCAGGGGCAGCATACCCCACAGGTAAAGGGCACGGCCAGCAAGGCGCCAGCTGCCAAAGCGCTGTGCGCGTTATCACGCAAATCCTCCGCCGAGCGCGGCAGCAACCATGGCCTTCCTACGTTTCCAGTGCCAGGCGCAGCGAAACGTCCAGCGCGGCGACCGAGTGCGTCAGCGCGCCGCACGACACGTAGTCCACGCCGGTGGCCGCAATCGCGTGCGCTGTCCGCAGCGTCACATTGCCGCTGGCCTCGGTCGGCACGCGGCGGCCGATGAGTGCGACGGCCTCCCGCATCATGCTCACATCCACGCCACCTGCATGCGTCGTCCAGCCAACCTACCTTGGTCTGCATAGTGATGAGCAGAGTAGGAACGACTCCGAGCGCAGCACGCCCAGACCGGGCATGCCTGCGGCTCTTGAAGCCATGGCCGCTCATGCGAGAGCGGCTTGCAACAGTGCTGGGAACTCTGGTCAGGCGTGAGGTGCTTGGGAAGTGAGCAAGGCGTAGTGGTTGAACTGTTAAGCAGCCATGCAAGAGGCTGCCTTTGCACCTTGCTGCATTTCTGATGGCCGAACTGCGTGTCTCCATGGCAATGACACGCACCGACCTCGCTACCTAGGTAGCATGTCTGCGTGGCGGACTCCTGCACGCCGCGGCGCGGCCGGCGCGCACCGGGCTGGCCGGCGTCCAGGCGCGCCATGTTGTCGAGCATGATGCGGTCCACGCGCACGGCGCCGTCTGCGGCCAGCAGGGCCAGCACCTCGCGCACCTCGCCCAGGTCGCGCGTCTCCACCTCGATCGGCACGGCCAGGCCGTGCTCCCGCGTGTATGCCTGGCCGCGCAGCGCGCGCAGCCTGACGCTGTCTGCATCGCCGTAGGCAGAGTGTCTTGCAATGCAGCACGTCCTGAGCTGATCAGCTGGTGCAGCACTACCGTAACACGAGGGCACACAAGGTCTGGACATGCCCTGGGCACTGGGGGCGCCCGTGGCCAACACTTCCAGCAAATGTGGTGAAAATGCAGCACTTTACTGACGTCCTTCAGCGTTCCTTGCAACAGCAAGCGGGGCAGATGTGCTGGCACAAAGGTCCCTGTCTCGTCTGCATGCGCTGACCAGGCCCGCTCCCCACTGCCCAGCACCAAAACTCACAAGCCCGGCAACTTGCAGCATCCGGCACGGTCCCACGCACTCCACCTCGTGCGAGGCGCACGCTGCCTCTGTGCCATGGGCGGACGGCGGCCTAAGCGGTGTGTGCGAAGTGCGTGACTTGTCTGCGCTGATGACGCAGCATGCACGACTCGCGGCGGAGTGCCGCGTGCGCACGGCCGGCAAGGGTCAGAGGCATGCAACACGGAACAGGCCGCACCATGCAGGCGCGGATGGCGGGGGCGACGCCGCCAGCCGCGTCCACGTGGTTGTTCTTAATCATGACCATGTCGAACAGGCCGATGCGGTGGTTGGCCCCGCCGCCCGCCAGCACCGCCCACTTATCCAGCAGCCGCAGCCCCGGCGCCGTCTTGCGCGTCTCAATGATGCGCGCGCCGGTGCCCTGGCGCATGCGTACCCTCAGGCGCCTCGTAAGCGATCGGGCATGTTTGCCTGAAGCTGTTGGGGCTTGCGCGCTTGACATGCTGGGAAGCTTCCACAGTCGTACAGCAAGGCATTCATGCATGCACGGCATCACGCTACGGTGCGGAGCACGCACACGCGCCTTCGCATGCACCGGCCGCCGCATGCACACGATGCTGGACATGGTGGGTGGATTGGCGGCAGTACACCAAGGCGCGCAGACCTGCACCGCGTCCACCATGGCGCGCGTGGCGGTGGCGATGCCGGACATGCGCTGCAGGAAGTTGAGCGCCACGCGCTCGGCCGTCAGCAGGCTGCGCGCGGACCCGCGCACCTGTGCGCGCGGTCCCCGCCCAACTTGGCCGCTGCGCGCCTTTACCAGCGACGCCCCCCTGTGTCTGACCTGTGGTGAGAGCAGCCTGGTCATCGGCGTATGACAAATGCATGCCCACTTGCTCACTGGCATGCGGATGGCAGCCATGCCCAGCGCGCTTGTGGACGTAAGGCAGAGTCAACCAGTGTGACGGCTCCACTTCCCAAAATTAAGCGCTGACAGCGACTCAAAGGTGTCGACCCACCTTTGACTGACATAATTTACAAACGCATGGGCAGCAGCGAGCGGCCACGAGCAGGCGGTGCTCATTGCGGCGGCTGCTCACCCGGCCAAACCTGTCGCCGGTGCGTATCGTGTCACCATCCTTCACGGACCACTCCACGTGCAGGTCCGGGTCCACAGCCGCGAGCACCTACCCCACGGTGCGCGGACGGTCAGTCCGACCACCTGACCGGCCTTCGGGGCTCGACGCACGCTGGCTGCGTGCGGCACAGGACGTCCGCACGCGTATTGCCACGCACCGCGTCCACCACGGCGAGGCCGGCGACCACGCCGTCGGCCTTGGCCAGGAAGGTGGCGCTCGCGCGCGTGCCTGCCGCCACGCTGCGCTGCAGCCTCTCAGGCCCCGCTGCTGGCTGCGCGCCTCCTGCCTGGTCTGCGAGTACATGGCTGTGAGCTCACTGCTGTGGCAGCCTCCGGCGCGAGCGCCAGCCTGAAGCAGCGCCACACGTCACACTGTGAGGGTGGCACGTTGGAGCACCAACCCCCCAGCCCCTTGAGCAGGCTTGCTGGGAGCGGTCGCGCACGTGCTCAGCGTGGTCACGTCGCCCAAGCCCGCCGAGTCCTCCTCCAGCGCTGTCAGGACACACTGCACAGGCTCGCAGCTTACAGCAAAGAGACGCCAAATAGCGTTTCCTTGAGCGGGAGCGGCGCAGGCGCGCACCCGCTTCAGGTCGAAGGTCGGGTGCTGCGGCGGCGGAATAGGCGCATGCGCTGGCCTGTGTTCGCTATCCCTGCAACGCACAACACTCTCACTTGAGACTCGTCCAGACGCGTGAGCCACTAGGTCCATGACTGCACAAAGTGCGCTACCAAACAATGATCATTCTGCAACTGAAGCAATCCTTCAGGCACACCAGTGAGTGCGCCAGTCGCCCATGGGTGCAGCCAGCCAGAGTCCAACAAGAGTGCAGTCGTGCAGCTCGAGCTCCCTTCTTTTTATGCGCCACAAGTTTATTTGCAGGCTGGTGAGTGCGGTCTCCTCTTGTATGAAGCAACTGCAGGCTATCGCACTCTCTGAACTCCTCTGAACGCTACAGTTCCTGACACGACAAGTTCCTGACACGATTACACTCTTGAAGGGAAATTTTCCGCAAAGTGTTTGGGCTGGTGAATTGTGGGCTTGCACAGGTTCTCTGCTATGCTGCAACTGGCCTGCTGGTGTGCAGGAAGAACTCTGCATGTCATTTCTGCATGTCTATCGGTGTGGTCACGCATGTCTGGCACTGCGCAGCCTTTCAGAGGAGCAGAGCAATGACGTCCTGCACATGTCGGAAGTGCAGCAGACGTTGGAGCACTTGGAGCACGTTGATACCTAGCTAGACCGAGCCGAGCACGTTGATACCTAGCTAGACCGAGCCAAAAAGTAACCGCAGCTTCATGCTGCCGCCACGGGGTGCATGCCGAGCAGTCCACATGCAGCGCAGACGAGCATGCAGAAGCAATATTCCCGCAAGCGCCCCGGCCAGGCAGAGCATGTTCGCCCTCAGGCAGCCTCAACGCGGGCCACTACAGGCCAGACGGCGTCAGCAGCGCCCTGCTACAGCGGTCGCAATAGACCTTGAGACGCTCACATGCCGCCCAGCAGTCTGTGCCGCCTGCCGCAACACCCTTGCATGTGCGTTCGCACCCCGTTATATCATCAGCGGGCAGGGCTGACGGCCTGCTCTCCTGCAAGTGCACACGCAGCACAGCAGCAGGCCTGCAAACAGGACCCCGCGGACCAGGCTCAGCCCGCAGGCAGCCAGGTTGGAGGCGGCAGCAGGGAGTGAGTCACTCCGAGCAACGTGCTCGTCAGATGTCGGCCGGCGCGGGCGACACCACCTCCTCGGGCACGCCGGCGTCGGCGGGCGCGGGCGCGGCGGGCAGCACGGTCGCCGCATCGGCCAGGATCACGTGCGAGGTCTTCGAGATCTGCTCCTTGATCGCCATCAGCAGCGCGGCGGCCAGGATGCTCTGCACGATCTTGGTGCGCATGCCCTTGTAGAAGCCCGGCAGGCCTGCGCCGCGCGCGGCTCCCGCTGGGTTCCGGCGCGCACGCGGCCCGTGGGCGGCCTTCGCACCAACTGTGTGCCATGCAACCTGTGCCATGGACATGACCAGCAGGATCCGGCCGAGCGGCTACCTGACTGACGGCTCTACACCACTTGATGTACCGCCATTTGGCTCGCCTCGCGCGAATGCCTCCACCGCACCCCGTGTCGAGCTCGACGCCCAGAAGCTCTCGCAGGCCTCCTCCATGACAGGCGGCCACTACAGAGGGCTGCACAGGCGGAGCGCGTGCTGCCCAACGGCGCGCGGGCGCCCGCACCCTCGGTCTGCCAGATGCGCGTGACGGCGTCCACGCTGCCGGTGTAGCGCCGGTCGGCCGTGGTGTGCTTGCCCTCCGACTGCAGCCGCGTCTTCACCTGCGGCGGCCAGGCGCGCTCAGCAGCCAGGCCACATGGAGGGCGCCCCAGTAAAGCATTGCGGACACTGCCGTGCACAGTCAGCACGCTGCGCTGCCCGCGCTGCTCTGCCGGGGTGCGACCCAGCAGGGTCGATCGAGCGCGAGCATCCTCCTGCATGCTATCTGGGCGCACGGCTGGCACGGGGCGCTCGCAATAGGCTCTCAAGCCGTGCATCTGAACGGCTAAGCGAACTGTTGCCCCATGTAACATTCACGGTGCGGTCCTGACATAGCAACAAGCGTGCTGCCGCCGCCACCGGCCGAGCGGGGCAGCCCGGGGCGGCCGGGCTGGCAGGGCCGGCGCGCGTGCCATGAGGATGGGGTATGTCAGCACGGTCGCGCCCAGCTTGGCGGCCGCGCTGAGGAAGAAGACGTCGCCCGGGCTGGCGCGCGGCGCCTTGCCGTCGCCTGCCGGCGCGGCCGCGCATGCGCGGGTCACTGGACCGGGCGCGGGCTGGTCTGGTGGAGCGCGCGCGCTCTTGAGCGCGCTCTGCAAGGCGCTCACTCACATCCTCGGCGACAAAGCACGCGCGTCACTCATGGCCTGTGGACAGCCTTGATTCTTAAATTAGTGAGTAGCCTCGCCTGGGGCGATGATGCGTCCGGCCACGCTGCCGGGTCGCAGTTGGCATCGCATGCCAGCAGGGCACGTGCAACGCCAGGGCGTCCTTGGACAGTGCTGCACAGCTGGCCATGGCGCAGTCGAGCGCGCAGACCGGCTCAAACTGGGCTTGAGTGGGGGCAGTAGGGCCCGCACTGGAGTGCGCCCGGCGCCACTCCGCCAGCCGCGCCGTCAGCGACTCGAAGAACATGTAATTCACGCTGCGCGCGGCGGTGGGTAGGGTAGGTCAGCGCCGGTCGCACGCTGCTGCGCCCGCACACCGCGCGCAGGCAAGGGGGCCAAGCGCACGCAGCGCAGAGTCAGCGCCCGGCCGCACGCTTGCTGCGCCAGACCGCTGCACACAGGCAGCCAGGGTCAAGGGTAGGGTGAGGGTGCGACCGAGCGCGCGCCTGGGGTTGCTGACCATCACCAACGACGGCACCACACCCTTCCAGAAGGCCTGCCGCGCGCCCCGCCTGAGCGTGCTCACATCGCTTCGCAGATCATGCCTCTGAGCAGAGTATATGGAGCATACCAGCTGCATGCTGACTGCTGCAGGCACTGCAGAGCGGCAGAACCATCCGATCGTCCTTGCGCCAGCAGAGGGAGACTGCAAGCACAAAACGGCAGCCCGCTCCCTGCATAAAGTGCTAGTGCATGGGGTGCGCCAGCGCACCCGCACGCCGCCCTCCTCATATATCTCGCGGCACACGGCCAGCACGCCCGGCGGCAGGCCGGAGCCGTCCGCGTCGCCCCGGCTCCTGTGCGCCTGCGCGCTCCCGGCCGCCCGCATAAGAGCGCAGCATGAGGCATCCATGTATTGATGCGGTGCATGCGACACGGCTCTATGAGTGCCTGGCTTGGCCGCGCATCGGTGAGCCCTATCGGGAGCCTTCCCACGCTCCCCACGGTGACAGATGGCCGGCAGGCTGGTCTACGCACCGCGCAGCACGGCCGGCTGGACGTGCACGGGGCAGGCGGCAGCCGGGCGGTGGTTGCCGGGCAGGGTGGGGGTCGGGCCGCGCCTGCATGCGCGTGGCCACCGTCCAGATGGGGTTGGTCAGCAGCACGTTCCCGCAGCCCGCCAGGAAGGCCACGAGCAGCGAGGGGCCCATGCCGATGTCCTGCACGCAGCGGGCGCCTGTGTCATGCTTGCCCCCGCCGCATGGGGCCCATGGCCTGCAGAGGGGCGCTGCTGCCACGCAGAGGGTCGCAGGCCCTGGGCCACGCAGGCAGGGCGCACGTCAGCGCTGGAGGCTGCCGTGACACAGACTACCTTGGTCTGCCATGTAATCCTGAATGACCCACAGCAGAATGTGATAGAGCACATAGCACGCTTGGGACTACAGAGGTGGACCACAGTGGTGAGGCAAGGCTGCTCTGCTCCGCACGGGCGCGTGCGGCACCTGCGACGCTGTGCGCGTCAGGCGCTGGTGCCGCGCGATGGCCAGCTGGCGCAGCACCGAGTAGAAGTAGAAATACACGCCCTGGCTGACCGCCGTGCCCAGCAGCGAGGCCTGCAGGCCGTTGAACAGCCCGCGCCAGCCGGACTCCTGCAGCACCTGCTCAGCGCGCACAGCATGGTCGGCTGGCGGCACGCAGCCTGCGCTGCGGGCGGGCAGGACGGCGCCAGCCGCCACAGCGCTGCAGGACGAGCACATGAAGGTGCAGCATGCTTGCGCAGGCCACTGTGGAGGGCGGGACCAGTCTCAGGCAGGTCCTGCCTTTGAGCGGGGTGATAGGAGCGCGCGCCTCAGCGATGTCTGCCAGTGTGCCGGCCCTGCGCTTGTGCGCGAGCGCTCCGTTCGGGTCTGCGTCGGCCCTCTTGCTCCGCGTCGCCTGGAGGGTGGTGATCTGCACCGCCCCAACGGCGCTGAGGACTGCACCAGCCTCTGCGCTGCCGTTTGTGACGGCGCTCGGGCCAGAGCGCATGAGCTCGATACGCACAGCGCGCAACGCGGACCCACCGTCATCAGAGGATAGGTTGCTATAAGCGCAACAATACCGCCCATAGCGCCAGAGAGCCCCTCCACAGCAGCGTTGGACGCCATGGCGGATGTAGACTATGCAGGCGCTGCAACAGCGCGCCACTCAGTCCGTCTGTATGAAAGGAGGGAAGTCAGCTCAGGTAGACAGTGCAGAACGTGTGCACAGTACACCTGCTGTGGATGATCCGTGCAGAGCTGACTCAGGCTGCTTAAGGCTGAAAAGGGTCCCAGGAAAAAAACTCTTGAAAAGCTCTGCCTCTGCCACAGCCTTGCACTTCCCAAACTATGGTGTGGGATAGGATGGCATACAGATGCGCGACACTTGACCGTCGTCTTCACAGCAGGCCAATCAGCTACTGCTGCTCGCTATGCCGGAGTCAATTGCGCAGCTTTTTAGGCTGCAGTGGGGATGCTGAGCCCCTCATCAGACCGACACGCAAAAGGAGAAAGAGAGTGCCAACGCGTGCAGACACTGTCCTCGCAGCCATGCCAGGCATGTTCCACCAAGCTGCACTGCGGATTCTTTGGTCTTTCTTTCTGCTGCGCTCTGTCCTGCACTGTGCTGCCCATCCAGCTTCCAGCGTTCGTTGTGGTGCCACAGCGTGTCCGCACGTGCATGCAGCATGCAGTGCCACCTCCCTTGTATCACAAATCTACTTGATGTTACAGCGCAGCACAGGCGTCGCTGCTTTCTGGCGTAGTAAAGCGCCTGTGTATCTGCTGCAGAAGCGGGGAGCTGCGACGCGTTGGCCGGAAGCACGCACTCTGATGATGCATATAGCAGCGGCAGCGGCGACGGCGACACAATTGCGGCAGTGGTCACAGGTCAGACTTGCCGGTGACCAAGCCTGTGGGCACCGTGCTACCTGCCAGTGAGTATGATAGCAATTTACCAAGTGCGCACACGTGCACACCTGCAGCAGCAGTGGCCTGGCAGCGTGGAGCGTCGTTGCAGTGCCATAGCCTGCTCAAATTCAGTGCAACCGCTCGCCAGAGAGACGTCCGGGTGCTCGCCTGGCAGCGACAAGAGGAGAGGTGTGGCCTAGGCGCGCAGCCGGGCGCGGCGGTGGCGATCGTGCGGCTGTCCGGGCCGGAGGCGGTGGCCGTGGCGCAGCGCGTCTTCCGGCCGAGCGGGCGAGCGCGGGGCGCTGCCTCGGAGCGCTGGCAGCCGGAGACGCACCGTGTGTACCACGGCCGTCTAGTCGACGCGGCCGGCGCCGTCCTGGATGAGGCGCGCCGCAGCCCAGACGCGCGCGGCCGGAGTGCGCCGCTGGCTCACGTGAGGATGCGCGTGGTGCCTCTGCTTGCGCTGCTGTGCCTGCCGAGCCTGCTCGCAAGCATGCTCGGCCTCCCTACAAAGCCAGAGGTATCAATGCCCGCAGGCAAGCGGGGCAGCTCTTGAATATGGCATGTGATTAAATAGCTCCGCACGACCCCTGCTTTGAGCGGCGGATCCTGCCAGACCCTGTTTCATGCGGCAGGTCCTGCTGCTGGCAATGCTGGCGCCGCGCTCGTATACGCGCGAGGACGTGGTGGAGGTGCACACGCACGGCGGCGCCGTGTGCGCGGCGCGCGCGATGGCGGCCTGCCTGGCGGCGGGCGCGCGGCGCGCGCGCGCGGGCGAGTTCACGCTGCGCGCATTCCTCAGCGGCCGCCTCGACCTTGCGCAGGCGCGCCGGCGCCCGCCGCGCGCGCGCATACAGCGGGGGGCTGTACGCACAATGTGCGTACAGCCCAAAGGTCTTTTCGGTTCTGTGACCCCACAGCATAGGGCAGACAGCGATCCGCTCTGCCTGCTCGCACATGCACGTGCACTGTCAGGGCATCCACATCGGCCAGGACGTGCCAGAGGCAACCCTTACCCTAGCCTCAGGCCCTCGGCCCAGCCCCAGGCTGCGCCTTGGCGTTTCGGCAGGCAGAGTCGGTCGCGGCGCTGGTGGGCGCGCGCACGGCGGCGGCCGCGGACAGCGCGCTCGCGGGGCTGTCGGGCGGCGCCGGCGCGGCCGTGGCCGGCATGCGCGCCGCCGCGCTCGCCCTGCTTGCTGAGATCGAGGCTGGGCTGGACTTTGAGGACGAGCTGCCCGAGGCGCGGCTGCCGCGCGCCCCAAGCCCCCCGCAGCGCGCTGCTGCCGTCACCCCGGCCCTTGCAGAAACGCAGCGCTCGCAAAGCATCACTCCTTGTGCGCATGAGCGTGCCAGCTGCAGGTGCTGCAGAGCCAAGGCTGGGGCGCCCGGCGTGTGGCGGGTGGCGCTGCGAGACTCTGTGCGTGCACCGCGGCAGGCAGACGTGGCCGCGCTGCGCGCGCGCCTGGAGGCTCTGCGCGCCGATGTGGAGCGCGCGCTGGCCACAGCGCGGCGTGGGCAGCTGCTCGGCCGCGGCCTCCAGGCGCGCGGACCCTGCGGCGCCGCGGCTAGGGCGCCCGCGAGTCCCAAGCCTTGCAGGACCCCTGCATGGGCCTCCTCCGCCTGTTACCAGATGCGTTGAGAACGGCTGTGCGTGTGCCGCTGCAGCATCGGCGCCCTGCGCGTGTCGGCCGCTTCCCCAGCGTCGTGCGCCACACACCAAGGCGAGTGCAGCACCTGGGTGCAGCATAGGGTAGGGTCACGCGGTGCGCGTGCGGCAGGTGGCGGCGGCAGGCATGCTGCGCGTGCGCCTGGCGGCCTAAACAGGCGCGGGCGGGGCGCGCAGGTTGCGCTGGTCGGGCGGCCCAACGTGGGCAAGAGCAGCCTGCTCAACGCGCTGAGCGGCAGCGAGCGCGCCATCGTGACGCGCATCCCCGGCACCACGCGCGATGTGGTCGAGGCCGGTCAGCGCCGCCCCTTGCAAGCCCTGCTGGAGTCCTCTGCTTGCTTATCTGACAGCGCCAGGCCTGTGGGGCCAAATTTAGGAATGAAGACCTGTGCTACGCCTCACCGTCTGCCATGGTGCCCAGACCCTTGCTTGAAAAGGGGAGTACACAGCTGGACTGGCCGCAAGTCCGCCCAGGGCGGCCCCAGCGCATGGCTGCCAGGCCCCATTTTCAACGGATGACTCGCGCAGGCGTGGACATGCAGGGCGTGGCCGTGACGCTGCTCGACACAGCCGGCCTGCGCAGCGCCGCCGACGCCGTGGAGCGCATCGGCGTGGCGCGCGCGCGCGCCGCCGCGGCCGCCGCCGACGTGGTCGTGCTGGTGTACGACGCCCAGGTGCCTCCGCGCTCTGCTTGGCCGCTGCTGCAAGTGCTGTTGAGGACCCAGAGCAACGTTATCGTACAGAGCTCCGCTGGGCCTGTGGCAGCCTCATGGCGGGTACATCCTGCACCTGGTTCAGTCCTACAGCAGCTGCATGCTGTGTTTCATTGTACACGCATTTATCAACGCGCTCGCACTCGCTCTCTTTCCTACATGTCAAGCGCCACACAGCCCAGCCTCCCTGCACCTTCTGGCAGACCTTGACCTTGAGGTGTGCGCGTTTGAAGGGCTGTGCACATGCGCGCCAGGCCGGCTGGACGGCTGACGATGCGCTGGCGGCCGAGGGCCTGTGTGACGCCGGCGCCGCGCCGCAGCCTGGCAGGCGCGCCGCAATGGCCGGCGCGGGCGGCGC
>JAABUV010005582.1_pt1 | contig 14254 bp, 19 predicted proteins | sample 5559971 | NCBI WGS metagenome assembly JAABUV01 (sample SAMN10711881, study PRJNA513362) | rock metagenome | isolation source: Antarctica rocks | place: Antarctica: Victoria Land, Knobhead nord | collected 2015-12-19
GCCGCAGGGCATGCCGCAGATGGCGCAGGGCATGGCGCCGGGCATGGCGCAGGGTATGCCGCAGGGTATCCCGCAGGGCATGGCGCAGGGCATGCCGCCGGGCATGGCGCAGGGCATGCCGCAGGGCATGGCGCAGGGCATGCCGCAGGGCGTGGGCCAGCCGGAGCAGCAGCACCAGAAGCTGGAGGGTGCGATGGGCGCGCCGCAGCAGCAGTTTGAGCACATGGTGTGAGGGTGTCCCGCGGGTGCGTTGGTGATGCTGGGCACAGCGCGGCAATGGGTGCCGGACCTCCTGGGGCGGGCGTGCTGGGGGCAGGGTTTGCCTGCAAGTGGCTGCTGGCATGAGCCCCAGAAGTGCACGCGCTCGGGGTGTGCGGAGGGGGGGTGGCGGTGTGGGCCAGCATGTCGGCATGCCCTGCAGGGCTTGTGCAGGGCATGCGGCAGCCGATGCAGCTCCGGGGTTGTGGGTTGGGTTGGGGGTTGGGCGTATCACAGCGAGGCGGCACCCTGCAGCAGTGCTTGTGCCAATGCACTCAATGCGGTCCAGCAACAGGCTCAGATATGGGTCCGCATACCAGGCGGCATCTTTCGGGGCGTGAGGTCATGGGCTTGAGGGGCTTGCTAGGGCAGGGCTTTCGCAGCGCGCACCTGCGCGCCGTAGAGGTGCCTGCCAAGGCGGCCTGCGGCTTGGGCTTGGGGACTGGGCCACTGCGGAGCATGCTCAAGGGCACTCGCGTGGGTACCGCGCAAGGCAAGCAGTTTGCGAAGTGTCCATTCTGGTTGTGGGGGCGGTTGTTATGCTGCTAGACGCGCCAAGCATTTGCGCCTACAGTTGCCCGGTGTGCGCCACATCTGCTCAGGGACACCGACATGTTGCGGCGCAACAGTTGCGCTGCACTGCCTGGAGCAAGGGGGGCGTGGAGCTGAGCGCTTTTACTTTTCAAGTTTGGGCCACACGTGGGCGATTTTTGCGTCTGCTTTGGTGTGAAAGCAGGCGAGTTTTGGAGGCAAGCGGGAAACATGCGGAGATGAAGTGAAAGGGCGGTGTTTAGCTGTAAATTCTGTCTCTGCATTCTGCCGAGCTGCTGGGCAGTCTGGTGTGGTGTGTGCTGTCCGACTGTGTGGCCATGTGTCTGGTGACTGTGTGACTTATGGGGCGCCTGCTGACAGAAAAATGCATGACGACGTGTCTTGAGACAAGTTGTTGGCTTGTTGGAGTGGACTTTGTGCTTGCTCTTGCTTACATGCCGGCAATTTTCAATCAACCCGCCCTTCTGCAACCATGTCTGGGACTGTACTTGCCGAGCGCTGTAAGCTTGACAGCAAGTACAGCATTGGTTGGCAACTTTGCACAAGAGGTAGCTTAGCTGACCTGATCAGATCGGGCCTCACATGTGCCCAGCAGCCAATACATATCCCTACACGTACGCCACTCGGTCAACAAACACCTCAGTATCGACAACCTGAGACACTTCTCGACACGCCTTGGACAGCAAATACTCAGTTCATGCGCCTGGAAACTGTACATCAATCCTGCTGCTGAGGATGTCTGCCCCTCAGGCGCTCTTGCCGAGCTGGCATGTTTCGGCTGGCCAGCCTGCGTCGCTAACAAACTGGGTTGGCAGCGAGAGTCGCACTATGTGTCAACGTTACTGCTGACGCTGTGACATGAGGCGCACGTGCAGCGCTGCCGTCACATCACACAGCACCACAAAGCACCCAGCGTCAACAAAACTGCTAGGCGCCTGGCAACGCTGGCGCGAGGCGCCTCCGCAATTGCGTGTGTGCAAGCGCAGCAACGGGTGCTCAGCCGGCGCTGGCTGGCACGGAGGCGGCCGGCGAGGTGGGGCCCTCCGCCTCCGCCCCGTCCCGGAAGCCGTCCTGGAGGAAGAGCTGCGCCATGCGTTCCATCGCCCCGCACACCTCCGCGTCCTCCTCCAGCTCGTACCTGGGGGGTGCAGGGTCAGGGTTAGGGCGACAGAGGCGCAAGCCCAGGGCTCACCTTTGCACACATGCGGAGCTCAGACACTGCCCAGTGCCCACAACACACTCGCAATGTTCAAGCAGGACACGGTGGTCATGCGTGAGTCGCACACCTGCATGCTCGGGAGGCTACCAAATGCGCCTTTCCACGCCTCGATGCTGAGCCCTCGCTCTTGCAGGCCAGGCGGCACACAGGGAGCGCCGCGACGCCGCAAAAGCTGGCACAGGAGAGGCAGGCACCTGACAGCAGCGGGGGGCCGCACCCCTTGCGCAGCTTCTCGGGGGCCTTCACGCTCCAGAGCGCCGTCCTGCCCTCCTCATCCTCTGCCTGCGTGAGCACGCAGCGCCCCAGGTCCGCGCGGCGCCCGCCCAGCATGCGCGGCCCGGCCGCGCAGGTACATGCAGCCGCGCGCGCATTCCGGTGCGTGCCGGCCAAAGGCAAGGGATGTCCATGCGAGGTGGGCAGAGCGGCCATGCGGCACGCACTCCAGCACACCGCAACACTCCGCCACATCTGCATCGCACGCCGGCCGAAACCCCGGTGCTAAAAAACTACATGCTCAAAATCCCAGGGCCCACCAGCATGAGGAGGGCCTCGGCGAGCGCCTCGCGCACGACGCGGTCGCCGTCCGCCGGGCGCTCCCAGCCGCACAGCGCGTCCAGCATCGCGCCCAGCACACCCGCGTCCGCCGCCAGGCGCCCCATCACGCCGTCCGCCTGCCGCAGCGCGGCGCGCAGGGGGCCGTCAGCCGCCGCTGTGTGCAGCCCCGCTCGCAGCGCGCTGGCCCTGTGTCGTCGTCTAGCGCAACTCTGCTGCCGCCAAGCGTGACAGGCACTCCCTTCCTGCACTCCCGCTCAGGTTCTTGCCTACTGATACAGGGTTAGGGTTACGACTGGCACTTGCAAGGGCGTCACCGCCGCGGAGAAGCAGAGGTTGCGTAGCGCGGCCGCGCAGCCGCGGCGCCGTACCCCGCTCCGGTCCGGCGCCAGCTGCGCCGCCAGCGCGCCGAGCACGCCGCGGCCGGGCTCCAGCAGCAGCGTGCGCGCGGCGCGGCTGCGCGTCGCGTTGGTCAGCACCAGCGCGACGTGCTCGCACGCGTCCGGCTCGTCGCCCGCGCTGTCCAGGAAGCGCCGCAGCAGCACGGCCCTGCGCGCGGCGCGTCCTGCTCGGCGCCAATCGCGAGCTCGCCCAGCGGCGCGCGCGGCGCGGGCGCGCGCGGCACCGGTCTGCGCCAGCGCGGTGTGCTCGCACGCATCCGGCTTGTGGTGGCGCTGCCCAGTAAACGCCGCAGGAGCCCAGCCCAGCGCGTGGGCGCGCCTGCAGCCTCGGCGCCGCTGCAAGCATACTCAGCAGCGCGCGGCGCGGCTGCGCGGCGCGCTGGTCTGCACCAGCACGGCTGTGCATACTGTTTTTCGTTAGTACATCGTGTGCATGCACCATGCATGCCGCAGCGAGCGAAGAGGGTCCTTATCTGTGATGATCTGTGATGATGCTACTAGGTAATCATCACATTCCAGCAACTCGTGCGGGCGGCCGTTGCAGCAGTGTGCGATGTTGCCTGGATGATGCCAGGAGAAGCGCGCAGTTGAGGTTGATGTCTAGTAGATGAAACAAGGCTGGAACTAGACTGCAACGAGGTGGTCAGCAGGGCAGGCACGCTCACAGGTACAGCCCGGCAGTAGTGCGGTCCCGGATGTGCAGCAGCGCGTCAGTGCCGGCCTGGGGCGCCGTCAGGTTGGCCAGCAGCATCGTCATCAGGTCCACGTGCGGGCAGGCGCCCTCTTGCATGTAGTCCATCACCCGGTCCACGGCCTTGTAGTCGAGCAGGCGCTCAACAACGCCCGGAGCCTGCCAGACACTGCCGCCTGAGATTCCAAGCAGCCAACGCCCAACGATGAGCGCTTCTGAGCACTCACGGCTTTGCCGATACCACGGAGCGAGGCTGCTAGCCGCAGGTCGGGACCGTGCAGTGCGCCCGAGCCACCAGGCGTACAAGCAGGGCTGCAGTCTTCCTGCTACACCTCTGTCACTGAAGAGGGATACGAACTTGCTCACCTGGCACAGGTTGACCAGGGCCGTGAGCGCGCTGCGCGAGGTGCCGGGCGCGGCCGGCAGGAGCCGCAGCAGCGCCGGCAGCAGCTCCGTCGCGGCACCAGCCAGCTTGTCTAGCCCGTCTGGCGAGCCGGTCAGGCCCACCACCAGCGCCAGCGCGCCCTGCTGTACCTGCGCAGTGCCCCACAGCACTATAGCAGAGGGCTTTGTGGCAGTTGAAAAGCACATGCAGACTTTCATTTGCACACTGCTCTGTGTCACGTGCATCATGTGCTCGCGCGGGAGTTCGTACGTGCACGCGCTTGTCGGACAGGAAGGACACCAGCTCGCGCAGCTCGTCGCCGCCGCCCTCCTCCGCCACTGTCATGCTGGTGTCTGTTACACCTCCTGTCTTTCCTTCAACACTACGCTTAGAGTGCTACAGTGCAGCGCAGCAGGATGCTTCTTCCCCACGAGTTCAATGCATCCCGCGAGCCGGAGCACACCGTAAAAAGGCAGCAGCAGGGCCGCGGAGGGCTTTGGCTCTCCAGATGACAGGGCGCCACAGCCGGCTGCCCTGCTTGACACCAGGTGAGCGGGGTTTGCAGCGCGCCATGGCCCTGGCAATGCACGCGCTGCTGCCCTGCGCGGCGCGGCCGGCGCTGGCGCGGCCTGCGCCAGCGCGCTGGGGCTGCAGCCAGCCGGCGTACGCCGCGCTGGAGCTGCGGCAGGGCGGCTGTGCAGCGCAGAGGAGAGGGCCTGCCAGGCTTGCGGCGGCGGCTGTCGATATGGAGACCTTGGAACAGGCGGCGGTTGCGGAGGAGGCCGAGGAGGGGGACGACGACATGGTCATCTACTCGCAGCCGGACAAGCCGCGCGTGAAGAAGCGCTCGCGGCGCTTCAGGGCCATGGAGGGCAAGGTCCCCGGCAGGCGCGCGCGCGCCGGACCGGCAGGTTGCACCACAGGACTGAATTGGCGCTCTGGCTTCTGACAGTGCGAAGTCTGTTGCGTCCGCGCATGGGGCTGCAGACGCACTGGAAAGCCGTAGAGGGGAAAATGCAGATAGACTGGCGCGCTCGCTTATAACACGTTGGGGGCCGGGTTGTTCAGTGCAGTCCAAGCCTGGGCTGCACACAGCCGCCGTGTGTGCGCAGCTCGTTCTACGTGCTAACCAATGACCCAGCGTGCGGTGCTGCATTGCACGCAGGGGAGCGGGTGTTTGTGGGGCTCAGCAACGCAGTGCTGAAGCTGTGCAGCTGCCCGTGCGGCTGCCAGGCAGACTGGGCTGTGCTCTACAGAGCCTCACGCGTAGGCGCCAGCTGTGGTAGGCAGTGGATTGTTGCGCCCACCGGCTGCCCTGTATGCACTGCACATAGCAGCGGTGTGCTCCTCCAGGCTGCGGCGCTCGGCGCGGCGTCGCGCGGGGTCCTCCAGCACAGCGGCAGCGCCCGCGCTCCCGGCCAGCCAGGTTACCAGGGAGCGAGCGCCCCCGCTTCACAGGCCGCGCGGCGGCAGCGGCCTGACGTGCAGGCCTGTGCCTGCACATCAACGACCACCTGCACATCAACGACCACATTCGACCCATGAACCAGAGCAGTCCTAGACAGGCGCCGGCGCCGTCGCGCAGGACGGTCGCGCTGGAGCCGCTGGAGGCGGTCAAGGCGGCGCTCGGCACGGCGTCGCTGAAATTCAGTGAGACCGTGGAGTTCCACGCGCGGCTCAACATCGACCCCAAGTACGCGGACCAGCAGCTGCGCGCCACCGTCAACCTGCCCAAGGGCACGGGTGCGCGGCCCGAAGGTCCCTGCACACTCCGCCGCGCGGCTCGGATGCGCGGTCCGGCGGGCCCCGCGCACCGCGCCGCGCGGCTTGGGCGGGCGCACCGGCGTCTCTGGCAGCGGCAGGCTCGTTAAGGTAGGTGAAGGTGAGTGGCGTCATCAGAGCTGCTGGGGCAGGCAGGGACGCGGCGCTCGAGCGCATGCGAGCGGCCGTGGGACACGCTGCCGCGCTGCGCAAGCTGGAGCGGGTGTCAGTGTCGCCCGCTCGTTCTGGCCGCGGATTGTGCAAAGATGAATAACTGCGTGAGAGCAGGCACAGAGCACGTTCGAGCTCGCCGCCGCGCCGGCCGCGCCGCTGAACGGCGCGCGCGCGCCGGGTGCGCCAGGCAAGGAGATGCGTGTGGCCGTGCTGTGCAAGCCGGAGGTGGGGACGGCGGCCAAGGACGCGGGCGCGGACTTTGTGGGCGCGGAGGACCTGATCGACGAGATCGCGGGCGGCATGCTCGACTTTGACAAGCTGGTCGCCACGCCCGACATGATGCCCAAGGCCGCCAAGCTGGGCCGGCTGCTCGGGCCGCGCGGGCTGATGCCCAACCCCAAGGCCGGCACCGTCACTGTCAACGTGGCCGAGGCGCGGCCGGGCCGCCCGCCACCCCTCTTGCTGTCCCGAAGGCGCTGATGCATGCGGGTGGAGCAGCGGCGCTCGCCCTTGGGTGGCTGGCGTGCGCCCAGGGCGGGCATGGCCTGGGTCTTGGCAGCTCGCGTGTGTCTCAGTGCTTGCGCGCTGCAACGGACCTGCGAAGGGTGCTCCTGCCTGTCGAGCTTCTGCTTGGAGCAGGGATCACGGGGCGATGGTGCGGGGAGCTCGGCGGTAGTGCGTGGCAACAGGTCTGTAGGGCGTGTACCAGGCGCGCAGCAGGGGCTGGCAGAGGGCAATCCAGTGGTCAGGAGCATGCTGCGCTCAACCACGCGTCCAGGCGCTTAGATTGCTCAGGAGCGGTCAGGGAGGCGGGTTGTGGGGTTCCAAACGCCAAGACCCGTGATGCTCAAACTTATCTACATTGTACGAAGGTGGCCCTGTGCCGCCTGTGTGTTCATTCTCATTGTGCCTGAGGTCTGGCACACTGGAAGCCCGGGCGGTGATCTGCCGCCAGGGGACTGGCGAATGGGGATCAGAAGTGCCAGCAAGGCCATGTGGACAGCTTTGAGGTGGGAGGCCCGGAGGGCAGGGGGGTGGTTTCCCATCAATGCTAGGCTGCACTTACTTAAGGGTTTCATAGTGTTCAGAGGAGGCTGGACAGCAGTGGCAGGCGCTGTGGGCATTTACAGTGCGCACAACGCCAGCAAAGACCTCACGGGAGGCCCTCCCGGCGCCGCGCAGGCGGTGCGTGAGTTCAAGGGCGGCAAGGTAGAGTACCGCGCGGACAAGGCCGGCAACGTGCACATCGGCATGGGCAAGGCCAGCTTCGCGCCGGAGAACCTGCTGGAGAACCTGAAGGCCGTGCAGGTGCGGCGCGCGGCGCGCCGCCGCGCAGGGGCTGGTCCTTGCACAGGCAGCGTGCTAGGCGCCCTGCAGGGCGCGGTTGCTTGCTGCAGAGACATGGCCCCATGCCGAAATGCAGTGGGATGCTGTGGCACACGCACGTCGCTTGCAGGCCACTTAACCTTGCAGGCCCTGTGTCCTGGCAAGCCTGCCGTGCGAGGGATTTGTCTGCTTGTGGATTCGCGCGCGCCAGGGTGTGTCCTGCCGTGCTGCGTCCGCCACTGCATATGTGACACGACGTAAAAAAGCTCAGAAACATATAACGGCGGCAAAGGCAGAGGCAAGGCATGCTTGTGCGGAATAGAGCCGGCGGCCTGCGTGGTATTCACAAGCTCCTGCGTAATGACGTGGCCATATTGGGAATCGTGCAGGATATTGATTTATTGCGTGCACTGCGCGCAGGAGTCCATCGACACCAACCGGCCCTCGGGCGCCAAGGGCGTGTTCTGGAAGAGCCTGACGCTGGCGACCACCATGGGCCCCGGCGTGCGCGTCAACTACCCCGCCCTGCGTGACCTGGAGAACAAGTCCTAGAGCTGGTTCACAGAGAGCGTGTGTGCGTGGAAAGGCATAAAAGAGCCTCTGCGGTAGTCCTGTAAACTTCAAATCTTGAGGGACTTTTGGGTCAACGCAAGTTTGCATAAGACGCAGGGCAGGCAATGGCCATGGCTCAACCGGGTTATTTCCTGTACCGCCATGGTGTCCGCCAGAGGGGCATGCACATGCTCTGGCGCCGTTGGATGCTGACCCGGGACAGGCCTTCGTGTACAGTGCGCCTCTGACAACATGACTGGCGGAGCTGACAGGCCTTGCTGCCCTGGAATGCAGCAGCACACCCTCAGGGAACCAGGTGCAGACCCTCAAAGTTAAGCCACAGCCAGGAATGCGCTCTTGCGGCCGCTCGACATCGCATGCCAGGGCTCAGGTGACTACCCGAGACACTGCGCACTATCAAACTATGCATGTCAAGCCGGAACGGAGCCGAATGGCCGCGTGACCGCAGCGCGTCTTGCTGGCCCTGTACAGCGCCAAGCACCGCGCTGCTTTCTGCTCTCTTTACATGACCCGAGCCAGCGCCGCGACGGCGCACACCCCGCAAGAGCAACCCTGGCCCCCCGCGCTTCCCGGCTAGAGTTTCACATCATCCCAGGCAGATGAGCCTGACGTGCCGCTCGGCACGCGCGCTTGTACAGCGCCGCCCAGAGCTGGCTCCCCGAGCAGCGACGGCGGCGCGCCCGGCAGGCGCTGCGGAAGCTGCGGCGGCGGCGGCAGCGACAGCGCGGGCACCGCTGCCGAGGGTTCTGAACCCCCGCCAGGCCCCCTTGCAGGCGTCCCCGCAGCGGCGCTCGCTCGCGCGCCGCCCAGGCCCTGTGCGCCCACCCCACCCTGCCCAGCCGCGAACGAGGTGCCCGCCCCGCCGGGCCCCGCGCCCTGCGAGGCGCCTGTCTCCGCCGCGGCGCTGCCGCCCCTGCCGGAGCCGCTCGCTGCAGCGAGGCGGGACGGCGCAAAATCCGCGGTCTGTTGCGCCGCGTCTGCGCGCCATGCCTGCATGCTCAGCCTCTCAAGACGCGTTCAGGCACTGCACAGGATACAGGCTTATGTGATCCTCCCCCCAAATTGTCGCGACCAGGTAGCTTCTTATAACTCCCACTGGTCCATCACAACACGTCCCCGACCGGTCGCGAGGCAGCCAAACAGCAGGCGGAGTAAGCGGAGGACGGCGCCCGCGGCGGCCGACAAAGCCGCGGCAGCGGCGCGGTAGCGCGCCGATCGCGAGGAGGCCGGTGGCAAGGCGGCCGAACAGCGGGCCGGCAAGGCGGAGGACGGCGCCGCGGGGTCCAACAGAGCCGCGGTGGCGGCGCGGCAGCAAGCCGATCGCGAGCAGGCCGGTCGCATGGCGGCTTATCGGCCGGCTGCTCGGCCGCCTCGCAACCGACCTGCTCGCGGTCAGCCGGCTGCTGCGCCGCCTACGCGGCCTTGTCGGCCACCGCGGCGCCATCCTCCGCCTTGTCGGCCAACTGCTCGGCCGCCTCGCAAACGGCCTGCTTGCTCGCGGTCAGCCCGCGGCCGCGCCGCCGCCGCTGTTATGTCGGCCGCCGCGCCGCCCTCCGCCTTGTCGGCCGGCTGCTCGGCCGCCTCGCGACCGGCCTGCTCGCGCGCGATCGTCCCGCTGCCGCGCCGCCGCCGCGGCTTTGTCGGCCGCCGCAGCGCCCTACTCCGCCTTGCGAGCTGCGCCCACCAACTTGAAACGAGCACGCCGCAAGAGGCCCGGGCCGCGTGCCTGAGGCGTGTGGGGGCGGATCATCGTCCTCGGTGTCCTTGCGCAGCACGCCCCGCCCCAGGCCCCGGCTGCGCCGCCCCCGCCCCAGCGCCGCCGCCGGCACCTGCCGCATCGCGCAACTACGCGTCACACCGCCCTCGTGCCCTGCCCTCATACGGCCACACCCCTGCAGCACCGTGTGAGCTATGGCACCCAGCACAACTCCCAGCCACAACACGCATCGCCAATCCTCCGTCCTGATGACGATGAGGTCTGCCGTCCTGTGTCATCGCGCCGAGCGCAGCTGGCTGACAGGCGCGGCAGGCACGCCCGGCCCCCTTTCCCGCTCGGCCGCTCGGCGCGCACCGGCGCGCTGGAGAGCTCGATGCCGTCGTCGTCTGGCAGCGAGGCGCCGCGGAAGTAGAGCTCGCCGCCCGCGGCGTCCGTCGGCGAGTCTGGCGGCGCGCCGGCGCGCGCGCCGCCGCCAAGCGCCGCGCGCGCCGCGCCCGCGGCGCCCGCCGCCGCGGGCGCGGGCCCCCCCGCCGCCGGCGCGTGCACGCCCAGCTCCATGTTGGCCAGCAGGTCGGCGTCCATGGCCTCGCCCTTGCCGCCCAGCGCGCGCTTGCCGCGGTTGTTGGCCGTCTCGTGGCCCACCGCCACGAACGTCTTCGCGCGCACCTGCGCCGCGCGCCTCGAGGCTCGGTCGCGCGGCGAGGGCGTGAGCCGGCACGGCATCACGTCGCCAGCCAACCCGCATCCACACTATACGTTTTACCGCCAGCATGCGCTTGCTGGGCAGTTTACCTAGCACGCCAGAAACATATCAGGTAGTCTCGACCGGAGGGTCAGCAGTTGTGAGGCGCATGCGAGCAGCGCTCTGACGATGCAGTGAGGACGCAAAACGCGGACCTCAGGGGTCGTCGCAGCGCTGCGAGGCAGAAGAGTACGAAGTGCTCAACCCTGACACCGGATGCATGCATGGCTTGAGGACATTCAGGCGCTGGCGCGCGCGCCGTCTTTGGCGGCGCCTCCTTGCCGCCGCCGTTGGAGTACAGCACGTAGTCATGGTACGTCGGCGCGAACTGGTGCATCGTGTCGGAGACCACGTCGTGGATGCTGATCACGTGCCGCATGTTCTCCAGGCCGATGCCCGTCGTCGGGCCTGCCCGCGCCGCACCCGCTCGTCGACCCTCCAGGCAGCGCCGCCATGCGTCATGCGCGTGTGCTTGGACTCAAGCATATCATATTGCAATGTCCAGAGAAAAGCACATCACCCGCCGTCGAGCCTGCCCACCAGACCCGCTCGTCGGAGCTCCAGGCAACGCCTCCATGCTTGTGCGCATGTCATAGAACTCCAGCGCCTTATGCCACCGAGCTTCAGACAGAAGCACACCCTAACCCTGTCAAGAACCCTTGAATCAGCACGCCAGAGCAGGGCGCGCGCCTGCGCCCTTGTACTCGGTGTACGGGAATGCGTACAGCATGCCCAGCGCGGCCGGCAGCATCTCCACGCAGATCAGGAAGTTCTGCAGGTTCTTGCCGTCGTCCACGCTCTTTAGCACGCCGCCGACCGTCAGGATGGCGATGAAGAGGCCCTGCCGCGCGCACGCGCGCGCCGGTGAGACCGCCGCCCGTGCGCGCCCTCCGGCGTCAGTTTTTCCCCGGGCGGAGGGGGAGTATGCTCCGGACGGCATCTCGTCCGCACATTACCTGACCAACCCCCCCTACCTGCCAGGCGGAGCGCTGTGCCAACCCCTTACCCTGTCCTCAAAGAAACCCCGTGCCTGCCAGGCGGGCGCGCCGCGCCTGCCAGAAGGTGAGGAAGACGACCGACTTTACCAGCGCGAACTTGAGCAGCGGGTTGTACGGCGCGAGCAGGTCGTGCGTGCCCAGGTAGAACAGGACCAGCGCGTAGAGCGCAATCGAGTACGTGACATTGTACACGACCGTGATCCACAGGTACCTGCGTGCCCCGCGCACGGCCCGTTACGGAGCGTGCCGGGCGCCCGCCTGCTGCTGTCACGTGGCCACCGTACACAACCACGAATCACAGGTCCCTAGGTGCGCCGCGCCAGGCCCCTCGCAGAGCGTGCCGGACGGCCGCCTGCTGTTGCCCCGCGGCCCGCCCTGGCGCCGTGGCCGGGCCGGCAGCGCGGACATGCCTGGAGCTGGCGCAACGCTCCACTTGCACGACATGCGCGTTCGAGCTCGCTATCTGTAATGCAACAGGGGCGAACGCAAGGGAGCGGCAGTGCGGGCGGGGCGGTGCGAGCGGGCGCCCGAGCGCGGCGCGCGCACCCGTTGTCTGGGCCCCAGTAGCCCTCGGTGTACATGCGCTGCGTGTAGAGCACGACGGTGAGCCCCGCCAGCACGGGCTTGAGCCAGACGAACTGCAGTGCGCCGCGCTTGCACGTCCGCACGAACGCGCCGTTCACCGGCAGCGCGGGCAGGCAGCATGTGCAGTAGAGCACGGACGGGTAGAGCTGGTAGCCGTTCATCTTCACCTCCACCGAGCCGGGGCCGCCGACGTACGCCAGGCACAGCGCCAGGAACGTGTACACCACAAACGCCTCGTAGCTGCGCGCGCGCGGCCCCGCACGCTGCTCAGTGCGCGAGCCTGCGCCGATCGAGTGCGCAGTCGTCGCCTCGAGGCCTGCTCTTGGCCGATCCCCGTTGCGGGGCGACGAGCGCCGCACAGCGGCCGCTGCGCGTTCAGGGCCGGACGCTGTGCTGTCTGGAACGCTAAGCAGGGCACACCGCTGCAGCAGTGGCGCAGCGCATATGCAGGTCACCAACAGCAGAGTACAGGCAGACATAGGCCTAGGCGACGCACAGCTAGAGCGAGTGCAGACGGCACCCTGCACACCCTGGCTGCAGCAAGGAGCGCCGAGCTCGAGCGCACCAGTCCCGGAAGGTGGCAAAGTAGACCGAGTTCTGGTCCATCAGCAGCGACAGGAATGAGAGCAGGGAGTAGAGCGGCACCATGAAGATAATCCGCACGATGAAGCGCTGCGCGCAGCACACGTCGGGACCCCCGCTCTGCCTCCTGGTACGGCGCACCGCCAAGATCGCTTTGTGCGCGGCTCCAAGTCCACGTCTCACAGATCAGGAGCTTCTTACACAGCAGAGCAACACAGCAACTGCAGGAGCGGGCGAGCCACTGTGCAGCGCGGAGCTGCATGTGCACAGATCTGGGCCGTCTGCACATAGGGGCGTGCTCCAAGCGCGCCTGAAATATTGGGCTCGTGTAGTTACGCAAGTGGCAGACAATCTGCGCATACACGCAGCGACAGTCAGCGCTACGGCGTGCATCACCCAGGTGTCAAGCCCCACACGAGGCCGCTGCCGCTCATGCGGTCGGTACAGGCTCCAAGCTTTCACAGCAGCACCCATTGAGCTCCTGCACTGTCCCAGCATGGGCTTTCCGACAAGAACCCAGGAGGGCCGTGCCTGGTATATGGCGATAAACAATGCCGCAAAAGCGCATATGCCTGCCACCGCCTTTGAGGCAGGCCCCTCAAACAGGACCGCCATACTGCGTTGCTGCGGCTTTTTGCAAGCGAGCCCGCTCTCACAAGCTGCGGCGCTCCAGGTGACAGCCTGCGCACATGACTATGCGGAGCTGAATAATAGCTAAGCAGCTCTGACCGCTGTCGGGTGCTAAAGTTTAACAGCAGAGAAGAGGTTCCCAGGGTCAACAAAAGCGAGAAGGTGAAGAGGACGAGCCTTTGGACTCGGGGCAACTCCGCAGCCCGCACGCAGCAGCAAACGCGGGCACACGGCGGGCAGAGCGCTTGCTCCCTACCACTAAGCGCGACATGGACGCAGCAGCCACCGCCCGCTTCACAGCCCAGGACGCAGATGTGCTTGCCAGTCTGGTAAAGCATGCGCAGAGGACAGGCATGCAAGGGTGTAAGGGCACGTGGAAGGAGTTCCTAAAGGTATATCACTCCTGCACTGGCCTTACCTGGAGCCTCGGCCTTGCATTGTAACATTGGGCGTGAAAAAAAACTGCGGCTCTGGTTGGCAGGAGGAGCGTGTAAGTGACAAGCGAGCAGACCCCGCTCAACACACCTGGCAGGTAGGGCACGACTCTCTATCCCTTGCAACGCCAGAGCGGGCTGCAACACGGGCTGGTTCACAGCAAAGTAGTGCAAGTGTCTTCAGGTGCTTGCGGCGTTCGTTGCAACGCTCCACGACGCCAAGGCAGTGCGGCGGTATCTGCGCTGGGAGCGCCAGCGGCGGAGGGAGGCAGAGGCGGAACTCGCCGCAGCCAAGCGCGGCAGCACTGCTCAGCCGCCCGCACAGGCGTGCAGCCTGCAAGCTCTCCAGCCCCGCGCTGCTAGGCCTTGTTGGCTGGTATTGGCGGTCGTTTGGGCTGTAGTTGGTCAGCCCCGCGTATCAGCAACGCCGTGCCTGCTTTCCTGCCGGTCTGGGTGCTGTAAGCTGGCACTGGCACCGCGGCAGAAGCGTGCACCAGGAACATGAAAAAGCATGTGCAAGCTCTGCCGCAAGCGCAGCAGCTTGCATGCAGGCAGGCGAAGACGTATTGGGCCTGGTCAGGCGCACGCGCGCACACCCGAGCTATGCGGACTGCTACACGCTGCCGTCGTACGGCAAGTGCTGGCGGCGCGCCGCGCGGCGCGCCGCGGACGCC
>JAABUV010005585.1_pt1 | contig 14245 bp, 15 predicted proteins | sample 5559971 | NCBI WGS metagenome assembly JAABUV01 (sample SAMN10711881, study PRJNA513362) | rock metagenome | isolation source: Antarctica rocks | place: Antarctica: Victoria Land, Knobhead nord | collected 2015-12-19
GAGCGCTTCTGCTCGTCACCGGTCCTCCATCCTTGGCGCAGCAAACCTTGACGCAGCAAGGTGACCCGCCTTGCAGTTTCGATGTTCTTAGGCCATGTATGCGCGTAACAACGAAACTGCTGCGGTTGGAGATTGGCATGACGGCTCCTTCCCATGGCGACAACGTGGTCCGGCGCCGGACCCGTGCGGGCACCCTTGGCGTCGGCGGCGCGAGCAGGGATGGGCGTGTCGTATCCCGCTCGAGCGACGACCTCGTGCGGGCGTTTGTGGCGCGCACTGGGCGGGCGTTGGCCCGCATCGCCGAGCGCATGCCGCGGGAGCGCCTCGTCGAGGCGGTCGGGGCCGAAACGGACACCGACGTGCTGTTCCGCTCGCTGCAGCACGCTGCTGCGATCGGGTCCGAGATCGAGGCCACTCCGCCCGATCCGCTGACCGCTGCCTTCCTGCGCGGGGCCGAGATGAAGCGCGCCCTTCTCCGGGCCGAGGGCGGCGTCATGTCCGGGCCAGAGCTTGCCAGGCATCTCGGCATCACGCCCCAGGGGCTCGGCAAAAAGCGCGACAAGGGCCAGGTCTTCTGGCTGGAGGTGGGCGAGGGCTGTGTTTATCCCGCCTTCCAGGTCGGCCCGGACGGCCTGCTGCACGGCATCCGCGAGGTGCTTTCAGCCTTCCAGCAAGGAGACCCTTGGGCGCGGGTGAACTTCATGCTGACCGGCGATGCGCGCCTGGGTGGCCGGCGTCCGCTGGACGTGCTGCGCGCAGGCGACGTCGCTGCCGTGGTGCGGGCCGCGCACGGCTATGGCGAGCATGGCCCGTGACCCCCGGCCGTTGCCACCGACCGATCTTGCCCGCCGGGACCTGCCCGTCGAGGTCGTCCCGGCTGGCGCCAGTTTTGTTCGCATACACCGCACGGTGCTGGGCGCGCTCCACTTCGGCGCTTCAGGCAACAACCGGTTCGATGATCCGGACGGGAGGTATGGCGTCTGCTACGTTGCGCGCACGCTGACCGGCGCCTTTGCCGAGACCTGCTTGCGCCAGGTCGGCGCAAGCCTCGTGCCGCTGGCGAGCCTTGCTGCGCGCTCGGCCACGGACCTCCGTACCACGGCCGGATTGCGCCTTGTGACGCTGCACGGTCCGGGGCTGGCGCGGCTGGGCGCGACGGCGGCCGTGAGCAGCGGGACCTACGACGTCTCGCAGCCGTGGTCGCGGGCCATCCATGCGCACCCGGCTGCACCTGACGGCATCGTTTACCGCTCGAACCACGACAACGGAGAGTTCTGCGCCGCGCTGTTCGACCGGTGCCGGGACCGGCTGGAGGAAAGGTCCACACGCGAACTCCTGGCAGACCGCGCTGCCTTGGCGGGCCTGCTCGACCGCTACAAGGTTGGCCTTACCTGAAGAGTGATCCTCCTTGGTTTCTGTGGATCTTCCGCACTTTGTGAACAGGCGTCTAACCCTGACCCACCCATTTTGGGCCTCAAGGTTTCGACGCTGCTTGTGAAACTGGACGTTTGGCGGCGTCAAAACCGGCGCCAGATGTGACCCCGCCCTTTTCGCATTTCTAGACTATCGATCAATGCCTTGCATCGCATAGGGAGTAAGCGGGGCAGATTCCCGGGCACGCAGGTGCAGCAGAACAAACCTTCTGATGGGCAGATCATGCCATCTCTTTGAAATCACACCATTTATCCCTTTGCAACATCGGGATAGAACGACTTAAACAATGTTCTTGCCCGGGAATCTGCCCCACTTACGCATAGGGAGGGAGTCATTGGCGGGCACCGATTCACACCCTAGACTCCGCACGCGACGGGTCGCCACTCCGGAGCGCTGCAAACCGATGCCGCCGCAAAGATGACCGAAAGCAGTGTTTCTGGAAACATCGCTTTCGGTCTTTCCCGAAACACGCAAACTCAACGGCGTTTCCGCTCGTCCTGGATGTCGTCATCCTTGATCTCCAGGCCTTCGCGCCGAAGGGCGAGCAGAAGCAGGTTCCGGATAGTCACCCCCCTCTCCGCGCTCCGAACACGCAGTTGGTGCATGACATACTCGGGCACCTTGGTTGACAAGGACAACTCTGGACCTCTGCGCCGTGCAGGCTCTTGCGCCGGAACCCCGGCCGGCGCGGCCGCTTGCTGGATCGTGTCGGGGCAGCGTGTTGCACGGAGGTTGGCTTGTGGCGCCGCAAGATGGGCTGACGTAAGAAGCTTGCCCCTAACCTGACGTTGGAAGCCCACCTTGCCCTTCAAGCTGAACCAAGACCGCCGCCGCCACGTCCCTCGGCAGAAGCACAGGGTCACCAACTCGGCAGCCTACGACGCGGCCCTGCGCCAGCGTGGGAGCCTCACGGTCTGGTTCACGGACGAGGCGATCGCGGGCTGGCGGGCCGAGCTGCGCACCACCCCAGGCGGACAGCCCTGGTATTCACCGCTCGCCATCCTGACGGCGCTCACCTTGCGCGCGGTGTTCCGCCTGGCGCTGCGCCAGGCCGAGGGCCTGATCGGCTCCGTCATCGGCCTGCTCGGGCTGGAGCTGCGCGTGCCGGACCACTCGACCTTGAGCCGCCGGGCCACGACGCTGGAGGTGCCGCGTCCGCAGCCGCGCCGGGACGGCGAAGCCATGCACCTGCTGGTGGACAGCACGGGATTGCGCCTGTGCGGCGCGGGCGAGTGGCTGCAGGAGAAACACGGCACCAAGACGCGCCGGTCCTGGCGGAAGCTGCACATCGGCCTGGACGCCGGCAGCGGCCAGATCGTCGCTGCCTCGCTCACAACCAAGGAGGTCGACGACGGCGCCGAGGTCGGCCCCTTGCTCGGTCAGATCACAGGCGCGGTGGCCTCGTTCACCGGCGATGGCGGATACGACCAGGACCGCGTTTACGCCAGCGTTGCCGAGCGCCATCCAGAAGCGGCCGTTGTCATTCCGCCGCGCGCGACCGCCGTGCCGGGCGACACGGCCGCGACCGCCCCTCCGCTGCCATTCCAACCGCTACGCGGCTGGAACCTTGAGCAGCTCCGCCCACGCAGCGCGACGGCCACCTGAGGCACATTGCCGAACACGGGCGCATGGCCTGGCAGAAGGCGTCCGGCTACACGACGCGGGCGCGAGCCGAAGCCGCGATCGGCCGGTTCAAGCAGGTGATCGGGGACAGGCTGCGCTCGCGCACGGATGACCGTCGGGCGACCGAGGTGGACATCGCCGTCCACGCGCTCAACCGCATGGTGGAGTTTGGACGCCCGAACTACGTCCGCACCGCCTGACCCCAGACGAGGTTGGGGCTACTGCGTCCGCTCTCCAGGTCCATGCAACACGCTGTCGCTCGCGGCCATGCGGGCCTGCGCGACAAACCCGGCGGCCCGCCTGGCGCTCACGGGGATCGACGGCCTGGGGCCGATCATGGCCAACGAAGTGGCGTCCTGGTTCTCGGAACCGCAGAACGTGGCGGCGCTCGACGACCTGCTGACGGAGATCAGCGTCGTGGACCGACCGCAAGCCACCGCCCTTGCCGGTCCCGCCCCGCTCACGGGCAAGGTCGTGGTGTTCACCGGCACCCTCTCCACCACCACCCGCGACGCGGCTGAGGCCCGCGCCCGCCAGCTCGGCGCAGCCACGTCCGGCTCCGTCTCCGCCAAGACCAGCATCCTCGTCGCGGGCGAGAAGGCCGGAGCCAAGCGCGCCAAGGCCGACCAACTCAACCGCCAGGGAGCCTCCATCCAGGTACTCGACGAAAACGCCTGGAACAGACTCGCCGCCGCTTGATCTTCCACGTGCCGTTCGCCCGTGTTCGAGCACGGGCGACACCCGAAGCACAGGCTCGCCTCCAGGTGCTGCCCCAACAACAATAAATTGAGAAAGGAAGGATCAATGCTGAGCCGAACGGCGCTGGCACTGGTAGCAGAACGGACAGGATCGGACCTGCTGCGCGACAGCGCCGCGCTCATGGCTGGTTGCGCATTCCGTCGAGGAAATGGCGGTCATATCGCACACGTCCTACCGCGCGCGACCTGCCGCCCGTGCTGGCTGACTGGCGGGCGGAACCGAGAGCCCCTCGGCGCGGTGCCGCGCGATCAGCCGAGCCACCAAGCCCGAGCCTTTCGCCTCCTCTACGAACGATTGGAGAAACGCTGCACTCTCCAGGTTGGCGCACGCCGTCCCGACAGCCTGCTGGACGACGGAGAAGTATTCATCGAGAACTCTGACCCCAGCAAGCTCCGCGGCGTCCGACAGCAGGCCGGGACGTAGACCTGCCAGCGCGTCCAGTCGTTGGGTAAGGAACAGCTCTCGCGCAGCCGGGATGCTGGCGGCCCGCAGAAGGCTGGCGTGCTTGGTGTTGCGGGTCAGCCAAAGGTCGTAGGCGCTGTTCGCTGACACGGCGATCCGGTTGCCAGGCTGGTCGACGTCGGCGACCGTCTCCAGCGACGACCCGGCTGGAACCAGATACGTCGCCTCTATGAGCGCATAGGGTGGGGTGAAAGCGATCGTTTCGGCCCGGTCAGGTTCAACGCCGATCAGGCCGATGTCGCAGGCGCCGGTCGCGACAGCCTCGGCCACCTCGCTCGCCTTGGTGAACGGTTTAAACGTCAGCGTAACGCCAAGGCGCTCCGCAATGGCGCGGGCCAGATCTGGCGCGACACCATCGGGGTCGCCCGTGCCGCTCATCCCGGCCACGAGCAGGAAGTTGCTCATGTTGATTCCGGCCCGCAGCGTTCCGGTCCTGGCCAGTTCCGCGATGACGGACTGATCCATGTCTTGTAAATGCACGACATGTCTCCGCTTTTGTACGCAGCACTCTTCTCGAAGCACGAACGCCACTGGAACTGTTCGAGCCAGGTCCTTCGCCGCCGGCTCATGGGGGAGGTCACTTGGACCGGAGGTCAGTCCGCAAGCTGGAGGCTATCGTATCTTGGCATTGCCAGCATGAGGAACGCCGCGACCATGCCGATCACTGAAAACAGCATCAAGCCCGGACTATAGCTTCCGAACCGGTCAAAGCTGCTCCCGAGCACGACCGGGCCTGTCCCGGCCCCTAGGTTGAACACGCCGAACGCGATGCCGTACAAGCTGCCGAACACCGCCGGGTCGAAGTACCGGCGTACCATGAACGAAATGAAATCGACCTCCATGCCGATGACGGCGCCCAGCAGAAAAGCGGCCGCGTACGCCGTGGCCGAGTTTTGGCCGTAACTCAGCAGCAGGAAGGCAAGCACGCCGAGTAGCGCGACGCCCACGAACACATAAGGTGCGTGAACGCGGTCGAGTACCCACCCGATGCCGCCGCGTCCGGCCAGCGCGGCCAGACCGGCGAGCGCGGCGACCCTTGCCGCGGCGGCTGGGTCGGCGCCGCAGTCGATCATCATCGGCACGAGCTGGGTGATGGTTCCGACGGTCACCAGCCCCATCAAGAAGAACGCTAGGCTCATCAGGACGAATGGCCGCGTCCTTGCCAGCGTCAGCACGAACCTCACAAGTGCGCCACGCTGGGCGCTGGCCGGCCCACGGACATTGCGGGTCGCGACCAGCATGGCGGGCATGGTGACAACCAGCGTGATCAGGCCGAGAATAACGTAGGCGTTGCGCCAGCCGAACTCCCCTAACAGGGCCTGGCACAGGGGCGGCAGGATCGTGGCGCCGAGACCGACCCCCATGAGGCCGAGCCCGAGCGCAAGCCCGAGCCGTCGGTTGAAACGCCGGGTCAGAACAGCGGAGTAGCCCAGTGGGGAAGCCCCGCCCGCGAAGATCTGCATGGCCGCGAAGACTGCGTACAGGTGCCACAAGTTCGGCGTCAGCAACGAAAGCGACGCGACCAGGACCGACAGCATGACCGCCGACGGAAGCATGATCCTGCGCGGTCCGAACCGATCGAGCAGCAGGCCCCAGAAGGGGGACGTGACGGCGAGTCCGTAGATGCTGATGGAGATGGCCCCGGAAAGCTGCGTCCGGCTCCATCCGAACTCGGCCGCGAGCGGCCGCACGAAGATGCCGAACGAGTACAGTCCCAGCGTCGCGACCGAGAGGGACAGGCCCGCGGCGCAGGCCGCGACGGCGGTCCACTCACGGTCGAGGTCCCGTTCTGTGGCGGCTGCAGGCTGGACCGTGCCGGTCTTGTTCATCTCGTCCCCACGCCGTTTGTAATTGGGGCCTTGATAAGTCAGCCAGATGATATAGTAAACGTATTAAATCGATGTGGGGCCATCGCCGTTCATGCCGAAAGCCAGTCGCAAGCCTGTTGGGTCTCTGCCGCCAGGTGGCGTTCGCACCGATGTGGACGGCAGTTGGCGCAACCTGAACACCAGCCGGCTGCTGCTGAGCAGTTCCGGATGGTGCGATGCCTACCTGCTGACCGCCCTGGAGGCGGCCGGCTACGGCCAGGTCCGGCGCACGCATTTCAACGTGCTTCGTCACTTGGACAATGAGGGCACCCGCATGACCGACCTTGCGGCCCGATCCAACCTGACCAAGGCCGCCATGACCAGCCTAGTCCGCGCCTGCGAGCATATTGGGTTCGTGACAGTGAAAGCAGAAGCGGCTGACCGCCGTGCCAGGCTGGTGTACTTCACCCAAGAAGGCGAGGCGTTGATGCGTACCTTCAAGGACATCATGACCGCGATGGAGCGGCGCCTGCGGCAGCATATGGGCGGCAAAACCTATGACGGCCTCCGTGCCGGCCTGTTGAAGCTGTCCGACATCGCGGACGTGGCAGTCTTCGCCGACGCCGATCCCGCGCTCCGCAGGCGGGCGTGATGGACAGTCCAGAATGGTGGCCGGCGTGTCAGGAGCTGTCGACCGCATTTGCGAACGGTGTCGACCGTCATCGCAACGACGAGGTCCTCGCCTTGTTCACCGAAGACGCGGTGCTCGACCGTTGGGGCCATTCAGTGGCCGGCCATGCGGCCCTTCGCCAATGGCTGAATGGAAGGCCGGCGGATGTCGTCACCCGGCACGTTTGCACCAACTTCGAGGCTCGGCGAACGGCGGCCGACCGTGCCGAAGGGCTCACGCTGTTCACGTTCTACCGTGCGGCCAGGCACGACGCCACGGGCCCGCTGCCCATGACCGGCCCCGCCATGGTCGGCGAGTATCTCGATCAGTTCCGGCGCACGTCGGACGGCTGGCGGATCGCCCGGCGCGAAATCCGCATCCTGTTCCAGGACGCCGGTCTCGAGTCGTCTTGAAGCCAAACTGCTCAAACAATCCGGGTTGGAAGGATCATCTGCGATGATAAAGGTCCAGGATATCGTCTACGTCGCCTATGCCGCTCCCGATTTGGAGAAGATGGCGGACTTCATGCGGGATTTCGGCTTGGTCGTCACCGATGCGTCGCCGGATCGACTCTTGGCACGCGGCGCAGGCGACTATCCCTGCATTTGCATGTGTGAGCGCGGCGATGCCGGGTTCGTGGCGGTCGGGCTGCTGGTCGGCTCGGCCGCGGAGCTTGCCTGTGCGGCCCGCCTGCCCGGCGCTTCGCCGGTTGAAGACCTCGACACGCCGGGCGGCGGGCAGCGGGTCCGGCTTCAGGCGCCCGACGGGTACCGGATCGACTTGCTCCACGGCATGGAGCGGGTCGATCTGCTTGCGATCCGCGATCCGCTCCGGATCAACTTCGCCTTCAACAAGTCCCGGGTCGGGGATCTGCAGCGGCCCGACTACGAGCCTGCCCGTGTCGTCAGGACCGGCCACTGCGTCCTGAAGTTCAACAACGGCCCAGCGGCTGTCGAGTGGTTCCGCACCACGCTCGGCATGCTCGTGACGGACCGCCTGCATGTGCCGGGTGAGCCGGAAACGATGCTCGGGGTGTTCTTGCGCTGCGATCGGGGACTGATTCCGGCCGACCACCACACCATCTTCGTGCTGCATGCCCCCGGCGACGTGAACGTTCACCATGTCTCGTTCGAGGTGCAAGACCCGGATGCCGTGCACATCGGCCATCACTGGCTCGCCGACAAAGGCTGGACGCCGTCCTGGGGCGTGGGCCGCCATCTGCTCGGCAGCCAGGTGTTCGATTATTGGCGCAGCCCTTGGGGGTACCTGTTCGAACATTACGCCGATGGCGATCTTCTGACCAACGAGGCCAAGCCCGGGAGCTACCCGGCGACCGAGGACAACTTGGCCCAATGGGGTCCGCCGGTGGACCCCAAGTTCTTCCAGTCCGTCAGTTTATAATGACGACCGAGCCTATCCGGACAGCCGTCGCGATCGTCGGCGGCGGCCCTTGCGGACTTGTACTCGCCATCGAACTCGGGCAGCACGGCGTGCCATGCGTGCTGCTGAACGACCGGCCCGGCACCACCACGTTGCCGCAGGCGAACGCAACCCAGTCCCGCACGATGGAGCACTACCGGCGGCTCGGTTTGGCTGACGAGGTGCGCGCCCAGGGCCTGCCGGCCGACTATCCAACCGATATCGCCTATTTCACCCGGTTCGCCCGGGACGAGTTGGCGCGCTTTTCGCTCCCATCGGCCAAGATGGCAGGCATCCTGTCCCGGGGCAGCTCCGGCTCGTGGAGCACGGCCGAACTGCCGCATCGCTGCTCCCAACTCTACATCGAGCAGGTCCTGCACCGCCATGCGGGCCGTGTTCCCGGGATTGACCTGCGGTACGGGTGCCGCGTGCTCGCAGTCGCGCAGGACGACGACGGTGTCTGGCTGGAGGCCGAACCGATCGGAACCGGCGCTCCCCTCCGCATCAGGGCCGACTACGCTGTTGGGTGCGACGGGCCGCGCAGCCTGGTGCGCAAGTCGCTAGCGATAAGCTACGGCGGCGAGGGCGGGGCCGCACGGGATTTCCTGGGCGGCCGCATGCACGCCGTGTTCGTGCGGGCGCCGGGTTTATACGACGTCATCCCGCATCCGCCTGCCTGGATGTACTGGGCCGTCAACCCGGAACGGCGCGGGTTCATGGCCGCCATCGACGGGCGGGAACTGTTCGCCTTCCACACCCAGCTCCGCCTTAATGTCGACCCAACCGAACCGACCGAAGCGGCGCCGAGTGCGGCTTCGAGATCATCTCGCGCGCGTCCTGGACCGCCGGGTTCACGCTGGTCGCCGAGGCGTTCGGGACTGGCCGCATCTTTCTGGCTGGCGACGCGGCCCACTTGTTCACGCCCACAGGCGGCCTTGGCTACAACACAGCCGTGGAGGACGCGGTCAACCTGGGCTGGAAATTGGCGGCCATGGTCCGCGGATGGGGCGGACCACGGTTGCTGGAAAGCTACGAGGCCGAGCGGCGCCCGGCTGCGCTACGGAACACCGCGTATGCGCGCAGCTTCGCCAACTCGATCGGCAACTTCCGGCCTGACCCGGACATCGAATCGGATGCGCCGTCTGGCCGGCAGGCCAGGGCAGCCGCCGGCGACTACTTGAACTCCCACGCGCGCGCGGAGTTCAACATACCGGGCATCACGTTGGGTGCGCGCTATGACGGCTCGCCGGTGATCGTCCCGGACGGGACGCTTCCGCCGCCCGACACGGCGTCAGTCTACGTCCCGAGCGCCTGCCCGGGTGGCCGTGCGCCACACGTTTGGCTGCCCGGGGGCCGTTCGCTGTTCGATGCATTCGGGCGTGGCTTCACGCTGCTGAAGCTGGGCTCCTGCGGGGAGGAGCCGACCAGGTCGACGGACTGCGCGGAACTTGCCGGCTTGCAGATGACGGTGCTGGACCTGACCAAAAACGATCTGCGCGACGTTTACAGCGCGAACCTCGCGCTAGTTCGCCCCGACCAGGTGGTCGCCTGGCGAGGCGACACAATGGAGGCGGCGCGAGCTGCCTTGACGGTGGCGTCAGGCCATTCGAGCTGAACCTCTTCGGGCGTGGCCGCCTGCGCCGGGTGGCTGATCGCCGGGGTGCAGTGTGTCAAGTGCGTCGCTCCCGTATAGGATGAGGCATGGCGACCCGGCACCTCGATCAGCGCTTGAACCTGCGTCTCCTGCGCGCCGTGGATGCGGTTGAGGCCCAACGTAGCCTCGTCAAGGCGTCGGCCGCAATCGGCATCAGCCAGCCAACCCTCACGAAGACCCTGCACACCGTCGAGGAGGTGTTGCAGGCGCCGCTTTTTGAGCGCCACGCGCGCGGCATGCGGCCGACCGAGGCCGGCGCCGCGGTGGCAAGGGCCGCCCGCCGCGTACAAGCGGAGTTGCGGCGGCTCGAAACGGAGCTCGATGAGCTGGCGAGCCCCGGAAGCGACCTGTTGTCCATCGGGGCGCTGCCCACGGCGGCCATGGGCGTGCTGCCCGGCGTGATGTCACGGCTAGCCCGCTCGCATCCCGGCATCAAAATACGGCTTGAGCAAGGGCTCACGGAGGAGCTGCTGCCGTTGCTGGCCGCGGGAGAGATCGAGCTGGTCGTGGGGCGCTTATACTGCATGGCTGTGCCCGGCGAGTTCGTGCATGAGCCTCTGTGGAGCGAACCGATTTCAGTCCTTGCCCGCACCGGCCACCCGCTCCTCCGTGGACGCGGCTTCGACATCGAGGAACTGGGGAGCTATGACCTGCTCCTGCCTTCGGTCACGCAGCGGGTTGCTCAGGAAACGAAGCATATGCTTGCACTGCTGGACCTCCCTGCCAAAACCTCGCTCCGGTCCAGCTCCTTCGGTTTTATTCGCGAGATGCTTCACGACACGGACTGCCTCGCGGTCATGCCCCGCCTGATGATGGCAGGCGACCTGTTGCGGGGCACACTACAGGTGGTCCCGCTGCCGGTTGCAGCACCCGCGCGTCCGGCCGGCCTCATAACATCGGCTCACCGCGGGCTCGGGCCGATCGCCCGCACGTTCATCGAATGCCTGCGCGCCTACGTTTCGGTCATCGAAACAACGGCCGTCTAGATCCCTGTCGGCCCAAGCATGTAGGTCGGCCGTCGACCTATAGCCCGTGCGCATGGCAGTGCCCCGATAAACGATACGACACGGGCGCGCTTGGCGCCCAGGGTGCGATGATGATTTCTCTCTCAAATGGTGGCGCGACCACGTTCGTAGCGAGGCGCCCGTCCAGCCGTCTGTTGGTCGGCACGGTCGATGGGGTCACGATGCTTGAACGTGTTGGGGATGGGTGGCGTGTCGCGGCCCGGGCACTCGAGGGCAGCGCGGTCGCGGCCGTCACCGGGTTGGCGTCCGGAACGCTGCTGGCAGCCACGCACGGGCTAGGTGTCGCGCGCTCCACCGACGGCGGGACTGTTTGGAACTGGTCCAACAGGGGACTGCCCCAGTATGACTTGTGGGCAGCGAGAGGGGGCATGCTCGGCGGCTGCGACGTGGCCTTCGTCGGCTCCATGCCCGCCCACCTGATGATCAGCGAGGACGACGGGCGGAGCTGGCGGGAGCTGCCGGCGCTACGGCACGTTCCGAGCTTCCCGCGCTGGACATTCCCACCGCCCTTCCACCTCGGGCACATCAAGGAACTGGTGCTGGACGGTGACCGGCTGTTCGTTGGCATTGAGGTCGGCGCCCTGCTGGTCTCGCACGACCGGGGCGAAACCTTCGAGGATCTGCGGATTGACCCGGACCCGGCGGAGTGCGACATCCATCGCCTCGTCGTCGATCCGCGCGCGCCGGACCGCATGACGGCGGCTGTGGGCCTGATCGGCCTGATGCGCACCATCGACAACGGCCGCACCTGGGAGCGCAGCCCCGTCATGCCGGGAATGGAGTACCCGGACGCCATGTTGATGCACCCGGCCGACCCCGATCTGATGTTCTTGGCGGTCGGCGTCGGCTGGCCGCCATTCCGGAGCGGGCGGGCGCAGGGCAAGATCGCGCGCAGCCGCGACGGCGGGCACACGTGGGAGCGCCTGCTGGGCGGCCTGCCCGACGGGCAGCGCGCGCTGTTCAGCGCCCTGTCGATCGAGACGCACGACGACGGCTTCGACCTTTATGCCGCCGACACCGACGGCCAGGTGTTCGAAAGCCGCGACGGCGGCGACCGCTGGCGCATGATCGCGGACATAGCCCCGGTCTCAAAAGGCGAGTTCCACCGCTCACTGGCCAAGGGCAGGCCGCGAATCGCCGGGATCGACGATATCAAGGTTAATCCGGTCGCCGCCGTTCGCATCGGCGAACCCGAAGCAGTCTATGACGAGAGCGCGGCATGACCGACTTGCACGCGGTCTGCGCGGAGCTTTACCGGCTGCAGATCGACTACTGGTACGAGGTCGACCACAACTACGGCCGCCGGGCGACGAGCTTCTACATGGCGGACGGCGTGTTCGTCGTGGGCACGGAGCGCATGGCCGGGCACGCTGAGATCGCTGCCTTCTACAAGTGGCGCGAGCAGCGCGGCGTGCGGACCGCGCGCCACGTGGTCGCGAACCATCGCCTCCTGCGCGCGACGGACGACGAGGCCGAGTTCCAGTGCATCATGGTGCTGTATGCCGACGACGGCGTGCCCGTGCTGCCGGCGCAGGCGCCGGTGATGATCGCCGATGTCGTCGACCAGTGCGTTCGGGAGGGTGGGGCGTGGCGGTTCAGGTCGCACGTCCTCCAAACGGTGTTCCAGGGCGGCGCGCAGCCGACGATTCCGACCCGGTCGCAGTTGCTCACCCACAAGGCGGACGAGATGACGGGCTGACGCCACACCCGTTCGGGTAGCGGCGCTGCGAAGGGGAGGCTGAATTGGACATTCACCAGATCGACTGGAGCAGGACCGAGTGGAAGAAGATCCGTGAGGGCGTCGAGCAGAAGGCCTTCTCCGGCACGGCCGCCACGGTCGCGATGCACCGGTTGATGCCGGGCCATGAGCCCAAGCCGCACAGCCACCCGCACGAGCAGATCGCCTACATCGAGTCTGGTTCGATGCGCTTCCATGTCGGGGACGACGTCGGGAGTGTCAAAAACCTGGGGCGGACGGCTTGCCTGTCTCGGGCTGATCGGCCTGGCTGATGCCTCACCACGGGGAACGGGCTTGATGCAGTGGACGGTGCGACTGGAGGCGAGGACGAGCCAGGGCGAGGTGACGACGACGGAGCTGGTGACGTTCAGCCGGCCGGTGGTGGTCAGCACGCTCGCGGAGGTCGGCCTTGTGTTGTCCGAAACCAAGGCGCTGTTGGCCAAGCTGCAGGCGAGCATGCTGTGCGGCCAGATGGCGGCGTATGCGGCCCACCACCGGGTTTGTGCGGCATGCGGGGTGCTGCAGCCCTTCCAGGACCGGCGCACGCGCCGGCTGCAGACCCTGTTCGGCACGGTCGAGGTCGAGGCGCCGCGGTTCAAGGTGTGCCGCTGCCGCCTGACGGCACCCATGGCGGCAGTGACGGTCTCGCCGGTCTGCGCGCTGCTGACCGCCCGCTGCACGCCGGAGCTGGAGCGGGTGCAGGCGGAGCTGGGCGCACGCACCTCGTTTCGGGATGGTGCGCGCATTCTGGAAGCTTTGCTGCCCGTCTCGCCGGCAAACCATGAGAGCCTGCGCAGCCGCACCCATGCCGTCGCCCTGCAGCTCGAGGCGGCCGACCAACAAGCAGCAGCCGAGATCACGGCTGTCCGGGAAGATACGGCCAAGGCCGCAGCGGCGGACGCGGGCCGGCCCGTTGTCATGCTCGATGGTGCCTACATACGCGCCGTGCCCGGTCATCAGGTTCGGAACTTCGAGGCGATCTGCGGCAAGGTGGAGCAGGAGGGACACCCCACCCGGCGTTTTGCCTTGGTGCGCAGCGTGGCCGAGCAGCCCCATGCCCTGCTGCGCGCGGCGCTGCAGGACCAGGGCTGGCGGGAGGGCGATCCGGTGACCGCGATCAGCGACGGCGACCCCGCGCTGCCGGCGCTGGTGCGCTCGGCCACGGGCGGCTCGGTCGAACACATCCTGGACTGGTTCCATCTCTCCATGCGCGTGCAGCACGTCGAGCAGGTCATGCGCGGCTTGTGCGCCCTGGAACCGCTGCCCCTCGTCCTGCCCGATCATGCTCAGATCGATGTCGAGCGGCTGCGCCACCTGCTTTGGAACGGCGACCACGACAAGGCGTGCGAGGCTCTGGGCCGGATCGCAAGCGGGGCCAAGGACGCTGCCATGCTGAACCACCCCGCAGTGGAAGCGGGGATGAGGCGCCTGGTCGCGCGTTGCACGGAGCTGCAGACCTACATCGAGACCAACGAGGGCGCGCTGATCGACTACGGCGAACGCTACCGCGCAGGCAAGCCGATCTCGACCTCACGGGCCGAGGGCACCGTCAACCAGCTGGTAAGTGCCCGCATGAACAAGCGCCAGCAGATGCGCTGGTCGCCACGCGGCGCCCAGCGCGTACTTCAGGTCAGGGCCGCGGTGCTGGACGGG
>JAABUV010005586.1_pt1 | contig 14244 bp, 13 predicted proteins | sample 5559971 | NCBI WGS metagenome assembly JAABUV01 (sample SAMN10711881, study PRJNA513362) | rock metagenome | isolation source: Antarctica rocks | place: Antarctica: Victoria Land, Knobhead nord | collected 2015-12-19
GTTGTTCGATTGAGAACCGGTCATTCCGCCGTCCCGATCTGACACTGCACCGGCGGCGCGCGCAGCGGAGGTCAAGGAGGGCCGCAGGGCCGCGCGCGAGCGCCTTGTCCTTGACCGCAGCGAGCACGCCGGCACCCTCAAACAGATCAACGGAGATCAGATCCATCGCTTGACACGCAACACGGTATCTACCGCGATAACGGTGGACGATGCCCCGGGCGAACCGTGAAACCGAAACGCCACGCGGTGCCGCGCGACAAGAGTGATGGCCGAACAGCGACAACCGGATGCGTCTGGCCCATGTGTTATCGTCTACGTCGGATGACCGTTCGACTGATCAACCCGTGGAGTTGTGCATAACGCAAGCGCGTTACACACAACTCCACCGGCACATCAACGACGAGCCAAGGATAAGACTTCATTTATTTTTAAGACAACTCGGATCGAGTTCGTCGTAGTTTGGCCTCTGCCCGCACGCCGTGACCCGCAGACAAGGACACTTGCCCACAATTCGCAACTTTGCTGCGCGGCGCAACACCGAACAGAGCGTGAAAACTGTTACCAACGTGCCCGGTCCAAAGTGTTACCAACGTGCCCGGTTGCAGAGGCTCAAACCCTCGAAATTTTTGAAAGTGTTTTAGTTCAGCGGCTTAGGCGATTTTCAGGGGGACTGTCGCAAGATTGGGGGTGCGGCGGCCTGTTGGGTATCTTCGCGTCTGTTCTCTGACCGAGGGTGGATGCGTGGCTTGGATGTTGAGGTTGGTGAAGATCGGGGTTGAGGGCGAGGGACCGTGCACGGACATCATGGAGATCATAAAGCCGGATGATATTGTCGATATCGCCAACTTGGGTCTGACCCTGGCCGAAGCGAAGCTGCTGCTGGCGGGCGTTCAACGGGAGATCGTCGCCGCGCAGGCCAAGGACCACGCCGTTCGGCGGCCGGAGTGCCCACGCTGTGACGGCGTTTGCCGTGTGAAGGATTACCGGGACCATGCGGTGTCGACGCTGTTCGGCCCGGTCACTCTGCGGCTTCCCCGTTTGCGCTGTGCCGTGTGCGGCGGGATCGAGGCTGGCCTCGACTGGCCAGCGCATTGCCGATCGACACCTGAGCTGGACCGGCTTCAGGCGCATCTCTGCGCCTTGATGACCTACAGGACGGCCACGGATGTGTTGGGGCAGATGTTCCCGGTCGCCGCGGGAAAGCATCATGAGACCTTGCGCCGCCATACCCTGAAGGTCGGCGAAGCTCTGGGTGAGTGCGCTGCGGTCAGGCCGGACACAGCAGCGTCGGCGATTGTGGTGACCTTGGATGCGACGTTCATCCGCAGCTGCGCGGAGGGCGAGCGGCATCTGGAGGTGCGGGTCGGCAATGTCGAAACGGCGTCCGGTGGCCGGCAGGTGTTCGGCGCCGTCGCCAAATCCAGCACTCCCATCGCCGAGCTGATCCGTCGCAATCTCGACGCTGTCGGACGAACCGGAGATACGGCGCTGATGGCCTTCACGGACGGCTGTCCTGGGCTCCGGCGAATTCTGGCCGACGCCGGCGTCACCACGCGGCCGATGCTCGACTGGTTTCACGTCGCCATGCGGCTGCAACACCTGAAGCAGATCGCCGACGGCCTGTCAGCGGATGATCCGGCGCGGGTGGCGGCGAAGGCGGTGATCGTCGAGGAGGTCGAGCGCCTGCACTGGCGCATCTGGAACGGCAAAGCCAAGGATGCCCAAATCAGCATCGATCGTATCCACGCGGTCATGCACCATTTTCGGGGCGAGCCGGATCAGCGAAGGTCCACAGCACCGTCACGGAAGCTGTGGACCGCCTTGCGCGCGCTGGATAGCTATCTGACCAGCCAAAGCGCCTGGCTGGTCAACTACGCTGAGCGGCACCGTGCGGGCCTGCGGGTGGGGACCGCGATCACCGAAGGGACGGCTAACTTCCTGGTGAACCGCCGGATGAACAAATCACAGCAGATGTGCTGGTCGCGACGCGGCGCCGACCTGCTGCTCCAGGTTCGGTGCGCCGTCTATAATGGCACGCTCGGGTCCGGCTTCGGACAGCGATTCCAGCCAGCCAACGATCCATACCCGCCAGTGGCGATCGCCGCCTGACCCCCAATCTTGCGACAGTCCCCAATCAGCCGCCTCACTTTGCATCGCAGGTGTGGCGGAGCGGACTCAATACGGCCGACCCACCAGCGTTGAACAGCCCTGACTTCAAACGCATGACAGAAGGTGGCGGCGATCCAAGAAAAGACACGACAGATATGGGATGAAATACCAAGAAATATAGGAGAATCGTTTTTATTTGAGTAGTTTTCAAGATTATCTAACTAAGTAAACGAGATGTTTCGAGATCAAGTTTACATAACGTTTCTTGACAATTATTGAATTGTTAACTTATGTTGCATCCAGATCAGGCTTTAAAGTCACGTGGATCGGGATCCGGTGTCTAGAGCCGCTTGGGAGCGGGACATGAAAACAGGCCTTATAGCAACGCTTATCGGAACAGCACTCGCCTTCACCCAATTCAGCAACGCCAGCGCCACTCCAGCAACGTTCGCTCAATACGTCGCCGCACGCGCCGGAAATGGTTACATATTCACCAATAACGGTGACGGAACTGCAACGTTCAATAGCAATGGCCAGGTCGATATCTCCTTCCTCGACGGCGCGATCCCAGCAGACAAGCTTCTTCAGCCCCTGCCGTCCGGTCCGCAGCTTGCGAATTTGACCCGCACGAGTTCGACGACCGGCCTGACGGTTTGCCAGGGTCCTTGCGCGGTGGGCAGACCGTTCGTGCAGACCATTGACCAGTCCCTGGTGACGATCCGCCGCGCCAGCGACAATGCGCTCCTGCTCGAGATTGCCGGTAATGTTGCGAACCTGAGCGGCCAGATCGGCGGCGCCGCTGGTAGCTTCGAGACGTCCGATCCGCCGAACACGCTGACGTTCACGTCGGACTTCATCAATTTCTCGTCCGCCGTCTCCAAATCGCGCTCCATCAGTTTCACCTCCGCAACGCCCTCTTTTGCGATCGCGCCCGACGGCATCCTGCAAAGCTTCACGGCGGCCGGGACCGGGACGTTCGCCGTGGACTATGTCGCCGCCTCCGTCCCCGAACCGGCAAGCCTCGCTTTGCTCGGAATGGGCCTCATCGGCGTCGGCATGGCACGCCGCCGCATGAAGTAGGGGTCACCTCACCGTTCGCTCAAAATTGCACGCTAGGAGCCTGTCGGACTTAAGCCTGTCACGCAACTATATAAAAGAAATACCGATCTGCACGCAATTCCACTATGTTTTCTGGCGAATGCGAGACATAATATTCCAAAAAATCCCGATTTTTGCTTAAGTCCGACAGGCTGCTAGGACGGTATGCGCTGACTACTTGCCCTTCGCACCGGTTTTGAAAGAGGGTTTTGCAACCGAAATCCCCAGCATTGGTGTTTGAGCTGCGGATCGTCCGATTACCTCCGTTTGTGCAAGGCCCTAATTTCCTGGCTCTTTCCGCTTAGCGTGCGATTTTGAGCAAACCGTGAGGTGACCCCTCCTCCGTGGTGCCCGCCATCATCGGCGTGTCGATCGGCCCCGGGCTGAGCGTGTTCACCCGGATGCCCCGCCCCGCCAGCTCGCTGGTCCAGGTCCGCGCGTAGGACCGCGTCGCCGCCTTGGTCGCACCATAAGCGCCATAGCCCGGAGTGCCGATGGAGCCGGCGATGGACCCGATCAGCACGACCGCGCCGCCGCTAGTCATCAGCGGCACGGCTTTCTGGACGGTGAACAAGGTCGCCCGCGCGTTGAGGCCGAAGGTTTTGTCGAAATGCCCTTCGGTGGTGTCGTCGAGCGTGGCCGCTTCGGAAAAGCCCGAGTTCGCGACGAGGATGTCCAGCTTGCCCTTGCTGGCCATCACCGTCCGGTAGAGCCGGTCCAGGTCGGCCGCATTTGTGGCATCGCCCTGCACGGCCTCGACACGCTCGCCGATGAGCGCGACCGCCTTGTCGAGTTCGGCCTGGCGGCGTCCAGTTATGAAGACATAGGCGCCTTCCTCGACGAAGCGCCGGGCGATCGCCAAGCCGATGCCGCTGCTGCCGCCGGTGACGACCGCGATCTTTCCATCCAGTCTTGCCATGAACCGTGCTCCAATGCTTGAGCAACTAGATACATTGCGTATATCTGCGTTCAATCACGCACCTGCTATCGCGTAGGTATCCCAAGGGAAACCGTCATGGCCGAACCTGAGCAGCAAATCCTTGTCGAGGCGGAGGCGACCCGGCCCGTCCTCGATCAGATTGCGGACAAGTGGTCCGTGATGATCCTGGGCGTCATCTGCACGCAGCCCGCGCGCTTCAACGCGATCAAGCGCAGGCTCGGCCGCATCACCCACAAGGCACTGACCCAGGCGTTGCGGCGACTGGAACGGAACGGCCTGGTCACGCGGCGCGTGATCGCCACCTCGCCGGTCGCGGTCGAGTACTCGATCACGCCGCTGGGCCGCACCCTGCAGCAGCCGTTCGAAGCGCTCTACGCCTGGGCCGTCGAGCACGTGCCCGATGTCGAACGGGCGCAGGCGGCCTTTGACCGTCGTGCGGGCGGCATAGCTGTATCAATGCGCCTTGCGGGCGCCGGTATGGCAACCGGGCTTGAACCGCAGCCGGCTACCACAGCGGTAGGTGTCCGCTAAATTAACCCGGACCGGCCACGCCTTACCTGTCCGCCAACCCTGGCGCCGGCACGGGAAAACGGACAAAATGATTTGCGGACACGGAGACGGACAGGGACGGCCTTCTCGCCTCTGGACATCAGGTGCCGTGGCAGAGCGCGCAGATGATGCCGTCCTGGAGCTGGCCTTAGTCCCGGTATATTGGCACGAGGCTTGATAGTCTCGGGCCGGCGAGCGCCGGCCCCACTCTGGCTCAACCTTGAACGGCTGCCTTCTGCGCACTCTCCGCCAGGCTGCTGGAGTACTTGTCGGCTTTGTAGATGTCCGAGACGATCGATTTCAGCTTGCTTGCCTCCCCGCTCATCCCCAACGCCTCGGCATAGGCCGCAACCGTTCCGAAACCAGCAAGGCCGTAGTGCGACATGCGCTGATACTGGGCAATCATCTCCAGGTCACGCAACTGCGGCGGCAAGTCGGACTGCAAGGCGTGCTGCGTGGCTTCTTGAACCAGCCCTTGCATGCCTGGGCAGGGACTGCCGCTGTCCGCATCCATCATCGCGCGCAACGCCTGCGTATGCTGGCCGATCCCGGTGACGGATTGTCCGAACAGCTGCTTCAGTTTCGGGTCTGCGGCCTTTTCGCTGAACGCCTGCACGATCTTCTGCATTTGGTCGTTGGCTGAAAAAAGGTCCCGCATGTCCGCAGTGTAGAGGTCTTTGAGGGTGCTCGGTGCTGCTGCCATCTCATATTCTCCAGGTCGCTGTCGCTCGCTTCAAGCCACGAGCGGGTAGCAAACGTCCGGGCACGTCCTCGGTTTTGAGCGCTGTCTGGTTGGTGATCGACCTGCCCTATGCGCAGCTTCGAGCAAACAGTGCGGCGATCCCTAGAAGCCGCGAGAGCTGCGCTGGCGGCCCTTGCCAGGGCGCAGCGGCACCACCGGGGGAGTGTCAAAAACCTGGGGCAACCTACTTGCCCGTGTCGGGCTGATCGGCCTGGCTGATGCCTGACCACGGGGAACGGGCTTGATGCAGTGGACGGTGCGGCTGGAGGCGAGGACAAGCGCGGGCGAGGTGACGACGACGGAGCTGGCAACGGTCAGCCGGCCGGCGATGGTCAGCACGCTTGCGGAGATCGGCCTTGTGTTGTCCGAGACCAAGGCGCTTTTGGCCAAGCTGCAGGCGAGCATGCTGTGCGGCCAGGTGGCGGCGTATGCGGCCCACCACCGGGTCTGTGCAGGCCTGCGGGGCACTGCACCCGCTCAAGGACCGGCGTACGCGTCGGCTGCAGACCTTGTTCGGCACGGTCGAGGTCGAGGCGCCGCGGTTCAAGGTGTGCAGTTGTCGCCTGACGATGCCCATGGCGGGGACGGTGCTGTTCTCGCCGGTCTGCACGCTGCTGAGCGCCCGCTGCACGCCGGAGCTGGAGCGGGTGCAGGCCGAGTTGGGCGCACGCACCTCGTTCCGGGATGGTGCGCGCATTCTGGAAGCTTTGCTGCCCGTCTCGCCGGCGAACCATGAGAGCCTGCGCACCCGCACTCATGCGGTTGCCCTGCAGCTCGAGGCGGCCGACCGGCAAGCAGCAGCCGAGATCACGGCTGTCCGAGACGAGCGGGGCGATGCCGCAGCGGCGGACGCGGGCCGGCCCGTCGTCATGCTCGATGGCGCCTACATACGTGCCGTGCCCGGTCATCAGGTCCGGAACTTCGAGGCGATCTGCGGCAAGGTGGAGCGAGAGGGCCATGCCACCCGGCGCTTCGCCTTGGTGCGCAGCGTGGCCGAGCAGCCCCATGCCCTGCTGCGTGCCGCGCTGCTCGATCAGGGTTGGCGGGAGGGCGAGGCGGTCACCGCGATCAGCGACGGCGACCCCACGCTGCCGGCGTTGGTGCGCTCGGCCACGGCCGGCCCAGTGGAGCTCATCCTCGACTGGTTTCATCTCTCCATGCGCGTGCATCATGTCGAGCAGGTCATGCGCGGCTTGTGCGCCCTGGAAGCGCTGCCCCTCGTCCTGCCCGATCATGCTCAGATCGATGTCGAGCGGCTGCGCAGCCTGCTTTGGAACGGCCACCACGAGAAGGCGTGCGAGGCCCTGGGCCGGATCACGAGCTGGGCCAAGGGCGCCGTCGTGCTGAACGAACCCGCCGTCGCAGCGAAGGCCAGGCGCCTGGTCGCGCGTTGCACGGAGCTGCAGACCTACATCGAGAACAACAAGGGTGCGTTGGTCGACTACGGTCAGCGCTACAGGGCTGGCAAGCCGATCTCGACCTCACGTGCGGAAGGCACGGTCAATCAGCTGGTCAACGCGCGCATGAACAAGCGACGGCAAATGCGCTGGTCGCCCCGCGGCGCCCATCGCGTGCTTCAGGTCAAGGCCGCAGTGCTGGACGGACGCTTCCGCCAGCAAGCAATCCAGCTCACGGCGTAACGCCCCAGGTTTTTGACACTCCCCACGACAGGCCCGTCCGGCACGAAGGCGGCAACCAGCAGCCCGAGCAGGCAGCGCGCGGCGGCCTGACCCGACCAGCGGCTGCGGTTGAGCACGCGATGATAATTGGTGAAGGTCGCCGCCCCGCGCAGGCCCGCGCTGCTCAGCGCCGAAGCGACGGTGCGCCGGCCTGGGGACAGGAGGGCGCCTGCAACGAGGACCAACATGTTGGCCCAGGTCGGGCGGGTGAAGCATCCAGCGAACGGCGCCATCCAGGCGGCGAGGAGGTCAGGGTGGGTCTCAGGGTCGGCTTGCCTTGCCATGGCGGGCTCGCAGTGGTGTCGTTGCCGCCGGGTGACTCCGCACGCGCCAGAAGGATCAACCGTGCCGGCCAGCGATCCCATGCGGGCGCGCATCGAGGCGTTCAACCAGGCCCGCGGCGGCGGCGGCGGCGTGCACAAGATGGGGCGCGGCTACACGCTCACAAGCCAGCGTACCGGTGCGCCGCTGGCCAGGCTCAAGCCGACCAGAGACGCCGACAAGGTGCAAGTGCTCTGGTGGAACGGCCAGCGCTGGGGCGCGTCAGGGCCGTTCGGCATCGCAACCATGCCCCTCGACGCAGCCCTCGACCACATCGCCTCAGAGCCGCACTTCTGGACCAACGCATGATCGGAAATGGCCAAAGTCAAGCTTAGGATAGGTGGGAGATGCGTCAGAACCAAATCCAGACCTGATCGCTGGCTGGCCGGGGCTGAAACCGACCTTGGCCCTTGGGCGTTCCCGCCGGGTTAACGGAGAGGGACGCACCATGTCCGACGACCAGACCGCTGCCCCAGGCAGCACCCCCGACCCCCAGCCCAGCCGCGGCCCGGCCCTGGGCCGGCGCGGGATGCTCGGCGCATCCGCTGCCGCACCCCTGGCCCTGGCGCTGCCTGCCGCAGCCGCTGCGCAGGCGGCGCCGTCGCCGGACCCCAACCGCCCGGCGGAGGTGGAGCTGACCGTGAACGGCCAGGTCCACCGTCTTGCCATAGACAGCCGCACCACGCTCCTAGATGCGCTGCGCCAGCACATCGGCCTGACCGGCAGCAAGAAGGGCTGCGACCACGGCCAATGCGGCGCCTGCACCGTGCTGGTGGACGGCAAGCGCTCCCTGGCCTGCCTGCAACTGGCCGTGATGGTGCGCGGCCCCGTCACCACCATCGAGGGGCTGGCGGGCCGCGACGGCGCGCTGCACCCGATGCAGCAGGCGTTCATTGACCACGACGCCTTCCAGTGCGGCTACTGCACGCCGGGGCAAATCCTGTCCGCCGTCGCCTGCGTGCAGGAGGGCCATGCCGGGTCCGACGCCTCGATCCGCGAGAGCATGAGCGGCAACCTCTGCCGCTGCGCCGCCTACCCGCACATCGTCGAGGCCATCAACGCCGCCAAGCCGCTGATGGAGAAAACCTGATGCGCCCCTTCACCTACGAGCGCGCCGCCGACGTGCCCGCTGCGCTGCGCGCCGCCGCCGCACGCCCCGGGGAGCGCGCGCCCACCAGCGCCCACGCGCAGTTCATCGCCGGCGGCACGCAGATGCTGGACTTGATGAAGCTGGACACCATGCAGCCCGGCGCACTGGTGGACATTAACGGCCTGGCCCCCGCGCTGGGCCGCATCGAGTACGGACCCAACGGCCTGCGCCTGGGCGCCCTGGCTCGCATGAGCGAGGTCGCCGAACACCCCGTCATCGCCCGTGACTACCCGGTGCTCGCCCAGACCATGCGGATGGCCGCCAGCGCGCAGCTCCGCAACATGGCGACCGTCGCCGGCAACGTGCTGCAACGCACCCGCTGCGAGTACTTCCGCAACCCCGCCTGGGCCAACTGCAACAAGCGCGCGCCCGGCACCGGCTGCGCGGCGTTGGATGGCGTGAACCGCCAGCACGCCGTGCTGGGCGTCAGCGGCAACTGCATCGCCGCCTATGCCGGGGACTTCGCGCAAGCCCTGGTCGCCCTGGGCGCCACGGCCGACATCGCAGGTCCCAAGGGCACCCGCACCATCCCGGTGGACGCCCTGCACACGGGTCCGGAGGCGCCGGACGTGGAAACGGTGCTGCTGCCGGGCGAGCTGATCACCGGCTTCCAGGTCCCCGCCGGCCCCTGGACCCGGCGCAGCGCCTACGTGAAGGTGCGCGACCGCGAAAGCTACGCCTATGGCCTCGCCACCGCCGCCGTCGCGCTGGACCTGCGGGACGGCGTGGTGCAGGAGGCGCGGATCGGCCTGGGCGCCGTGTCCTATCGCCCCTGGCGCGCACGGGAGGCCGAGGCGCTGCTGCGTGGCAAGCAGCTGGACGAGGCCGCGGCGGGTGCCGCCGCCGACGCCGCCTTCGCCCCGGCGCAGACGCGGGAGGGCAACGCCTACCTTCCGGACCTCGGGCGCCGCACGCTGGTGCGCGCCCTGATGCAAGCCCAAGCCATGGAGGCCTAGCATGGCCCAAAGCACCCCCGCCCCCCGGGACGACGCCACCGCCGCCATCGGCGCCGCCACCTCCCGCATCGACGGCCGCGAGAAGGTGACGGGCGCGGCCCAGTACGGCTCCGACTTCATCAGCGCCCCCAACTTGGCCCATGCGTACCTGCACACCAGCCGCATCGCCCGCGGGCGCGTTACCGCCATTGACGAGGCTGCCGCCCGCGCCGTCCCCGGCGTGCTGGACGTGCTGACCTGGCGCACGGTCGGGGACCGCATCAAGCCCGGCAAGACGTTCGAGCAGAAGGGCTACATGGGCACCACCATTGCCCCCCTGGCGTCGGACCGGGTGCATCATGCCGGGCAGATCGTGGCGATGGTGGTCGCCGACACGTTCGAGGCGGCACGGGAGGGCGCGCACCGCCTGGCCGTCACCTACGCCGCCGAGACGCCCTCCACCACCTTCGACAGCCCCGGCGTGGAGGAGAAGAAGGTCGAGGCCGCGTCCAAGGAAGGCGAGGAACCCGGCGAGGACAAGCCCCGCGTAGGCGACGCCGCCGCCGCCTTCGCCGCCGCGCCCGTGCAGGTGGATGCGCGCTACGCCACTCCGACCCAGCACCACAACCCCATCGAAATGCTGCACACCACGGCCTCCTGGGCCGGGGGCAAGTTGACAGTGTGGGAAAGCAGCCAGAACATGCACGGCTTCCGCAACGGCCTGGCCGAGCAGTTGGGGCTGGACCCCGCGGACGTGCGCGTGATCTCCCCCTACGTCGGCGGCGCGTTCGGCTCCCGCGGGTCGCTGTCCCAGCACACCGCCATCGTGGCACTGGCGGCGCGGCGGCTGGGCCGGCCCGTGCGGATGGAGGCCACGCGCAGCCAGGGCTTCACCATCCAGACCTACCGCGCCGAGACCCGGCACCGCATCCGCCTGGGCGCCGGCCGCGACGGCAAGCTGCAATCCCTGATCCACGAGGGCTGGGAGGTCACGTCCCGCCCGGACGCCTACAAGGTGGCGGGCACCGACGCCAGCACGCGGCTGTACGCCTGCCCGAACGTGGACAGCGACGTGACCGTCGTCCACGCCGACCGCCCGACGCCGGGCTTCATGCGCTCTCCGCCGGAAATCCCGTACCTGTTCGCGCTGGAGTCGGCGATGGACGAGTTGGCGGTGGCGCTGAACATGGACCCGGTCGAGCTGCGCCGGGTCAACGACACCATGAAGGAGCCGATCCACGGCCTGCCCTACACCAGCCGCCAGTTGATGCCGGCGTTCGAGGCTGCATCCAAGGCGTTCGGCTGGTCCGGGCGCGACCCGAAGCCGGGGTCCATGCGCGACGGGGATTGGCTGGTGGGCTGGGGCTGCGCCACCAGCATGTATCCCACCAACATGGGTCCGGCGACGGCGCGCGTGACGCTGACGCCGCAGGGCAAGGTGCGGGTGCAGACCGCGGCGCACGAGATCGGCACCGGCACCAAGACCGTGCTGGCCCTGACGGCCTGCGACCGGCTGGGCGTCACGCTGGACCAGGTGCAGGTTGAGATCGGCGACAGCGACCTGCCGCCCGCGCCGGTGTCCGGCGGCTCCAACTCCACCGCCAGCCTGTGCAACGTCGTCGCCAAGGCGTGCGAGGACCTGCGCGCCCGCCTGGCCGCCGCGGCGTCCCAGGCCGGGGACGGCCCGCTGCGCGGCGCTGACCCGGCGGCGCTGACCCTGGCCGGCGGGCAGCTCCGCGCGCCCGATGGCCGGACGGAGGCGCTGGCGGACGCCATCGCCCGCGCCAGCCCCGGCGCGATGGAGGCATACGCCGAGAACCTGCCGCACGGCGCCAAGCCCGACGCGCTCCGCAACCTGTACAAGGGCCAGTCCAGCCTTGCCGGCGGCGCCAAGCTGAAGGACCGAATGCAGTTCGCCTTCGGCGCGCAGTTCGTGGAGGTGCGCGTCCACGCCCGCACGCGGGAGGTCCGGGCGTCGCGCGCGGTGGGCGCCTACGCCGCCGGGCGGATCGTGAACCCCAAGGCGGCCAAGAGCCAGTTGATGGGCGGCCAGATCTGGGGCCTGTCCGCCGCCCTGCACGAGAGCACCGACTTCGACCTTCGCCACGCCCGCGCCTACAACGACGACCTATCGGAGTACCTGATGCCGGTGAGCGCCGACACGCCGGACATCGAGACGATTCTCCTGCCGGAGGACGACCGGCAAGTGAACGACCTGGGCATCAAGGGCCTGGGCGAGCTGGGCAATGTCGGCCTGAACGCGGCGGTGGCGAACGCGGTCTATCACGCCACCGGCGTCCGCATCCGCGAGCTGCCGGTGCGGGTGGAGAAGCTGCTGGACCTGCCGGTGCTGCGAACCTAAGCGGGCTTGCGCGGCCTATGACACAAATGGCAGCCAACGAAGCCGGACCATGCAAGCTTGCTTCGCTTCCATCTGTGTGCAATCCGACCGAAGCCTGCTTATACCAAGGCTCGTTAATCAGAACCTGTGCACGCGCCGACCTTGATCGAGGAAATCGACCTCTGCTGAGCACTGACCAGGGTTGGACAGGTCACGATTAACGGAACTTGGTATTAGAGGGAGCGGTATGTGTAGTGGCTTGCACTCATCCGCGGTCGGGCGCGCACTTATCGGCCTGATCCGGCTCACGCTCGCTGGGATTATCGGCGATCTCTGGCTCACGCTCCGTGATCGCGGGTGCGGGCTCCGTGACATGGACTTGCACTCATCGGCCCCGGCGCACGCTCCCTGAGACTGAGGATCGCCGGGTCTGGCGGTCGGGCAAGGAAACGAGCGGATTTCTATGCCGTCATTTTGCCGGCCCGGTGTGCTGTGACCTCGACCTCGATCTTCATTCGAGCGTCGGACAGGCCCGCAGCAATCATTGTCGCTGCCGGCCGGACTTCGCCGAAGTACCGGCGCAGCACGGGCCAGCACGGCTCGAAGTCGGCGGCGTTGGGTAGGATGTAGCGGACACGGACGACATCGACGAACGAACTGCCCGCCTCCGCCAGTGCTCTACCGATGTTTCGCATTGTCTGCTCAGCCTGTTCGCGCACATCGGGAGAGATCGTCATAGCGTCATAGTCAAAGCCAGTCGTACCGGACACGAATACCCAATCATCGTCCACTACGGCTCGGGAGTAGCCAATGTCGGCCTCGAACGGTGAGCCTGAGGAGATTAGTTTTCGCACAATCGCGGGCCTTTCTATGCAACAGGTTTGAGGGCGGGCGGCAGCTGCACCCGGGTAACTGCAGCGGCCGCGGTGACCAGCGCGGCCGCAGCCAAGAGGGAGGGCACGACGAAGCTGCCCGTCTGGTCGTACAGGAAGCCCGCGAGCGCCGGACCGACGATCTGTCCGATTCCGAAAGCGGCCGTCAGCAGGCCGAGCGCGCGGCGTGGGTCGCCCGCAGCCAGTCGGCGCGCGCCCGCGAGGCCCAGCGCCGTGATGCCCATGACGGTCCCGCCTAGGAGCACCGCGGCCAGCAGCGCACCCGCGCGTGTCGGCCACAACACGCTCGTCGCCACGCCCACGGCTTCGACCAGGCAGGCAACCGCGAAAGCGCGGGCGACGCCCAGCCTAATCCCAAGCCAGCCCCACAGTGCGACCGAGGGCGCCGCCGTCAGCCCGACAACCATCCAAATCCAGGGCTCAATCGGCCGCACCTCGGGATTGGCCCGCACGATCGCGACCAGGAATGTTGCCGTGATCACGTAGCCGAACCCGAACAGGCAGTAGGCCCAGGTAAGGGCGGCGAGACCGCGCCCCAGAGCGCCCCCGCCTGCGTGCGCCGGAGGTGCGACTGGCGGGGATGGGGCGTGTTCAGGCACAAGCCAGGCCACCGCCGGCACGACGGCGAGCGAGGCCGCGCCAGCAGCGAACCAGAGGACGCGCCAGTCAGCGCCGAAGGCCAGGAGCGCCGAAACGACCGCGGCCGAGAGCGCGATGCCAATGCCGACACCGGCGAAATGCAGCCCCGACAACCCACCTCGGTTCACCTCTGCAAGCCGGTCAAACACAAGCGCGGAAGCAAAGATGAGCACGAAGGCGCTGGCAGCACCGCCGGCACAGCGCAGGGCGAGGAAGGCCGGCAAGGAAGAGGCAAGACCCATGGCGCCCGTGGTCGCGGCTCCGAAGGTCAGTGACCCGAGCAGCCAAGCCCGCCGTGTGCCGGGCATGCGCGGCGACGCGGCGACGAGCGCGCCGATGAGGTAGCCTAGGAAGTTCGCCGAAGCGATCAGCCCGGCCTCCGCCTTTGTCAGGCTCAAACCCTCGATCATAGCGGGCAAGATCGGCGTGTACACGAAGCGACCAACACCCATACCTGCTGCCAGTGCCACGAGGCCACCCAGGGCGAGGGCAACGGGTGTCGTCGTTCGGTAGCGATGACCACCTTTCGTCAACGGAGCACCATTTTTCCTTGGATCATACACCGGGAAAGAATGCCGGCTTCTTGCGGCCGGGTCGCGCACGTCCGGCCGGTCCTTTGCCTGTTCGGACGCCGGCGTTCCGTCAGTGCTGCATCCGGGCGATGGTTCCCGGCGTCACTCCCAGGACACGCCGCATGCAACGGGCCATGTGGCTCTGGTGTGCGAAGCCCGCCGCCAGAGCGATCTGGCTTGCAGGCATGTCGCTGGAAAGAAGGAGCACCCGTGCGCGTTCGACCCGGCGCCGTACAACGTACTGGTGTGCGGGCATGCTGAAGGTGCTGCGGAACA
>JAABUV010005587.1_pt1 | contig 14243 bp, 21 predicted proteins | sample 5559971 | NCBI WGS metagenome assembly JAABUV01 (sample SAMN10711881, study PRJNA513362) | rock metagenome | isolation source: Antarctica rocks | place: Antarctica: Victoria Land, Knobhead nord | collected 2015-12-19
GAAGCGCATACGCGCGGGCAGCGCCGGCTCGCGCGCCGCCGCCAGCGCCTCCTGCGCCGCGCCAAACTGCGCGTGTCCTGCCGTGGCAGACCTGCCAGGCCCTGCGTGAGCCGAGCGGACATGCTGCGATACCAGGCAGCCCGACCGATGCGGTGTGCGCAGCGGCGGCCCAGGACGGGCGCCGCCGTGCGGGCGCGCGGGGGCGCACGCGCGCTGCCGCCAGGCCGCGCGGGCCGGCGCGCCGCAGCGCCGCCGCCTGCGCCTCGGCGGCCGCGGCGGCCGCGGCGTGCGACGCGTCCACGCGCTCCTTGAAGTCCGCGAACTCGAGCACCTGGGCGGGCGCGGCGGGCTCGCCAAGGGGGGACGACGAGCCAGAGTGTGCAGCTCTCACGGACACTTTAAATGCGCTTGCGGCGCCCAGGCGCCCAGCGCTCAAAATCATCGGGCACGGGCCCGGTGGCGCGTGCGCCGGCCGAGGTGCCGCGCGCGCACCTTGGAGTAGTGGCCCCACTGGAACGCGGCCAGCAGCGTGGCGCCCGCCTCGCGCAGGTGGTTCCCGCGCAGCGCGACCGCCGCGCCCAGCACCTCCGCCAGCCGGGCCTCGCACGGCGCCGCGAGCAGCGCCGGCAGCAGCATGTGGCCTGCGCGCAGGCCTTCTCAGCCGCGGCCCGCCCAGGCCATGGCTGCGGGTCCGCCGCCGCGCAGCTGACTGCCTGCAGCCAGCCCGCCAATGTGATGCGAACCAGCAGGGCACGCCGGCAGGGCGCGCGCCCTGCACGGTGTCCGCCTGTATGTGCTTCAGGTGCAGGCCGGCCATGGCCGCCGCCGCCGCCGCGGGCGCGCCCAGCAGGCCGTACAGCGCCGCGGCGACCAGCCGGAGCGGGGCGCTGACCGTGCGCGCGACCTGCCCCGCCTCTACGACAGCCAGCGCCTGCGCGCGCGGCCGGAGCGCGTCCGGGCGCCGTCGTGCGGGCGCAGCGCCCTGACCGCCGGGTGGGCTCCGGGCACGGCGCACGCGCGCACGCACAGCAGGACGGGGGCCGGCGCGGATACCCCAGGAGGGCAGCATCTGCCCCAGCATGCTTCCGCACGGCAGGCGCACACAGGAGCGCCGCCTGCGCCGGTGCAGGCGGCCTGAGCGCAGCGTGCGGGCGGGCAGCGCGCCACGGCGCACCTGCAGCAGGCGGCGCAGGCAGGGCGGGCGGCCCTCCAGGCGCCAGGCCGCCAGCAGCGCGCCGGCCGCGGCGGCGAGGCAGTCGTCGGCGGCGCCGCGCTCCTTGGCGTCCAGCCCGTTCGCCTCGGCCGCGGCCGCGGCGCGCGCGTGCAGCGCCACGAGCCGCAGCGCGCGCGCGTCGGCATCCGCGGCGCTCGCGAGCACCGGCGCGCCCGCCAGCTCCTCGATCTGGCCGCACGCGCGCGGGGCACGTCAGGCGCCTCTAAGCTGATTGGAGGGCCCATGCTTGGGCGCCAAAGGGCTCACGAGAGGACGGGGCGCCACAGAAGTACATATCCGTCCTCACATGCTGCGTGCCGGCTGCTCCCACGCCCCCTCTTCAGGCGGCCACGGACGCTGCACATGCATTGCACATCTGCCTCCTGCTGCGGCAGCCCAAGCGGCACCTTGCAGCAACGCACGCCCGGGCGGCCGGCCAGGGCGGGCGGCGGGACCTGGAAGGCCGCCACACGCCGGAGCAGGCAGGAGTCGGCATGGCGGCCACGCGCCGCGCCCGCCTCGCGCTCGTCACACATGGCGTGGACGCGCTCCGACAGCCACGCGCGCGCGGGCGCATCCAGGTCCGCAACATACTCCCTGCCGCCCGGGGTCGCTTCGGCCGCGTGCGTGCACACCTCGGGCACGCACCAGGGTGTGCAGCATCCGGCTGCGGCACACGTGCCTGCGCCAAGCATGCTGAGCACCCTGCCAGAGGGGTGACCGAGCCCGTTGATGCGGCAGGGCGACGGACCAAGGGTGGGGCACGCCGGGCGGCCGGCGACGCGCCTGAGGTCGGCCGCGCAGCTGAGCGAATCGCCCAGGCCCGCAAAGTACTCCGCGACGTGGGCGGCCAGGCCCATGCTCAGGCTGGCGCGGCTGCCATCGCCCGGCAGACCCAGGCGCAGCCTCCCCGCAGCCAGATCCATGCCCGCCAGGGCCGGCCCGCGCAGCACCGCGTGCGGCACGCTCGGCGCGGCCGCACCGCCCGCCGCACCCATGGGAGCGGCAGCGACGGCGTGGACAGCCGCCTCCGCCTCCCTGAGCACGCGCGCCTGCAGCGCGCAGCCGCGGCACCCCCGGCTCATAACCTATAGCGACGCGCTGGCGCGCTTGCACGCAGAGCGCGATCCATGCGGGCAGGTGAGGCAGACACCCGCACGCGCTCGCACACACGCCGCCACGCATTTCGAGAAGGCAGCGTCCGCCATGGGCGCGCCTGCGCGGCTTCCAGCTCGGCGGGCTCCGGCGCGCCGCCAACAGTGCGCCCGCCGGGACCCTCTCCGTCGTGCGCGGCCGGGTGTGGCTCGCACGTGGCCAGCGCACAGCGCAGGTGTGCCCGCCAGGCAACCCAATCGCTCGGGTCCTGCAGGAAGATCGCGCGCCAGCCCTCTGCTGCGGCGCGCATGTCGCCCGCCGCCTCCTGCGCGCCGGGCCCACAAGCCTCGCTCACCGCGCGAGCTCCTGCAAGCACGTGGCGCGGAGCCAGGGCAGGGCGGCCCCGTTGCTGCCAGGCGACTCGCACCGAGCGGCAGCGCAGGAACGGGGCGCACGCTGAGCTCAGCGCGCAGGCGCTCCGGCTCGCCGTCCAGCAAGACGGCCGCGCCCAGCGGGCCTGCCAGCACCGCCAGCGCCCCCGCGTGCTCCCCGCGCGCCTGCGCGTCCGCCCGGGGTCGGCCCGCAGCCTGCCTCGGCTCGAGCAGCCGCCGGGGTGGATGCACGCCCTCCCCGAGGCCGCGCGCAAGCGCAGCGCAAAGGCCAGCGGCGGGAGGGGGCGGGCGCGGCGCGCGCCTGCAGGATGTGCACGTGCAGCAGCAGCTCCTCGCGGCAGCACTCGTCGGGCGCACGCGCCAGCTGCTTCGCGGCCAGGCTGCCAGCCAGCTGCAGCAGCTTGTCGCTGCCGAGGCTGCGCGCGCCGTCGCCTGCGCCGCGGTCGGCATGGCGTTCACGACGCAAGGGTGCCACGCCCCTGATGCGCGAGCGACACAGCAAAGCGGCTGCTCGCCTGCGCTGTCTCCGGCGCGCCCCGTGGCGCGTGCCTGCAGGACGAGGCTGGTGACGACCCACCACAGGCAGCACTTCGAGTCCGGGCCCCCGGCGCGGTGCAGCCGCAGCGCGACCTGCTGCTGCTTCGCGTAGTCAAACTCCCTGCGCGGCCAGCAACCTCATAGTCCTCAGCCGCGGCGAGCGCCAGGCGCGGCGAGCCTGGGGCGCTGGCCTGCGGGCACGGCCGTGAGCTCCGGGGCCCGCACGCGATGTGCGCGGCAAACAGGCCGTGCAGCAGGTCGGTGTTCCTCGGCCGCGCGGCGCAGGCGGCCTCGTACGCAGCGGTGAGCACGCCCGGCTGCCCGGCCGCCTTCCACACCACCGCCAGCAGGTTGAGCACCTGGCTGTCGGTGGGCACCTCCTGCTGCAGCTCCGCGCAGGCCTGGCGCCCCGCCGGGCCCGGGTGTGGGCGAGCTTGGGACGGCCGCGGCAGGCACGCCGGGAACACTGCACCGGCGCCCACCTTGAGGGCCTCCTCCCCGTGGTCGCTGCGCTGCAGCGCCAGCGCCTTGAGCGCACGCAGCACCTGGTTGCCCTTGTGCTTCTGCAGGCCTGCGGCTGCCGCCTTTGCCGCCGCCTGCAGGCCACGCACACCCCCTCGATGGACCGCGTGCACTGGCGGCGGAGGGGCTGCGCAGCCGCAGCAGGCTCGCCTTGTACTTTCGGGCCTCCAGCGCGCTGTACACGGCACGTATCCGCCTCTCAAGAGCCTCCATTGCCTGCTGCCTGACCAGCCAGAATCACGGAGTCAGGCTGTGGACATGCAGCATGCCGCGGCGCACTGCCTGCAGCCAACAACCTCCTTGTGTGCGCTGCACATGCAGTGCTTTCCCACAGCTATCCGAGAAGTGCAAGGACACAGAGCACAAAGCAGCATGCATAGCTCGCCTGTTTGGCCTCTTCTTCCTGTCCACCTTGGGAATATAGTGAGCTATATTTAGCGCCATCCGGCATGCGCCATCAACGGGTCCCCGCGTACGATCGACGATCAACCCAAGAAGCACACCGCCCGGAAGAGGCACTAGGAAGCGTCAGCGCCTTGGTCGTTGAGCGGCCGGGCGTTCACGCCGCGGCGCTGACTTGCGCGCCGCAACGCAGCGCGTGCATGGAAGTGCTGCACTTTGACCAGAAGTCCTCCCGAAAGGCAGGCGGCCACGCTCAAGCAACACATGCAGCAGGTCAACTTGCGCAAAACATGGCGAGGCCCCTGCGCCCGCACATCAGGCTGAGGAGCAGGCACGCCCTCTTTCACTGAGCTGCGGTCTTCAACTGGTACAGCGTGGCGCCGACGTGAAGGTAGTTTGCAAGTCCATCATCTTGCTTTCTAGTTTTTTCGCGCACACTATCTTGGCCCCAACCGTCCTGCTACTGACGCGTAACAGGTGCATAGCAATGAGCCGGATCCAGTAGCGCAGCCTTTGCAGACTTGAGCTGGCGCGCTTCTGTCCAAGCTCCGGCTGACAGCATGGTCTACCTGCAGTGCGTGCCCGCATTGGGGGAGGCGTGCTGCGGTGAAGGAGCTGCTGAGGGCCCAGCGCTCCCCGCGGCGCTGCGCGCGCAGGCTGGTCAAGGCCCTGCAGCGCAACCCGGGCACCGAGGAGTTTGTGTACCTGCGGCGGGCGAGCAAGCACCCCCGGGACTTCAACCCTTACGCCCTCCAGGTGCACCGCAGGCCTGGACCGCTGCCGCCGGCCTCGCCCGCCCAGCCTATCTGATCCGCCTGGCACGTGAGCAAGGTGGCGGGCGTTCCTGGCCGGCCTGCCCGCTGAGCGCGCCGGTCTGCAGGTGGTTGCTTACGCGGATCGGGACCCTGCGGAGGTGTACACGGTCAGCGCGCGCGGCTTCACGCTCGCGCGGCCGGGCATGGCCGCCGAGTTCACCACGCTGCAGCGCTGGCTGGCCGAGGCCGCGGCCTTCGCGCAGCTGCGCGCGCGGCCGTTCTTCCGCGGCTTCAGCGCCTGGAAGCGCTTCCGCGTCTGGTGGCGCGCCGTGCGGCTCGGCAAGATGGCGGCCGCGCGCGCGCAGCTCGACGGCAGCCTGGTGGTCCAGGTGGCGTCCCTGGTCTCCGAGCCCGCTTGCTCGTCGCGCAGGCCCAGCCGATGCAGCCCGGCGGGCTCGAGCCTGGGTGTCGCGCCAGGGGCACCGCCACATGCGCGCGCTGCACGAGCTGTGCTGGGCGCTGCGCGGCCTGCGCCTGCACCGCCTGGAGCGCGCCCAGGCACCCCGCCTGGCCGCGTTCTGCGCGGGGCAGGCCGCGGCGCTGGACGCGGCGGGCGCCGCGCTCGAGGGCTTTGGCGCGGCGGCGGCCGAGGTGATGGCGGCCGCCTGCGTGGAGGCGCTGCAGGCGCTGCAGACGCGCCTGAACACGTTTGCGCAGCGGCAGGCGCGCGCGCGCACCTGCAGCTGGCAGCACTGTTGCTGCAGCGACGCACGGCTGCGCGTGTCTTGCGCCTGCTGTCGTGCCTGCGCGCGGCAGTGGCACTGAGGCCGTGTGTCGTAGAGCCCCTGTTCTGTGCTCCTGCGTGCTCTTAAGAGTCGTGCTTTCCAAACTTTTGCCAGACGCCGGCGCCGCACCAGCAACAACCAGAACATACCAGCAGGAACAGCGTGATACTGGTGTGCAGCGCCGCAATGGGCGCTGCATGCGGGCGCAGGAGGCCGCGCAGCAGGCGCGCATGCAGCCGCTGGCGCGCGCGGTGCTGGGCGGCGCGGCCGCCAGGGCGGACGCAGAGGAGTTTGTGTTCACGCGCAGCGCCGCGCGGCGCTCCGAGCTGCGCCGCCTGCGCCAGCACGTGCGCGCGGCGTCCATGCGCGCCGTGGACACGCTCCGGCAGGCGAGCCGAGCGCGCCCCTGCTGCGCGCCGCCACTGGCCGTGCCTGCCGGGTGGGCATGTGACGGCCTTGCACGCGGGCCGCGCAGGTCTTGATGGACTCCATGGCAGATCTGCTGGCTGCGGCCACGCCCGCGCAGGCCCTGCCGGGTGGGCGCGCCTCGGCGGGCGCCCCGCCGCCGGCGGCACCCGAGCCCGGCTCTGCGCACGGCGGCGATGGAGGAGCAGCCGAAGAGGCGGTTGAGCAAGCCCGGTCCGTGGCGGCGCCCGCGTGCCTGCTGTCGGTGCAGATGCTGCTGGCCAGCGACGGGCGCTCGCTGGTGTTCAGCCCCTCTCAGGAGTCTGTTCAGGCGCGCTGCTGCTGCCCTGTTGCAGTCCGCTGTCCTGCCAGCGCGGACGGGCTGTTGGGGTTGGTAAGCATTTCCTGATGAGGCATGCCGGCAGCATGCCTCGCCCAGTGAGACACGGTGGGCTGCGCAGCGCGAGATGGGGGCGCTGGTGGAGAGCTGGCTGGAGCGGCTGGGGCAGGCCATGGTGCCCGGGGCGGCGCCCGCGGTGTGCAGCTTGCTCGAGGACGACGGCTCCCCCGTCCCCATGGGCCCGCCCCTGGCAGAGCTGCTCGCGGGCGGCGTGCACCAGCAGCAGGTGGAGGGGTTTCGCGCGGGGCTGGCTGCCGCGTTCCGCCTCGCGGACGCTTACAAGCAGGCGCGCAGCCCGCCGGCTGCGGCTCAAGCATCCGCAGGAGCGTTGCCGAGCAAGAACGCTCTGCCAAGCAACGAGCATGGTGCGGAGCACAGGGATATCAGCCACTGCTGGAGGCAGCGGTGTTGGCGAACGGCAGCGTCGACATCCCGGCCATGGAGGCAGCATACACTGCCGCCATGGACGCCCCGCCGGCTGCCCCGGGGCGAGCAGCAGATGCTGGGAGCGCGAGCTCTGCTGACGCCGCTGGCGGGTTGGAGAGCCTGGCCGGCTTCCGCGCGCTGATCCATCGTCTAACAGAGCAGCAGGCCAGCATCACAGGCTTGACTCTCGAGGTGCAACCCCCTTCACTCCATCTCGCATGGCTCGGGACACCAGGCACTTATAGTGGCCCTCAGGCACATGCGCTCCCACCTCCTGAGCCACGACCAATGCTGAGGTGGGACGGTGTTCATGCGCAGAGGGACATCGGCACGCTGCGCGTGGGCGCCGCCCAGCTGCAGGCCGCGCTCCTGCCGGTGCCGCGGCGGCTCATGGCCGAGCTGCACGAGCGGCTGCCGGCGCTGGCCGCCGCGCGGTACAGCGCGCTGAGCGAGGCCATCCATGAGGCAGCCTCGCGGCTGCTGCGGCGGCCCGCGGCGGTGGACGAGGCTGTCGAGCGGCTCAGCTTCCTGGCCGACGTACAGGTGCTGCCCCGCCACCGGATGAGCCTGCTAGCGCTCAGCACGCCGCCCAGGCGCACACGGATGGCAGGGCAGCCAGCCTGGGCCGCAGCTCGCTGCAGGAAGGCCCTCGACCTCGGAAGTGTGGCACGCCAGTCATCGATGAGAGGCGCCGCATGCAGGGACGCTGGCCCGAGATGGAGCGGCAGCACGCGGAGGCGGCGGCTCTGTATGAGCTGGTCGCGGTGGCCGGCATGCCCGTCGGCGGCATGGAGGCCGCCGCGCTGTCCACGCTGGCCGCGGACTGGGCCGCCCTGCGGGCCGCCATCGGCGCGGCCGCGGCCGGGCGCGAGCAGGAGGTCCTCGCCTGCCAGCTGGAGCTGGACGCCGGTGCGCGCCCGGCGCGCATGCGCCGGACAGGGGGGCCTGCTCTGGGGCGGGCATGCGGCTGACCGCACGCCAGCCTCGGCGCAGCCGACGAGGCGGCCGGCGCGGAGGTCAGCGGCATCCTGGAGGCCGCGGAGGACGGCGCGCTGCTGCACGCGACGGTGGACGCCGCCGGCTGCCTCGCGCGCCTGGGCGGCCTGGCCGACCGCCTCGCGGCCTGCCAGGCCGACGCCGAGCGCGCCGCGGCGCACCGGCGGGCGCTCGGCCTGGCCCCCGTCTCCGACGACGCCCTGCAGGGCTGCGCATCTGCGGCGCGCCCTCACAGGCGGCGCATGCTGCTGCCAACCGTGCAGCCCGCCGCGGTCTGACGCCGGCCTGGCCGGGGCAGGTGACCCTCCGGCTGCAGCTGTGGCGGAGCGCGGCCGACTGGGGAGCCGCGGTGGCGGAGTGGGTCGCCGCGCCCATCCTCAGCCTGGACGTGCCGGCCATGGAGGCCTGCGTGGCGCGCTACGAGGCGCTGCTGGCGGCGCTGGAGGCCGGCCTGCCGCCCAACCAGGCGCCCGCCCGCACCTGGCTCTCCAGAGCCTGCGCACACCCCCACTACCCTGAGACAGGGCACCCGACTGGCGGGCAGGAGGCCTGCATGACGCGCGCGGCAGGGCGCAGGTCACCAAGGACCTGCGCGGGCGCGTCGACGCCGTGCGGGCGGGTCTGCCGGTGCTCGTCGCCCTGCACAACCCCGCGCTGCGGGAGCGCCACTGGGCGCGCGTGCAGACCATCCTGGGCAACATCTTCACGCGCGAGACGCTGCCCTACGGCGACCTGCTCGCCATGGGGGTGACCGCCGCTGCTCCATGCGCCCCCCCCCCCGTCCCTGTCCAACGGCTCTCGACACCCGGCGCTTTTGGTTGATGCATGCGCATGCGAGTCATTAAAGCTGGCCGTCGTGGCCAGGCCCTGGCCGCGCGCGATGCGCTGGCGGGGGTCAGCGGCGACGCGAGCGGCGAGGCCGCTCTGGAGGAGCTGCTCGGCCGCATCGCCGCGCGCTGGGCGGGGCTGGACATCCCGCTCGTGCCGCACCAGGGCGCCAAGGACACCTGGGTGCTCGGCGCGCTCGACGAGCTGACGGCCGCTCTGGAGGTGCCTCCCCGATGAAGCTGGTGTTGGCGGCTGATGCCTCCCGTGCTGCAGTCTGACGGCGCTGATGCGTGCGCGCGCCTGCACAGGACTCGCTCGTGTCGGTGTCCACCGTCCTGTCTTCGCGGTGCGGACGGTCTGCCCGGCTGCTCTGGCCGGCGGGGTGCATGCTTGTGCTGCCCGCCCGGAGGAGGCGCATGCCTGCATTGCCCAGGCTCAGACAGGAATCTCGATCTGGAGCTGTAGCAATGCTGCTGCTCAGGACTGCTTTTGATTGCCACGGTGGCTGCTGCGGGTCAGGTACGTGGCTGGTGTGCGTGCTGATGCCGAGCGCATGGAAAAGTCGCTTCGGCAGCTCACTAGCCTGCTGGACGAATGGAGCGGCGCGCAGCGCTCGTGGCTGTGGCTGGATTGCATCTTTGCAGGCGCGGACCGGCTCGCGGCATGCCGGGCAGAATGCGTGGTGTCTGAGGCTGGAGGGCATGGGCCTGACACGCGCTCGCGAGGCCCGCAGCGCCGGACATCCAGCGCCAGATGCCGCACGAGGCCAAGGCGTTTGCGGCCGTGGACCGGCAGCTGCGCGCCACCAACCGCGCCGCCAGCGCGAGCGCGAACGCGCTGCACACCGCGCTGGTGCCGGGCCTGCTGCTGTCGCTGCAGCGCCACAACAGCACGCTGGAGAAGATCGGCAAGAACCTCGAGGTGCGCGCCCGGGGGCGGCATCCCTGTGAGCATGCTGCACTCCCGCCGAGCCGCCGCGCGCCACGATCGCCTCCTGCTGTGCTCTTTGCGGACACAGCGCACCAGACGTGCCCGACCCCTGCAGGGCCGGTTCTCCAACCTGCTGCATGCGCCACAGAGCGCGCAGCATGCCTGCATGGTGCATTGATAAGTGTCACCGGCCTGTCCAGCCTGCCGGGGCTGCTCGCCATGCCAGGGGTGTCGCTGATTGGGTGCCGTGCGTGCGCCCCAGGACTACCTGGAGACCAAGCGCCAGGCCTTCCCGCGCTTCTACTTCCTGTCCAACCAGGAGCTGCTCGACATCCTGGCGCAGTCCAAGTCCGCGCAGGCGCGCCCCGCACGGCTCCGGCAGCAGCCTCCCCTCCCCCCGCTGGGACGACAAGGTCGTGACATGCGCACAGTCGTGCGGGGGCAGGCCGTGCAGCCGCATGTGCGCAAGTGCTTCGAGGGCGTGCGCGTGCTGGAGTTTGGGGAGGGCGGCGCCGAGGTGGTGGCGCTGCTGAGCGGGGAGGGCGAGCGCGTCGCGCTGGCCAAGCCCGTAAAGGCGCGCGGCGGCGTGGAGGCCTGGCTCAGCGGCGTGGAGGCGGCGACCGCCGCCACGCTGCGCGGCCTGTGCCACGCGGCCATGCACGCATACACGCCGCAGGTGCTCCCAGCTGAGTGCACCCATGGTGTGTCATGCCGTGGCCGCTGCGCGCCTCCAGGCCTCGCACACATGCTGTCTGAGTAAACTGCATGACAAAGAATCTTCTGTAGGATGAAGACTGGGGACCAGGTCGTTACGGGGGAGGGGCGGGCGCAGGCGCGGACGGAGTGGATGCTGTCGCAGCCCGCGCAGCTCGCCCAGGCGACGGCGCAGACGACATGGTGCGCCGACGTGGAGCGCTGCTTCCTGGCGGCGGACGTGCCGTCGGCCCTGGCGCAGGTCGCCCGCGGCAGCACGCTGCAGCTCGCGGAGCTGGCCGCGCTGGTGCGCGCCGAGCTGGCGCCTGTGGCGCGGCTCAGCGTCGCCTCGCTGGTCACGCTGTTCGTGCACGCCCGCGACGCGACGGCCGCCTTGATGAAGTGCGCGCGCTCGGCTCGGCCGTGCACCTCCTGCGCTGCATGTCAGCAAGTCGCCGCCGAGCGGCCGTGATGCAGCGCGGTGTGGGCCGCAGGGAGGGCGTGAGCAGCGCGTCCGAGTTTGCGTGGCAGGCGCAGCTGCGCTATGCGTGGTCAGACACCAACGACGAGATATCCATATTGCAGGCGCGATGAGCTGCCGGGCATGCGGCACATGCTCCCTCCGATGCCAGGTCGCTTGTCTGTGTCATGTGCGCAGGAGCGCAACAACAGTTGCCCTGCTGCATGCCCTGGCTGACCAGGCAGTGTGCTGCAGGTCGCGGCGCGCTTTGCTTATGGGTATGAGTTCCTGGGCGCCCCGCTGCGGCTGATCTGCACGCCCATGGTGAACCGCTGCTTCATCACACTCACCAGCGCGCTGCACATGAAGCTCGGAGGCGCGGCTAGCGGTGCGGCCCTCGCAGCCTGGCATCTCTGGTGACATGATGCACAGTCGCTGTTGACATCAGCAGGCAGTCCTGAGGGTGAGCGGCGGGAAGAGCAGGTCCGGCGGGCACCGGCAAGACCGAGACATGCAAGGACCTCAGCCGCGCCCTGGGCATCAACTGCATCGTGTTCAACTGCGGCGCAAACGTGGACTACCGCCTGCTCGGCCGCTTCTTCTCCGGGCTCGCGCAGACGGTGCGGCACGCCCGGGCAGGCTGGCAGGCGTGCACAGTACTGCACTTGCACAGAGCAGGAACAGGTGCCCGACGAGCGGCCTGCCGTGCAGGGCGCGTGGGCGTGCTTTGACGAGTTCAACCGCATCGACGTCGAGGTGCTGAGTGTCGTGGCGCAGCAGCTGCTCACGCTGCAGAATGCGCTCAAGGCGAGCGCCAGGGCTTCCTGCTGCTCTGTAGCCCGCCTCGTGCATTGTGCGCACATGTTGCACTTCTTTGGCTAAACCTGTTTCCTCGCTGCAGGCGGACCTGGCAAGGCTCAACTTTGAGGGACGCAGCATCCGCCTCCTGCCCACCTGCGGCGTGTTTATCACCATGAACCCCGGCGCCGTGTATGGCCGCACTGAGCTGCCGGACAACCTGAAAGCGCTCTTCAGGTGGGGCTTGCGTTGTGGCAGGATGTGGCACTGCAGGGCTCATCGGGGGTTTGATGCGAGGCGTCAGCTCACTACGTGCCATGCAGGCCGTGCTCGATGACCATCCCCGACTATGCGCTGGTGGCAGAGGTGTTGCTATTCTCTCAAGGTGCGCATACGCCCTGGCACCTGCCTGGCTCATACGCATGACTGCGGGGCTCAGCAGCGGTTGATGGACGCTGTGCCTCTTCTCCTGGCCGTTGTGTGTGCATCCCCAGTACGCTGGTGATACAAGCACGCAGCACCACAGGTTTTGAGGAGGCGAGCGAGCTCGCCAAGAAGATTGTCGCCTTCTACCGTCTGGCATCAGAGCAGCTGTCGCAGCAAGACCACTACGATTGGGGCATGCGCGCTCTCAAGGTGCTGGGGGCAACCTCCGCTATGCCATTACATTGATTGTTTGATGTGCTTTTCCGCAATACTGAGTCCGAAACCAAGTATACCGCCTGTGGCAGTCCGTCCTGGCTATGGCGGGGGAGTTGAGACGCGGGAGAGCCCACACACGAGAGGCGAGTCTGCTGGTGGAGGCATTGACAAATGCCAACCTGCCCAAGCTACTGGCGAGCGATGTCCCGCTTTTCAGCGCGCTCGTGGCCGACCTCTTCCCTCAGCAGAACCGTTTGCAGCGGGTAGCATAGCCCCGCAAGCGGACCATTGACATCTGCGTTGGCATGATCTTTGCTTGCGTATGGCCTCATGCGGCATGAGTGTTGAGGCAACTTGGATGCGGCAACACACCACTACAAGAAAATCCGCACCAGGCTTACGCAAGTGCGCATGCGCGCCCAGGTTGACGAGGCCGTCGAGTCTGCAGCCCGGGCTGTTCTGCAAGAGCGCAAGCTCGGTGCACCTGCTGGCCTTGTCGCCAAGGTGCTGCAGCTGTGGCAGACGCTGCGCGTGCGCTTTGGCGTGTGCATCCTTGGCCCTGCTGCCGCTGGGAAGAGCACCGTCCTCAGAACTCTGCAGGTGCCCTGCCGATGTCTCGGCTCATCCACCGCTCATCTTCCAGCACGTGCAGATAACGCATGGACACTGATGTGCGCTAGCGTGATCAGGGCGCTCTGACGCGGCTGCGCGAGGTGGACCACAGCAGCGATGCTGCGTATCAGGCGGTCGCGCTCACCGCGTTCAACCCAAAGACGGTGACCTTGGGAGGCCTGTACGGCGAATATCACCCACAGACGCATGAGTGGCAGGATGGGCTGGCCTCCTGCCTCATCCGTGCCGCCGTGGCGGATGCCTCCCCCGCGTACAAATGGATCGCCTTCGATGGCCCCATAGACTGTGGGTGGATTGAGAACCTGAACACGGTGCGGCCCGAGGAGGATCTTCCCCGGATGAAACGCCTTTGACGCTGATGTCTGCGTCTCTGTGCATGCAATATGGGGTGTACGTCAAGTACGGTCATCCGCGCTGCGGCCAGAAGCTGCACACTCCGCGTGCGCAGGTTCTGGACGACAACTGCGCCCTGTGCTTGCCAAACGGAGAGCGCATACGGCTGAATCCGCAGGGCATGCGACTGGTCTTTGAGGCCAGCGACCTGGCGGCGGCGTCGCCAGCCACCGTGTCGCGCTGCGGCATGATATATGTCCCTGCTGACCTTGTCGGCTGGCAGTGCGTCTGGCCTTTCTGCTTTTCGCGCCCCTGGTCATGCGTGACGGAACCAACCGCAGCAACGTTGCGCATAACGAGGCTGAAGCATCATGCGCACACGTAGGCCCCTTGTGGCCTCCTTTGTGGAGCACGGGCTCCCCAACATGGAGCGGGAGACGCGCACCTATGTTCACTCGCTGTTCGAGCGCTATGTTGGGCGTGGCCTGGCATGGCTGCGCTCTCAAGTCAATGCCGAGTACACACAGAGTGCGGACACGTCTGTCGTCACCACCCTCGCCGATCTGCTGAAGGCGCGCCTCTGTTTGGTATAAGGAATGTACAGCATTTTGGTGCCCGTCACGTTGCCGACGAGTTGTGTCCAGGGCGTGGGTTGCTAATCCTCGCTGAGCAGCTTGCTTTAGCTGTGAAAAGGACTCAGTGGCTTGCTTTGTGCGCAGTCGCTCCTGGCATCGGCCCCGTCTCCTCCGGTCGAAGCGGACAGCATGAGCTCGCCAAGGTTGGATGATGTGCAGCCGCTCATCGCCCACATGTTTGTGTTTGCGTACGCGTGGGCGCTGGGCGGCAACCTGGTGCCCGTGCTGCGCGATGCATTCCACGCCTTTGCCACGGAACTCTTCGCTCCGCTCCTGGCGCTGCCTGCGGGGCCCCTGCTGGACCACTACGTAGAGGCCGGCCCAGGGCGGCCGCCTGCTTTTAGGCCCTGGGCGGACGCTGTG
>JAABUV010005588.1_pt1 | contig 14243 bp, 11 predicted proteins | sample 5559971 | NCBI WGS metagenome assembly JAABUV01 (sample SAMN10711881, study PRJNA513362) | rock metagenome | isolation source: Antarctica rocks | place: Antarctica: Victoria Land, Knobhead nord | collected 2015-12-19
GGAGAGGAGGCGGTGAGTTGAGGGGATGGGGGGATAGGAAAAGTTCCGGAGGCGGTGGGGGGGGATTGTGGGATGTAGGAGGCGGGGATTGGGTCGGGATGTGGAGTGGTGGTGTTGGGATCGGTGGGGGACGATGGTGTGTGGTTTTCTTGAGGGGTGGCGGAGTCGCGGGTGGGGGGTTGAGAGGAAAATGGGTGGTGATGAGATTTTTGTTGGCTTTGGGGGGTGGAGAGGAGGCATGGTTGTTGTTGTTGAGTTTTGTGATTTACATGTAGAATATGTCGAGCCACAGGATAGAGTAGGCGCGGAATGGTGCCGCTATATTGCCAAGAGAGCGGAGGTTTTGTCAGAACGGTTTGGTATGAGGAAATTGCTCCATGTGTTTCATAATTAAGAAGGATATACGCTAAGTCAATCAGCACACGTCCTCGTACTCGCTCTGGATATTGCAGAGCGAGCTGAGATTCAACAAATCACCGTTCGGTGGTAGTCATCGATGTAAGCTTATACGGGATAATCTAACATTTAGACGACCCCATCTCTTTTCGCAGGCAACGGCTGCCTTGCACATCGCCCCTCGCGTCTTTCGTAAAGGGCTCATCTGCGACTCGCCACGAGCCCGACCTCCTCCAACGCAGCTCTGGGATAGAATGGTGGTCTTTGCGATTCCTCTGGGATTTCCTTCATGCTCCATTAGGATATCTCAAGCCAGAGATTGTGCTCCCTCAGTAAGCTAGAAATGCGAGCCAACTGGCCGTATCCGCTAATCCGAATGTGGATGTCTCGTTTTGTCACGAAAGTTTATAGGGGAGTGGTTCTATGTTGACAGAGTTGTTGCGTTTGTGGAATTAGCTACGATCACGCAGGGCTATACTTATCTTTGAACGCGCGCTTCGGAACTAGTTCTTGTGAAATAGTCAGTCAAGAGTGGATTGGCAGCAATAGCTGTCACATTTGAATGATGAGTTTTCACAAATACCAACACGCCAATGCTTCGCTTTACTTCGGTCGTGCTATCCTATCAACGTCTCGACCAAACGGCGCTTGTACCTTGAGAACCGGAGAACGTCCAACTGATACGAAACCGAGGGGGTACTGTCTTGCTGAGATAGGTACTTCATCATCAGTACGGCAGTTGCAATGGTATCAGTTTGGAGAATGAGGACCATGGCAGCCTGCACAGGCTCATGTAAGGTACAAGTACCGTTTTGCTGGGACTGCGTTGGATATACTCAGTCCTATCCTATCTACTAGCTTTGGTTAGATTCAATCACCTTGGCCCCAAAATTACCCCAGCGTTTATGCACATGTGGCCCTGGACATATTTATATATTCCGGATGGCCCGTGTCTCGCATCACGATTGTTGGATGCGCTCAAGATACGCCCTTTGCGCTTCGCACAACTTTTTGCTTGTGGGAAGTGTTTTCCAACCCAGCTCATTTATCCACGTGTGATACATGTACTCTTCAAAGTCCAGTGCTTGCAAAGTGACAGCATCACCTTTCCACACTTCTTCCTTGTCTTCACCTTCACCTTCGTCTCCGTCTTCGTCGCTATCTTCAGGACATAGATCTTCACCCGAGTACAATACACAATGCTGGCCCATCGTGTCGAGGTACAGATTAGCGGTCCAAGATTCCTGATAACCTGACAAGAAACTTAATACATAACCGCCAGCGTTGCGATCTGTTTTCGGGGAACATCTAATCAGGGAGCCAAAAGAAATGTGAGTTTCATCACCAGAGGGAATACGGCGCTGCAAGTCTTCGGATTTTGCTAGAGTGAGGAATGGTGGCGGAATTTTGAGATGAAGAGTTTCAGCTTGAGCAATAAGCTTCTTCAGCGGTTTTTTCTTCATTATTGGTTCTTGGCAATAAGACTCTATCTCATCGGCGTCTTCGAGAACCGAATCGAGGGATGGTAGCCATGACAGCGATCCATTGAGATTGAGGTAGGCAAGATCCGGAGTTGAACTTTTCGGACCGATTTTCGGGAACATTATTTCGAAATCTTTAATCTTGGAAAGAGCATATTTTGCACTGGAGACTTCGAAGCAAGGTTTACCGAAACGCATTTCAAGAGAGCGCAATCGTTTGAGGGACCCCACAGCCGCCTCTGCGATGGTCAGCGACTGCTTGTTCGTCATGGCGAAGCGTGTAACAGCCTTGAGATCTTCGCCAATGTCTTCAACACCGATGCGCTTGATGATCTTGATAAGGATCTCTCTGGGTAGGTTGAGAAGTGTCGTGCACTTTGAAGAGGCCATACTGCGGGTCGCCACCTTGATCTTGGGGCCTGTAGTGGCATTCGCTTGTTTATCAGTGGGCATAATCGACAGAAGGGAAGCCAGACAAGCGCAATAATAAAGCTTCGGTCTCGTCTAGTACTTAGCTGATGGTTTGACTCTTTGTTCTATTGACTAGGGAGAGGGGGACACTAGCTCAGAAGTAGGGAACAGTGTGGGCAACCTCCAAGGGTGTGGGTAGGTGGACGTCTAGCTGGTGCAATGGGACGCCTGACTTCTGCCTGCGAGGTTGTACACATTCGCAGGTTGCGGTGGACGAGCTAAGCAATGGATAGAGCGATAGTCCGCTCTGCTTGTACTAGTCGGCTCATTGTCTTTGCACGAAAAAGCTATGACATTTTCACTCTAGATCCATCGCGTCTTGTGGTCTGTAATATGACATGGAGGATGCGTTACGGGCATTCATGAGCCGCAAGCAATGTCCAACATTGGTTCCCCAAAGGCGCTATTCTAAGGCACGGAAGCTAGGTAAGGTACCTAACCCTATGAGGCTTAAAGGCCGGGTAAGCTACCATAAGGTAATCAGGCTCGTCAGGTTCCGAGCCTTAGTGGTTCCGGTGCTTCTGAGAGAGCGGACTATGAATGGTTGATACGAGTAGAGCTGATTTTATACACAGTCCTTGTCCTCAACAGTCTCCGTATCAATACTTCCTATGATTTTGCATGTTGGTGATGGAATCGTCCGCAGAGCAAGGACGCCAATTGGGAAAAGCGAGATTGCCGCCGTCACAGTGTTTCCTACGACCGCGCCATGAGCTACTGACAAGGATACGAATCCTGAAGGACGCGGCACGATCAACCTAGTGCCAGCTTTCTGCCTTGTCAGTTGTCATATGCTCGATCTATCCCTTTCCTCGTCTTATCCTGTACACCGTTTGCCAATGTTCTAACGGCTGAACATACCAAGCATTGACGATGGTTGTCAATACGGGGAGCTTGATCGCTCTGTGTTTCGCAGCGCTGTTTGGGGCTGTTGTGTTGCCATGGAGTGGAGCCATCGCATACAGACGAAAGCGGACTCCAAAGAATTCTAGGATCACGAAGCCGAAGAATGTCGTGGACAACGCCAACAGTTACCGTCGCTACGCAGAGTATACGGCTCTGATCCTCAGCTGGGCTATCGCCATCATAGCATATATCGCTGTTCTTGACCGTGCAGTGAACGAACCTGCCTTCATGGGGCCCAAGGGCTCAAAGTCGCGTAATCTCAGGTTTCAGGTCCTTTCGTTTGTGCGCACCGGTTTTGCTGTTGTCCATTTGCCTGTTATGACCACCGTACTTGCAGCCACGGTGCCTTATTGGACAATGGCCAAATTTGACCGTCGCTCAGATCCAGAGACCTCTACTGCACCACCTACGGATTCATTGGAGGAATGTCCACAGCCGACTAGAGTGGCTAAATTGTTCTATTTGGCCGATAAAAGCTGGTCTGGTCTTATTGGATGGATCACTACCTCCATATATGGCCATAAGGAGGGCGGCCTCTCGTACACATGGACCATGCTTGCGATGATTGCAGCACTTAGTTACGTCGGCTTTCCGCTGCTGTCATTAGCTTACGTTCCAAACTCGACTCAATACTGGGCGTCGGGCGATATGCCGGCTACCGTCCGTCTTGGCGGCTTGAAATTGTCCTACAACAGTCTTCTAGAAGCAACGCAGAATACCAATCTATGGATGAAATCTGAAGACATACTCAACACGACAATTAACTCGAATATTACTGGCTTCAACTCATCAGGCGCATATAGGATGCCGTTTGGTGGGATCGCAAATCAATCCGATCTCTTTCCTTGGGCAGACAACCAGACCGTGTTGACACTATCACCGAACACTGCGGAAAACAAGCAATTGCCACTTGCTGGTATACGGGCATTTGCGTCATGTAGAATCAGCAATTATAGTCCCCCTGGGGGTCCAGCACAGGTACCGAACCTTGAGCTTGACAAAGTCGACCCCACAACGAACGGTGGCTCTTCGTACAGGTGGCGCTGTGGATATAACTGCTCCGATTCTGGAAATTCAACTGGGTTGACCTGCGGCACGCAATCCTCAGTAATCAACATGACTCCGTTCGACTTCAAAGATCAGAGCGGATACGTTGTTGATGACCTCAAGCAACCCGGGGTGTATAGGAGGATGTACAGCTTCGACAATGTGGGGCAAACCGTTCAAGGCCAGGCTCTGAGTTGCACTCAGCAAACATACAATGATCTTCAGTCTGTCGGGACCGTATTGCTAGCAGTCCAAGGTCTCAACACATCGATTCGAGTGGCAAACTGTAACCTGTCTGTTACCTACCTTCGACCTACGGTAAACACACTTATTGGATCATACATCGATTCTACAGGCTCGTCGTCTACGAATATCATCCTCGACGCTAGTCCAGTGAAGCTCTTGAACCTTTCTATGGCGTCATTCCTCAGCTTCTTCCATCAAGGTCCCCCGCCTCTAACATATCAACCCGAAGATGCGTCTATCGATAATTGCACGCTTGTTCCTGTTTCGAATGGCTTTGACTGGATCTCTAATTGGAAGCCTCCTTGTGGCAGTAACCCCTACAATCCCCCCATTTCCAATGAAACAAATGCCGCAGCCTTGCTCGCGGGTTCACCTAATTATGCGAATTTCGTTGATAAGGTTTCAAGTTTTGATGAACGAATGTTCCTAGGACCACTGATTTCTCTGATCAACGATCATTCGTTCTTCGAGAACGGGACAGTAGCTGGTGTAACATTCAAAACAGAACAAGGACTTGAATACGGAAGGGTACCAGCAGTTCTCGCGGTATTGATTCTTGGCATACCAGTGCTCTGCACGATCGCATTATCAACCATTACAACCATCCAACGACGCTGGACGGCCTCCCTCGATGCCTTCTCCATGTTCAAGCTCGGGGCCGACTGGCGTAGCAACGTAGAAAATCAGAAATTGGTTTCGCTGGGAAAAGCAAGCTCGCACGTTCAAGACATTCCTGGTACAGTCATTGTGAACCCGGAGACTGGCGTTGTGGAGCTGGCTCAAGCTCCAAAAAGGAGAAGACTATCGCGGAACTCTCGTCGGCCTCCATGGCTGACAGATTATGTTGCAGTGGATTATTCGTTTCCTCAGGGACCAAGAGCGGAACAAGAATTACGACAACCAGTGCAGACTAGCTAGCGATGGATCAGCCTTTTTCACACCCCCCTCAATTGGAAGGCATTGGATAGAGAAGGTGTGCCTAGACCCACTCAGTTGACATACCCTAAGCCAGCCCCCAGGTATCCGACATGCTACATCTTCAAGAACAACAGACTTGCAAAGGAATTCGTGCCCATCATTGAGATCCGCTATCATGACAGGTGAAACCACCACCCCGAAAGAACGCTGAAGAGGAATCACCCGAACACTAAAAAGATGTCCTAAAATTCGAGTCACACCAGCGGGTTCAAAGATCCTATGGTAATTTGAAACATTATCGACATCCTAAGCTCTGCAAATTATCCAGCTGCCGACAATGCGTGCATACAATTTTCAACGGCGCATCCGTCGCGGAGGATCCTAGATGATGTAGAACCAAGCTACCGCTCACTGGAGCAGGAACAAAAGCGAAGCTCGAAGAGTTGTCGAGACCAAGGGGTCGAGATGCGACATCATCGCTTCCCACTGCCATATATCCGAACACCTCCTTTTTCGAGATACCGAAGACTACATACTGGCGCGGTAAATTCCAGCTTGTAGTATAGTATATATCTAGACTACTATGATCCGCATCACATATCACTTCTAGACGAGACGAGATAAGTCTCTTCGCCATATCACAGATCAGGTTTTGCAACTATCATAGTTGAAACTTCATCCCATAGAACCTGAAGAAGACTGTCTATCCATCTACTCTACTTTAAAAACTGAGCTCCTACATCCAACGCTACACCGTTCCCTCCCTAAGTTTTACACACAAACCGTACCTAATCTTATCAACAATCACACACCTTATACACCAAACTCCGCCTACTTTACTATACTCGCGGGTAAAGAAAAGAAGCCTATACACCCTAGTCTAGATAAAGATTTTAGTAATCACCAACTAAAATCTATATATTTCTCTACTATTCTTATTAGGCTAATAACCTATTATCTAGCCATTACCTATCTATAATAGCTTGAAGTAATAAAGATATACTATTTATTATCTATCCTTTTATTAATAAATCGTTGTGTGGGGATGGAAAGGCGAGGTTGGAGGTTAGGTAGCTATAGATGTGGGGAGAAGCTAGGTTTGTGATGAAGGCGGACACATGGGAGAGTGTTTGAATGGGACAGGGTGAGATGATATGCGTAAGTGATTTGGTATGTAGGTAGGTATTCTATCTTGTCTTGAGCTCGACCTCTCTTTTCTTCTAGGATACTTCTTCTTTCCTCTCTTGGCCCTCCGCGCAAACACCTCCGGTCTTGCCACTGGTATGGTCTGATTGCTGGTAAGGGCGGGTATCAATCAATCAACCATTCTTCTTCGCTCGAAAATACACATCACCCGGCCCTCACTCATAGAATACCAAGATCTCACATCTCTCATTCGCATGTCATGTACAAGTAGACGTCCGTTCAAGTCACCGAACCACCCAATCCCACCCATCTACATAGCCACTCTCAATGCTTCTCAACATACAAGCTCTCATGCCTCGGCGCCTGTTCCCTCTCGCTCGGCTCCCTCGCGCCCCCAAAGCCCAATTTCTCATCCCGCCACTCCTCTTCGTCGGCGCGACGGCCCATCGGCTGCGCGAAATGCTGGAAAGTTCTCGGGGCGCTATTGGGTTGTGGGGTTTCGTACGCCGGTGCGGGACCAGAGGTCGAGTATCGATGTTCCATCGGGGGTTGGTTCTCGAGTGGGATGTCGCCCGCGTACGAAGGTCCGCCTTCGGCACGGCCCTTTTCGGGTTTGAGGGCGAGGAAGAGGGCGCGGCTGAGGCCCATGAGGAGGATGAGGAGCCAGACGAGGACGATGCCGGTGGAGATGAGGGCTTCGGTCCTGATGCCGTTTTCGAGGTGGGCGGCTACCTTTGCGACGGCGGCGGTGATCTTGTCGGTTGCGGCGCCGGTGCCGGCGGCGAGGAAGTTGTCGTTGCTTTTCTGCTGGGAGGTGCTATTGTTGTCGCGCTTTTGATGTGAGGAGGAGGAGGAGTTTGCGAGGCTGGCGGCGGCGCCGAGGGAGAAGGTGTTGTTGTTGAGGAGGGGGAAGTCGACGTGGGCGTTGTCGCTGACCCAGGTGAGGCCCTTTTGGATGCTGGCGACTTTGAGACCGATCAGGCATTCGAAGATTCCGGTGATGGGTTCGTAGAGGACTGTTCCGCCAAAGGTCTTGTTGAGCGTACCGATGGTTTCGTTGATGAAGACGTTGAGGGTGTTGTTGATGGCACCAGTGGTGATGTTGACCCAGCCGAAGATGTCGTGGTTGATTTCGTTGTTGACGCCCATGATGGCGGTGTTGGTGCCGTTGGCCCAGGCCTCGGAGGCGTTGTTGAGCTTGTCGACCACCACGTCGGCGAACTGAGTGATCTCGTGGGCCAGCGCGGGAACCTCGTGAACGACTGCTTTCAAGAGGAGGTACTGGCAAAGGCAGGCGAGGAGGCCGGTGATGCCAAGCGAGAGGACGACGAGCGCTGGAGGAGATGTGGCGTAGGCGACCACCCATCGCGTTAGGATCTGTTTCTTGGGGTCCTTGAAGGGTGCAGATGCTTTGATACCTACTGTTGCGGTGTACGGACGCGAGTTGATGTATATGACATCCATAGGATCGAAAGACTTGTCAGATACTAGCTCGGCCCGTTGCTTCATTTTGTTCCACCTTCGATATTCTTGGATAGCCATCGGGATGCACACACCAATTGCCAGGATTACCAAGATAGCGGTAAAGACCTTGCGAGCAACGTCTGCAATGTCAACGAGGTCGTCGAAGAACCGTTCGAGGCCGTTCTTGTGAGTACCATTGTGATCTGTGCAAAACGTGAGGTGCTCCTTTTGCGGCACGGGAAGCAGATTGCGATCGAATGTAAAATTGGCTTTCCCTGCGAGCAGCTTCTTGACCTCCTCAAATGGGAAACGTATGACATTGTCGGTGAAATTCTGGACCTCTTGAAAGTTTGGGATCGAGCTGTTGAGCTTCGTCAATTCCTGATCCACGCCCGGAGGTAGTGTAAGGTTCTGCAATTTGGTCAAGTCATCTGTAACATTGAGGGTCGGTATGCCTCCCTTGGCGCCGAATGCTTGTGGAATGCTATTGATGCCTTTTGTGAAGCCGTTCAAACCTTTCTGAAAGTCATCGATACCGGCTGCGAGGTCTTTTCCGATTTCTTTGATGGTTCCGTTGAGGAATTTGGTCACATCTTCAATGACCTGTAGGGCAACGTGCAGACTCCCGGCAACAACTAGGGTGATGAGGCACATATAAGTGGAGGTCATCATGTTGACGTAGAAAACGATGAGCTCTTCGACGCCAGTGATTGTCATGAGGAGCATAGCGTGTAGACCGTGGATGGCCTTCTCGACGCCGGATGCAGCCAAGTCATTGACACCTGCGGACAGATAATGAGGCATGGAGGCCATGGCGCTGCCCATGTCCTCGACCCCCTTGCATGCTGACATTGCCTCTGTTCTAGCGGAGCCGATGTCATGATTGAGGCCTATGATAGCGATGGAAACCCTGACAAGTATGAGGAATAAGAGGACAGTCCACCTGTTGATCCAGACTTGCGAAAGTCGAGAACGCAGTCCAAGGTAGGGAGTGATATTAGATACTGTGTGTGGTGTATTTCGTTGCGTCTCTTCTGGGGCATAGCTATTTCGCATCCCATGTTCGCCAGCGGAGAGAGACGCAGGCACAGCTGGGAATGCTGAAGGGTACTGGTTGGCAGACATCCCGGTAGTGGTAATGTGTGTCTGAATCCGTCCGGCGGATGATATTAGGTGTTGATTGTCGTTGTAAATTCGCCAGCGAGAGTTGTGAAACGAAAAGAAATATTACGGAACCGTAGGGTAGTAAGGCAATGGCAAGGAAGGAAACAAATGAAAGCCGTCAAGACATGAGAGGAACAAAATTTCAGAGATTAGGTGAGGTAGACAAAGAGGGCAAACAAAGAGTCAAGTAGGGCGAAAAGGCGCCCATTGAGACAATGACAATGAAGCCGAGTGAAGATAATTATAGCATTTACGCACGCTTCATCGACCAGCATCAGTCCCACCACAAGGCCATGAAGATTCAGCCAATTCTGAAACATCAATAGTCATTTGATGCAATTGTTTCAGTTCGCTGTCTTCACCTTCACTTCTGAGACTCTTCCTACCATCGACCTATTGGCCGAGGACGATTTCGCCTAAGCGCCGTCCACTAATAACCAAGCATTGGCGGCCATTCATTCAATATTGATGCCGGGATGCAGAAAGACTGTGCGTACATATAGAAATGTTCCTCTGGGCAAGGCACGAATACCTTCGTGCTCCTTGCCCTGAGATGCGCCTTCGACAACCTCTCTTCGACATGGAGTCGATGCGCGCATTGCTGCGGAAAGCTCCATCCCCTGATCTTGCTGGACATGGGGTGTTGGTCGCTCGAAGACTCCGAAATGCAAGACCGAAGATGAATTATGACCGCAGATGATAGATGAATCTTGTGTTAATGAAGGGGTTGTGAGCGTGGCGAGCTCTTTTTCTCTCTGTCGCGTCGAAACGCGCTAGAGTATATCAGTGCCACTCTGGAGCTAAACCACTTAAAGACTAGAGCTTTTGTAGAACTACTAGGCACCTAGCATTCAGCCTTGTAGCCTCACCAATGTTTGTTAATGTTTGTTCCTTGGAGTCCACATCAGCTCTTACCATGATGCTTTGTGCTGTTCGTGATCATGGATATCTACCGATCAGAATTGTCCGGGACGAGACTGCCACCTTGAGAAGGAAAACCGGACCTTAGTCACACTCTGTACAGAGATAGCCATGAATAGAAAGAGCTGGTCCTTGTCAAAGTCTGGGCCGATTCGCCTGGATGACAAGAACGCTTCAGATACCGCCGATACTCCCCAGAGCAAGAACCACGCTGTCCCCAAAGCCGCCCTTGAAGAAGGCATACTCCAACTCTTGGCCTCGGCTGCCGAGATGCAGCAACGACAGGACTTCGATTCGGCACTGCAATTATACGAAGCCACTATGGAGAAGGTGAAAGCTCACGGTCTGAACCGCAAACGTCTTTTCACCGGCACAAGTAAGAAGCCTGCACCATTGAATCACAGGACGCCCATACAATGGTGCCTCCATGTTGGAGACATATCATCGGCCATTTGTTTGCTTGGGAGCCCGAATGCTGCTCTGGCAGAACTACGGAGAACCGTCACCTGTGAAAAAGTAGGGCAGATCCTGGACGCTGGTGCCGACATCGAGTACCGCCTTGGCCCCATGGGAAGGACGCTCTTACTACAAGAAGCAGCCGAGGGCAGACATGCAGGAGTTCGCTTGGCTCTTGATCGAGGTGCTAGTGTCACCGTCATGGATGATAACGGGGATACCGCACTTGCACTAGTATTGCTCTGTGGAAAGTCTCAGTCCAGCCAGATTGTTGCAGATCTTATGGATGCTGGAGCTGATATCAACTCCCAGGACGGGCAAGGTCAGCCTCTCTTCAAATTGGCTATAGCTCAAGGGGAGCCCGAAGTCGTGCTCCAGATAATGGAGGTCATTTCTCCATTCTCGACCAAGCACTGGGAGTGTATGATACGCTGGGCTGCGGGTCTCCCGATGCATGGTGATAAGTGGAGTAATCGAACATGTGAAGTGTTACGATTACTGCTGGACAAAGGACTTGATCCGAATTTATGTCTTCAACCCAATGGCAACGTCGCCCTGCTCGAGGTGGCTGTCCAACGACAGTCAGCAGGCAGTGAGCTACTCATCGCAGATCTATTGAATCATGGCGCAGCGCCCAATCTAGAAGCCGCATTAAATAGCGGCATAACACCGAATATCGAAGTGATACTCAAGAAAGTAACACCTTTACAGGATGCTCGGCAAGAGCAAATCATGGCATGGGTGACTAATCTTCCTCTTGAGCCTTCGGCTTGGGCTCCGCGTTATGTTGATGCTCTTAAGCTACTGCTTGACTATGGACTAGATCCCAACTTGTGTCTCCTGGCAGCCCCTCACTCACCCTTGATTGTGTGTGCTGCCGCTTCTGGTAGTCTACCTTTGGTGCAAAAGCTCATCGCGCTGAAGGCCCAGCTTAACGGGATGGATGACAACTCCAACACAGCGCTCATCTGTGCAGCAAAGACTGGAAACAGACCGATCTACGATGCCCTGAAAAAGGCAGGCGTGAATGATAGGGTATTTTTCGGCATGATTACTGTCTGGAGCAGCCATCAGAATGCTACCTGAGACATGCATGTAAAGCAGCATCCTTTGGATTTATGAAATAGCCCCATGAAGACTGTCAGATCCTTCTGATCAAGTCACGTCTCAACGCTGTGGTGATCTAGGACAAGGAACGAAGGACCCCACATTACTGCTCCAGTCGCAATAATTTTAAGGGGAGGCGCTGAGAGAAAATCTTAAGAGGCCTAATCCTACTTGGACTAGTTTCCCCCTTTCCGACTTGCATATCGTCGACTTAGCTTATGAACTGAAAAGTGATTTGGCCTGAGTAGCTGTGTGCGATGGCGGCCAAGCTGGAGAGGGATATAAGCAGACCAACATCAAAGAAAAATTGGTATCGAGGATGTCTCTACCCCTGCACTTGTGATACACCGTGGCAAACACGGACATTCTTCTGCTCGGACCATACCGTGAGTCCCTGTCCCTCATGCTTCTGCAATATATATGGCTGTCTACCTCCAGGGCGTGACAAGCAATGCTGATGATTGGTGCGCCTGTAGTGAAGACTGGGGCCTATAAGTGCTCTTGCTATCACCCTGCTCCAACAATACCATACCGCAAGTGTTGTGTGACAGTATTGATGATGGTAAATCCAAAGATCTTGTGAGAATGAACTGGCAACTTAGTTCAGCCTCCTTTTCTATACTTTCGACAGAACTCTGCAATTCTTCAGATTTGTATCGCAATTGCTCATAGGACTGGTATATATTAGCGTGTAGATCGGCAAGAGTCATACCTATCCATTACTCGAGATTTGTGGGTGGTGAAGCTAGACTAGGTGCATTCGCCTTCTTTGAGACACTCCCACTTACCTCCTGTCGTGGCCAGCCTCGCATCTCCGTCATGTACCGTTCTACATGCCGTTATCACTGCTACAGTTCGGGTGGATTTCGTGCTCTAGGCGCAAATCCTTCGATCGGGCGCTGTCAAGTTTCCCGACATCGTTCTGCAATTGGGGCCATGACTGAATCCGAGAATGCTATTGAAGAATGCAAGTGATAAGGGACTTTTATCTTATACTAGCCGTGAATGAAGGCTATGGCGATCTTGCCACCTTCCTCAGACGTAGCATTCTCCGTCTCCGTCATCGCGTATCATTCATCTCTCCCCGTTCACCTTCACTCCTTCCGCCTAACCACTCTTCACCTCAACTTACAGCGATTTTCAAGGCGTCGGAAGCTTCATTCAGCGCGAACAGTCAAATCGAGCTAAAAATCAAAGATCCATTGCGTGGTCCACACATTGATGTTGCGGCAGACTTGTTTTTCTGTGTAAGTTTGTGACTGACATCACTAGCTCAGACTCACCATTACCTTTTTTGTGGGAGATGCATAGGCCGGTGAAGGAGAGAGTTCCTTTCTTCGTTGAACATCATGTGGTTTTTGGAGGAGAAACCGCCATAGTGAATGTGCTCTCATGCTACTGATCACCATTCTTCTACCTGTACTGCACGATCAGCTATCGATGTATCATCCTCCCCAAACGTCATGGCCCTCTTCCTTTAGTCTCGCCTAATAGCGTAATTATCAAGAACAATTATCATGTCCCTTCACTTCAAGCCTAAGCGCTATGAACAACACCAGTAGTTTCCAACAGCGAAGTTCTTCCCTTTCTCATACCCAGAGAACTTTTGGAAATCTGAGTCACCTGATACATTGTTCTCATCAGGAGTACTTTCTCACACCGTCAGCACCTGTGACAGATGCTTCATCACTCCCATTACACACTATATTGACAATGACTATGGGAAGACAGTACCCTCTTAGATGGACTAGGTAGCTTTCTTCACCCTTCTTCGCATCCGTCCGTTCTTTCACAATTCCCTCTATCACACTCCAAGAAAGATACATACGTACAATTTCCCCTTCTCTGACTCGTTGAGCAGACTCGTGACCCAATTTTCTATGGACAACTTTGAAGCGCAAACCTCCTCTAAAACGCGGATCCAAGTGTACAATCGCTGTGGCAAGCTCATGCACCGTCGAGGTCTTCATTGGGGTGTTGAAAGGAGTGAAGCTTGTTTTTATGACAAGGGGAGGAGCTGGCCTTGTCAAGCCATAGTTCTTTAAATTTGTGGAAAAATGTTTCGTATTGACTCGTTACCGCTCTTGCGAAGGTTGCGTTGTTGGATTTAAGGCTGATAGGAATTTCATTATTGTATAGCCAATGCGTCAAGAACGTTATATGTATTGAAGAATACCAACGCCGTTGCCTTTTACAAAAAGGCTGTGATCGTGCGTCTCACAAGCATTCATGACCGAATCCTCAAACAACCAGTAACCACTTTCTTACATCTCAAATTCCATATCCCCTTCTAGTAACTCTTTTGACGATTGCTGTACGTACCGTGCCGACGAAGCCTTCGTGGTTAAAATCAACGGCAAATTACAAAAATACCACACTTTTCTGGAATATTCTCAAAAATGCCACCCCCATATTTCAAAAATACCACACCTGGGAAATTGGCCACCGGAAGCTGGGCGCATCAGTCCCAGGGCCGCCTTTGAGGCCTGAGACTCCGAGTAGAAGACCCCTAAGCAGCCC
>JAABUV010005589.1_pt1 | contig 14242 bp, 20 predicted proteins | sample 5559971 | NCBI WGS metagenome assembly JAABUV01 (sample SAMN10711881, study PRJNA513362) | rock metagenome | isolation source: Antarctica rocks | place: Antarctica: Victoria Land, Knobhead nord | collected 2015-12-19
TTTCCAGCCAAGTCGCCGCTACGCGACGCCTCCCACCTCCGATTATCGCGGGTTCGAGCGCCTTTCCGTACACTTCTTTGCAGCAGCCGTGCCTAAAGTGTAACAGGCGGTTGCGCTTCGCGCACCGACCGCCCGCCGCCCGCTATGTGTCGCATCTGTGCGAGCATGGGGCCGCCGTCGCACTCCCGCACTCCCCGCCGGCGAGCGCGCCCAGGGCCACCGCCGCCGGCGAGCGCACCGCACGCCCAGGCCGTCGCTGATCCACCACGCCGGCGAGTTCGTCCCAGCGGGCCACCGCCGGCGCTCTCCCACAGCGCACGGTAGAGAGAGAGAGAGGTTAGGGCGTGCACTGCGTCTTGATCCTGTGTCTTGATTGTCGGCAACCACTGTCCCCTCATGACGGCATCACGCGTCCCCTCATCCCGTCGCCCCCGTCGGCATCAGGTGTCCCCTCTTCCAGGGGACGGCACCCGCACAGCGCCCGCCGTGCGCCGCAGCTTCCCCCAGGTATGACAGAGCGTGGAGTCTTCCCAGCCTAGGGCGCTCGACGGCGCACGAGAGCGGCTGCAGACGGGTCGAGCGCCGTCGAGCGCCCCCGCCGTAAGGCATCACACTGGCTGCACCGGCTCAGACCTACCTATCATGGCCGCCACTCCGGTATAGTGCGCTGATATGATGAACCTATGAGCCTCGACAACAAGTTAAGGAGGTGGCCCCTATGCGCGTGTCCATGAAGCGAATCACTACCCTCCTATGCACCCTCACGCTCATCGCCGCCGGCGCCGCCCTCATCGCGCCGCGCCGAGGCGTGGCCCAAGGCGTGTATACAGTCACCGACGTACGCCTTGGCCTCCGCCGCAGCCCCCACGCGTGGATCGGCCGCACCATCCTCATACACGGCACCATCACCGGCTTACGGTATACGCTGGCGCAAGGCCTCCCGAAGGGAGCCCCCCTGCTTTCTGCCCCCATCCCCCTCGCCAACATACTCTCGACTCAGACGGCCATCCCGGCCGGCTTTGTCGCCGATGTCACGCTCGACCCCTCCTCCGCGCTCTCCCCCACCCACCCCTCGCTCCCCACCGGTCCCACGCTCTCCTTTGTCCTCAGTGCCCAACCCCACCTCTCTACCCGCGTGCTCAACGTCCTCCGCGCGCTTCCCCTGCTCGGCCCCACTCTCCCCGCGCCCGCCACACTCTACCTCTTCGCACCGGCCACCTACCACGTCCGGCTCACTCGCCGCTTCTGCCCCACGTACCGTGTCCATCAGTGTTTCGACGGTCTCCTCCTCGTTCCCTAGGCATGTCAAGGGGCACATCGACTACCCCCTTCCCCTTCCCCTTCCCTCACCCCCACGCCGCCGGTGGCCCGCCACTCACGCGCCCACGCGCCCAGCAAGCGCGCGAACGCGTGAGTGCCACAAGGGGGGAAGTAACTATAAAGGCGAGTTTGGTTTATTACCAGTTGTAAGATCCCACAGTTCCTGCGCGCTGTCCCATAGTTCCTGCGCCGGAAATCCCAGAGTTTCTGAGCCATCCTGCAGCTGCCCCTCCCGCGCGTGTGAAAAGCGCCCTCTGCACGGAACCCGACGCGCGGATCGGCGCACCTTCTGTGGGATTTTGTGCAGGGTAGCGCAGGTACTGTGGGACAACCTGCGCACTATCTGTGGGATTTGACCGTCGTCCACGCCTGAGATCGGCGCAACAACTTTGGGATCTTACAACGCCGCGTGTAAGGCGTCACATTAACTGCGCCGTTGGTCACATTAGCTGCGCCGAAATTTCCACAGTAGCTGCGCCATCCTGCACCAGGAGCCTCCTCGCGCCCTCTCACCCCTCTTTTTGAGCGTGAAAGTGCCCTGTGACCGTCCCCACGTCGTCGTCGACCAGAGGCACGTCACGCGCGGATTGGCGCACCTAATGTGACAAAAATGGAGGATCGGCGCAGCTACTGTGGAAATTCTGGCGCATTTACTGTGGTTCAAGACCGCGCTCTAGGCGTGGAACCCGCGCACGTATTGTGGAAACTTACACCCCGGACGCGCGCCGACGACGCCAGGGCCACGCCACGCATCAGGGGCAAGGGGTGACGGCGCGCCCGCTCGACCCGGTTAGGCCCCCCACGCGCACGCGGACCCGCCGACAAATGGCCCCGTTTTACCCCCGTTTTCCCCTTGCTATTGAACATACGCATATGCTATAATGAGGGCGTAGGGGCGAAGAACCCCTACGGACGACGAGGCTGACAAGGAGCTTCACGCCATGACACGGCAAGAGAAACGGCGCCAGAGCAAGGCCACCGCCCGCGCGGCCACCATCCGCAGGACCGGCCCGTACACCTTCGAGATCAACAGCCGCACCCGCCCCGGCCACACCCACACCATCGACGCGCTGCGCCTAACGTGCAGTTGCGAGGCCGGTCAGAAGGGCATGCGCTGCTGGGCGCTCGCGCTCGCCCTCATGACCGAGCAGGGCTACCGGGCCATCACCCCCAAGCGCGCGCGCGCCACCACGCCCCCCGCGCTCATTCGGCCCGCCGGCGCCGCCGCTCTGCGCGAAGCCTTCGGCCTCTAATAAAAAAAGTGGGCGGGGGGATCAAGGCCCCCGCCCACTTTTCACCGGACCACGGAAAGGATTGACAGAGATGACCCCCCAGGCCATACCCGCTCCCCACATCGCGGCCAGCATCCCCAGTATACCGCCGCGTACCGCCATCGCCCTCGACGACGGCGACGTGTCCGTGACCACCACCTTTCGCCCCCGTGATCCCATCGGCGCGACGGAGGTTGTCGCCTCCCTCGCCCTCCCCGACGATGCCGCCCTCCTCAATCTCCTCGACGCGACGATCACCCGCTTGATCGCCTACCGCGACGCCTACCAGCAGGCCATGGATGCGGACCCCGCGCCCGTCCGCGCCCCGCTCCCCCTGCCCGTCCCCTGGTACGCCTGGTAGCGCGCCCCGAGGGCTGGCATCCCCGCCAGCCCTCCCCCCCTCAGCCGCTGGAGTGATGACCGATGACCACCGAGACCCGCGCCAACCCCACCGCCGACAACCTCGCCAAGATTGACCAGTGGATGCAGCGCCTCGCCGACGAGACCGATCAGGCCGCGCAGAGCGCCGAGCTGACCCGCTATCTCACCACCCTCTCGCGCTTCTACACCTACAGCGCGCACAATTGCGCCCTCATTGCCATGCAGCGCCCCACCGCGACCCGCGTGGCCGGCTACCGCGCCTGGCAGGGGATGGGCCGCCAGGTTGTGAAGGGCGCCAAGGGTATCGCCATCCTGTGCCCCGCCCCCATCAAGGGCAAGACCGAGGCGGGCGACGCCGCCGTGATTGCCCTGAGATTTCGCACCGGGTACGTGTTCGATCAGGCTGATACCGAGGGCGCGGACCTCCCCGCGCTGACCATTCACGCCGTCGAGGGCGAGCGGTACACGGCCCTACTCCGGCAGCTTATCGAGATCGCCGAGCGCGGCGGCCTGCGCGTCACGTTCAAGGATCGCCTCGTGTGGGACGCCAACGGCGTCAGCTACGGGGACGGCCGCATCGACCTCAAGCAGGGCAACCCGGCCGGCAACCTCTGTAAGACACTGTGCCACGAGATCGCGCACGAACGCCTGCACCGCACCGAGGAGCGCCGCACCTTCAGCACCCAACAGGTCGAGTGCCAGGCTGAAAGCGTCGCGTATTGCCTCTGCGCCGCGCTGTCGATCCCCTGCCCGAACTCGCCGACGTACCTCGCGTTGTACAAGGTCTCGCGGCCCGTGCTCGCGGCGAACTTAGACGCCATCCGGGCCGGCGTCGCCGCCCTCATGGAGGAGATCGCGCCCGTGCTCGACGCCGCGCGCGCCGCCTAATCCCCTGGGGGAGGGGCGCCACACCGCGCCCCTCCCCCCGCCGCGCCACACACCCAACGACCGCGCTAGGATGGGCGCATAGCCCCCATTTTGCGCTTGCTATTGGACATTCGCAAGTGCTATACTATGAGTGTAGGGACAAAGAAGCGGGCTGCCCCCTCCCTCGACAAGAGTTTTGGGCAGCCCGCCAGCAGACCCCCTACACAGAGGTCCACAATCATGGTAGCAGAGGCTAGCACACCCGCCCCGCGTCTATCCCTCGTCCCCCCCGTCATGCCGTCCCCGGCGCGTCCCCGCCGTGCACCGCTCTCCCCCGAGGCGCACGCCGCTCGCGCCGCCCACTGCCGCCGCATCGCCAGCCTGGGCGGTCAAGCCACCGTCAAGGCGCGGGGAACGTCCTGGATGAGCCAGATCGGTAAAGCCGGCTTTCAGGCCGCCCTCGACCTGGGGTACGGTGAATACTTGCTGACGAAACTCGCCCCCAGCTACTACGCCAAGTTCGGCAAGGAGCCGACGATTGGGTGCAACAAGGCCGGCGACAAAGCCCGCGCGCAGGCCCGCCGCGCCACGCCTGACAAAGGACCATGCCACTGGCCCAACTGCACCGCCCCAGCGACGGAACTGCATCACATCGACGGGTGGAAGGTCAGCGACGACACCACCGGCCTGTGCACCACACACCATGACGCCTTCGACCGCGCTTACCGCGCCACGCGCAAGGTGTGGCGGCCCCTTAGCGCCGATCCGGTCACGCCGCGCGCCGTGGCTATCTCCATCGGCATCGGCCTGGACGACGCCATCCCCTTCTAGCTACCGACGAGCAGGGGACCGGCTGCCGGGAACGGCTGCCGGCCCCCAGGAGGAACGCACACGATGACACCTAGCGGCTACATACTGTACGGGCATCCCCTCTGCGTGCCGTGCTTCGACGGCGACTATCACCTCACCGCCGACGGCCTGGCCCACGCACACGACGGCCAGGGCCGCGCCGCCGACGTGGCACCCATCCACGCCGGCGACCCGGACGACGGCGCACCCTGCGCCGGCTGCGGCCAGCCCCTCGCCGCGCCCCCCGAGGCCGGCATCGTCTGGACCTGCCCCTCCTGCGGCGGCGATGACCTGCGCGTGCTCTACGACGAGCGCCGCGCCTGCCGCGTCACCACCCTCAACGACACCGGCGATCCCGCCGACGCCGCGCCCTGGCCGTCCTACGCCGGCGACGAGTGCGTGGACATCGACCCCGGCTCTTTCGCTTTCCACTGCGACGCCTGCAATACACACGACATCACGCCACGCAAAGGAGGACGGATCAATGACCTGGGCCATCAGCAAGCCGCGTGACGCCTGGCTCGCGCAAGCTAAAGCCGCCTGGGCGGCCTTGGAGCCGAAGGCCCCCGAGGGCTCACAGGTGCGCGACCTCGCCGCCATCGACCAGCACAACTTCGCCCTGCTGATCGAGGCCCTGTGCGCGCTCACGCCGGGCCAGGTCAGCCAGGAGCTACAGGACCTCGCCGGCTTGCGCCCCGTGGGCGAGGTCCTGGGGATGCCCGACCGGGGCGACGCGCGCATAGACGCCGGCGGCGACGCCGGGGACTGGTAGGAGGGAGACACCATGAACACCGTTGACATAACACCGACGCCCGAGGCGTGCCGCCAGATCGCCCGCCTATTCCGTGTACAGCAAGCGGACGCGGAGGCACTCGCCGTACGCGCCGCGCGCGCGTTAGACGACCTCGACGGCTGCGCCGACGTCGACCTGGCCCCCTGGGATCGTGCGCTGCTCGCCGCCGCCTTCGCGGCGTTGTCTGAGGCCGAGGATGCCCGCGCCTTCAAGATGCGGGAGGGCTTGGAGGCGTTGGGTCCCTACGCCGACGCTGACGACGGGGAGGGCTCCGACGATGCACCCTAACGGGTACGACCCGGAGCGCCGTGCGGAGCAACGCGCGGCGCTCCGGCGGCTCCGGCGCGCGCAACTCGCCGAGGCCCGCCGCATCCGCCAGGCCGTCGCCGCTACCTGCCTGCTGACGCTGGCGCACCTCCTCTCTCCCTGCCGCGTCGCCGCGCGCGCGGAGGCCCGTCAGGTGGCGATGTACCTGATGCGCACGCGGCTGACGTGGCCCCGGCCGACGCGCAACGGGGCGTTCCCTGCGGCACGGATCGGCCGGCTGCTCGGCGCCCGCGACCATTCGACGGTCATACACGACGTCGCCGTGATCGTGGGACGGCTGGACAGCGGCCAGCCGAAGGACGCCTCTCTGCGTCAGATGGTGCGCGTCCTCGCCGCGACGCTCGACGCCACCTATGAGGCCGAGGGGCTACCTCGCCGACGAGCCGCGTAGCGAGGAGGTGGATCAGAAGAGGATGGCAGATCGCCGGGTGGGCGCGGGCGTGCCCCCGCCTACCCCTATCACGGAAATAGACGATGAGGAGGTCGCCATGATGACGATGATGACACCTGCAATAGCACCCCCGCGTGTACTGCCCCTGTCGGGACACCGCGCCACGCGGTACGCTACGAGTATGCCCAAGAAACACGACGATCCCCTCTATACCATCGCCCGCTACACGACGGCCCAGGCCGCCGCGATGTTGGGCATCACGCAGATTGCCGTCCAGACCGCGATCAAACGCGACCTCATAGAATCCGAATTGGTGAGCCCGCGCCTCCGCCTCATCTCGCAGGCCGCGCTCGACGCCTACCGCGCGCACCACCTGGGCCAGGTCGGGCAGCCCTCGCGCAAGAAGCGACGCCTGAAACAGAAGGCGGAGACCGCGAAAGCCGCTGCGGCCGATGAGGCATCTGAGGCTCCCACAGGCACGGAGGAAACCCATGAGTGATAACGACGCCGCACGGACCGATCTGTACGCCTCCATGCAGCACGCCGTGACCGCGGACCCATGCCGTACCCCGACGATGCGCTGCCCGCGCTGTGAGCGCGCGATGGACCCCGCCGACCTCTCGGTGCAGGCGCTCGGCGAACTGCGCCTGATCGACCCCCACAGCGCGCGCTACGACCGCCAGCCGCTCCCCGCGCGGGAGGGGATCGCGCTCTGCGACGCGTGCGCATGCCAGATCGATGCCATCGCTCAGGAGATGGACGCCCAGCGCCTGCGTCTGACCCGGCTCTGGCCGCGCCCCACGTCGCACCGTGGCCGCTTGATGGACGATCAGCGCCTGAGCCGGACCTTCGAGGCGATCCGCGACACGGCCATCGAGGACGTGCTGGGCTGGGCCGTCTGGTACAATCGGCGCGGCCAGGATGCCTACCTCGTCGTCTACGAGACCGGCGCGTGGGCCATCCAGCCCGTGCCGCGCGGCCAGGTCTACGACGACCTGGACGATCGCGGCTACCTCGCCCTGCCCATCCCCGTCGCGCCGACGGCCGCCGACCGCGCCGCCGGCGACGATGAAGACGCTGGCGACGAGCGGGCCGGCTCCACCCTCCGCGAGATCGACGTGGCCGCGCTCTACCGCCGCCGCGTCCCCAGCGACGCCGACCATGAGCCGCTGGAGATGGGCCTGGCCACGCGCTTCTACCGCACGCTCTATGGCAAAGAGGAGATAGCCCAATGAACGACGCCACCGCGGGCGGCCACAGGCACGCGCGCACCCTCCCGAGCCACGACCTTAAACTCATCGACGACCGCCGCCTTGTCTACGAGGGGGCGCTCGACCTCGGCAGCTTCCGTGGTGTCTCGTTCCGCACCGCGGACGGCATGGGCGTCGTCGTGAGCATCGACCCCGCTATCCCCGCCGGCGAGGGCTTCCACATCAGCATCACCCGCCCTGGACACCCGCCCAGCGACGACGATATCGCCCTGGTCCGCATCGCCGTGTGCGGCCCCGGCAGCCATGTCCGCATCGTCACCCCCGCCACGAGCATGCTGCGCGGCCAGATCGTCCACCTGGACGAGGAGCCCGACCGCTACGACCCGCCCGACGCCCCCTGGTGGACGCAGGAGGAGTTCGCCGCCGTCGCCGCGCAGATGGCCAAGGAGACGGGCATCCCGGCCAAACGTGCCCGGGCGAACATGGAGCACCTGCAACGGCTCGGCCTGGCGCGCCTCGAGCGCCGCTGGGACCCCGACTACGGCGAACTGGTGCGCCTGGACCTGCGCCCCATCCAGTGGCGTCAGGAACGCCGTCAGCGACGCCAGGACGCGGGCCAGAGCCAGGGTGAGGAGAACAGCGTATGACACGCCTCCGCCTCACCTCCCTGCCCCTGTTAATCACCGCGACGATCCTCGTCGGCGCACTCGCCGTGGGCGCGCATGAGGTGGCGATCCACTCGGCTGCCTGCTTCTTCGGGCCATGGCATGTCCCCCAATGCCAGGTGCTGCCATGACCACCGACCACACGCCATTCCGCGAACCGACCGATGATGGTCTGGCGACTCTCGACATGCCGGACGATCTGTTCGACGACGACGAACTGACGGCGCTGGATCGCCTCGACGCGCTGGCCCCCGCGCTGGACGGCGACGAGATCGACGCGTTGCTCCTGGACGCCGACGCCGACGCTGAGGAGGACAGGGACTGATGCCGTGGCACATCCCGCGCGTACGCTGCCCACGCTGCACCCGCGAGGTCCGCACGTCCGACCTGGCGCTTATCCCGGCCGAGTGGGTGCTCGCCGACGAAGACGCCGCGACGCTGTGGCCCTGCGGGCGAGCCGACATCCCCGCCGGCGTGACGACCTGTATCGACTGTCGGGAGGAGTTGCACGGGTTTCTGCAGGATTGGCGCAGCACGGGTGAGAAAACCTGTGCAACACGCATGGTGCAACGGCGCTCCGTGAGCGTGGAGCCGACTCAACTTGGGTGGGAAGTTACAGTGGGCTACGACTCAATTGCGTTCCGAGTCCTGACGCATCCCGCAGGCTAACTCCCCTGCCCTACCGACGCCAGCATACCCTCCTTTTTCGCGAACCTCTAAAGTTATGTCGAGTTTAAAGGGTGAGGCTGTCTCCTTTCTGGCGGTGTATCGGCAACTACACAATATCCTTACGTTGTGATAGCATAACGTCGGGATAGCCCAATAGCGTAACGTCATGATATCGTGATGTTGTGATAGCGCGAGGAATGGTATGCGTACAATCAGCATCCTGAACCAAAAGGGGGGGGTTGGTAAAACGACTCTGACGACAAACCTTGCCCATGCATTGGCAGAGCGTGGCCAGCGCGTCCTCCTGATCGACTGTGATATGCAGGCGAACGCATCGATGCTCCTGCCAGATGTGACTACGCCGACGCTCACGCAAGTCCTCAAACGCAGCGTCCCGCTTTCCGCAGCCATCCGCGAAGCTCGACATAACTTGTGGATCGTGCCGGCGGATCGCGATCTGAACACTGCGGCTAACTACATCGTCTCCGAAGGCCATCGGGCCTACACGACGCTGCGCAAACAGATCAACGAACTGCAGGGCTACGATGTCGTGCTTTTCGACCATGCGCCTAGTTATAGCGCGATCACCGAGGCGGCGCTTCTGGCCAGCCACGAGATGCTGATCCCGTGCGAACTCAGCAAGTTCTCAGCGAAGGGAATGGAGGACATGGTACAGAAGCTCCGCGACACGCTTGAGGACCACACCATTGACCTGCTCGGGGTGGTGCCGTTCAAACTCAACAGAGCGCACGTCGACGAACTGGAGTTCCTGCGGCAGTATGAGGTGGTCTTCGGACACTTCCTGCTGCGACCCGTGCGGACTGATGTTAACATCCCCCGCGCCCAGGCCTACAGCCAGACGATCTTCGAGCACAGCCCCAAGAGCCGAGCGGCCGAGGATATCGCCGCCCTTGCCACCACGATTATGAAGGGAGGGACCGAGGATGGCCAGCCGCAAAGGGCCACCGCCGTCGGCATTTAGTTTGCTGCAGAGCGGGACGCTTGGAGCGCCACGCGCCGAGGAACAACACGATATCACGATATCACAACATCATGGTAGCGGGATAGCGCGACGCGATGATAGCGCCGAGAAGAAGATGCCCCATACCACTCTCTATCTGGAAGCGGAACTCCTGCGGGAAATGCGGGCATATGCGTTGGCGGAAGGAACGACCATGAGTAAAATCTTCCGCGACCTGGCGAAAGAACGATTGAGGGAACTCGGCCGCTGGGACGACTAGCGCAAAGAAACTCGGCGTAATATACCCACGCAAGGGAGGTTAGCGCGCAAAAGCCCTGGGGTACGCTGATCGCCGGCGGCACGTCCACTGCTGAAGGCTCCCTTGAACTGCATAGAAAGATGGCATCCGACGTGTGCAGGGCACGGGAAGGTGTGGCATGGTAAGCGACATAATACACACGGGGGTGACAAATTGGCCGCTGTCCGTCACCCTGACCACGGATCACGTCACGGCCGACGCCGCCGGCCCGCTCGCCGACGCCCTGCACGCCGCCGGCGTCATGGTCGAGCAGCACGCCTTTCTGCCTGTGCGCGGCGAGGAGCAACACCCCTGGGGCGTGCTCCTGCTCGCCACGTCCGGCCCGCCCCGGCCCCTGGCCCAGCTCGTCGCCCCCGCCTCGGCCCCCGCCGGCGTCACCCCGACGCTCACCGCCGCGCTTGAGGTGGGGGAGCGCCCGGCACCGGCCACGCTTCAGCTCAAGGCGGATGGCGTGTTCGTCTCCGTCAGGGGCCAGGATCTATTCGACATAACGCAGGCCCTCGACGCGCTCCCGGCCCAGTTCGCGCGCCTGGACACACGCCGGGAGGAACGCCGGCTCGTCTATAGTGAGGGTGTCTGGCGCATCGACCCATGATGGGAGCACGCGGTAGAACATGACATAACGACACCGACCGACACGGTGAAGGAGGCAAGTGCGGAACCGGCTGGCGCCGTGCCGACGACGGACGCGGAGGCGACGACGATAGCGGCGGCGGTGCGGTCGCCCCTGTCGTACGCTGTCGTGCCCCCCGACGTGTGGGCGCTGGCCCGCGGCATCGCCGCCGTGCGCGGCGAAACGATGCCCCCGCCCATCCGCACCATCACCCGCGCGGTGGACCGCCTCGGCCCCGCGCGAGCGCGTGCCGTGCTTGGCCAGGCCCTCACCGTCGAGGCGCAGGGCGGGCTCACCCTCCCCGACGGCCGTCGCCGTACCCCCGGCGGTACGTTCTTCTACCTCGTGCGCACCAGCGACGCGATCAGTCGGGAGGACAAAGACGACATCTTCCCGCGCCAGGGTGGCCGTCCTATGAGGGCCGGAGGGAGCGGCACGCCAGCGGCCCCCGCGCCGGTAGCCTGGACGAACGAGATCTTTCACGCGCTCGCACGGCAGCTACAACAGGACCCAGGGAGGGCAACCAGCGTGAAGATCACCGTCATTGGCCGACCCGGCGCGTCCGTCGAGCAGGGTCAGGCCGTCGCCCTCGCCCTTACGAGCGAGAAGGTGCCGGACTTGCCCAAGGGCCTGCCCGCGCCGCCCGCCGGCACGCGCTACACCGTCTTCGTCGCCCGCAAGCCGTGGGCGAAGGTCGCCGAGGCGCTCACCGCCGACGCGGAGGACGCGGCCATCATTGAGGGCTACACTGCCCTTGATGCGCGGGTCGAGGGCATCGCCGTCTACGTCACCAGCGCCACGACCAAGCGCCTGCAAGCGGCCAAGCGCGTCGCCCAATCGGTGGCGACACCATGAAAGCTCCGCGCCCGACGCGGGACACCTAAGTAACGCACGAGCCCAATGATTACGTTCGGGCGCAAGGGGAAATATTTAGCTGAGGGCAGTTTTATGCAGGAAATCGAAACGGCGCGCCTGCGCCTCCGCCGCTTCACCGCTGACGACCTGGACGCTGTGCGCCGCATCTACAGCGACACCGAAGTGCTGCGCTACATGTGGGACGGCCAAGCCCGGACGGAGGAGCAAATCCGTGATGCCCTCGCGTTCCTGATGGGCGGCTGGGAAAAGCGCGGCATCGGGATGTGGGCGATGGTCCACAAAGGGCACGGCGAGGTGATCGGGCGGTGTGGGTTCACGTTCCTCCCCGGCACGACCGAGGCCGAGATCGGCTACATCCTGGCGCGCCCCTATTGGGGCGCTGGCTATGCGACGGAGGCGGCGCGCGCCTGCGTGCGCTACGGCTTCGAGGATCGCGCGTTGCCGCGCATCGTGGCGGTAACGAGGCCGGACAACGTGGCCTCGCGGCGCGTGCTGCAAAAACTCGGCATGGCCTACGAAGGTCTCGCGCAGCACTACGGCGCGGAGCAGGCGTGCTACGCCATTGAACGGGACGCCTATCGGGAGAGAGCGGCCGGCGCGTCATAACGAGGCGGAGGGTGACGCTACGGGGCACACGTTACACAGCAGGGCGAGGATCGCGTTGGGCTGCTGGTGAAAGCCGCGGGCGCGGGGATCGTAGCGCACGAGCCCAACGTAGAACGAATAGGATTACCCTCGCAGCCGGTCGGCGTACGCCCGCACCTCGGCCGCCGTGCTCACCTCGACCGTGTCGGCGATGTCGTCGTCCGGAGTATGGCCCGACATGTGCCTTGAAGAACGTCTTTGCACTGTTTTGCAGTCTAACCTTGCACTTGAAGGCATCATTCCACGCCTGGCAATCGTCGGCCGTCCCTCGCCACTCGGCGCTTTTTGCAGTTGAACTTTGCACCGAGGAACAAAAATGGGCCATTGGTTTGCACTGAGGAACAGCTCAAGGGCCACGTTTCTGAGCGTGAAAAGCGGTTGTGACTCGACGGTGAAGAGCGTTCGCCGCTGATTTCACGCCTGGCCCGGATTTGCAACTCCTCGTTGCACTGAGGAATGTGCAGCTTATTCTTGCCCTGAGTGCAAAGATGCTCTTCAAAGCACACGACACTGTTGGTGTCACTTTCAGCGATAGATGGGTCTTGGGCACTCTCGATACCGATGGCGAAGTCCAGCAACCCTGTTTTTGTTCGGCTGATGGGGTCAAAGGCCGGGGGAAAGGGGAGCCGCTTGGCCTCTCAGCCGATGCTCATCAGGGTCCATGCCCATCTCAATCGACTTCGCCATCAGTATCACTCTCGATGATGCCTTTTTCGCTGTCGCTACCCGAGATGGACGAGTCCTCCATCGGCATCGTCCAAAAGGGCCTTTTTGCAGCTTCTGAGCCAACCTGATAGCTGCGATGGTGCACAAACGCATGAGGCGCATGGCGTAGCGACAGGCTCTTGCCGGCGTGATGGCCTCCGTCGGTACCATGTGGCTGCCGCTATGCTCCCTTTGACATCCGGAGCGCTGGAAATGCCGGTACTTGACATGTGGCTCGGAACCTTAACTTGTGACCATTACCCTTACAGCCTATCCGAAAAGTAGGTGGGCCGGGCACCGTGTGTGCGCGCGGAGGGTGGACTGCCACCCAGGACACTCCAGCGAGGTCGGTGGGGGGCCGTCTTGTCTCCGAGGTCACCGCTCCGTTCCCATCACGACCACTTTTCGGATAGGCTGTTAGTGGTACCAGTATGCCTGACCTCGAGCTTTTTGGAGTGATACCGCCCATCGCACGTCGAATTCCACGCCGAACACACAACGATCCCCCACGGCACGGCGATGTCCCTACCATTATCAACATGTGTGGCAGCTTATAGGAGGGGTGGGAAGCGTACGAGGTAAGATGACCGTCGGCTCGATCTCGCTGCCGGGTTTGACCGCTACATCTGTGGTCGCATTGTATGCCACCACGTCGGGAACGGCATGACCACCGCGTAAGGGTACGGCGAGTGTGAGATCGGTATCCAACGACCCGCGCCATGCCCACATTGAGTAGCCATTGAGTTGCACGGCGCGCGCACCCGCGTGAAGCGTCACATCGAGTGATACAGCATCTCGACCGGGTTGCTTTTGCAGGGTAAGCATGTACGTCGACGCGTCCATCAGGGCATTAGGCGGCACGCGGTAGGTGAAGGAGATTGACCGACGCGTTCGCGAGGGGACACGAACATACCCGGTGAAGACGGTCTTGTTATGGGCGCAAGTGGTGTTCCACCATTGTGTGAGGCCCGATGTTCCCAGGAGGCGGCTTCCCAACGGGACGTAAAGACGGACGACATCATCATACAGCGTATTATTCTGAGCCGGCGGCAGGTTATGTTGATCCGCTGTGTTATCGAAGGTGATGGTGGCCGTACTGCGGAGCGACCGATCGGATTGGACGACGGCATTATAGAAAACGTGCTCACGGACGAGCTTGTTGATCTTGTTGCCGTGGACGTTTGTGTCGACGACATACAGGTAGTCGGCGCGCGTCGGGTTGATCGCGCCGTCCCAGCCGTGGTGTGCCAGGAGGGTGCACCTTAAAATAGTGGACAGCGGCGGCGGGTGGCTGTGACAGGCCCAAAAGCGGTACCCTCACGACGGGCACGGGCGCTAGAGACGCCCTAAGCGTGCCCGTGGGAGGATACCGATGGACA
>JAABUV010005590.1_pt1 | contig 14236 bp, 13 predicted proteins | sample 5559971 | NCBI WGS metagenome assembly JAABUV01 (sample SAMN10711881, study PRJNA513362) | rock metagenome | isolation source: Antarctica rocks | place: Antarctica: Victoria Land, Knobhead nord | collected 2015-12-19
GTAGCTGTTGGAACGTAAAACTTAGATGATAAATCCCATGTTCCGGATTTTGACAATGCAGAAACTAAGGAGGTACCGTGTGATTTGGGAAGAGTCAATGTCATTCCTGCACGTAATGTAAATGTGGTACAATGAAGATAGCTTGGATGTCGTGTAAGTGAAAGAAGCAGACATCTTGAGTAGTCAGATACAACAGACAATGAACTTCTGCAAAATGAACTCTAGAACGCCTTAGGAATAGAATGGCCACCTAAGGAAACGATCTCTAGATGAAACATAGACAGGACACTTGGCCAAGTGTCACGTGACATGTGCCACTTCTTCGCAGACCACCCCACTACATAAATCGTCCTGACCAATACCTCTTGCTCTAATTTCTAGACCTTCATCTTACAATGTCATATCATCACGAACCCACCACCTCCGGCCCCCACTCGCCCTCCCACCGCACTTCCGACATCAGCACCCACAATAACATCGCCGACTGCATCGAGCGCTTCCTGCGTGAAGACTCCCACCACATCTGGGGTTTCGTTATCTATCGCTGCACCTACGACAGCGATGCAGACTGGCAGGAATTCATGAAATATTACCGCGCGCAACTTGAGAAGTCTTTGAAGTCCTATAACGGACTGGATTTATTGGATGGTTTGCGGATCACTGTTTTCGACGATAAGGAGACATTCGACGACGCCTTCACGATGGATGTGAGGGAACATTTCAAGGAGTGGACTAAGACTGCGCCGGAGGAGGAGCAAGGAGGGAGAGGGGAAAGGGAAGGGGTGATAGGGGAGAGCGGGAGCCAGCGATATAGGTATTGTGTGCAGGTTGACGAGGAGGCGCTTGAAAGTGTCATCAATCTACCCGCGTTCACTACCGCCACTGATGGGGCTCGGGAGGGGCATGTCAATCTGATTTGGAGGGACTGGGAAACCGGGCCGATTGTGGTGAGAGGGGATGATGGGGAGGTGATCAGAACTGTGGAGAGGGAGGAAGAGGAAGACGAGGACGAGATTGAGGGTTGTAAGCTGCATGATGTGGGGTGGATGATGGTTGGAATGAGGCATGTTGGGCTGGGGGTGTATTATTATCTGAGGGACTTGAATGCGTGGTATATAGAGTATAGGAGGCCGCCTCAGGTGACGATGGCTTGAATGTTCTTTTTGGCTCAATTTTGAGCTGTCAGGAGCCTACACAGAGCAGATCATGTGAGTATGTATTAACTAACACTACAAGCATGACGAGTAAATACACGATGATGCGCAGATTATATAGATGACATGACCGCGAGCGCTAGTTCTAATCGAGATTAGTCGATTAGATCTAGGTCAGACTAATTCAAGTTGCGCTAAATCTTCTCTCGACGTCAAGACGCTAGTCTCAATTTGATTGCATACTTAGAATTCTACTATATAATCGTAATATTATTCTTTTTTTTAAAATAGCAATATTTGTATTATTGTAAAGAATAACTCGAAGATTAAATTTGTTTTAAATAAGAAAATACGCTTTTTCTTTAATCTCTTTCAAATCTTGCATTTAAAGATAAATTTAAAACATAACTTTAAAGTAATTTAATTTAAATTTGTTTATACTTATTACTTATTTTAGCATATCTTTCTCATCGTTGTCTTTTTCGTATTGTAGTCGAGTGATTAAAAGATATTTGACTAGGTCTGTCGTCGAGTTAGGGTTGGGTTGGGTTGAGAAGGGTCAATTCAACCCAAGTCTGGGTTCGAGTTGAGGTTGGGTTGACCCCCCTCAACTTGAGCCCAACCCAGAATCGAGTTGAATTGCTCGGACCCGATTTTTGTTACTAAATATAGTATACTATGTACTAAAAATAGTATACTTTCCCCCTTTTTTTCCAATTTTTTTTTTGCAATCAATTTTGCAATCAATTTGGTAGGGAATTTGATAGGGAGGTTGGTAGGGAATATGGTAGGGAATATAGTGAGGAATATGATGGAAATATGGTGGGGAATATGGTAGGGAGTGTAGTAGAGAATATAGTAGGGAATATAATGAGGAACATAGTGAGAAATATGATGGGAATATGGTAGGAAATATAGTGGGGAATATAGTAGGGAATATAGTGGGGAATATGATGGAAATATGGTGGGGAATATGGTAGAAAGTGTAGTAGAGAATATGGTAGGGAATATGGTAGGGAACATGGTAGGAAATATGGTAGGGAACATGGTAGGAAATATGGTGGGAAATATAGTGGGAAATATGGTGAAAAATATGGTAGAAAACATAATAGAGAGTTTGATAGAAAGTTTGATAGAAAGTTTGATCACTTTGATAGAGAATTTGATAGGGAATTTGATAGAAAGTAAATCTGCAATCGAGTTCAAGTCAACTCATCAAGTTGACCTAGTTGAATCGAGAGTTTGACTCAACTTGATTGAGTTGAATTGATCTCTCTCAATTCAATTCAACACTGAAATTCAATCTGAGTTGAGTTGAGCAACTTGAACTTGACAACAGATTTATATTTAACTATTGAATTAAAGAGATTTATTATTGATGTTAGAAATTGATCTACATCAATTTGCAGTACATATGCAGCTTTACTCTTTTAAATATTAAAATCTTAGTTATTACTTAATACATTATTTAATTGCATAGTGTTGTTTATGCATGTATTGCAATAAGTCTTTATTGTTATAGTTGTTGATCAGCGATGAAACTTATCTGTATGCAATGTTGACTACGAATTTACTGTTTAGCTACAGTAAAGTTTAAAGATTATCAAAAGTTTGAATGACATTGAAATGCTGCGTGATGATGAAGCATTGTGCATTGATCGCATGCAAAGTTTTCGCGATTGCACAGACTTTGATAATCTCAATGTGCATGTTATAAGTAATCTGCATGCAGATGAGAAAGTCAAATAGAACACAGAATTACGAGGGAAATCACTTATGAAAATCATTCAATTCAGTATCTTGTTGTCGTGATGACAAGAACTGAGACAGAACATTCTTGTGTTTGATCTGTTGAGAATGATTAACAGAAAGAACTCAAATCACGAACATTCTTTAAATTTACATGCTAACTATGTATAAATTTTGTTAAGACTGCATGTCTGTTACTACAACATGAACAACTCACGAGACTTGTTAAGTTCAACATGAGTAAACTTGAAAGTTTCATTAATATCATTTAACAGATGTTCAGACACAGACATTTTATATGTGAGCAATACGCTGATGAAAAGACTTTGTTAAAAGAAGAGAAACACAAGTGAGTTAATAAAGAATGATTGAACTACGCTGTCTGATTAAAAGTGTAGCATATGAACATTTCTGCAAAACATGATCAATCTGCATGAGAAAGATCTCTACAGATAATGCAAAACAGATGAGTTGCATGTCTTATAAGTGAAGTGAGTATCTGCAAGACATGATATATAATGATGATGACTGTCGATCTTAAGAATCTCATTTCTTCACTGAGTTCTGACTGTTATGATCTTGATCTATTCTCAATCTATTCTTGACTTTATTCTCAATTTATTCTCGACTTTATTCTCAATCTTGATTATCTTTAATTGAGTTTAGTGAGCATTCAAGCTAAAGATGATATCATCAAGTTTCTGCATCATCTGTGTAAGACATTAATTCTTTTAAGTTTAGCACAGAAGTCAGAAACACACATATAAGCTGCAAATTTTATTCTGTAGATACTTTTCTTTCTTAACATTTATTTATTAGTTAAATGACATTCATATGACTCGCTTTATGCTGATTTTTAACAGTAGATAAATGCTAATCAACTACTCTGCTATCAACATGTAAACAATACGAAATAATCTACTTCGTTTATTCAGAAAATTCGCAAGAAATTCTTTGAATTACTTTCATTAAAAAACACACAGACAAATTTACTCAAATTTATCAAATCAATCACTCAAACAAATTTATCTTATCTTTCTTACAATGACGTGTGACTTTAAATCAGTTGAGTCATGAACAGCTCATCTGCTTAGAAGCACTGCTAATAAATGAGTTTCTCTTATTTCTTTCAATGCTTCAGTCAACGTCAAGAACGCTGATATTTCATGAAACATCAAGACAGAAGAACAGCTTTGTCAATGAGTTTATGATCAGTCAAACAAGATCATCAAGATGTTGAACGAGCTTAAATCTCAACAAGACATGACTTTGAAACTCAACGAGCAGTGAATTGTTGTTCAAGTTGAACATGACAAGAGATTGAATCAACTAAAGATCAAACAGATGATCATAAACACTCTAAAAGAGATAAACAAACGCTATTGAAAAAAGATGTTGAATCTCAAGAATAAACTCAAAGAAGTATCACATTCAGTGAATCAGTTTCAATCTCATCAATTTATTGAATCTCAAGTTTCTATGAAATCTCTATCTTGTCAATTTATTGAGAATCATACTTGACGTGAATCATTCACTTTATTCAATAATGATCATCATAAGTCTTTCAAGTTTTTGAATTCATCTGTATTTATTGATGAAGATGAATTAACATGAGATAGCTGAAGAATCAAGATAAACAACAAGCTTCAGACTAGACTGATTGTATCAAGTTGAGTCATCGAGATCGAGTCGAGTTCTCGACTCGTCAAGACTTGATTTGAGTCAGAATGCTTAACTTAAGTATTTAAGTTGAGTTGAGATGTTCGATTTAAGTAATTGAGTCGAGTTAAAGAGTTGAAATTGAGTATCGACTCGAAATTTTCGATTCGACTCGTCAAGACATGAAGATAGATAGATAGATATTCTATTATGATTTTCTATTATGACTCTTTATCATGACTTTCTATCAAATAGCCTTCATGTTTCTCTATCATAGCTTCTCTTCATAGCTCTCTATTATGTTTTTCTATCATAGCTTCTCTTTATGACTTTTCTTCATGACTTTCTATCAAACAGTCTTCATAGTTTCTCGTCATGACTTTTTATCATAGCTTTCTATCATAGTTTTCTATCATAGCTTTCTATCATAGTTCTCTATTAAAGCTCTTTATCAAATAATCTTCATGTTTCTCTTCATGTTTCTCTTCATGTTTCTCTTTATGACTTTCTACCAAAAAGATAATGCAAAAAGATAATGCAAAGGCGAAAAACCGGAAAAATTTCTATATTTAGCTCTTTTGATGTCATATTCAATTGCTTAATAAGTCAAGTCGAGAACTCAAATTGAATTCTGATTCGAAGTCAATATCAAGTTGAGTCAGAAGATTCAACTTAAGTAATTGAGTCAAATCAGAAGATTCAACTCAAGTAATTGAGTTGAGTCAGAATGTAAATATGAAAACTCGACTTAATGATCAGCCTACTTCAGACAAATATTGATCACTTCGTCAATGAAACTATCTGCATTGTTTATGTGATATTTAGACTAGAAGATGACGCTGCTGAGCATATCTTCGCTTGACATCATCATAATGCTTTACATTCTTACGTTTCAATCTACAAGCTACTTGAGCATCTTGAAGAAATATACAATGAACTGAATAAAAATCGAAAGTGTCGTCGCAAGTACAACGTTTTGAGACAAGCAGACAAATCTTTCAATGTTTTCTACTTCAATTTTATGAAGCTATTCAGTTATTTCAATTATGATGATTGCACTCTGATAAACGATCTTCAGAATAAAATCAATAATTGCTTGCAGAACACTTTATCAGTCTGTTCAAAGAACTTTACTTCGCTCACTCGCTTAAGAATCTTTCTTCAAGATGTAAATAATAAGCAGCGAGTTAACTATCAGCTACGCAGCGAACGTTGCACTGTCATCGTCAAAGTCACTGTCGTATCTGACAAACATGCTGTTACTTCATTGTCAGTGACAATGAAGTAATCAATTATGTTAAGTTTATCATTTTTTCTACTTCTGAGTCAGCGAGATCATCAATTATCTGCTACATCTGCAAAATCTTCGATCATTTGTTCAAGAATTGCTCTCAGCTGAACAAGATCAACACTTTTGCATCTTGTGCATTCATTCTTCGTCTACATAAAATCATCATTTCGAAGAATAAAGAGAATGAGAAAATGTCTTTTGAGAATAGCGAGGCAAAAAACTAGAGACTTTCATCAAAAACATGATGAAAAAGATGTTAATTTCTTCAACAACAAGCATGTCAAATGATTCTTTTGCTTTTGAATCTTTGACTACTGAATGTGTACTTTCTAGCAATGAAATTAGTTACTCATTGAAGTCATTGATTGACATCGAAGCTGCTGACTATTCGTTCATTGATGAAGTGATTGCGCAAATTGTTTGTGATCAGTTGCAAATCAAGTTTCTGACTTTGATCAAAGCGAAGTCAATATGAGAATTCAATGATCATTATGCAAAAAAACTCATTACTCATGTCATCTATTTGAATCTGATGATTCAGAATCATACAGTAGACATTGCTTTTATGTTGATCACTTGATTAAAACAACATCAAATGATTCTAGGAAAAACATGAATGAACAAAACAGATCTAGTCATAGATATGTGAATTGACTCTCTTCAATTTTTGAATTTCAATTCTCGCTCAACTGTTCTTTTCTCAAACGAGAGAACAATATTGAAACAGAAGAGCTTGACTTCTACTCATATACTAAAGAAATCTTTCACTTCTGTTACATCTCAATCTAGTCAGAAATTATTCTCTTTCAATCAGTTCAATGAGAAGTCAGTTAAATAAATTGAACAGTTAAAATCGTGTGACGCGACTTTAACTAACATTAAAATTTCTAAACTGACTTCAGATTCAACAAACATTGAAATGATAGAGACAGCAACATATAAAATGTTAGTCAAATGATTAGACATCAAGATCTTTGCTGTTATCATCTTGAAAATCGATCGACTCATAACTACAGTTGAAAATAAGTCTGAAGAAGTGAATCTGCATGAGCTCTCACACGTTAAGACTCTTGAGAAGATCGAAGTCAAGCTTCTCTTCAAGTATCATGACTATCTAGACGTGTTCAATCAAGCTATGATTGATTAGCTATCATTGCATCGTTTTTATGATCACAAAATTAAGTTGATTAATGAAGAAACGTTTTCTTGAAGCAGACTATATCAGATGTTCAATTACAAGCTTCAGAAGATAAAGAAGTATCTGATTAATCATTTAAACAAAGAGTTTATTTTCTTCAGCTTCGCATCATACGTCTCGCTCATCTTGTTCATTGAAAAGAAAGATGATAGTCTGCGTTTCTGCATTAATTATCAAAAACTCAATGCTTTAATTAAATGAGATCGCTATTCTTTGCTCTTGATAGACGAAACTCTCACTCATATACAAGAAAGCAAGTATCTAATTCAATTGAACATCATTGTTGCGTTCAACAAACTACACATGCATTCAGATAACAAAGATTTAACTATCTTTATTATCTTCTTCAACTCGTACAAATATTATGTAATTCTCATCAACAAATCTGCTTTCTGTCAGCATTACATGAATAACGTGTTGTTTGAATATCTACATCAGTTTTGTCAGATTTATCTAGATGACATTATCATTTACAGCAAGATCTTGAAGAAACACAAGCAACATGTATGATTGATCTTGCATGAACTACAAAAAATTAACTTACAGATGAACATAAACAAATGCGAATTTCATGTGCAAGAGATCATCTTTCTAGAACTATTGATATTTATCGAGAGACTAAAGATAAATTCTCGAAAGATACAGATGATCATCAAATGATCTATTTTCATCAATCTCACTCAGATACAGTTCTTCATCAACTTCTGCAATTTCTATCAACGCTTTATCAAAAACTTCTCGAAGATTGTTTATCTTATAATTCAACTTACTCAGAAGAAAATCATATTTGAATGAAATGAGATCTGTCAGATAACATTCAATTATATGAAGAGACGTATGATTGAGACTTCGATACTTCGTCACTTTGATTAAACTTGTAAGACTATTCTTGAAATTGACTCATTCAACTACGTCAATGATGAAGTTCTGTCTCAATATAACGACGAAGAAATACTACACTCAATGATCTTTTATAGCAAGAACATGTCTTCTGCTGAATGCAACTACGAAATATATGATAAGAAACTACTGATCATCATTCAAGCATTTAAGCATTGATGATCTGAACTGAAGTTAATTGACATTTCTATCAAGATGTTCATCAATCATTGTTACAAGCGTATCAAGGCTGAAAAAGGCTGAAGCTCTAATCAATTCGCAGAGTATGCTAGCGAGTACTCTGCGTATTGATTAGAGCTAGTCAGTGTCTCTAGCTCAGATATGACTCAGTCTCTATTTTCTTTTTTCAACATCTCTTTGTTCAACATCATCTTTCTTTCTACATCACATTCTACTCATGTTACAAACACATTTTCTTCAAGCTTAGCGCAGTCTCTGAATATTACTTAAATAGAAGCTTTTGTACTCATCTTCTTCTGTATTTTTAATATTCAGTTATAACTATCTTTAAAGATCAAGCACTATTCAATTCTGACTTTCGCTGATTGACTCATCTAGACACGATTCTGACATTATATTAAGAATTCGTTAATCACACGATACTGATCTCATTACTCATTCAACATACTCATACAGATAGAACAAGTTTAAAGAAATTCATTTACCTGATGATCGATGCAATTGAAAGACTGAACAACACTAGAAAGTTTGATAGAATCAATGACAAGACTGTTTGAATCACTCAACAACTTATCACTCACTAAGTATGCAAAGTTTACTTGATCAAGAGAATCAATTCATTCTTGTGAAACAGACGAGTGAAAATAAGCTGTTCAACTCGATTAAGAGAATCGACGATAAAGAATCTTCGTGAATTGCTTGAGAATCACTCAAAAACTCACAAATCAAAAATACTCTTCTAATCAACAACATTCTCTTCTGAAGATTAAACACTTGATCATACATCTTCATTAATACTGTTGAGCATCGTCATTCGCTCGATCTCATTCTTTCTTCAAATTTCATCATGTCAAAACGTTCATTTATTGAAGAACGTTTCAAAGAATTTTAAAGTCACTTTTCTCAAACTTCTGAAACTGATTCATCGAAATTCTCTAGTGCTGAATCATTCATCAATGAAGACGACAAGTCATTCACTGAAACAGTAATACTCTTTGTTTCTATCGAAAACTGAAAGACTCAATGCATGACTCTCAACAGAGAAACAGATCAACTCAACAAGCTGAGTAATCAACGAGACAACGAAATCAAAAAGTTGAAGACTAGACTTCAAACTAAAGAAATCACTTCTTCTGATTTCATCTACTCTGAGCGTTCTAGATCTCAGAAAATATCTGATTCTTTCTGATTTACTGACGAAAAGAATTCTACTTGGGAAAACTGATACGACAAAATTCAGAATAAACTAGAGATCAACGTCAATCTCTTTTCAAATGAACGAGTCAAACTGAGCTATGTACATTTCAGATTATTCGATGACGCAGCTGATGTCGCTCAATCTAGACGCAAACGTGACTGTGTCAATTTCTATAAGATCGTCGATGATCTTTTGAAAGAACTAGCTGAGTTGTTCAATGATTCAGATAAGAAAGTCAACTTTCGTAGAAAATACTACAACTTGATTCAAGAATCAAAGAAGTTCAGCGAGTTCTACACTCAGTTTCAACGATTATCTTTCTATCTGAAGTATCACGAAAAGCAACTGATCGTCGATCTGAAAGATAAAATAAACCCTCGTCTTCGATTCGTTTGAATAGATCAATTAGTTCAATCTGATTTTCTCAAAGAGATTCGTTTCTATCTGATTCATTTGAATAATGATCAGCGAGTCATTCGAGAAATCAAGAACAAAGTCAATCTCATCAAACGCGTCGATGATCTGTCAAAGATCATCTTTCATAAAGCTGTTGTTACTCAGTCAGTCGATCATTCAAAATCTGATCATCTAAAGTCGCGCGACGCGATTTTAACTAGCGTCAAGAAAGCAGACGTTCTAGTCGAAACCTGTTTCATATGTCATAAATCAGGTCATAGCTCTAGAGAGTGCTCTGATCGACCTACTAGAATCAATGCAGTGAACAATGAATACGATCGTTTCGAATTCGAGTTCAATTCGAATTTCGATTCAAAAAACTAGTCATCTCTTCAAAAGTCATCGAAGAAATAGAGATTATATCTTTGTGCAAACTAGACGAAATTCTATCAGAAGAGAATTACTTTGAAAAGTCGTTTCTAATTGACGTCTTTCTCAACTCTCAGAATCGATCTTTTAGCCTTCGTTCTCTGATAGACAGTGATTCAGTCGCTCATACGCTCATACACGCTAACCTAGTCAATAGAGTATGCAAGAAACTAGAAATTCAATCTATATCACTGACAAAAGAGAAGTTAATAAGAGACTATGATGAGAAGATATCTAAGAAGATCATCACTCATAAAATTCTACTCAATCTCATCATCGAAAGTCATAAGAAATTGACTGTATCAATGCTGATAGCTGATATCGATCATCATGAAGTCATATTGAGTAAGCTCTGAATGAACAAAAACGAAATATTATTGAATATGCGAAACGACGTCATTGTTTTTTCGAATCAATTGAATACTTCTATTTCGGTTTTTTCGATTCTTCTCAATTCAAAGCACTCAAGTTGATCGCAGTCAACTTCGTCTTCTTCAATCACTCAGACTAAGACTTCTATGATGCTTAAATAATTCGTTCGAGAAGAGTCATTCTCGATTCGAAGCATAGACGCAGCTTCGTTCAAAACGCTGTTGAATCGTTTCAAGAAGAACAAGATCGAAGTCTTTGCTCTATTCATGATGAACATCAATAGAGAAATCGCGTACAATACTCAGTGCGATTTGAACGCTCTAAACGTCTCTTCAATCAATGAAACGACTCAGAATTTGAAAGATATTAAAGCAAAGCTGTCATCGAAATATCATGAGTTTCTAGATGTTTTTGATCGAGCTCAATCGAATAAACTATTCTCTCATCGCTTCTATGATCATAAAATCGAGCTCATCAGTGATTCAACGCTCTTTCGCTGTCGAGTCTATCGAATGTTCTCTGTCAAACTTCTGAAAGTAAAGAAGTACTTAAACGAGAATTTGTCGAAGAGATTCATCACTTCTAGTCAGACTTTCTATTTCTCTCTCGTTCTATTCGTTCTCAAAGCAAATAAAGATCTTTGATTCTGCGTGAACTATTGAAAGCTAAATGTCATTTTCAAAAGAAATAGATATTCTCTATCGCTGATAGACGAGATCATTGATAAAATAGTGAGTTGCAAGCATCTGACTAGATTGAACATCATATCAGCGTTCAACAAACTTTGAATGCATCTCGATAGCGAGAATTACATCACTTTTATCACTGCTTTAGAAGCATATAAATACAAGATGCTATCATTCAAACTGACTAACGAATCAATCTTCTTTCAGCAATATATGAATGACGTTCTATGAGACTTTCTGAACGACTTTTGTCAAGTCTATCTAGATGACATTCTCATTTATAGCAAAACGAGAAAGAAACATAAAGATCACGTCAAACTAGTATTGAGTCAACTACGCGAAGCTGAACTGCAGATAGATATTCGAAAGTGTGAATTCAATGTAGAAGAGACTGTCTTTCTAGAAGTCATCGTATCAGAACTAGATCTTCGTATGAACTTCAGCAAAGTGACAGTCATAGTCAGCTGAATCACTTCGATCAATCTAAAAGAAATTCAGAGCTTCGTGAGATTTGTTAACTTCTATCGTCGTTTCATTAAGAACTTCTCGAAGCTAGTCAAATCATTCACTCAGCTGACTAGAAAGAACACATCTTTTGTTTGAAACAAGATCTGTGTTCAAGTCTTTGACAATCTAAAGAAACAAGTCAGCTCAATCTCAGTACTTCGTCACTTTGATTTCAAATGACAAGCTATTCTGAAGATTGATGCTTTGAACTATGTAAAAGATGAAATACTATCTCAGTACGATGATGAGAAAGTTCTTCATTTAATGATCTTCTACAGTAAAAGCATGATTATTGCTGAAATCAATTATCACATCTATGACAAGAAATTGCTAGTCATTATTCAATGCTTCAAACACTGATGATCTGAGCTGAAGTGCATTGAACTACTCATTCAGATTTTTATTGATCATCAAGCTTTGAAGATCTTCATGAAAAATAAACAGTTGAGTCAATGACAAGTCAACTATCTGAACATTCTGTCAAAGTTTAACTTTCAGATCATCTTTAGATCAGGCAAAATGAATACTAAAGTTGATGCTCTAACTTGAATGTCTTTAGCAAACGTCTCTGAATCAGCTCAATGACTTAAAGATTGTTTTCAGACTATTCTGACCTTCAATAAAGTTGATGTTCTACTTGTTGAATCGAAAGCAAATCTCTATCAGCAAGTATATATGATCAATCAAATGAATGAGCTCTGCAATAAATATAAACAAGCTATGAATGAGAACAAGCTCAAATCTCATATCACTAAATTGAAGAACTGCGAAATCATTGACAGCGTTCTCTTTAAAAAAGACTTACTGTGAGTTCTCAAGAATATGCATACAAAACTGCTACAGAAAATTCATGATCAGCTTTCAATTTCTTATTTCAACAATAAATGAACTATTGATTTAATTCAACGATTCTACTATTGATCAGATCATTAAGTCACAGTCAGACAGTATATTTGAAACTGTCATGCCTGTCAGCGAAGCAAAGCTTCTAGAGATAGCATCAATGAACTTCATCATTTTCTACTCATTTTACAAGAACGCTGAAAAGATATAGCTATGAATTTCATTACTGAGCTACTTCTATCAGAAGATTATAACATCATTTGCACAATCATATGTTGTCTCATCAAAGAACATCACTATGTTTCCTGTCATTGAGAAGACGATGACATCTCAGTTGAAGAAATTATTTGAATCATGCTATGAAACATTTATTGACTGCATGATCTACTCAGTTCTATTGTTTTGAACAAAGACTTTCAATTCATATCGACTATGTGAAAGAGTCTTTGCAAGCGACTGAGAATCACAGCTAGTTTATTCACAGTCTATCATTCAAAGATTGATGATCAGATGAAACAAGTCAATCAAGACGTTGAACGTGAAATTAGAATTTACTGCAATTACATGCAGAACGACTGAGTCAAATGAATATCTATGATGAAATTCAGCAACAATTTCAATATCTTCTTGATCATCTCAATAATTTCTTTCTACTTCAATAAAGATTTTCATTCTTGAATGAGTTTCGATTCAGATATGACTGACTACAAAATCATTCATGAACGACTGACAGCTAGAAAAGCAGATAATATTATCATTCAAATGAAAGAGCTACTGAGCTTTGATCATCAACAATTGAAAAAGACGAAGCTGATCATTGAAGCACAGATCAATAAACATAGACGAGATGTCATTTATGAAGTAGAGAACTGAGTTTGACTATTCTTCAGAAACGTCAAAATCATGAGATCATGCAAAGATTTGAAAGATAAACAACTAAAATCATATCAGATCACTGTCAAAGCGAGAGTTTTCTATCATCTTCATCTATCAATCAGCATGAAGCATCTGCATTTGATGTTCAACTTGAAGCTACTGCAATCATATTCAGAAGATTCTCTATCAGAACAGCATGCAGAACTTCTCAGACTCATCATTATTGATGAAGATGATGATGAACATTGAGAGATAAATGACATTCTGAACTTCAGACGCTATCAAGATCGAATACAGTACAAGATCAAATGAAAAGATCTAGATAGAAATGATGAATGATACTATGTTAATAAAAAAGAATTCGATGACTTCGAGAAAGTTTTGAATGAATTTCATGTGCTTTACTCAAGAAAGTCACGCTAGTATCGAAATAACTCAATAAGAAAGCAAGCAAATGAGTTACATTCATGCAAACATAAATTTTCAAAGAGAGAAATAATGTTACGAGTGTATTAAGGCTGAAAAAGGCTGAAGCTTTAATCAATTCACAGAGTACGCTAGCGAGTACTCTGCGTATTGATTAGAACTAGTCAGTGTCTCTAGCTCAGATCTGACTCAGTCTCTATTTTCTTTTCTCAACATCTCTTTGTTCAACATCATCTTTCTTTCTACATCACATTCTACTCATGTCATAAACACATTTTCTTCAAGCTTAGCGCAGTCTTTGAATATTACTTAAATAGAAGCTTTTGTACTCATCTTCTTCTGTATTCTTAATATTCAGTTATAGCTATCTTT
>JAABUV010005591.1_pt1 | contig 14234 bp, 12 predicted proteins | sample 5559971 | NCBI WGS metagenome assembly JAABUV01 (sample SAMN10711881, study PRJNA513362) | rock metagenome | isolation source: Antarctica rocks | place: Antarctica: Victoria Land, Knobhead nord | collected 2015-12-19
GTGGCGAACCATGACTGGAACTCGCCCAGCGAACGCGGGTACAGGGCACCACCCTGCGAGCCGCGGTACTGCATCACACCAGTGTAGTCGGCTCAGATGGATAGCCCTGAGTCCACTTATGTCCCTCGGCATGCCCGGAGCACAAAGTGACCGAGTCGGGTCCGAGACCCGGCGCGGACGTCCGGGTCGACGCCGGCCGCCTTGCGGCCATGGTGCTGCTCGTCGGTGCCGCGGTTGCCCTGGTGGTGTTCCAGCAGGGATACCGCAACCTCGAGGCGGTGCTCGCCTCCCACCTCTTCGCTGGTGGCGACATCCGCACCTGGGCCGGTGGCGACTCGCCGATCGTGGTCTTCCGACTGGGTGAGACCCGGGCCTTCGGTCTGGAGATCACCCCCGAGTGCACGTCGGCCTTCCTCATCGCCCCCTTTGCCGTGCTCGGTGCGGCCATGCTTCTGCGCCGACGGATCCGACCAGGACGCGTCCTGCTCGGCGTGGGGCTGGTGGCGCTGCTGCTGGTCATCGCGAACCAGCTGCGGGTCGCCATGATCGCCGGCCTGATCAACGGGTACGGGCTGGAGCAGGGCTACCAGTGGGGTCACCTGGTCCTCGGCTCGCTCCTCAGCATCGTCTTCATCGGGCTGAGTGCGGTTCTCCTCATCTATGTCGTCGCCTCCGGGCATGTCGGCCGGCACGTGGTGTCAGCCGATGTCTGACCAGCTGTTCGTCGGCTTGGGTCTCGCCCAGGCGATCTCCCTGTTCATCAGCGTCACCTTCATCAGCTACGTGCTCACGATCGTGGTGCCTTACCTGCGGCACCGGCCCATGCCGACGGGGACGGCGATCGACTACGACTGGCACTTCTTCATTCCCGCTCGCGACGAGGCCGCAGTGATCGGGCACACCGTCGACACGCTTCGTCTGAAGTTCCCGCGGTCCCACGTCTGGGTGGTCGACGACGCGAGCCTCGATGCAACGGCAGCGATTGTCGCCGAGCGTGCGGTGGTGGATAACCACGTCCATGTGGTGCGTCGCCGGCTCCCGGACGCCCGATCTGGCAAGGGAGACGCCCTCAACAGCGCCTACGACGCGCTCAACGACCGCATTCCCCGTGACGTCGACCGCAGCACCGTCATCGTCGGTGTCCTCGACGCCGACGGCATCCCCGCCGACAACTGCCTGGACGTCATCTCGGCCGACCACCTGTTCGGCCGACGTGACGTCGGTGCCGTGCAGATCTGTGTCCGGATGGTCAACCGGGACGACCGCCGCCCGTCCCTGACGGGACCCGCAGCGCGAACTTTCTCGGCCAGCTGCTCGTGCGGATGCAGGACCTGGAGTTCCGTGCCCCGATCTCCGCCATCCAGATGATCCGGCAGCGCACCAAGACGGTCGGACTTGGTGGCAACGGCCAGTTTGCCCGGCTCTCAGCTCTGGACGCCGTGGCCGGAACCGACGGACGGCCTTGGCACGGCTCACTGCTCGAGGACTACGAGCTGAGCCTGCACCTCCTCATGGCCGGGTACGAGAACGAGTACACGATGGACACCCTCGTCGACCAGGAAGGGCTCCCGAGCATTCGTCGGTTGCTCACCCAGCGCACCCGGTGGGGGCAGGGCACCATGCAGTGCGGCAGCTACCTCCCGAGGATCTGGGGATCCAGGAACGTCACGACCCTGGGCGCGCTGGAGGCCAGCTACTACCTGGTGCAACCGTGGCTGCAGCTGCTCGGGACGGTGCTCTACCCCATTCCGCTCATCGTCCTCGCCTACAACATCCACGCCTATCCCGACACGATGGGCCAGTTCCTGGTCAACGGCGGCTGGATGCTCGGAATCCTCTACCTGGTGCTCGGCCTGTCGCCGTTCGCCATGTGGGGTCCCCTATACGCCCGACGCTGCGAACGCGGCATCGGGATGGTTCGGGCGCTCGGCCTCGGCCTCGCCTACTCGCTGTTCATCACCACGTTCTACATCACCTGTTGGCGGGCCCTGTTCCGCATCCTCGGTGGTCGCCGAGGATGGGCCAAGACCCGCCGCAACACCGACGTCCAGTCAGGACCCGTCGCGCTCGAAGCATGACTACGCACGGAAAGGATCGACATGTTCACAACGATCACCAGGCGACGGAGTCGGGTCGCCACCGCCGCACTGGGAGTGGTGGCCGCCGTGTCACTGGCTTTCGCTCCCGCGGCATCAGCAGCGGCGGGCCAGAACAGCTCGAGCGGCTTGAACTGCACCGGTGTGGTCGTATGCGGCCCGTTCGCAGCCAGCGCCTTCCCTGGTGGGCGCCCGGTCAGCACCCTGGTCTCCGCAAGTGCGGGCACACCCGAACTGGTGCGTACGGGGGCGATCAGAACGACAGCCAACCAGTCAGGCGCCTCGGCAACCGTTGCCAGCCTCCGCGTGCAGCTGGCTCCGAACACCACGGTCACCACCGGGGTCGTGACCTCGTCGTGCACCGTCAACGGCACGACGGGCGCCATCACCGGCACGTCCTCGATCGCCAATGGACAGGTCAACCTTCCGGTCCTTGCAGCCATCCAATTGGACGTGGCTGCCGCACCCAACACCATGGTGGCGGTGCCGGGTGTCGCCAACATCACCCTGAACCGTCAGACCACCAACCCCCAGGACGGTACCCTGACCGTCGATGCGATCTTCATCTCCCTCCTGGGCAGCACGCAGACCATCACCGTCGCAACGTCCGTCTGCGGACCGCGCGCCATGGGCATCCCGGTCATCGCACCGGCCTTCGCCGTCGGCACCGTGGGCGCCGCTGCCGTCGGCCTGCCGGTCCTCGGCTTCTTCCTCTACCGTCGCCGCCAGACCTCGGCTGACATCGCCCGGGCCTGACCGGTATCACCCGGGGGAGGCGCCAGACCCAGGCGCCTTTTCCCCTGAACAGCGCAGGAGCCTGAAGGCTCCTGCGCTGTTCGCCGTCCTCATGCAGGGGTGAAGTCGGCCATCCGCGTCCCCATGCCGAGCAGCTCGCTGATCGCCGCAACGCACCGGGCGGCCGCCAGACCGTCGCCGTAGGGGTTGACAGCGTTGGCCATGGCCGCGTAGGCCGCCGGATCCTCGAGGAGCCTCAGCGTCTGCTCCGTGATGGCGCCTGTGTCGGTGCCGACGAGGCGGACCGTCCCGGCCTCGACCGCCTCGGGGCGCTCGGTGGTGTCGCGCATGACGAGCACCGGCTTGCCCAGGCTGGGCGCCTCCTCCTGCACCCCGCCGGAGTCGGTCAGGACGACGTGCGCAGCGTTGAGGACGTGGGCGAACTCGTCGTAGCTGAGCGGCTCGGTGAGCAGCACGTTGTCGAGGACGCGCAACCTCGGCTCGATGAGCCCGCGGACGACGGGGTTGGGGTGCATGGGCAGGACCACCTGCACGTCGGGCCGCGTCTGGGCGATGAGCCGGACCGCCTGCATGGCAGCGACCATCTTCTCGCCCCATGACTCGCGCCGGTGGCTGGTGACGAGCAGGATCGGGCGGCCACTGGCCATGGCCCGCGCCAGGCGCGGGTCGGCGATGGTCACCTCTCTCGACAGGGTCGCCTGCAGCGCGTCGATGACGGTGTTCCCGGTCACCACGATCGTCGACGGGTCGATGCCCTCCGACTCCAGGTTCCTGCGCGAGGTGGCCGTTGGCGCGAGGTGCAGCGCGGCGAGGGGCGCCGTGAGACGTCGGTTCACCTCCTCCGGAAACGGCGCGTAGATGTCGCCGGTACGCAGGCCAGCCTCCAGGTGCACCACGGGAATCCGCTGGTAGAAGGCCGCCAGAGCCGCACCGAAGGCGCTGCTCGTGTCGGCCTGGACGACGACGAGGTCGGGCCGGTCCGCCGCCAGCAGGACGCTCGTGGCAACCAGCACCGTCGCGGCAATCTGGGCGAGTCCCGAGCCCGGCGACATGAGGTCGAGGTCGTGCTGCGGCGTGATGCCAAACGAGGCGTGCACCTGCTCGAGCATCTCGCGGTGCTGTCCGGTCACGGCAACGACCGGCTCGAGACCATCGTTGTCGCGCAACGCGGCAATCAGCGGCGCCATCTTGATGGCTTCCGGCCGGGTGCCGTAGATGGTCATCACGCGATGCATGCGTCTCCTCAGGATCCACGTCGTGGAAACAGTAGCGAAGCCGCCCCCGGGACCGGTCAGTGCAGCAGATGGCCGGCGAGCTCACCGATCGCCGCGAAGCTGGCGAGGACACCGGTCCCCCGGTCACGCTCGCCATCATCCAGGTCCGTGGCCACGACGGCCACGACAACCCATCGCCTCCCGCGCTCGAGCAGGGCGACGTCGGCGCGCACCCCGAAGAGGTCCCCGGTCTTCGAGGCGACGGTGATCGTCTCGGGCAGGTAGGCCGGGAGGCCGTCCCCCATCTGCTGGGTCCGGAGGATCTCCAGCGCGGTCCTGGTGTGCGCCTCGTCGAGCAGGCGCCCCTCGCGCAGCGCGACGAGGACCGCTGCCAGGTCACCGGCAGAAGTCTCGTTCTGCAGCCCTCGCGCGGCAGCGGCGAAGTCCATCATCCTGCGCCGCAGCCGGGTATGCCGGGTGGGCACCTTCTGCAACAGCTCACCGACCCGCTCCATGCCGAGGATGTCGAGCACGACGTTCGTCGCGTCGTTGTCACTCAGCGCGATCATCAGCGACAGGAGCTCCCCGAGCGGCAGCCGGGTCACCGAAGGCAGCAGACACAGCGGACCCGAGCCGCCGACGCGGTCGACCGGTATGTCGACGAGGTCCGCCAGCTGGAGGTCACCGGCCTGCACAGCGGCCAGCGCGGCCGCCAGCACCGGCACCTTGATCGTGCTCGCGGACGGGACGACACGCTCCGGGTCGTGCTGCCAGCCCCACCCGTCGTCGGTCGTCACCACGGCGCTGAGTCGGCCGGCAGCCGAGGCCACGATCCCGTCGAGCTGCGCTGCGCCATCCCTCCCGTGCCCAGCGTCCATGGCAGAAGTATGGCCGCAGCCGCTCTCACCTCCAGTCCGTCGCCGAGGATGGCAGCTGAAGCGCCCACGGCGTGGAGTTCGAGCCCGTGGCGTTAACCGTCGACAACGAGCAGGTGGCGGTGCGGCTCACCAAGGTCTGACGTGTGAGGATGTCGTGGGTGCAGCCGATGCGAGTCAACGTCCCGGTCACCACGTTGTGGGCCGCCCCGGACCGGCCGCGGGACGTTGACGCCCTCGCCATCGCCGACTCCCCCGACATGGTCGGCTGGCTCGCCGCGCTGGACGGGCATCCCGATGACGCCGCGGACGGCAACGGTCGACAGGGCCTGCACGGCCGGGTCGAGACCCAGCTCCTCGCCGGCGAGCCGGTGCTCGTCATCGCAGCGCCCGCGGATACACCCGACTGGGTGCAGGTGGTCTGTCCCTGGCAGCCCAGCGAGCACGACCCGCGCGGCTACCCCGGATGGCTGCGGCGGCCCCACCTCATCAACGACGACACGCGGGCGCGCGGCGAGGGCCCCGAGGACGAGTCGTGGGCCCTGACGGCGGACGAGGTGGAGCAGCCCGTCCTCGCCCTGGCCCGGCGCCACCTGGGCCTGGCCTACCTGTGGGGCGGGATGTCACCGCTCGGTCTCGACTGTTCCGGCCTCGTGCACCTGGTCCACCGCGAGCTCGGCATGGTGGTCCCTCGGGACGCCAACACCCAGGAGACGGCCTCGATACGGGTCGACCTCGGCGAGGTCATGCCCGGTGACCTCTACTTCTTCGCTCATCCCGGCGAGGCCACCCACCACGTCGGCATCGCGACGGAACCCGGGTCGATGGTCCATGCGCCGGAGGCCGGCCGGGGCATCGTCGAGGAGCCGTTGGACGCCAAGCGGCAGGCGACGCTCACCGGAGCGGGACGGTTGACCAGCACGCGGTCATGACACGCGACGAGCTCCGCACCGACTGCCGGTGCGTCGTTCGCGACGACGGTTGATCGTGTGGGATGATCGACCTGAACTCGGAGGGGAGTATCCCCGACATGCGGCGTCCTCGTCATCACGGCGCTTTGGCCCTCGGGTCGAAGAGCCCGGGGAGCCGGTCCGCCCCGCGGACGGGAGAGACCTCCGGCCACTGCTGACGCACTGTGACCGGAAGGCTCTGAAACCGTGGACGTCTCTCCGTGGCTCTGGTGGACCACCGTCGGCCTGCTCACCCTCTTCCTGCTCGGGGACATCATCCTCATCGGGCGGCGGCCGCACGTGCCGACGCTGCGCGAGTGCGCCGTCAACCTCGCCTTCTACGTCGGGCTCGCCGTCCTCTTCGGGCTGGGCGTCTGGCTCTTCTCGGGAGCCCAGTACGCCGGTGAGTACTTCGCCGGCTGGCTGACCGAGTACTCCCTCTCGGTCGACAACCTCTTCGTCTTCCTCCTGATCATGGCGAAGTTCCGCGTCCCGGAGCGGCTCCAGCAGTCGGCCCTGCTCATCGGCATCGTCATCGCGATCGTCCTGCGCGGGATCTTCATCGCGGCCGGCGCCGCCGTCATCAACGAGTACGCGTGGGTGTTCTACCTCTTCGGCGCCTTCCTCATCTACACCGCCGTCAAGCTCAGCCGCCAGGGCGGCGACGACGAGGAGGAGTTCGAGGAGAACCGACTCCTCAAGTGGGTCGAGCGACGGTTCCCGGCCACGAAGGACTACCGGGGTGCCCACCTGACGACGGTGCAGAAGGGAAAGCGGCTCATGACCCCGATGTTCGTCGTCATCCTCGCGCTCGGGACGACGGACCTGCTCTTCGCCCTCGACTCGATCCCGGCGATCTACGGCCTGACCAAGGAGCCGTACCTCGTCCTCACAGCGAACATCTTCGCCCTCATGGGTCTGCGCCAGCTGTACTTCCTCATCGGCGGCCTGCTCAAGAAGCTGGTCTACCTCAGCATCGGCCTGGCCGTCCTGCTGGCCTTCATCGGCGTCAAGCTCATCCTGCACGCCCTGCACGAGAACAACCTGCCGTTCGTCAACGGTGGCCGGCCCCTCGACGTCTACGAGGTCCCGATCAGCGTGTCCCTCGGCGCGATCGTCGGGATCCTCGCCGTCACCACCGTGGCGAGCCTGGTCAGGTCGGCCCACGACCGCAGGTCCCCGCGGGACGAGGAGAAGATGGTGGCCCAGGGCGATCCGGACCACCCGCTCCTCTGACCCGTCGTCGGCCCTACACCTCGTCCGGTGCGGGCAGCGATGATGCGTCACGCAACGGCGAGAGCCAACCGAACACCACGGCAACCACGGCGCAGCACACCATCGTCAGCATCGCGGTTCGGACACCGACCACCTGGGCGAGGGCACCGGCCGCGGTTGCCCCGACGGTCCAGCCGAGACCCCAGGAGAGCATGCGCGCGGCCGTGTTGACCCGACTGAGGAGATGTTCGGGGGTGACCTCCTGGCGGTAGTTCAGCGCGTTGATGATGACGAGCTGGTAGGCGAGCCCCCAGAAGGCCATCAGCGCGCTCGCGACGAGCCAGTGGGTCGAGGCGGCGACCGCGATGCCGGCCACCGCCGACACGGGCATGGCCAGAAGGGTCAACCGGGCGGCGCCCACCCGGCGCAGCAGCCGTGGAGTCATCGCTGAGGCGCCGATGCCGCCGATGCCCCAGACGCTGTAGAGCACGCCGAACCACCACCCCGAGGTGCCGATGTGCAGCACCCGGTCGGCCCATGGGACGACCAGCGCCATGAACCCGGCTCCGGCGACGGACTGCAGCGCGCCGACGATGGTGTTGGACCGCACCCGCGCATGCCCCCAGAGGAAGCGCGTGCCATCGACGACATCCCCCCACACCCCCCGCGGGCGAAGGGGCGGCCCGGGTCCCCGGGTCACCGAGAGGGCGCGACCGATCGACCTCACGAGCATTGCCGAGACCGCATAGCTCAGCGCGTCGACGGCCAGCAGGTCAGCAGGGTGCAGCACGGCCAGCAGCGCCCCCGCGGCAGCCGGCATGAGCAGGTCGAGCACGCCCCCGAACCCCCAGATGGCCGCGTTCGCCTCGCCGACCCGGGCGCGACCGACGAGCACCGGCAGGGCACCGAAGTTTGCGCCGTCGAAGAAGGTGAAGAGCAGCTGAGCGCAGAAGGCGGCGACGAGGACGTGCGGGACGGTGAGCACACCCAGCCACCACGCGAGCGGGACCGAACCGACGACGAGGACGTTGAGCAGGTCCGCGACGACCATGACCCGCTTGCGGTCCAGCCGGTCGGCCAGCGCGCCGGCCAGCAGGCCGACCACGAGGTAGGGCAGCGCCTCGAGCGTTGTCGTCAGGGCGGTCAGCCCCGGAGAGGCGGTCAGCCGGTAGATCAGGACGGGCATCGCCACAGCGGTGACGATGGACCCGGACAGCGACGCGATCCGGGCCGCCCAGTAGCGCCGGAAGTCCGCGTCGTCGCGCAGCCGGCCGGTCAGGGTGCTCGTCACGGGTCCACTCTCACTGCTCATCTGCGCTCGAGGTCAGTCCGTCACGAGCCCGTTGCGGCGACAGGGTCGACGGCGGCCCGGCCGCCCAGCACGAGGGCACTGGCGCCGACGACGAGGGCCATCCCGACCAGCTGCCCGGCGTTGAGCCGCTGCTGGAGGATGAGGAGCCCGGCCAGTGCCGCGACCGCGGGCTCGAGGCTGAGCAGGATGCCGAAGACCCTGGCGCTGAGCCGCCGGAGGGCGAGCAGCTCGAACGAGTAGGGAAGCACCGACGAGAGCACGGCGATGCCCAGCCCCTTGAGCAGCACGCCGCCGGACCACTCCCCCACCGACGAGAGCCCGAACGGGGTGACCAGCACCGTGGCGACGACCATCGCCAGGGCCAGCCCGTCGAGCTGCGAGAACGCGGCTCCCGTGCGGGCCGACAGGACGATGTATGCCGCCCAGCCGGCTCCCGCGGTGAGGGCCAGGCCCAGCCCGACGAGGTCGAGGCGGGCGAAGTCGCTCGTCAACGCCTGCGAGATGAGCAGCACTCCGGCGGCCGCAGCCAGCACGGCGGCGACGTCCTTGCGCCGCCGTGAGAGCGCCGCCGTCAGGGTGAGCGGCCCCAGGAACTCGACCGTCACGGCGACCCCGATCGGCAGCCGCCCCAACGAGGCGTAGAACGCCCAGTTCATCCCCCCGAGCGCTAGCCCGAAGAGCAGGACCGTCGTCCAGGCGCGCCGGTCGTGACCGCGCAGTCTCGGGCGGGCGACGGCGACGAGGATGACCATCCCGAGGAGCAGCCGCAGGGTGACCGACCCCGCGGCACCGATGGAGCGGACCAGGGTCGCGGCGAGCGCGCCGCCGAACTGGACGGACACCACCGCCAGCAGGACGAGGACCGGCGCCGGCACGCGGGCCGGGCCGGCCGGCATACCCGAGCCTGCCGTCTCCACCCCGCCGGCCCCGGCGGCCGACGTCACGAGGTGACTCGGGACATCTGCCGCAGCTCCTTCTTCAGGTCGCCGAGCTCGTCGCGGAGCCGGGCCGCGAGCTCGAAGTGCAGCTCGGCCGCCGCCTGGTGCATCTGGGTCGTCAGCTCCTGGATGAGGTTGGCGAGGTCGGATGCCGGCATGCCCTCGAGACGGCCCGCACCGGCGACCCCGACATCGGCGGCCAGGGCGCCGCGCCCGCCGCCGCCCTTGGCCGTCCTGCCGCGCGACTGGGCCCGACCGCTGCCGAGGAGCGCCTCGGTGTCGGCGTCCTCACGGTTGAGCAGGTCGGTGATGTCGGCGATCCTGCGGCGCAGCGGCTGCGGGTCGACCCCCCGCTCGAGGTTGTAGGCGACCTGCTTCTCCCGGCGCCGTGACGTCTCGTCGAGCGCCTGCTGCATCGACGGCGTGATCTTGTCGGCATACATGTGAACCTGACCGCTGACGTTGCGGGCCGCCCGCCCGATCGTCTGGATCAGGCTCCGGGCCGAGCGCAGGAAGCCCTCCTTGTCGGCGTCGAGGATGCTCACGAGGGACACCTCGGGCAGGTCGAGGCCCTCCCGGAGCAGGTTGATGCCGACGAGGACGTCGTACTCCCCCAGCCGCAGCTCGCGGAGCAGCTCGACCCGGCGCAGGGTGTCGATGTCGGAGTGGAGGTAGCGGACCCGGACGCCCTTGTCGAGGAGGTAGTCGGTGAGGTCCTCGGCCATCTTCTTCGTCAGGGTCGTGACGAGCACGCGCTCGTTGCGGTCGGCCCGGACGTTGATCTCGTGCAGGAGGTCGTCGATCTGGCCCTTCGTCGGCTTGAGGACGATCTCGGGGTCGACCAGCCCGGTGGGCCGGATGATCTGCTCGACCGCGTCGCCGGACCTGGCCATCTCGTAGCTGCCGGGGGTCGCGGAGAGGTAGAGCGTCTGGCCGATCCGCTCGAGGAACTCCTCCCACATCAGCGGCCGGTTGTCCGTGGCACTCGGCAGCCGGAAGCCGTGGTCGACGAGCATCCGCTTGCGCGACATGTCGCCCTCGTACATCGCGCCGATCTGCGGCACGGTCTGGTGCGACTCGTCGATGACGAGGAGGAAGTCCTCGGGGAAGTAGTCGATCAGGCAGCTCGGGGCCGAGCCCCGCGCGCGCCCGTCGATGTGGCGGGAGTAGTTCTCGATGCCGCTGCACGAGCCGACCTGGCGCATCATCTCGACGTCGTAGGTCGTCCGCATCCGCAGCCGCTGCGCCTCGAGGAGCTTGCCCTGCTTCTCCAGCTCCGCGAGCCGGTCGACCAGCTCGAGCTCGATGCCGATGATCGCCCGCTCCATCCGCTCCGGACCGGCGACGTAGTGGGTCGCCGGAAAGACGTACATCTCGTCCTCCTCGCGGATGACCTCACCGGTCAGCGGGTGGAGCGTGTACATCCGCTCGATCTCGTCGCCGAAGAACTCGACCCGGATCGCGTGCTCCTCGTAGACCGGGATGATCTCGACGGTGTCGCCACGGACCCGGAAGGTGCCCCGGGTGAAGGCCAGGTCGTTGCGGGTGTACTGCATCTGGACGAACTTGCGCAGCAGGTCGTCGCGCAGGATCTGCTCGCCGACCCGCAGCTGGACCATCCGGTCGACGTACTCCTGCGGCGTCCCGAGGCCGTAGATGCACGACACCGAGGCGACGACGATGACGTCGCGTCGGGTCAGCAGGGACTGGGTGGCGCTGTGCCGCAGCCGCTCCACCTCCTCGTTGATCGAGGAGTCCTTCTCGATGTAGGTGTCCGTCTGCGGGATGTAGGCCTCGGGCTGGTAGTAGTCGTAGTAGGAGACGAAGTACTCGACCGCGTTGTTGGGCAGCAGCTCGCGGAACTCGTTGGCCAGCTGCGCCGCGAGGGTCTTGTTGGGCGCCATGACGAGGGTCGGCTTCTGGACCTGCTCGATGACCCACGCGGTCGTCGCCGACTTGCCGGTGCCGGTCGCGCCGAGGAGGACGGTGTCCTGCTCCCCCGCGTTGATCCGGCGGGCGATCTCGGCGATCGCCGTCGGCTGGTCACCGCTCGGGGTGAACTCCGAGACCACCTCGAAGGGGGCCACGGTGCGCTTGATGTCGGTCGTGGGACGCATGGGTCAACGGTAAGCCCGGACACCGACACCCCACCTCGGAGGGTCAGCGCCGGACCTCACCGGCGAGCTCGGCGGCGAGCAGGTCGGTGAGGGCGTCCAGGTCGGGGACGAGGGCCGGGTCGGCCACGAGCGTGACGGTGAGCCGGCCTGCATAGGAGAGCACGTCGAAGGCGACCGAGACGTTGCCCGGCACGACGGCGACCGGAAGAACGGCGGCGATGCGGTGGCCGCCGAACGACGCCACCTCGGCCGGTCCGCGGACGTTGCTGACGAAGGTGTTGACCAGTCGCTGGTGATCGACGAAGGGCTGGTACAGCCGCAGGCCCGCAAGGGCTCGGAAGACCACGCCCATCATCGCCGCCGAGCCGCCACCTCGCACGGACGCGCGAGTCCTCGCGGTTGCGACGATGCTGCGCAGCCGCTCGCTCGCGTCGGCGACGGTCGGGACGGTCAGCCGCAGCACCCCGGTCTCGTTGCCGAGCCGGTCCGGCTGGGCGGTTCGTCGGGACGAGATCGGCACCGACACCACGAGCTCGCGCGGGGACTCGCCACGAGAACGCAGCAGTCCGGCCAGGGCCCCGGCGACCGCGCTGACGACGACGTCGTTGACCGTGCCGTTCCCGGCGCGTGCCGCCGCGACCACGTCGGGAAGAGGCACCTCGACCACCGTCAGCCTCCGGCCGCTCCCGGTCGGCCGGTTGAGGGAGGTGGCCGGGGCAAGACGCGGCAGGCCGTCCGCGAGCCCCAGCTCGCGAAGCCCACCGACCACCTGCCGCAGACCGGTCGCTGGGTGCACCGCCGCGTTGAGCCGTCCACGCCAGGCCTCCACGGCCAGCTCTCGAGGGCGGGGCGTCCGGGCCGGGACCGGGGCCCGGCCGGGAGCCTGGGCGGGTGAGCCGGTCCCGTCGCTCAGTGCGGCCAGCACCGCGAGACCTCCGATCCCGTCGGCCAGCACGTGGTGCAGGACGAGGACGAGCGCGGCGCCGTCACCGTGCGGCCCCGTGACGAGCCGGGCCCGCCCGGGGGGCAGGCCCGCGTCGAGCGGCTCGCAGACTGCCTGGGCGGCCACCCGCAACAGCGTGTCGGTTCCGCCGGGCGCCGGTAGCCGGGTCTCGGACAGGTGGCGCCGCAGGTCGAAGGCGCGGTCGTCCACCCAGAGCGGGCGGCCGCAGCCCCAAGGGGTCCGGACGAGGCGTTGCCGCAGCCGCGGGACGCCGGGCACGCGGTCGGCGAGCACCGCCTCGACCGCGCGAAGGTCGAGGCCTGCGCCGTGGTCGAGCACGAGGACGGCACCGATGTTCATCGGCACCGGCCCGTGGTCGCTCGCCAGGGTCATCAGGTCGGTCGCGCTCGCGCGGTCGATGGTCGGGTCGCTGCAACGGGGTGTCGCAACGGCGAGCTCCTCGCCCTCGGGTCGGTCAGCCACGTCCGCCCCGGGGGCGCCAGCCGGTGCGCCGGGCCCAGGCCAGGGCACGAGGGTATGCCGTGCCGAACCAGGGCTCCTTGGCCGCGGCATACGCGGTGGTCGAGCTCACGACCGTGAGCAGGCGCCGCTTCTCCGCGGCATACGCCTCGCGTGCTTCGACGTCGGCCCGGAGCCAGTCCCGGAAGAGGAGCGCGAACTCCCAGCCGGCCGAACCGGTCTCACGGACATGGACGTTGGCGACCCGTCCCGGGTCCGTCGAGGCGTAGAAGCGCTTCTGCCACGCCGGTGGGTCGTCCGCCGGCGGGTGGACGTGGTCCTGGCCTTTGTCCGGCTGGAGGAGGAACCCCCGCTGCTCCATGGCGGCAACGAAGGACGGGTCATCGGCGTCGGCGAGGCGTCGGACGCCGACCTGCAGGTCGACCACGTCCTTGGCGAGCAGGCCGGGCACGCTCGTCGACCCGATGTGGTCGACCGATAGCGCGCCGTGCGGCACCGCCACAACCGCATCCTCGATCCGGGCGACGAGCCGCGCGGCCTGGACCGGCCAGGTGGGGTCCGGGTCGACCACCGCTCCGGTCTCGGGGCGGTGGCTGCGGGTTCTCGTCAACAGGTTGTCGTTGAACGGCACCAGACGCTCCTGCCACACCCGACGCACCTGCTCCCGCGTCGCCTCACGGGTGCCGTTGTTGTCGACCCACACGTCAGCCGCTGCTCGGCGCTCGGTATCCGTGGCCTGGGCGGCGATCCGGTGGCGCGCGTCCTGCTCCGATAGGTCGCGCTGGGCGACGAGCCGCTCGACGCGGAGGTCTTCGTCCGCACCGATGACGATGGTGAGGTGCTCGCGGGGCCACAGCCGGCGCTCGACGAGGAGCGGCATGTCGAAGACGGTGATGGTGCCCGGGTCGACGGCGGCCCGCAGCTCGGCCAGCCGCGCGGTGATCGCCGGTCCGGTGATGGCGTCCAGGTCCGCCAGCGCCTTGGGGTCGGGGAAGGCGATCGCCGCCAGCCTGGCGCGGTCGAGGGACCCGTCCGGCCGGACCAGATGCACCCCGAACCGGTCCGCGACGGCGGCCAGCGTCGGCGTGCCCGGCTCGAGCACCTCACGGGCGACCCGGTCGGCGTCGAGGACGACGGCGCCCAGCCCTGCGAGGAGGTCGGCGACGGTCGACTTCCCCGAGCCGATCCCTCCGGTGAGCCCGACGTTCAGCACCGCGCCACCCTAAGGGCCCGCGGAGAAATAATGTGGGGGGTGTTACGGCGTGTCGGGCTGCGGTTTCAGCGTGTAGTTCCAGTCGCCGTGGAAGTCGTGGCGGGTGATCGGGAGCGCGTCGATGT
>JAABUV010005595.1_pt1 | contig 14226 bp, 18 predicted proteins | sample 5559971 | NCBI WGS metagenome assembly JAABUV01 (sample SAMN10711881, study PRJNA513362) | rock metagenome | isolation source: Antarctica rocks | place: Antarctica: Victoria Land, Knobhead nord | collected 2015-12-19
GCGCAGGGACGGCATCATGGACCAGCTGGAGCGCTTCCTGCTGATCGCGTCCGGCGACGACCTGGCCGGCGCGCTGAGCAGCCCCGCGAGCCAGGCGCGCCCCCGCGGCACGCGGCGCGCCGGCTGGATGCTGTGCGGCTGCCCGCTGTGGGCAGCAGCAGGCCCCGCCCGAGCGCGGCCGTCCGGGTACGCTGTCAGGAGCCCGAGTCTGCGCGACACTGATGCCACCCGCGAGCGGCTGGGCTCGGCGCGGCCGGCGACGCAGCAGCGGGGCGTGACGGGCGCGGCGCGCGCGGCGCAGTGGCCGGCGCCGTGGACGTCGGAGCGCACGGCGTACCTGGGCTCGGTGCTGCAGACGATGCTGCGCGGGTACACCGAGGCCGCCGTCAGCTTCACCACCGCGCTCGTCAAGTTCATCTCGCGCTTTGCCGTGCAGGCGCGCGCGCGCCCTGTCCCTCAGGGCCTGGCGTAGATCGGGTGCCTGGGGTCGCGGGCGCGGCGCGGGCGCCCGCTGCCCCGGCGGATGGGGCCGGCGCGGCGAGCGCGGGCCGCGCGCGCAGGTGGGCGTTAGCCTGGTGCTGAGCTTCATGGTGGTCTGGGACCTGCCGACCATCGCGGCGGGCGTGCGCAGCCTGCGGACCAGCCGGCTGGCGCCCGTCTACGAGGAGGTCGCGCCCTCGGTCGCCGTCTTCAGCCAGCTGTTCGGCAAGGCGCTGCAGGCGCAGGTGCCCGCCCGACCCGCCCGCCCCGCCGCGCCCGCCCACCGCGCCCGCCGCGCGCCCTCGGCGTCGCGCCGAGCTAGGCCCCGCGCGCAGGCGCGCATCGCGCTCGTCAACACGGCGCTGACGGCGGCCGGCATGTGGGCGCTGGCCATCCCGGGCGTGGGCCTGCTGTCGCTGTTCGTCTTCATCTGCTCCTTCATCCCCATCGCCGGCTGCTTCATCTCCACCGTCCCCATCGCCTTCACCGCGCTCACCGAGTACGGCTTTGTCAAGGCGCGGCCTGCGCCGCCGCATCTGCCTGCGGCCAGCCCGCGCAGCCGCCGTCCGGCTGGGCGCACCCTCAAGCGGGCTCCCTGGCAAGCCTGCCGCGCCTGGCGCCGCCCGGCGTGCGGCGCGCCCGGCCGTTCCCAAAGGGTTACATGGCGGCTGCGTCGCACCCGCTGGGGGCACATTGGCGCATGCGCCGCACCTAGTGGATTATGTGGCGGATGCGCCGCACCCAGTGGGTTGTGGAGGATAGCCGCGCGCCGGGGCCGCGCAGCTGGGCCTGGTGATCGTGATGGTGATCGGCATCCACATGATCGAGGCGTACGGCCTGAACCCGGCCATCTACTCGGCACACCTGAAGCTGCACCCGCTGCTGGTGCTCACCGTGCTCGTCGTCGCGGAGCACTCGCTCGGCGTGTGGGGCCTGCTGCTCGCAGGCGCGCCCGCCCGCCCGGCGCGGCGCCCGGAAGGCGGCCGCGCCGCTCGGCTCGCGGCATGCGCAGCGCGTTACATGGTCGGCGCCCACATCCCCTGCATGCGCTCTGGCGAGCGGCGCCCAGTGCGTGAAGCTGGCCCAGCGCCATGGGCCGGCCTGACCGAGCCCAGAGCATCGCGAGGCGCCTCGCGCATGCATGCCGTTGCAGAGCAGGCTGATTTAGGGCTTGCGGCCTTGCTGAGCAGCGCCTGGCCTTGACGGGCGCGTGCGGCTGGCGAGACAGCCAGCTGCAGCAGAATAGGTGGGCGGGGGCGCGGGTAATGCGCGTTTCAGATTCTGGTAACAGCCCAGAATCGGGGGCGCAGTGCCGATGACGGTGTTCACGCTGGACTACTGCATACGCTACCCGGCGGCCAGCGTCACGGACGTGGCCGCGCGTGAGCTCGCCACCGTGTCGATCGCGGACTACGATGGTGCCGAGTTCGGCGACTTCCGCGCCGGCTTCGGCGAGCCCGAGGAGGCTGGCGCCTGAGCGCCTAACCCTAAACCTAACGCTCTGCGCCACGGCTCTACGCGGCAGCCCGCGCGCATGCCGCGCCGCGGGCGCGCGCGGCCGGGCGGGCTTTTTTTTCGGGCCCGAGCCCCGCTGTGCGCCCGTTTGCGCCAGAACCAGCATGACGCGTGCGTGCGCAAACGCGCACTTGGCAGGCAGGGCCGCAGCATGCAGCACGCAGCACGCAGCCAGCACATCTGCCTGCGCGCCTGCAAGCGGAGCCTTTTTGGACGGGGGCGCGGCCGCCTCCTTCGCTTGGTTCTCGTTGCAGAGGGCCGCCCCGTTGTCTCAGCTGTGTGCGGCGTGTGGCCGCACATGCCCGTGAGTTCCCTCTTGATGGAGCTCATGTGGGAGCACAGCCAGTGGGGCCTGAAGATGGGATAGAGCACGTAGTGACTTTAATTTTGGCAGTGCACCCCTGAGATGCAGGGCAAGCCTTGCAACCGACCCGATCAGTGCTCTCGCTCCGCCCAGCAAAACACAGACCGAGTCCTGAGACAGCGCCTGTATCCGCCCGGCCGTAGATGTGCAGGTCACTATGAAGGTCAGAGCCGCAGTGCGCCGCCTGTGCGACGCCTGCCGCGTGGTCATCCGCCGCAAGCGCGTTTTCATTGTGTGCAAAGCCAACCCAAAGGTTGGTGCCCGACACGCTTGGACAGAGCAGGCGCTGCTCTCATGCAAGCTGCCGGTGTCCTGACGCGCGGCGGGCTGCCGCCGCCCCAGCACAAGCAGAGGCAGGGCTACCACACGGAGGCGGCGGTAGGAGCTTCGGCACCCTCCTCGCCTTGTCCAGCAGGGTGCGTGCAACGCAAGCTGTGCCGCACTCAGCTGAGCCGCATGCAAGTGCTGAGCGTCTCTGGCCGATGCAGGCTTGGCAGCGCACCGCACAGCGCGTGCATAGGCCTGCGCTACTGGGGGCCGAGCGGGGCACAGCTGAGGTGACACGTAGCAAGCTGCGGCGGCCCTGCGCCTTGCGGTAGCGGCGCGCGCGGGCTCGCGCGGCTCGGGCGCGATGGAAGAGAGCAGTTCTGGGGACGAGGAGGAACTGGCCGGGTCGAAGCTTGGCACGCACGCGCACTGGGAGAGCGTGTACGAACTGGAGCTGCGCAACCTGGAGCAGCACGGCGACGAGGGGGAGAACTGGTGCGCGGGCCGCCCTTCCAGGCGGCGCACCGCCGGGCGAGCCGCGGACCTGGCCGCAAGCGCAGACCTGTCCAAAGCTCCCTTGCGTGCCCAGGTTCGGGGAGGCCGTGCTCGCCAAGATGGTCGACTGGACCGACGCGCTGCTGCGCTCGCCCGGCTCGGTCGGCGCCGTGTCAGGCGCGCGGCCCCTGCCGCAGCGGCCGGCTCGCGTCGCGCAGCAGCTTGCGCCGGGCGCCAGCGGCACCTGAGGCCGAGGCGCGCCTGCCAGCCAGGCGCCCCGGAGCAGCTGCGCATCCTGGACGTGGGCACCGGCAACGGCGTGCTGCTGCTGGAGCTGGCGCGGCGCGGGTGCGCCCCGAGGCCCGCCGCCCTACCTAGCGCGCTGAGCAGGCTCAAGGGGCTGCGGCCAGTGGGCGCGCGCCAAGGCAGGCCCCTGACCCTAAACCCAATCCTAGCCCTGCAGGTACGCGCGCCTGACCGGCTCGGACTACAGCGGCGCGGCCGTGCGGCTGGCGGCGGCCGTGGCGGCGCGGCGCGGCGCGCCCGGCATCGCCTGGCTCCTGGATGACCTGCTCACTTCGCGCCTGCCCGCCGGCTGCGCCGATGTGCTGACCGACAAGGGCGTGCTGGACGCGGTCGGCCTGCGGCCCGACGGCGCCGCCGCGCGGGCCGCCTACCGCGCCGCCGCGGCCCGCCTGCTCGCGCCCGGCGGGCTGCTCGTGCTGACGTCGTGCAACAGCACGCTGGGCGAGCTGAAGGACGAGTTCTGCGGCCATGCGCCGCCGGGCGGCGTCGCGCCGCCGGGCGCGGAGAGTGACCGCGGCCGCGCGGACGAGGGCGTGCCGGGCGGCTGCGGCTGCGGGGCGCGCGGCGAGCGGGGAGCGGAGTGCGTGCCCGGGGCGCAGTGGGCGTATGTTGACCACGTGCGAACGTACCCGGTGCTGCGCTTTGGCGGGCGGGAGGGCACGCGCGTGTGCACGGTTGCCTTCCGCCGCTGCGGGGCCGACTGAGGGGCGGCGCGGCGCGGGGCGTACCCCGTGCGGGGGCTGGTTCGGAGCTGGCTGAGTCTGGGCTCAGGTTCTTGGGCTCAAAGCTCCCAGGGCTCCATTGTAACACATTGAGCATCTGGTGCTGGTGAGACCGTGTGCGCTGAGAGCCGTGCTTACCCTGGGAGTGGCTTGGCCAGAACTGGCTGTCCAGGTCTGCCACAGGCTCAAGTAAATAGGCCCAAAGTTCAGAGAGCCTTCTCAGAGCTCCCTTAAATAAGCTGAGAGGCTGTGAGTGGTAACGTTGGTGACTTGTCTGTGTGGCGAATTTGTCTCCAGAGCAGCCAACGAGCAGGGCGCATGCTGCGTGCCGACAAGCCCACGTACCCCGCCGCCCGCAGCGCCGAGTCGGGCAGCCGCAACCGTCGCATCCCCGCTCGGCTGCCGCCGCGGCCCTGTCGCGCCGCCGCGGCAGCCCAGCAGGCGCCCGCGACAAGGCAGGCGCCGCCCCAGGGCGTTCAGGATGCGCCCACATGGCGCGTGTACAACGTCAAAATCCCAGCCGAGTCGGACGCCGGCAAGGTGGACGCCGCATGCCAGGTGCTCTGCCGGCCAGTGCGCCGCCGCCCTGCGCAGCAGCCGGCTGACGCGCGGAGGGCGCGGGGCAGGACGACTTTGCGCCCAGCGCGGCGCTCGCCGAGGCGTTGCGCCGGCAGCTGCGCCTGGCGGCGCCGCCGCCGTACAGCGAGCTCGCGGTCGTGCGCAAGAGCTTTGACGCGCGGCGCGTGCGCGGCGAGCGCCGCTGCTGCTGGAACTACGTGCTGGACGTGCCGGGGGCCACGCTGGCCGCCGCGCGCCCGCGCCGCAAGCTGGCGCCGCTGGGCGGCCAGCTGGAGAGGTGCGGGGCCCCTCGGCCTTGCCTTCGCGGCTGCCGGTCGGGCGGTATTTGGAGCTGCGGCGGAGCGCCCTGTCTCACTGAGCGCGCTCGCCGCCCGCCAGGCTGGAGCCGGAGGCCGGCGCCGTCGAGCCGCCGCGCTCAGAAGTGCCCGCCGGCGACCTTGGCCGGCGCGAGCGCCCCAGCGGCGTGCGCCGCGACCCGGTCGTCGTCGTGGGCAGGTCCGCCGCCGCGGCCCGCTCGAGCGCCCTCCTCTGCGTGTGCGTGCAGCGCGCGTGGGCGTTCCGCGGCCTGCGTGCGCGAGCGCTTGCCGCGCGCGCGGCCTCACGCCGCCGCCTGTGGCGCCGCAGCGGCCCGGCCGGCCTGTTCGCGGCGCTGCGGCTGGCAGAGGCGGGCGAGCGCGTGGTGCTGCTGGAGCGCGGCGAGCCGGTCGAGCGGCGCGGGCGTGCGATCGGCGCTATGGCCGCGCGCGGTGTCCTGCTCAACCCCGACTCTAACTTCTGCTACGGCGCGCGCTCCGGCCCGCGCCGGGCCGCCCCTTCCAGTGCCCGCGACGCCCGCACCCGCCCGCCGCGCCGCCCCATGCCCTGCAGCCACAGCGAGTCGCGCCCGGCCCCTGTTGCGCCCGCGCCGCGCACCTGGGTCTAGGGTGTAGGGTGCAGGCCGTGCTCGGCTATGTGGGCGGGGAGCAGGCCGGGGCGCGAGCGCAGCAGGCGCGGCCGCGCGCGCAGGCGAGGGCGGCGCGGGCACCTGGTCCGACGGCAAGCTGACCACGCAGATCGGGCGCAACAGCCGCCCAGTGCGCGGCGTGCTGGAGACGCTGGTGTCGCTGGGCGCGCCGGAGGTGCGCATGCGCGCGGTCGGCGCCCCGCCCGGCCGGCCCCCATCGTGACGCGCGGCGCGTGGCCTGCATGCATCCGTGATGACGTTGCAGGGGGCTGCCCTGGGCGCGGGCAGGACATCCTTGTGTCCGGCAAGTACGGACGCTGCCCTAACCCTTGCGCGGGCAGGGCATCCTGGTGAGCGGCAAGCCGCACCTGGGCACGGACCGCCTGGTGCTGCTGCTGCGCGAGTTCCGCGCCCGCCTGCGCCGCCTGGGCGTGGACGTGCGCTTCGGCGCCGCCATGGCCGGCCTGCTGGTCGAGCGCGGGCGCGTGCGCGGCGTCGCCCTGCGCGGCGCGCCCCCGGCCCGGGCCCCAGCGCCGGCGCGCGCGCGGCTCCGCCCGCCGTCCGGCGGCCCGCCCCCAGGCGCGCGGCCCGCGCGCCTCACGCCGCGGCGGCCGCGCAGGCGGCGGCGAGCTGCGCGCGGCGGCGGTGGTGCTGGCGATCGGGCACACGGCCAGCCGCGACGCGTACGCCGCGCTGGCCGGCCAGGGCGTGGCCATGGCGCCCAAGCCCTACGCACTAGGCTTCCGCATGGAGCACCCGCAGGCGCTGATCGACGAGCTGCAGCTGGGCGGCCGCCTGGCCGCGGGTGCGCGCCCGCGCGTCTCGTGGAGTACGGTAGGGTATAGGGCATGGTATGGCGCCCATGTGCGTACCTGCTCCGCCTGCATCTGTGCGGGCGCTGGGCCGCCAACCCGCCGCGCGTGCGGCGGGCTCGCGCGGCGAGGCGCCTGCGCCGCGGCGAGACGCGCTGGCGCCGGGCGCGCAGGCGTGCAGCGCGGCAAGGGCCGGCTGCCGGTGGCGGACTACCGGCTGGCGGCCGACGTGGCCGACACCGCGGGCGGCCGTCGCGGCGTCTTCTCCTTCTGCATGTGCCCCGGCGGCCAGGCGCGCCTGCCGGATAGGGTAGGGTAGGGCAGGCCCTATGCCGAGGGCGCGTTGCAGCGCCGAGCGCGCGGCGCATTGCGCAGGTGGTCTGCACGTCCACGCGGCCGGACGAGCTGTGCGTAAACGGCATGAGCTTCAGGCGCGCCCCCGCCCCCGCCCCCGCGCCGTCCCTGCCGCGCCGGCACGGGGGCGCGCCCGGCGGGGCTGCCCTGTCGGAGCGCGCGCGCGCCCGGGCGCGGCCTGACGCGCGTGCCGCCGCGCAGCCGGCGCGACTCGCGCTGGGCGAACAGCGCGCTGGTGGCAAGCGTGGACGAGCGCGACTGGGCGCACCTGGACGCGCGCGGCGGCCTGCTGCCCAGCGCCGCCCTGCAGGTGGAGGTAGAGCGGTGCGGCCCCCCATGCCCGCCCGCGCGCCTGTCCCTCTTCCTGCCCGCAGCGCCGGCGGGCCGCCGCGCGCGCCCTGCGGCTGGGGCCGCGGCCCCTGACCGGCGCGCGCGCCGTGCGGCAGGGAGGCGGCGCGGCGCGGCGGCGGGCGCGGCGACCTCACCGCGCCCGCCCAGCGCCTCACTGACTTCCTAGCCGGCCAGGCGCGCGAGTAGGGTAGAGTCACCGATTAGGTAGGGTCTGTAGGGTCAGCGACTCCCTGGGCGGCTAGGCGCGCACGCGGCGTGCGCTGCGGCGCCCGCCGGGCGCCCGCCACGGCGCTCGGGCCGCACAAACGGTCGCCCTGCCCAGACAGCCTCTGCGCAGGCTGGGCATGCGCGCAGGACGTCAGTGGCCCCGCGCGGCGCAGATGTCCAGCAGCCTACCGTCCACGTCGTACCGGAATGGCGTGCAGTCGGCACCGCTGCACGACCTGTACTCGCCGTCTGTGACCGCCGCGTTACGCGCCGCGCTCGCGCGCTTCGAGCGCAGCCTGCCCGGCATTGTCTGCGACGAGGCAGTGTTGTACGGCGCCGAGACACGCACAAGCAGCCCGGTGCGCGGCAACCTCGCCGGCGCGGCCTGCCTGCGCGCGCCTCGTGGTGCGCCCTGCATGCGGATGCTTCCGAAGCCGGCAACCTTCTTTGCCACTGAAAACTGCCACATGGTGAAATCTGCTGTCAGGCATGCGGGCCCCTTGCAGCCGCGCGCTGACCAGGCGCGCGGCGCGCGGCAGCTGAGCATGCTGCGGGACGCGAGTGCGTGCGAGAGCGTCAGCCACCCGGGCCTCTTCCCGGCCGGCGAGGGCGCCGGCTACGCTGGCGGCATCGTCTCCGCGGCCGTGGACGGCGCCAAGGTGGCCGCGGCCGTCCTGGCCAGCCTGGCGGCGGTCTGACGCGCGGCGGATAGGGTTAGGGTATAGGGTTAGACGCCCGCGCCCGCCGCGCGGCGCAGCGCCGACGCTGTCCCGCAAGCGCGGCCGGCGCCGGTGATGCGCGTTTGAGCACCGGGGGGCGGCGCGCGCGCGCCCGCCATTTCATTAGGGCGCTGCAGCAGGGCTCTGGCGCGCCGAGGGGCAGCGCACGGCTGCCGGCCTGGATTGCTTCATGGTGGGGGTGTGCGCGACAGCCACTGGGCGGTGCGCATGCGCGCATACGGACGCAGTGACTCACTGCCTTGCCGTCATGCCCAGTGGGCATGACGGTCGGGGCGCATCTGATTGCACACCGCGTCAGCTCAACTGAAGGCCAGAGCCATGATGCTGTGTCAGCTGACTTCTCTTTGTTGAGGCAACCTCATCTATAGGCAACTCTGTCGTGCGTCTATATCGACCGCTGCTGCTGCTCACGTTCCAGCACTGCCGCCGCAAATAGGTAATATGCGCCGCAAACAGGCAATATGCACCCCGCCAGCGCGCTGGAGAGCGTGCTCGCCTTGCGCGAGCCCAGTTCGTCCGCAGCACACGTGTTCCAGCAGGGCTGCCGCACGGTGTCGGCGCTCCACTGAGCGCGCGTGGATGTTTCGGGGCGGAGGTGCGCCTGTCACGGCGAGCGCCAAGCCTGACCGGTGACCACCTACAGTTATTAAAACATAACACGGCAACTTCAGGCATGCTGTCAGTGTTCAAGCATCACAGGGGTAAGCAGGTCAGGGAAAAAGGTTCACTGCTCGCATAACAGGCACCGTCCACAGCAAGGCCTAGGCAGACAAATTCATTTTCACACATCCTGCCCAATGCGGCAGCGCTGCTATCGTATAGTGATTCACATGCTGCTGAGCTCCATATCGACACCCTTCCCCTGGCTGCACAAAAAAAGGCGGGCCATGATAGGCAGCCGTCGTGCCCGGGCAACCCACGGCGCGGGCGGCCCCGGCCGTCCTAGACGTTCAGCGGGTGCGCATACGGGCGGGCGCGCGGACCAGCGCCCGCCCGACAGCGCCCGCAAGACAAGGAAGGGGGCACCAACGCACTGACTGATCGCATGCGCAGCACAGAGACCGGCGACACGCCCATCCCTAAAAATCACGCGCACGCGCGCCACCCTCCCCCGCCAAGAAGCGAATGCCTGGGGGGAGGATGGCATGACAGCTCCCTGACACACTGAATAACACACGCCTGGACACCCACGCGTCTTGAGCAGGGCAAACTATACAAAGGGGGGGAGGGGGCCGCGCCGCAGCGCCCAGCAGCACCCCGAAACCTAGTCTCTCTACTCCCGGAAGGCCCCCGTACGCACGAGACAACCTATGTAGCCCCGCAAGTCCCAGCGGCGGCAGCGCCCGGGGCGCGCCATGCAGCGGCAGCGGCGAGCCGTGGTGCGCTCGCCTGGCTGCCATGCAGCGCGTGTGCGGACCATGCGAAATGCTACGGCCTGGAGCGCGCCGCCTCCGTGGGCGCCACCCGCGGGCGGGTCCCACGGAGGCCGCGCGCCGCCGCAGCAAGCCTAAGTGCCCAGTGCTGCAATTGCGGCCGGGCGCGCACGCGGCGCCCGGCAAAACGTGCTCGTCTGTTTACGAGGCCACCCCTCATGCAGGGGCGGACCCTCCCGGCGCGGGAAAGCGCGCGGGCGTCCTCGCTCGATCAGTGTGTTCGCAAGGTGTAAGGGGGGGAGGGGCGGGGGGTGGTATGCAATGCATCGTCGCAGGGGGCCGCAGGGTCCCCTGGCCATCTGCGGCCCCCTCAGACGGAGGACCGCCGGGCGCGCCGCGCTCAGCCCGCCTGCGACGCCAGCATGTCGCCCAGCGACACGGCCATGGGCTCCAGCGGCAGCAGCGCGTCAAGCAGTGCGGCGCTCTGCGTGCGCGCAACCGCGTCCGGCACTGCCGCCGCCCTTGGCGGCGCCTCCTCGGCCTTGCCGGCCTTGCCGTGCTGCGCCAGGTGGCTCTGCGCGCCAGGGCGGCCGCGCTTTGCTGCCCCTGTGCGACCCGTGCTGCAGCGTCCGCGCCGGGCGCGGCCCTGCCAGGACAGCGCGCAGCCGGGGCGGGTGCGGGGCATGCAGGGGGGTTGAGGCCGCCGGTTGTCAAGGGTTGGCAGGATAGGGTCATGGCCCTGACCCTACCCTGGACACGCGGGCGCGCACCGCCACCTCGTCGCGCAGCTTGGCCAGCTCGGCCTGCAGGCGCTCGTTCTCGGCGGCGGCCGCGCGCCAGCGCTCGTGGAACACGGCGGCCTGCGCCTCGAGCGCGCGGCACTGCTCGTCGCACTCGCGCGCGTGCCACTGCATCTCCGCGTTGGCCGCCTCCATCTCCTTGGCCTACGCGCGCGCCGCGCCGCTCGGCGACCCATGGCGCGCCAGCGGCGAGTGGCGTGCTCGGGCACCACTCCGTGACCTGCCAGCACTGGACAAAGCAAGACACGCAGCGCGTCGTTACATCATTAAGACTACATGCACGCCAGCTCCCAAGACGGCTGCATGGCTCCAGCCGAATTTACCACCCTCCCCGTGACGGCCAACAGCTGAAAACACCGCGTCTGCCATGCTGGGGGGAGTAGGCGCAGGGCTCCAGCCCACGGCCAGCCCCGGGGCGAGCGGCCCACCTTTTCAATCATCTCCTCGAGCATGTCCTGGCGGCGCGCGCGCACGCGCCGCGCAGACTCGCGGTTGGCGATGCGCCGCTTGATCCGCCGGCGCTCCTGCGCGAGCACGACCCGCCTCACTGCGCTGCCCTGTGCGGGCGGGCGCGCGAGCGCCAGAGCTGCACACGCGCCCAGCGAGCGCCAGAGCGGTATCGATGCATGTTGTGCACAGGCCGCGGGCGCGCCTGCGGCGTCAGGTCGGGCGAGTTGGGGTCGCCAACCCACGCGATCGGGCGCCCGACCTTGCGTTTCTCCTTGGGCTGCGCGCCCACACAGCGTGCCCGGCGTCACGCCTCTGGCGCGCCCGAGCGCACACTGCCATACGCGCATGCAACCCCAACGCATAACTGCGCCGCGAAGCGTGCCAGGCGCGGCGGAGCCACCACAGCACGGGCCGGGCCAGGCACGCGCCTTGGGGGCCAGGCTGGCGCTGCCCGGGCGGTGCAGGCGCGCCGAGCGGCGCACGCGCGCGGCGGCCTCGCTGTCCTGGCTGGTCAGGCTGCCGCCCTTGGCGGCGCTGCTGGGCGCCTCGGCCGCGTCCTCCTCGGCGGCGTCGTCGCCGCCGGCCTCGCCGGCGCGCGGGCCGCACTCGTCCTCGTCGGACTCCGACTCGGACGCGCTGGCGGACGTCAGGCGCAGCGCCAGCGGGCCCTTGGGGCTGGTGGACTCCAGCAGGCGCTTGCCGGGCGTGTCCGCCGCACCGCCCGCGGCCGCCGCCTCCTGCGCGCGCAGCCGCCTCGGTGCTACACTGCCCAACCAGAGGACGCCGCTGCAGGCGAGCGCGGTTGTACTGGCGCCAACAAGGGGCGATGCGGATCGGTGCCGCGCCTGCTGCTGCTTGGGCACCTCGGGCAGCCAGTCCGGGACGATGAGGTCCAGGTCCATTGGGAACTCCGGCGCCAGGGCGGAAGGCAGGCGGAGCATGCCCAGGTCTAAAGCATCAGCCATCGTGCTGACCTGCCCCATCGGCCACAGCTCGGTTCGGGCGACCGGGCGGCGCTGCACGGCAAGCTGTCGAGAGTGCATCAGCCCCAACGCGTGCGGGGCAGCGGGCAGCGGAGACATCATGAATGTACTGCCCAATGCAAATGCTGTACAGCCGCTGCGGACAACGTGCTGCTCGCCAAGCACTCGCGCGCCCCCACCTCTGCGCGCACCTCGCAGGTGCGTGGGCCCCACGCGCTGGAACGCTGTCCGATGTGCTTTATTCGACTCCGATGCGACCTTTACCAACTAACTTGAGCCACTCTGATCCCGTGAGCGCAGCAGCCGTGGCAGAGCCCGCCGCAGGGCAGTCTCGAGCTGCTGGTGTACTTTTTGTGCTCGGAGGCTGGTCGAGCCACGCCCGACGCGGGCAAGCTCCCCAGTATGGAAGACCTCGTTCAGCTAGGGTCTCCACCTCACGAGCTTGATGACCAGATGCAGTGCAGCAAGGAGAGCCGCTCTTCCTGGCCTAGCCAGCCCGTCCGAGCCGTGGACAATGGTGCTCTTGACCGCGCTGCTGCTGGCCGCCTGCGCGTCCGCGTGCCTGCTTGCGGCGGCGGTTGCGGAGGCGCGCCGGCGCCGCGCGCCCACCGACGACACTGTGCGCCCCCAGCGCTTGGTCTGCCGTGCTGTGGTTGCGCAGCTGTGGCACTGGCATGCCGCTCGGTCCCAATGGTGGTATATGGTTTTGGCCACTGCAGCGAAACAGCAACGGTGACACAGGGCGCAACACTGCTGCTATACCTGGGAGCATGCGGGCTGGTTTTACTCGCGGTCATGGTGCATGACCGCGCCCGCCCATGTGACTCACACGGCATGAAGCCGCAGGAGGCGTCCGACTTGACGGCCGGCGACAAACCCGCAGCGCACTTGACGGCCGGCAACAAACCTGCAGCGCAGAGGTCCGCCACGCTGTGTGTGCACTCTCGGAGGTCTGCTGCGCGTGCCGCCGGACGCGCCGACGCGCAGCGCCGGTGCAGCGCTCGGCCCGGCGCCGCGCCCTGCAGCCGTGCCTGGTGCTGCGCGGGGCAGGGATGCGCGGAGGAAGGCCGGTCCGCTGGTTGCGGCCGCGCTCGGCCTCCTGCTGCTGGCGGGCCTGCTTGCGCTGCGCAGGCTGCAGCATAGGAGCTCAGGTGCGGCGCCGCCCTCTCTCGCTGGCCCGCACGCCGCGGGCGCGCAGCAGATGGCCCGACCCGCACCCGCGCCGCCGCAGGGGCGCCGCACGGCGCCGCCTGCCGGCGGCCGGGCGCGCGGGAGCGCATGGCGCTGTTCACGCCGGCGCTCGAGGGGTTTGCGCACAGCATCCACGCCAGCGAAGAGGCGCAGCTGCTCTTCAACCAGGCGCGCCAGTCTCGCCCGCTCCCCGCGCCGCCGGCCCAGCCGGCCGCGCTCCCGAGCGGCCAAGGGCCTTAAACATCGCCCGGGTCGCGCGCAGGGCCTGCTGCTGGAGTTTGGCTTCAACCAGGCGGAGGCGCTGGCCGCGTTCGACCTGGCGGCGGCCGCGGACCCCGGCGCGGCCATGCCGCACTGGGGCCGTGCGTATGCGCTGGGCCCCGGCGCCAACAGGCGCGCCCGCGCGCGCGCCCGTGCGGAAATCTGCCGGTGTCCGACCCTACACCTACCCTGCACCAAACCCTATGCACACGGGCGCGCGCGCGCTCGCAGGGCGGTGGTGGAGCAGGCGACAAGCTTCCCCGCGTTCGGCGTGGAGCACTTTGCAGACGCGGCCGCCGCGGCCGGCCGCGCGGCGGAGCTGGCGCGCGCCGCGGCGGCCGGCGGCCACCCGCTGGCTGCGCGCGAGCTGGCATATGCGGAGGCCGCCAAAGCGCGCTTCACGCCCGGCAGCGAGCGCCAGCCGGCGCGCCACGCGGCGGAGCGCGCCTACGCCGAGGGCATGCGCGCAGCCGGTGCGCCCCGGGGCGCGCTGCAGGCGCCGGCGGCTTGTGCCAGGGGCCCGGCCCGGCCCACACCGCCACTGCCGTTGGAGTGTTGCAGCCCGGAGACGCGCGCGTGACAGGCATGCATGAGGGCAGCGATGATACGGAGCTGACCGACCAGAGCGCGCTGGGCCTGGGCGCGCTCTGGCGCGCTGCACCAGCGGGAGCGCCTGCTGAACACCCGATGACGCAGCGCGCTGAGTGCATGTCGCCGCACCACAAAGCACCCTCCCCGAGCGCCCGCCCCGCCGCGAGCGCCCGGCGCGGCGCGCAGGCGATGCGCACGGCGACTCGCACGCGCTGGCGATCGCCGCCGAGGCATTCATGAACATCGTGCAGTGGGACTACCACGCGACGGACGCGGCCGGCGCGCCCGCGCTGCGCCCCGAGGCGGCCGAGGCTGAGCGGCTGCTGGCGGCCGCGCTGGCCCTGGACCCGGCCAACCCGCTCGCGCATCACCTGACCATCCACCTCACCGAGGCCGCCAGCCCGCACCCGTGAGCTAACCCTCTACCCTAGCCCTGAACCCC
>JAABUV010005597.1_pt1 | contig 14223 bp, 16 predicted proteins | sample 5559971 | NCBI WGS metagenome assembly JAABUV01 (sample SAMN10711881, study PRJNA513362) | rock metagenome | isolation source: Antarctica rocks | place: Antarctica: Victoria Land, Knobhead nord | collected 2015-12-19
GTGACACCTGTGGCCGCGGCGCTGCGCAGAGGTCGGACGATGGCGACGACGAAGAGGACGCGGCAGAGCGGCACCGCGAGATTGCCGCCGCGCAGATCCTGCGGCGGCGGCGGGGCGACGCCGCGGATGACGATGACGGCGAGGCGCTCGAGGGCGACGTCGCGCGGCGGCGGCCCGACGGCGACGCCGAGGCCGGCGCCGCCGCGGACGAGGAGGAGGACGAGGAGGCGCTCGAAGCGCGCCGGGCGGCCGTGCGCGAGCGGTGCGGCCCTGCCACCGCCCGCTCCCTCCTTCCGCGCTCCTCCCTGGGCCTGTGCGGGACGCACACAGCCTTACGCGGAGGGTGCGCAGGCACTGCCAGCCGCGGACGGCAGGGCTTTGTACTCATGCGGACACCGTGTGCGCGCGCAGGTTGCGGCGAAAGGCGGCCGAGGCGGAGGCGGAGCTGCCCGCGGAAGCGGACGAGGAGGACGAGGAGGCGGCGGAGGAAGAGAGCGAGTACGAGACCGATAGCGAGGAGGAGGGCTTTGGCCGCGCGCTGCTCAAGCCCGTCTTTGTGCCCAAGGCGTGTGCGCCCTCTGTGCCCCTGGCGGCGGCGACCCGAGCCTGGACGGCCCTGTTGCAGGGCTGTTTGCAGCTGTCAAAGCGCGCTGCAGGCATGCAGAGCCGCTGCGTGCCTGTTGCTTAACGTGAGAGAGAGAAGGGCGGCCAGCACTAATCCGTGAGACCTGGTGATCAGTATGTGATGGGTGTCTCCAGTCTCTGTGACACTGCGCCAGTGCATGCTGCACCCTGTCGTGGCACACCGCCTTTACAGGCGCGGCGCGCACACGCCTGCCCGCTCTGTGCTGGCCGCCGTGAGGCTGCTTGGAGCGCGAGGCGCTGGGTGCGACAGGGGATGCAGCAGCGGCGCGCTGCGGTGTGAGCCGCTGCCATACCCGGCACCACCGACACGCTAATAGCAACACATGCACCGGACATGCAACCAGGAGACGCGCAACTGGTGGTGATGCCAGGCGGGCGCCGCGCAGGCGGAGCGCGAGACGATCGCGGAGCGCGAGGCGCTGGAGCGCGAGGAGGAGGAGGCGGCCGCGCGCGAGAAGGCGCGCCTGGCGCAGCGCAAGCAGGAGACGCACCAGATCGTGGTCGAGCGCGTCGCGCTGGAGGAGGCCGCCATCCGCGCCGCCGCGCAGGTGCGTGCGCCGGGGCCCACCCGCTGTGGGGCGCGCCAGCCTGCGCTCCCTGGCGCAGCCGCAGGTCTGCTTTTGATACTGTGCTTCTTGGCAGTGATGATCAGTATCTCAACATGAAGGATGTCATGCATGAGGCAGGGGCCTGGTGGGCAAGCGTCCCACACGCAGATCGCTCGCGCGGTGGTGTACTCAGCGCGCCGCCGTGCGGCACTCGCGCACGCGGGCTACAAGCCTCTGCAAGAGCTCACAAGCGCACGGGGCGGCGCTGGGCGGCGGCCGGCTGAGGCGCGCGTGGCCGCTGCGCCGCAGGGCCCAAAGGAGGTCGGCGACATCGACACCGACGACGAGAAGGACGAGGAGGCGGAGTACGAGCAGTGGAAATCGCGCGAGCTGCGCCGCATCCGGTGCGGGGCGCCGCCGCTGCGCCTGCGTCTTGGCTTGCGTCCTGTTGTGAGGCGGCCAGGGCTGAGCCGCGCCGCATCCGGTGCGGGGGCCTGCTGCCGCGCCTGCGCCTTGCCGTGAGGCGGCGGGCGCGGGCTCGGCGCGAGCGGCCGAGCTTCCTCAGCACTCTGGCTTCCTCAAGCTGCCTGTGGCTGCGTGCCTGCGGGCACCAGCCGCAGGCACAGCCATGCTAAACCGCGCCTCTACACGCCGCCGTCTGCGATGACCAATGCGCGGCACTCGTGTCGAGCGGCGGCGCGCACGCGCAGGCGCGACCGCGAGGAGCGCGAGCGCGAGGCGGCCGAGGCCGAGCAGCGCGAGGCGCTGCGGAACATGACCGACGCGGAGCGGCGCGCCTGGGAGGCCGCGCACCCCAAGGAGCACGCCGACGCGCCCAAGAAGAAGTGGCGCTTCCTGCAGAAGTACTGGCACAAGGGCGCGTTCTTCCAGGACGTGCCCGACGCGGCCGACAAGGGCGCCGGCGGCGACGAGATCTTCGGCCGCGACTTCAGCGCGCCCACCGGCGACGACAAGATGGACAAGACCGTGCTGCCCAAGGCGCGCGCGCCTGCCCTCGTGTCACCTCCCTTCAGCCCCAGGGAGTCCAGCTCTGTGTGTCCTGTGGGAGTGCGCACACAGATGTGCCGCCCATACGAGGACTGACAAGGGTCTGAAGCTCACGGTGGAGATGGCCTCGATGTGAACAGGCGCGTGCGCCGCGCCTGCCAGCGCCTTCCCGGCGGCAGGATGCGCAGCTGCCAGCCACTGCGCAAGAGGCTTGGGCCTTCCCAGGGACAGGCCGCCAGGGCTGCAGCCGGGGTGTGGGGCCCCGCGCACAACGCTCCTCTGTGCCGTGCAGGTCATGCAAGTCAAGAACTTCGGGCGGCGCGGGCGCACGAAGTGGACGCACCTCACTGAGGAGGACACCACGGAGGCGCGCTCGGCGCCGCGCTCCCCCGACACGGCGCTTGCCGTGCTGCCGTGCCTGCAAGCCGCGCATGCCTCCTCAGCGCGCTTGCCGTTCTCACGCGCCCCTCAGGCGCTCGGCCAACAAGGCATGCCAGCCAGCAGGTCGGCGGGCCTAGCGCGGGAGCCTGTAGTGATTCACCGTGTGTGTCTCATACGCTTTCCGGTACCTAAATATGTCAGCCGTGTGCCTGTTCGTCAGCGCACAGCCCCGGGGGGTTTCCTGACCCGCCGTCGTAGTCAAGAGTTCTGACAGGTGTCCTGACTCAGGACATGTGGCTGAGCGGGGCGCCGCTGCGCGGGCGTGCAGTTCGAGAACCCGTTGGCGCCCGAGCGCGCGCTGCAGATGAAGGCCGAGCGCCGCATGGCCGGCACGGACCAGGTGTTCAGCAAGCCCAAGACGTACAAGACGTGAGCGGTCGCGGGAGCGGCCCCGCGCGGCGTCTGTCCTGGGCATGCATGCAATGCCGCAGGTTGAGGGTTCTGGAGGGTGTGGCGTGCAAGCGCTGCAGCGGTCGTGTGGTGCCTCCTGCACTCGGCCTGTCTGCTTCATGCTGGACGTGTTTTTGCAAGATGGAGAGGCTTCGTAAGTCAAGGCTGTCCATGATGCCACATGTGACCCGGCTCATGCATCCATTTTAGCTCAGGCTGCACAGCACAGAGGGCTGTATAAACCTAGACCTACTAGGGCCACACTCGAAATGCTATAAAGAAATAGAAATGCTACCTCGAGGAGACTTGTACCTTGTTATATGTTACAGCGCACTGCAGCGCCACAAACAGACTTTGTGACAGGGCGTAGCGCTCTGCGGGTCGCAGCTGTATATTGATATAATTTGCGTGTTGATGAGACAGCACTAGCTGCATTCTAAGCCGTACCAGTTCCTGTCTGTCCAGCAAGCTAGTAGGTGGTTTAATACTTCTGTATGTGTTGCAATGGCTCACTCCATATTCTTCCTCGTTGTGGGGAGCCTGCTCCTTGCATACTTGGGGAACGACAAAACTGTTCTACACTTCAGGTGGGGCACGTTCCGGCAGTGTTCCATGAGGCATTGACATGGTCGACAGCTCTTGACGAGTCATACCCAGTTACTGCTTGACAACACAGCTTATACCAAGGAACAAAGCACTGCAAGTGCTGACTGGGAAGGCTAGCACTGGACTGTCGCTCACGGTTGCTGCAAACGGGCGCACAGCCGGACAGGCCGGCGCATCTACTGGGCGCTGCTGAGCGCGATCCTGAGCTGGTGGCTCATTTGGACGCTCAAGGCGGTGGATGTGCAGGGCACTGAGAGCCTGTGGCTCGTGGTGTCGGCGGTGCGGTCCCCGTCACCCACGCCGGCCCCCCAACCGGGCCCCCGCCTGCGGGAGCCCTGCCCGGCACGCTGCTGCCCCGGGGGCGCTCCAAGGCCGGCGCAGAGCGTAGCTCCATGGCTGTCCGGAGACGCCCTGGTGGCATCGGCGCTGTCCTGGACCCGTTTATGGAGACGCCCTCCGGCTTGCAAGCATGCGCCTGCCAGCGCAGCAGGCTCGCAGTTGGTGTAAGTGACTCGGAGCGGCGCGGCGCGCAGGTGTTCGCGGCGTCGTGGGTGGAGGACGAGGTGCAGAAGAGCTTCACGCTCACGCCCTTTCGCAGCCCCGCGGTCGCCAACGTCCGGGGTGCCCGCCCCCGCCCCGGCCGGCCCCGCAGCCTCTGCGCGGCCCGAGCCCGCCATCAACTGCAGACATGCATGCGGGACGGACCGCTGAACGGACTAAAGAGTGACATTGCTGCCTCCCGACGGGCGCGCCTGCGGTGGGAGGCGGGCCGGCGCGTGCCAATTCAGGGGTAGGGTTAGGGTCGCTCGCCCGGCCGCGTGTGGCGCATAGCTTACGGCCGCTCGGAGCGCAGGCTTGCCCGAGGCGGAGGGCAAGGCGGAGCTGATCGATTCGGTGGTCGCGTCCATCACGCGCTGGCAGGGCTACACGGGAGGCGTGTCGCGCATCGTCTCGCGCGTGGCTGGGTCGCTGCGCAAGCACCGCTCCGCCATCCACGAGGCGCGGACGGCCGCCGGCGTGCCCGCCTGGCTGACCCTAACGCCTCACACATCGTCTGGCGTGCCTTGTTCTTATACACATGAAGCAGCGTGGTTTGCCAGCACTCTATGCTCAGCCTGGGAAGTGAGTCAGGTGTCAACGGCCTACATGATGGCCCCCCCTGCATCGCTGGGGCCGGCTGGTGACCTGCCTGCTGCGCACCAGGTGCTGCGCGGAGCCGACAGGTCGGAGCTCAACTACTGTGCGTGCCCCACTTCAACAGGGAGTTGCAGCATTCCTCCCCTTGCTTGCCTTGTTGCACAGAGATTGCATGACAAGCTTCAGGGAGTAATGGCGGTGGACTTGGGAGGCTGTGAAGCCCAGTCTGGTGCCCTTGTTCGCTGCATCTGGCTGATCCGCAAGGCATACACGCATCTGCCGGCGCAGTGCTTGTGCGCGTCAACATGGCGGCGCTGGTCGAGGTCATCAGCCGCGCCACCATGGACGAGCTCACCGGCGCGCGCCTCCACGACCTCTCTGTGCTCAGCCGGTGCGCTCCGCGGAGCCCATGCCCCTGTTTCCTGTCCATAGATGCCTCAGCTCGCGTATGGGGCCCTTTGCCCCACGCCACGGGGCCCTTCACCCCCCCGTTACCCCACCCCACCCTATTCTGTAAAGAGCAAGGGCGCGCGCGCGCAGCGCGGCGCTGCTGGACGCGCTGCAGAAGGTGGGCATGCGCCACCGGCCGGTGCGGCAGCGCTGGGCGCTGGCGCTGCTGCGCGCCACACGCGGCGCGGACCTCACGCGCCTCAAGGCCTTCATCGACGACGGCGGGCGCGCCGCCGCGCCGCCCGCCTGCAGCGCAGCAGCATTGCCGAGCAAAGAGATTGACATATCTGTCACCATCGGCGCACTGATGCGCACCATTGCGACAACGTATGTTGGCGCCGGTGAAAGGCTGGTTCAAGCGTGCGGTGGGGCGCGCATCAGCGCCAAGCGTGTGGCCTGCGCCTTAAGGGTGGGCGCGTGCTTGACGCGCGCTTGCGGGGTGCCGCCAGGGACTACCACTCTATTTACAAGATGGTCTACCACGACCTGCAGGGCGCGCTGCAGCGTGAGGCTGCCGCGCACCTGACCGCGGAGGGCGAGCGCGCATACGCCGCCTTCGCGGCCGAGTGCCCCGACGGGCCGCCCGGCATCGCGCTCAAGGCGCGCAGGGCTGGCATCGTGAAGGGCACAGGGTACAGGGTGTGAGGCGCGCCGGGACGGCCGTGCATGCTGCTCCCTGCACTATGCCCGCTGTGTGTCCGGCACGGCGTCGGCTGGGCGCGCCCTGCGTCCACCTGCGGAGACTCGCTCCTCCGCACTCCCAGGAGGGTGCGCCAAGGGTACACTGTGCCGCGAGCCAACGCGCGCATACCCGCGGATGCGCCCGCCGGCGCTGCTCTGCCAGCGGGGCTGCAGCCCGCCGCGCCGCGCCGCGCATTTGCACGGTCATGACTGTGCTCCTATTCATGGGTATAGAGACAGGGCGGCGCCGGCCGCGCTTGCGCAGGTGGTCAGCGACATTGACGACACGCTCATGTCCAGCGGCGGCCATTTCCCGGCCGGCTGCGACGCGCGGCTGCCGCGCCACTGCGTTTACCCGGGCGCGGTCGCGTTCCTCAACGAGCTCGACACGGGCCACGTGCTGCGCGTGCAGGCGCGCGCGCGCGCACACCGCGCCTGCCATGCCCGTTTGCAGGAGCGCCGGCATGCTTCAGAACGAGCGAGAGGGCGGCAAAGGGCCCGAGCGCAAGCCCGCTGAAGCGCGTCCTTGCCGGCTGTGCCCTGGCACGTCCGAACACGCGCTGCATGGACAGGCCCGGTAGGCTGGTGGAGCGTCTGCTTGGCATGGCAGCCCCACGATCAAAACTGTGAGGCTGACCGGGGCCGGCCGCAGGCGAGCCGGAGAGCGGCGGCGCGCGCGCACGCCGCGCCGACATCGCCCGAGGCGCCGGGCGCGGCCGCAGCGCCCCCGCACGCCTCGCCCGCGCGCCCGGCGAGCGCGGGCGCCGCCCCGGCAGGCTCCAGCCCGCCGGGGCCTGGCGCGGAGGCAGGCCGCGTGTCGAAGCCGCCCATGAGCGCATTTGCGGCGGGCGGCGCGGCCGGCGGCCGCGGCGAGGCCGACGCGGAGGCCGACGGTGCCCTCAGGGATAGGGCGGCCGGCGCGGAGCGCAGGCTGTCGCTGGGCGCGCGCGGCAGCGCTGCGAGCAGCAGCGGCGGCAGCTGGGCGGGCGCGCCGGCCGCGCCTGTTTTGGTTGCACGTAGCGGCGGGAGGAGCGCGGGGAGTCTGGAGCCCGGGGGCGCCGACACGAGCGGCGGGCCGGGGCCGGTGGAGTCTGACGGGTCGGCGGAGGTGGCATCCTCCCCTGCCAACGCAGTTTACGACGCGGCGTCGGAGGGCGCGGGGGACCTGACCATGGCCGACAGCGGCGCTGCGACGGCGGTCGCCGCGGCGCGCAGCGCATCCGGCGGCGGCCGGCGGCTGTCGGGCGAGCACGATGAGGACCCCGGCTGGGGCATGCACCGGGGCCCGTCCGGCGGCCGGCCCCCCCTCGGCCGCCCGCCCACCAGCCCGCGGCGGCATGCGGCGGCCGCGGCGGACGCGCACGCGGGCCACGTGGGCGCCCCTGCCACGCCGCCCGAGCCTGCAGGCGGCCCCGCGCCCGCCACGGGCGGCGTCGCGGCGCCCGCCGGCGCGGACGTCGCCGCCGTCGGCGTGCGCGTGCCGCCGCCGCCGCACGCGTCGCCGCTGGGCGCGCCCACCTGGCTCGCGCCGGCGCCCGAGCCCGGCAGCCCCACGGCGCGCGGCGAGGCGCACCACCACCCTCACCACCCGGCGCCTCACCATTACCCGGCGCCGCGCCACGCCAGCCGCGGCCATGGGCTGCAGCGCGTCGCCATCGCGGAGGGCGTGAGCCTGGGCGCGCGCGAGCTGGCCGGCCTGCGCGCGGACGGCCGCCCCGACCCCGCCCCGGCCCCCTCCGCCTCCGGGCCCGGCGTCGGCCTGGGCGACTGGGGCCCGAGCGCAAGCCTGGACAGCTCGGCGAGCTGGGCGGTCGTGGGCGTGGACCCCCCGGGGGCCGGCGGGGCCGCCGGCGGCCCCGGGGCCTTCCCGGCGGGCGCGCCGCGCGGCCTGCCGACCAGCCCGTCGCTGGAGAGCCTGGCGCCGCTGGCGGGCGGCGGCGCGGCGAGCGGCGAGGCGGGCGGCGGCGGCGCGCGGCGCGCGCAGTGGGTGCCCGCAGTGCCCGCGCCGCCGCAGATGACGCGCAGCGGCCGGCGGCGGCTCGTGTCGCCGATGCAGGCAGGGCGCCCGCAGGCCCGCGGCTGCATTGTCATGCTGCCTTGGGGCCGTGCTGACCCGCACGCAAGCGGCCCAGCGGGCGCCTGCTCACTCGGCTCATGTGGTTGCGCCGCGCATCCGGCACACCTGGCACCCTCTTCCTGTGGACAAGCGCCGGTTTAATGCAGCAGCCCGGCGGGGGCCGGCGCCCATGGGCGCGCCCGCGCCGCGGCGGCGATGCCGCGCCGCTTTGGCGCGCCCTCCAAGGCGGCGCCCGGGCCGCATGCGGCGTCGCGGGGCCGCGCGCGCTCGAGCCGGGGCGCGCCGCGCGCAGGGCGGCGAGAGCCGCGACGCGCAGGCGCGCTGGCAGGACCGGCCGCGCCAGAAGTGGGTGCACCTGGTCTTCCTGTCCGCGCGGCCCGAGTCGTTCAAGGGCCTGACCGAGGCGCTCAGCCTGCGCAAGATCTTCCGCCCGCTCGTGAAGCGCGGCGAGATGCTCGGCTACCCCGTGCTGCTGCTGGGCTCGCTGCGCGCGGGGCCGCGCGCGCTCTGGGACTATGCGCGCGGCAGCCGGCGCGCGCCGCAGCGGGGCCCTGCGGGGATGCTTGCAGGGCTGGGCCTGCGCGCCGGCTGTCTGCAGCCCGCGACGTGTGCTGCGGCGTGTGGGCGGCTGCCGGCACTCCAGTGGGGCCTGCACTCCGTGCACCGACACAGGCCGTGCTGCTGCGCTCCGCGCCGACCGCGGGGTGCGGCCGCGCGCGCGCCAGGCCGCTGCAGGACAGCCCCATGACGCTCAACACGCAGCTGTACATCCAGCTGTACGAGCGCAAGCTGGCGCGCTTCCAGCAGTTTGCTGTGCTGTACCCCGAGTACTGCTGGGCGTTTGTAGGCGACAACGGGCAGGCGCGCGCGCGCGCCAGCCCGCCCGGCGCCCCGGCGTAAGGTAGCCCGCTCCCCCTGCGCTCTGGGTGCCAGCTGGCACGCATGCGCCTCGAGCCAGGCCGCTCTGTACAGAACCAGAGCCTGAACGCATGGCTGTGTACCATCCGCAGTGCCAGTGCCTAAACCACAGGTCGAGGCGCTACGGCCGCCGCTGTACTCTCATGCGCTGGCCAGCGCCTCGCGTGTCATATTACAGTATGGGGCTCCTGCTTGCATCGTTGCGATGTGCTAAGCGTCGGGAGAACACTGACATGACAACCTGTGGTACGTAAGCTAAACCTATTCAAACCCCTATTCTGCTCAGCCCTAACCAGTGGCGCAGGGCGACATGCTGGTGGCGGAAAAGCTGGGCCGGCTGCTGCGGCGCGCGGATGGGCGCTGCGCGCTGGTCGCCGCGTTCGTGCACCGCGTGGCGCCGCTGCTGGGCACAATCAGCAGCCTGCGCGCGCGCCGGGCAAGCAAGGCAGCCTGGCTGGACGCCTGGCGCGACCTGGGCATCTATGTGCACCGCACATTCGTTGGGATGTGCGTCGAGGCGCGCGCCCGCCGCCAGCGCACCCGGCCCACCTGCGCCTGCGCATAGACAGCATGCGCCTGCACTGACATGGCACACACCTGTTAAGGCTGTATGCGGCCTGCGGGCTTGGCGGACAGGGCCGGCCGCCCGCTCTACCAGGCGGCGGCGGAGAGAGCCCGCCCGCCACCCCGCGCCCGCCCCGCCCCGCCCAGGCGCACACACTGGGCATGGTGGACGCGCATGGGCTGCACCACTGCGTGTTGGAGGCCGCGCGCGACCTGCGCGCCGCGCGCGCGCGCTACGCTTTTGAGCCGGTGGACTGGCCGCTGCTGGTGCGCCAGCTGAACGCGGACGTCGGCGCCGCCAACCGCTTCCTGCCCGACAACCTGCAGGCGCCGTTCGCTTGCCACCCCCGCGCCCGGCCAGCGCTCTGGCCAGCGCTTGGCTCCCAGTGTATGAATCGGACTGTAAGTTCTGCATGCCCTGCTGGCGTGCACTTATGGTGGCTTGCTGCGTTCGTGCGGGCGCATCCGCAGCCTCCCTCTAGTTGCACAGCTGCGCGCCTCCTCTGCAACCTGCCAGCAACAGAACAGCAATCTGCTGCCCTACCAAACCCTAACCCTACACCCAGGTGAGCCTGCTGCGGCTGCCGGAGGCCGGCTCCGCGTCGGCGTCCGCGGACTCGGACTCGGGGCCGCTGCGCGGCGGCGTGCGGCGGCGGCGCGGGCGGCCCGGGCTGCCGCCCGTGCGCACGCCCGCGGGCGCCTCCGACGCCGACAGCAGCGACGCCGACAGCAGCGTCAAGGTTTCGCCGCGGAGCTCTGGGTGTCTTGAGGTGGCTCGTTTATGTGCATGCAATGACAAACTAGGCGCGGGCATGCGCTCCAACAGGTTAGGGTGGCGCATGCGGTGTTGATCACTGGTGCAGGGAGCCAGCCGGCATGTCCTGCAGCACCATGAGCGGATGCGCTGTGCTAGTGGATGCGCGCTGCGCAGCAGCGGCCCAGACGTTTGGAGTCAGTGTCAGCCCCCTCTTGCTGTAGTTTGCCTGGCGTCACATCATGCGCACGCCATGCACAGCACAAGTGCCGCCAGAGGCTCGTCCGCACAATGCGAGCTGCACAGGCGGTGTGCCATGCGGCGCCAGGGGGCGAGCCCGATGCGGGGGGCCAGCCCGCCGCGTGGGAGCAGCCCGCGCTTCGGGCCCTGGTGGCGGCCGGCCGCGCACGCCGGGTACGAGAGCGACGCCAGCTCCGTGGGCGCGGCCAGGGTCGGCAGCGCCGGTGCTGCGGCCGGCTGATTGGGTGAAACAGGGACGTCGGCGGGCGTTTGTGCACCCCCGACGCCTCACAGAACTCTGGGCTGTTTGGCTATGACGGTCGTGCTGGCGCAGTTGGCAAAGAGATGGACACTGACACAATGGTCTGTTCATGGGTTCTGAGACCAGCACTGCGGACACTATCCACCGTGTTCATCAGATTGTTAGCAACGAATTGTAATTGTGAGATACGTTGGATGCTGAAAGCGGGTCACCGGCCATGGGCGTGCTGGCCAGCAGAGACCAGGCTCCCTTCAAGTGACCTGCTTTTGGATGCATGAATGAGATGCTGTTCATCAAACTACACTGGTGTCCTGGAGGGCAATGGCTATTTATGCCATCCATGCCATGCATGGCTCCAGATGACTGAGGTAACCCCTAGCTTCCTCATCAGAGCTCAGCTTCATGCAAAGCGGCCTGTAGCAATGCGCCATGACGTTCGGGAGCCCAGACAATGCCATGTATGGATCTCTCCGCACACTCCACTTGGACAGCAGCACTGCCAGGACGCAGACTGCCTGCCACGCAGGTCACCACAGCGCAGATGGCGGTGGCCATGGTGCCCCATGCCGCGCCCGGTAAGCTGCTGCGCCATGCCGTTGGGACGCCGCGCGGCCGCCTCAAGGGCACGGCGCGCCCGTGGCGCGGCGCGTGCGTGTGCAGCGCCTCAGCGCCTGGCAAGCGGCCGACCGCGGCCGTGATTGGCAGCTCGATAGCTGGCATGCTCACTGCAGCAGCCCTGGCCGACACATGTGATGTAGTCGTTGTGGAGCGCGACTCTATGCCAGTCAACGAGCTGGGTGAAGCATCCACGTATCTGGATGCGGCGCGCCAGCGGCATGGCGTGCCTCAGTTCTCCCAAGCGGTGCGTGGTACTGCCCAGTACTGTGCCTGGCTGTCAGTGGAGTTGAGGATTTGCGGTGCGCACCAGACTGAAATATCTGTGTGCATCTGTTGACACGCACAGATGCGCTGCGTCCCCCGACGCAGGCATTGTGGTATTTACACAGAGTTCAACAGCTTTGCTATCACTGGTTGTGCTGCAAACTAACAGGGGATGCCGTACGCTCTGAGTGAAACAGTGCTGCAGGCTTGCAACGTTTCTCACAGTATTGCCTGACTGCCTCTTATTCTTCTGTGTCACGCAGCACCTAATGGCTGCCGGGGGTGTGCACGCCTTCAACAACCTGCTGCCGGGCTTCTCTGACGCCCTGCTGCAGTCCGGCGCGCTGCTGCTGAAAGCGCGCAATGTGATGATGGTGCGCACAGTACTTGACAGTCACTGGCGTAAGGCCTGGTACTGGTTGAGCTTCCATTTCAGCTACAGTCAGGGTATGCTGGTGCAGGCATGGTGACCTGGCAGCAGTGGCTGGCCCCGTGCGCACGCAGCGTACGCTTCAGTGGCAGTGTCACTGTGCATGGCCTGCACCCTGCACTCCGCGGACCACGCAGCGCTCTCGTACTACACGCCACATCTGCGTCTCTGCACCAACACTTCCTTGCACACCTGCTGCACGCTTGCCCTCACGTCGTGCATTAGCTGTCCCGCTGCACCCATACTGCCTGTGCGCTCTCGCATGCTCATGGCCGGGCAAGCGTCAGGCATGTCATAACGCTGCCAAACACATTTGAGGCCGCATGCTTGCTTTGGCATTGTGCACTGAGACGTGAGCCTGAGTTGCCTGAACTTGCCCTTGCCCTTGCCCGCTCGCTGCGCTCGAATACCAAAGAGCCCTGCGCTCTCTCGCGCCGGCCTCGCCGAGAGCGCATTGGACTGCGGGGCGGCAGGTGCACGAGGGCCGCACATACGCCTTCCCGCCGCCGCCGGCCGGCGATGCGGGCGTGGCCAGCCTGATGGCGTCGCGCGCGCTGCTGGAGCGCACCGTGCGCGCGCTGCTGCAGCGCCGGCCGGGCGTGCGCATGCTGCCCGGCCGCAGCGTGTCGGGCCTGGCGTGGTCGCCCGATGGCGCGCGTGTGGCAGGTACGGGCTAGGAGTGAGGAACTCACTGCTGCTGTTATGCTGCCGCCACATGCGGCGTCATCCCCTTTAGGGCTCCACGGCCAGCCAGCGCGGGAGCACCCTGCGCCTTGCTTTGCCTCAAGGCCACACGGGGTTGCCAATTGTGTTGCCTCAGCCTGTGCTATGCTTGGCTGCCCCGCCCGTGAGCTGTTAGCCAGCCGGGCCACCTACGCCGATCAACCTGACTGGGTTGTAGCGCACCACACTGAAGTCAGCTGCTGTGATCTCAGAACGTGCACACCTCATCCTGGCATCATGCTCAGTGACACAGCGGAGCTGCGGCACACAACGCTCCAATATGCGCTTTGTCCAAGCGCGGCGCTTGCTGGCGGCTGCTGTGCAAAGAATGGGTGTGCAGATGTCGTGCACCCTGCCGTTACACTGCGACATGGTATCAAGCGACGCTCTCCCTGGGGCCAGGCGTCACGATAAAGGAGCGCGACGATGTGGCGGCGGACTTGGTTGTGGACGCGTCCGGGCGCAACTCGCGGCTGCCGCGCTGGCTCGCGGCCACGGGCCGGCCGGCGGCGGCCGAGGTCGAGGTAGACGCCGACATCTCCTACGCCTCCCGCTTCTATGAGATGCCGCCCTCGGTGCGCTCATGTCGTGAGCTGATGGCTGCAGAACTGCATCACCGAAAACATTCGCATGCTTGGGGCCTTCATCACTGAGCCCCGGGCGCGCTGCCGCCTGCGGGGCCCCTGGTCTGAGCACCCTGTTTGAGGGCAGGACTGCACGCTGCCACGTGTGGTGTGTCCGAGCCAGATGGAAACTGGGTGCAGAACCGGCTGTGGGCTGAAGGCAGTCTCCTGCCTGTGTGTGCAACATGCGGCCCACTGCGCAGGCGAATGCACGCCCTGGCTTCCCTACCAGGTGAGGCACGCGGCTCCGACGAACTAACTCTGGCTGCGCAGGCGATCGAGTCGCACATGCACTTGATGTACTACCGCGCGCGCGCGCCCCATGAGAGGCGCGGCGCGCTGCTGCAGCGCATCGAGAATAACTGGGCCATGGTGCGCAGCCTGCCCCTGCGACCCTGGCACCTCCACGCCCTGCAATCTGATAGACTTCAGGCTGCAGGCCTGCAAGCCCCTCTCGCTGAGAATTATCTCGGGCAGCGCAGAGGCACGTTGATGCGTGGGCCGCCTGGGCGTACAAGGCACAGCGCCCGCCAATGCCCGCAGACAGCGCAGCCCTGTCAGCAGCGACACCTTTTTTGCGTGGCGAGCCACGCCTGCGTGTCCATATAGTATTTTTACGGAGCAGCCGGGCGCGGCAGGTGAACCTGATCGGCGTCGGCGAGCGGCTGGACGCGTCGGAGGCCGGGTTTGATGCGTTCCTCTCCGGCCTGCCTGACACCTCCATCTGGCAGGTGGGGGCCCCGGGCGCATGGCGGGTGCACCCTACCCTAACCCTACCACCCCTGCCTGCAGACTGGCACGGGCTGGCGAGGCCCCGGCCGCCGCATGCTGCACACGAGACGTG
>JAABUV010005598.1_pt1 | contig 14222 bp, 8 predicted proteins | sample 5559971 | NCBI WGS metagenome assembly JAABUV01 (sample SAMN10711881, study PRJNA513362) | rock metagenome | isolation source: Antarctica rocks | place: Antarctica: Victoria Land, Knobhead nord | collected 2015-12-19
CAGGAGGGTCATCATGCGATAGACTGCGGGTGGCATCGGGAGGCTCCTTCCGGACGATATGGTGTCAGCACCCCTATCCTACCAAAGCCCTCCCGATTGCCCCCTTGTTAGCGAAAACTAGAGTTCTACGGCTTCTGTGTCAAGTGGCTGAAAGAGTGGTGGACTCTTTCTACGACTTCTGTGTCAAACCGGAAATTTTTATGATTTCATTGTACGGCCACAATACCGAGCGCATTGACAAAGGTCCTCCCCACGCGGTATATTTAAATAGTCATTGAAATGTTGAACAAAGAGGAATGTGAGTGACGGCGAGCGGCGGGGGCTATGAGGCGCTGGCGCGGGTGTTCAAGGCGCTTGGCGACGAAACGCGCCTGCGCTTGGTGTCCGAATTGGCCCGGCGCGGGCAGGTGACGTGCGGCGAGTTCGCGACGATGTGCGCGTGCTCGAACTCCGCGCTGACCTACCATCAGCGCGTGCTCAACGATGCTGGACTCATCGCGGTGCGGCGTGCGGGGCAGTTTCGCGTGCTCACCTTGCGCCACGAAACGCTGGAGGCGATCTTGCCGGGTTTCCTGGCACGACTTGCCTCTGCCGCTGATGAGGCGATCTCGGTTCCGTCGCCGCTTGTGGCGGAGGGCGTCGAACTCACGTTGTGCGGCGCCGACGACGAGGTGGCACAGCCCCTGCCACTGGCATAGGATGTGGCGAGCAAGTTTCTGTTATGGAGCCTAAGTCCAGGGTTTTCCTGGCGGGCATGATGATTCCCAAACAATGGGAATGGAGAGGATACAACAATGAGCGCGAACGTTATTTCGACCGACGATCAGGGTTTCGAGAAGACTGTCTTGAAGTCGGACCTGCCGGTGCTAGTCGATTTCTGGGCTCCCTGGTGCGGTCCCTGCCGCCTCGTCGCCCCCGTGGTCGAGGAGTTGGCCGGCGAGTATAGTGACCGCCTGCGCGCCGTCAAGGTGAATGTCGATGATAGCCAGGAGGTGGCGGCCCGCTATGGTATCATGAGCATTCCGTCGCTGGTGTTCTTCAAGAACGGCCAGGAGGTCAAGCGCGTCGTCGGCGCGCTGCCCAAGGCCAACATCGCTCAGGCCATCGACGAGGTCGTCGGCGCCGCCGAAGTCCGCGTGTCGTAAAGGGCCGCGACAGCTACACAACAAACCCCCGGTGGTCATCAGCATAGCTGATGACCACCGGGGGTTTGTTGTGAGAATGACATGTCGTTGAGGACGGCCCTCACCCCCACCCCCTCTCCCTGACGCGGGAGAGGGGGGCCGCCTGTCGTGCCCCGTAGTGCTCCCCTCGCCCCTTGAGGGAGAGTCGGTTGGGCTGTCGGAGCGCAGCGGAGAGAGACCAATCCGCATGGGGTGGGGGTGAGGGGGAAAACTAAATGGCCCTGGTATTCAGCAGTTGCGTTTGCTGCCTCGTTGTAGTAAGATGCGCGTGTCTACTACCGGACACATGCGCCAAGTCAGACGAGTAACGAGAACCATGATGGGATCGGTCACGCGCCTCAGCGCCTGGCGCTCCACTATTTCCAATAAAAACGGCTAGACCGCTGCTTACGCCTTCAGCGTCATTGTAAGCAGCGGGACGGACGCACTCCTCCTCGGCCCGGATAGGCTTATGCCCGTAGCGGGATAACGCCTATTGGTAGCCGTCGCGTGGATGTATCCTCCTGCTCCATCCCCTCTATGCATTTGGGATCAGGAGAATACATTCATGCCCACATCCATACCTATCATCGACGTCGTCGACCTACGCAAGTCGTACCGCGCGTACCGTAAGCCCGAAGGGCTGCGCGCCGCCATCGGCGGCCTCTTCCATCGTGAGTCTACCGAGACGCAGGCCGTCGCGGGCGTCGGCTTCAGCCTCGAGGCCGGCGAGATGGCCGGCTTCATCGGACCCAACGGCGCCGGTAAGACCACAACCCTCAAAATGCTCGCGGGGCTGCTGCACCCCAGCGGCGGCTCCGTACGCGTGCTCGGCCATACGCCGTTCCGCCGCGAGGCCGCCTTTCAGCGCCAGATCGCCCTAGTCATGGGCCAGAAGAACGGGCTGTGGTGGGACCTCCCGCCGATGGACAGTTTCGTGCTCAACCGCGAGATCTATGGCGTGCCCGACGCGCGCTTCCGCGCCACGCTGGCCGAGTTGACGGACCTGCTCGATCTCGGTGATGTGCTGGATGTGCAGGTGCGCCGCCTCTCACTGGGCCAGCGCATGAAGTGTGAGCTTGTGGCCGCGCTGCTGCACGAGCCACGCGTACTGTTCCTCGACGAGCCGACCATCGGCCTCGACGTGGTGGTGCAGAAGCGCATCCGCGATTTCTTCCGACTATACAACGAGCGCTACGGCACGACCGTGCTGCTGACCTCGCACTACATGGATGACGTAGAGCAACTGTGCCGCCGCGTCATCGTAATCGACCACGGCCGGCTCATCTTCGACGGCTCCCTGTCTAGCCTCGTCGAGCGCTACGCCGGCTCCAAGTACGTCACCGTCGTCCTTGGGCAGCCAGTCGCGCGCGACGCGTTGGCGGCGTTCGGTGAGGTGGTGGCCTACGAGGACGGGCTCAAGGCTACACTGGCTGTGCCCCGCGCGACGCACTCGCGGCAGGCCGCCGCGCTGCTCAACGCCTATCGGGTCGACGACCTCGACATCCGCGACCCCGGCCTCGAAGAGGTCATCGCGCGGGTCTTCCAGGACCAAGCGCCATCCGTAGCCATATCTACTGGGAGCGCGGGCTCCGGCTCTGGGAGCGCGGGCGTCTCGCCCGTCCCCATCGTTCGGTGGGCAAGCGCGGGGACGGGCGAGACGCCCGCGCTCCCAGAGCCGGAGCCCCTGGATGTCGACGCGGCGACAAAGGCGGGCCGCTAAATGGCTACGTCTATCGCGCGCCCGCGTTGGGGCCGCAAGTACCTGATGCTTTTCCGCACCTGCTTGGTAGAGAGCCTGACCTACCGCACGCAGAATTTGATCTGGGTGCTCGTCGGCGCGGTCCCGACCCTGTTCGCTATCGTCGCCTGGCTGGCTGTCTACGGCCAGCGTGGCCGCGTGGGCTCCTACACGCGCGGCGATATCATCACCTATTACCTGGTGGTCGGGTTGGCCTGGTATATCATCGGCGGCCGCATCAACACCCAGATTGCCCGCGGCATCAAGGACGGGACATTGGCGCAACACCTGCTCAAGCCGTACGCCGCGCTCTCCTACTACATCGTTGGTGAACAGACGTGGAAGATCGTCAGCGCGCTCTTGGCGCTGCCGGTCTACGCGCTGCTGGTGGTGGTCTTCCGGCACGACCTGCGCCTGGCGCTCACGCCGCTGCTGGTCGCTTTAGCCCTGCTCGCCACGGTGTGCGCCACGGCGATCTTCATCGCGCTTGAGGTCATCATCGGGCTAGCGGCCTTCTGGACGACCAACACGCGCAACCTATTCGAGGTCTACGATCTCTTGTTGGTGTTGGCTTCCGGTGAGCTCGTGCCGCTGGCGCTGTTCCCCTCCTGGCTGCTGCCGCCGCTGACCGCGCTGCCGTTCCGCTACACCTTCTCGTTCCCGATCGAGGTGTTCCTGAACAAGCTCGACGGCGTGGGGCTGGCCATCGGCTTCGCATGGCAACTCGGCTGGCTCGTCGCATTGATCGGTCTCGCGCGGCTGCTGTGGGTCCGCGGACTACGCCGCTACAGCGCGGCGGGGATGTAAGGTTATTTATGAATGCAACGTTCGTGCTCCGGCGCTACGGCCGCTTGTGGGCCTACCTGGCGCGCCGCTCGATGATGGCGCAGCTGGCCTATCGCGGCGACTTCGCGATGGGGGTGGCGCGCAACGCGGGCTACCTCGCGCTGGCCCTCGTCTTCTACCAGGTCCTGTTCATGCGCACGGGCAGCATCGCCGGCTGGAGCCAGCCGGCGGTGTTGCTCTTGTTCGGCGTTTTCCGCATCGTCAAGGGCGTGCTGTATTTCTTCGTGGAGGAGAATATCGCGGCTATACCCGGCTTCGTGCGCGACGGCCAGATGGACTTCGTGCTGCTCAAGCCGATCAACACACGCTTCCTGTTGACCTGCGCTCAGGTCAACCTGGGCTCGCTCTTCAACGCGGCCATCGGTGTCGGGTTGGTCGTCTATGGTCTGGGCGCGCTGCACACCGCGCCGGGTGTGGGCGCGCTGGCCGCCTGCGCGGCGCTGATCGTATGCGCGGTGGCGATCTTCTACAACATGCTGTTCATGCTGATCACCGTCTCGTTCTGGGTCGTCAACGTGGACGGGTTGCAATACCTCTTCGACGAGGTACTGAACATGGCCGGCCTGCCCAGCGCGGTCTACCGTGGCGCGTTGGGGCTGGTCTTCTCCTACGTGATCCCGCTCGGCGTCGCCGCCACGGTCCCAGCCGGGCTGCTCACGGGGCACAACGCCCCCGTCTTGTACGCCTACGCGCCGGTCTGCGCGGTCGTGACGACCGTGCTCTCGCAGTGGCTGTGGCGGCGCGCCATCGCGGGCTATACCAGCGCGGGAGGGTGAGCCCCCCTCCGACTAGGGTCTCTCTTCTCGCCCCCCCCGCCCCCTTCGGGGGAGCCTGGGGAGATGCCTCCCCCCAGACCCCCACTAAACAGACGGTGTGGTGGATGGTGGGAAGGGTGCTGGCGATCAAGGCGGCGTTAGCGGCCACCGCCGGTGTGACAGACAGGGGCGGCGCATGGAGGGGCGGCGAGTAGTTTCCCATTTCCAAGCCCCATGGCTCCTGCGATGAGTGTATGGCGGGGGTCTGGGGGAGGCATCTCCCCAGGTTCCCCCTTGGGGGCGGAGGGGGAAAGAGAAGGCCCTGCTATGGCGCCGCGACCGTGGCCGGCCAGGAGTCGTAGAGGCCGGCCATGTAGTCGTTGTCGGCCGTGAACGCGGCGCGCCAGTGCGCCCACTGCGTGTAGGTGCGCAGCGTGGGCGCGGCCAGCAGGTCTTGCTGGATGGCAGTGAAGACCCTGGACACGCTAGCCTGCTCCATTTTGGCTTTGAGGTCGGAGCCGGGCGCGACGGCAAGGAACGCCTGGCGATCCGCGACAAGTTTGCCGGCCTGCTGCTTTATATAGGCGCCAACCGAGGTGGGAACAGCGGCATTGACGCCGCCTGCGTACAGACGGTCCACGTTCAGCGCGATGTACCCGCCCACGAGCGCTTCATCGAGTACGTAGGCTTGGAAGGCTGGCTGCGTCGCGGTCGCGTAGACGCGGCGCGGGGTCGAAAAGGGCGGGTTGTGGACGGTGGCTGACGCATGATAGGGCGTGCCGGGCGCGTTCTGTGACGCCTGCTCCGTGTGAACATACTCCAGGGCCATGTTCGACGCGTCGTTCGTTGTAATGGTATAGCGCAGGCAGGTCGACACAGTGGCGGGGCCGGTAGGCGGGGAGATCAGGGTTTTCGAGGACAGCTTGCTCGACAGATCACACGGCTGAGGGGACTGAATGACGCCAGCGGCGTCATCCAGCCCGATGTCGCCCGCGTAAAAGTGCAGCTCGGCCGTGCCGGTATAGCTCAACTGGGCGTACACGAACAAGTCTTCCGTGTCGCCGCTGCTACTGGTTGGAGTAGGAGCCGCACTCGACAGCAGGGGCATCGGCGCCGTCATGCGCTCGGTCCCGGTCACGGTCAACCCCACCGCCGGCGATGTCTGAGCAGGCGGCGCTGGCGGCGGCGTTGACACGGGAATCGCTCGTGCCAACGCGCGCGGCGCGCCGACGCCGGCGAGGAGGAGGGCGGGGACAATAAGTCCCCGCAAGGGAGCGGCTACGTATCTCATGACAAAATTGTATCAGTCCGTGTCTTTCGCACGTACTCAAAGGGGCACGCGCTCTTTTCGCGTTTGCTGAGAGCGCCGGCTTCCAGCCGGCAGACGGTCGCCGCCACGACATCTGCTAGTGGTGAACCGCTCGCCCGCGACGACCTGCCGCCTGGAAGCCGGCGCTCTCAGTAGATACGTTGCACCGTGCGAAGCAGGAGGAGGCGGGCGCGCTTTCCCGCGTCCGCCTCCTCTTGTTTGTCCTACCTCTTACGGGGACGACGCGGCTATGTCCCCGTCCCGACCGCGACCCCAAACAGTGTATGGGGTCGTGTGTGCGTCGCACCAGCTTTGACGGCAGACGCGGGGCGCGCGTGCGCGTGGTAGGTGATGCGCAGGACGCGGCGCGCCTTGGTCCCGTGCCCTTGCGTTGTCACGCGCAGGAGACCGCGACGCGCCAACGCGCCCGCGTTCGCCGGCGGCGTATCCCCGCGCGGCAGCGGGATGGCCAGCGTCACCGTGCCCCCCGTCGCGCGCGCCGCACCGCGCACCGTCCCGTATACTTGGAAGGTCGTAAATGTCTTGAACAGGCCGCAGGGCTCCTGGGCTGCGATCTGTAGCGTGACTGTGCCCTGACGCGCATCGTGGGGGATGGCGAAGGTCAGCAGCGCCAAGCCCGACGCCGCGACGCGGAAGCTGTAGCGGTAGCCGCCCACCACGCGCTTGCCCGTGAGCGTGACACCGAAGCCAGTGGACGCGCCCAGGCTGCTATCGGTGTAGAGCGTCGCGCTGGCCGGGTACTTCGCCCGCACGGTGAGCGTGATGGCGGAGTCGGGCGCGGCGTCTAGCAGCAGGGCCTGGTTCCCGCCGCGCGGTACCGTGTCGAAGGCGGGCAGTACGAAGAGTTGGCACACCGGCAGGGCCGTCGGCGTGTTCGTCGGCGGGACGGCGGTGTTGGTCGCCGTAGCCGGTACAGCCGTGCTCGTGCTCGTCGGCGAGACGGCGGTGTTAGTCATGGTCGGTGGGACGGCGGTGTTAGTCATGGTCGGCGCGGTCGTGCTGGTAGCCGAGGGTGCCGTCGTTTCTGTACTTGTGGCCGAAGGCGCCGTCGTTGCTGTGCTGGTGGCGGACGGGACGGCAGTCGTTGTACTAGTTGCCGTCGGCGCCGATGTACTAGTACCCGTCGCGGACGGGGCAGCGGTCGTCGTGCCCGTCGCGGACGGGGCAGCGGTCGTCGTGCCGGTGGCCGTGCCGGGCACGGTTGTTCCCGTGGCCGTGCCTGTCGCGGTACCCGCTACGGCTGTCCCCGTCGCCGTCGGGGTCTGCGTGTTCACGCCCACGCCGGCCAGCGCCGCGATCTGTGCGTCGCTCAGCACCCCTTGATAGAGGCGCACTTCGTCGATCCGTCCGGGGAAGAAGTCCACCGGGTTGTCGTTGAACCTGCCGCGGCCGATCGCGGTGTGCCCCGTCGCCTGGAAGGCGCCGAAGTACGGTTGCGTGTCTTGCAGGACGCCGTCGACGTACAGCTTGATCACCTGATTAGCGGCGTCGTAGACGCCGGTGAGGTAGTACCACTGCCCGACCTTGGGCGTCCCAATGGTGGCCTGGGCACGGATCGACGCCGGGTTGTCCGCGTCGCTGCCGGGAGCGGCGAAGGCGAACGTGTTGCACGCCCCACAGTACTGCAGGAAGAAGGCGCTGATATGCTGGCCGTCGATGCTGACCGCCGTGTGGAAGCCGTTGGTATCGTTGAGATTGACCCAGGCCCCCACCGAGTAGCTCTCTGCGGTGTTGATCACGGCCTCCGGCACGTCCACGTATCCATTGGCGCCGTTCGTGTCGGTCAGAATCAGTGTGTAGGGGCTGTTGTCCTGGCCCGGCGCGGCATAGCCGGCGTCGCCTTGCAGCGTCCCCGTGTGGCCGTTGCCCGAGGAGTCGTTGGCCGTGGTTCCACGGCCCTCGTCGAACTTGTAGAACGCATTCAGCGCCAGCGGGACCGGCGTGACCGTCGGCGGGATCGGTGTGGCCGTGCTAGTCGGCGGGATCGACGTGACTCCCTGTAGCGTCGCCGCCTGTAGCGTCACGCCGCCGCCGCCGTAGTCGACCGCCGTCTCCCAGTCCACGGTCAGTGTCTGACCGGGCGAGGCGGCACGGTAGTAGAGCGTGTAGACGCCGGCTGTCGTGCCGCTCGTGTTGCTCAACGAGTCGTCGCTATAGACCGGCCCGCTGTTGTCGCTTAACGAGGCGGTCAGCCGCCCCCTCGCTTTGGACGCATCGACGTAGACGCGCAGTTCCCGCGTCAAGGTGTCGGCGGATACCTTGAACTGGAAGCCGCTGCCGGAGCTGGGCGGGTTATTGCCATTGCCGGACACGTAGATGCCCTGCCCATTGTTCGTGCCGCTTTGCGTGGGCGTGCCGTCGCTCCACGTCAGGACCGTCCCGCCGCCGGCGGCTTGGCTCTCCGTACCGTAGCCGACTGGGTTGAACGTGCTGATCCGTGGCGCCACGCCGGCCTTGCGGTTGTAGTCCGTGGTGTAGTCGTTGTTGGTGGCGCCGGCCGACTGGTCGCCCCACTCGATCCAGTCCGTCGTGCCCTCGGTTGTCAGGTTGGCCGAGGCCGGGGCGGCGTCCTGGCTGCCCTGTAGGGCGCCTATGGCCGTGCTGGGTGTGGCCGGCGTCGAGACCGGCCCGGAGGTCGCCGTGTTCGTTGGCGTCGCCGTCGGTATGGCCGTGCTTGTCGCGGTGGGGACCGGGACGCCGGCCAGCCCCGCGATCTGCGCGTCGGTCAGGACACCCTGGTAGAAATGGACATCGTCAATCTTGCCATTGACGAAGTCGACGGGGTTGCCGCCGAACTTACCCCGCCCGATCACGGTGTCGCCCGTGCCCTGGAACGGACTGGTGAACGGGGCGCTGGCCTGAAGTTGACCGTTCACGTACAGCCGGACCTGCCCGGCCGCCGCGTCATAGACGCCCGTCAGGTGGTACCAGGTGTTGGTGTTCGGCACGAAGTTGGCGGCGGCGCGGACGCCCCCCGCGCTCGTCGAATCCCCGTTCTGAGGGGACATGGCGAACTTGTGGCCCACATTGGGATCGCCGATTATTTGCAGGTAGAACGTACAGACATTATTGCCCTCGATGCAGGCGAACGTCTGGAAGTTGTCGCCGATGGCGTTGAGGTTGACCCAGGCCGCCACCGAGTAGCTCTGCCGCGTGTCCAGAACCTGCCCCGGCACATCGAAGAAGGTACCGGCGGAGCCGTCGACGCCGAGGGCGGCGGCGCCGACCTTACCGGGCGAGACATAGGTGGCGGCGCCTTTGAGCGCCCCGGTGTGGCCGTTGCCCGAGGAGTCGTTCGGCGTATTGTCGAACGTGTAGTACGCCTGTAGCGAGGCTGGGACCGGCATAGCCGTCGGTGGGGGCGGCGTGGCCGTGCCCGTCGGCGGGAGCGGCGTGCAGGTCGGGACCGGCGTGCTGGTGGACACGCCGGCCCCACCGCCCGTTTCGCCCATCGTGCCGGTGATCCGGGCCACGAAGGCGCTGGAGGAACCGCTGTTGGCGCCGTCCGCTGCTCCGGTCGTCGTCGGGAAGTTGCTGGAGTACGTCTGGCCGGTGACGTACGCGCCCGTGCTGTTGGCGGCGATGCCGTAGCCCGTGTCGTCGCTGCCGCCGCCGAGGTACGTGCTGTAGAGCAGCCCATTGCCGGCCGCGTTGAGCTTGGTCACGAAGGCGTCGGCGCCGCCGCTATTGGTGGCGGCGTAGGCGTCGGTCGTGGTCGGGAAGTTGGCCGACGTGGTCGAGCCGGTGACGTAGGCGTCGTTCGACCCGTCGACGGCTATGCCGTAGCCCGCGTCGGTTCCGCTGCCCCCCAGGTACGTGCTGTAGACGAGCGCGCTGCCGGTGGGGTTGAGTTCCGTCACAAAAGCGTCCACGCCGCCATTGCCACTGGGGCTGCTACAGCCCGACCCGGTAGCGTTCAACGAGTTGACTTGCGGGAAATTGGTCGAGTCCGTCGAGCCAGTGATGTAGGCGTCGCCTGCGCTGTTCACGGCGATGGCCTGACCATGGTCGTCGCCGCCGCCGCCAAGGTACGTGCTATAGGAGATGACGCCCGTGGCGTCGAGTTCCGTCACGAAGGCGTCGGAGCCACCGCTATTGGTGGTGGAGTAGGCGCCGGTCGTGAACGGGAAACCGGTCGCGGCCGTCGAGCCGGTGACGTAGGCGTCGCCGGCGCTGTTCACGGCGATGCCGGCGCCCGTGTCGAAGCCATGGCTGCCGAGCAGGGTGCTGTAGACCAACGAGTTCTTGCCGGACGCCGCCGTGTTCAGGCCGGCCACGAAGACGGCGCCGTTGTTGTCGGCGGCGCGGTAGGAGTTCGTGGTCGGGAAGTCAAGGGAACTCGTGGAGCCCGTCACATAGACCTTGCCCGGTCCGGCCAGCGCGATGGCGGCAGCGCTATCCACGTCGTTACCGCCGAGCAGCGTACTGTAGACGGGCGCGGCGCCGCTTGCGTTGAGTTCCGTCACGAAGGCGTCGGAACTGCCGGCGGCCGTGCCGGAGTAGGCGCCGGTCGTGGTCGGGAAGTCGGTCGCGCTCGTCGTGCCCGCGATGTAGGCGTCGCCGACGCTATCGACGGCGACACCGGCGCCCGCGCTGGTATCGTTACCGCCAAGGTAGGTGCTGTAGAGAATAGTCCCCGTGTGGTTGAGCTTGGTCACGAAAGCGTCGGTAGCGCCGCTGTTCGTGGCGGAGTAGGCGCCGGTTGTGGTCGGGAAGCTCGTCGAGGTTGTATAACCGGTGACGTAGGCATCGCCGGCGTTATCGACAGCGATGGCGTTACCCGCGCTGTCGCTGCTGTCGGCGCCGCCGCCCAGATACGTCGCGTAGCTCAGGACGGGGTCGATGACGAGGGGCGCATGGGTGTCGTGGCGGCCGACCGCGAAGCCGACCTCGCCATGGCTTAATAGCGCGTAGCGGCCGGAGACGGCGACGCGCCGGCCCCGTACTTGCTGGTAGACGATGGGCCGAGCCTGGCTCAAGTCACCGTTGGGCAGGCGCAACACCAGGTTGCCCGCGCGGTCGAGGCGCAGCCCCCGCGCGCCCAATACGTCCAGCTTGATCGCGGTGGGGGAGACGCCGGGCGCGAGCACGAAATCATACTCCAGTTGGCGTTGCGCCCCGTGGTAGACGAGGTTGACGCCGTGGTAGATGTCGCGATAGGACACCTGAGCGTAGGATTGTACGCCCGTGCGCCACTGGCTCCGCTTATGCCCAAGGAGGTAGTTGCTGGCGCCAGGCAGGCGATCAAGCCCGCTGACGACGGCGTGGGCGTTAGCGCCCACGAGGCGCAGGCGCACTACATCACCGCCCGTAGGGCGCGCGGCAGCCGTCTTGTCCATGCGGGCGTGCGCCGCTGTCAATGTCGTCACGTTCAGGACGGCCTCGGTCGCGGTCAGAAACAGCGTGTAGCCGCTGCCATGGGCCAGGAATGTGACGCGACGGTCCGTCTGACCCCGATTGAGTTCGAAGCCGGTGGGCAGCGCGGCAGTGGCGTGCGCCCGCGTCGCCGCCGGGCTGGACGGACGGTGGGCCGCGGCGGTCGCGCCGGTAGGTCTGGGCGAAGAGGCGGCGATCCGTCCCGGCGCGTTGAACGCGCCGGCCGTCAGCATGACGAGCGCGGCGACGGCGAGGGCACGCCACTTGGTCGAAGCAACAGTCATCGGTCTAGTCTCCTTAACGACGCGCATGGCCTTAACGACGCGCATGGCCTTAACGACGCGCACTGCTGGTAGTTTTGGCGGCGGACGACGTGGATGATACGGGCCCCGACAGCGTGCCCGCGGTCAGCGTCAGGATGGCGAACATGCCGCCGATGACGGGGCGCGCCTGGAACCCGGCTTGCTGTGCGGTGTGTTGATTGTAGAAGTCGGTGAACGGCACGCGCGACGGTGAGTTGTTGAGGAACGCGTAGAGGAGGCGGATGATGTCGGCGCGCAGCGTCGCGTCGGTCGTCGAGGCGGCGGTCCACAACTCCCAGTCGCCCTTGGTGTAGACCCCCTGGCTGCTCCCGGCGACGTGCCGACTATCGAGCGCGATGCCGTAGGTATCCTCTTGCCCTTTATACCAGGCGGCCTCTTCCGTTAGCACCGGCTCATCGGTCGAGTCACCCCCCGCGGGGTTCGGCTTCAGGCCGGCCAGCAGGTTCAGGCCCAACAGCTTGTCAGGGTAGGCGTTGTACTTGAGGCTCCAGGTCCCGGTTCCATCAGTCGCGGCATTGCCGCCCTCGGCGGGCTCAGTGTACTGTAGCATGAGGTGTGCTTGGGAGGGGTCCTGCCCCATATCGGCCCACTGCTGGATGTAGCTCTTGGCGAGGCCGCTGTAGGTTTGCTGGTCGGTCGTCTGGCCGGCGAACCCAGCGATGATGCCCATGGCGCCGACGCCGAGAATGCCTTTGAGAGCCAGGTTGACGCTGTGGCCGATGAAGCCGGAGAAGTCGTCGGTCTGGTTCTGGAACAGCGGGTCGAGGGCGTTGGAGTGGCCTTGCCCCGCGCCGTTGTCGCTGGTGAGGTAGGTGGCCCACTGCTTGAGGATGGTATAGTGTTGCGTCGCGTAGGCGGACGCCTCGCTCTGACTCACACGGCGCATGTAGGCGGCCGTCATGATCAGCATGTTGGCCGACTCTTCGACCGGCATGTCCTCCTCGTTGCCGTCGGGGTGACCGGTGGCGTCGGGATAGTGCGAGCCGATGTCGTGGATGGCGAACTTCTTAGGCCAGCCGCCCCGGTCCACAGGGGTCTCACAGTTGGTAATGATGGGGTCGAGCAGGGGCTTCATCAGGCGCGGGTTCATGTAGAGCAGGGCCGGGCAACCGGGATAGACCACGTCGACCGTCGAGACGTTGCCGTCGGAACTGATCTCCTTGAGGTATAGCCAGGGCGCGCCGCTTGGGCTCTGCACCAGCTCCGTGCCTCCGAAAGCCTGGCGCAAGGCGAGGGCGCACAGGGCGTAATAGTCCGTGCCGCCGGCGTTCACCGCGTCGGCCTTGATCTTGGCGTCGAGGGCGCCCGCGCGGGTTCGCGCGGATGCGGCGTCATCGAAGGCGAAGGACACCATGCTCTGCCAGCGCGGCCAGTAGGTCCGCCACAGCGGCAGCAAGGGCCGGCCGACGTAGCTCACGGCGGGATCGCGGATCTGCCCGACCACCAGCGAGAACGGGCTGGATGGTTGGACGCCGACCATCCCGAGGTCGCTGTTGAAGGCGAGGACGGGGTAGCGGTCGTTGATGGCGCGGGGCATATCCATGTCGATCGTGTTGTCCAGCCGCCCCTGCGACGCGCCGGCGGAGCGCGCGACGGTGTCCGCCGCGATCTGGAAGGTCACGTTCGGCGCGTTCTGGGCGGCCAGCGTGGCGACTCCCCACGACGGATAGTCGCTATACAGGTTGCCGTTGTCGTACTTCTCGGCCAGGATTGTCGGGTTGGCCGCCGTGACGGTCAGCGCCGTCAGCGAGCCGCGCGTAGTCGCCGCTTGCTGCCGGCCCCAATTAATGAGGGCGCCGGGGTTGGGGTGCGCCCACTCGCCCGAGATGTCGACGTACAGGCTGACGCGGTGCGGCGCGCCATCGTTGCTCTGGACCTGCGCGAAGATGTAACTGAGCGGCATGGAGAGGCGCCGCAAATCGTTGGCCTCGACGGGCGAGAGAAATGTCAGCGTCAACGTGACGCCGCCGGCCTGCTGCGTGTAGATCGACTGCGTAGGCGTCACTGTGAGATTGATCTGCGTCACGGGCGGGGCAATGGGGACATTATTCACGCGCGGGTCACCCATGAATACGTAGGGCGTACCGTCGACGCGGATGATACCGGCAAGGCCCTTGATAACGCCGTTCCAGAACGTCGGCCATTGCCCCGCGAGGTTGTCGCCGAACTGCCACACGCTGACGTAAGGGGCGCGCACGACCAGGGGGACGGCGGGCGGACGGACAGGCGTGAAGGTCGACGTCGAGGCTGCGGCTCCCCTAGTATCGGCATAGGCGGCCTCTTGCCGCTGAAGGAGCGTCTCCGCCAGCGCGGGAGAGAGCCCCAGCACGCCGGCCCACTTGAGAAAATCGCTACGTCTTACCCCTGCCGACGCCGTAGGCTGCTCTTGCTCTTGTTCATCCATCTTTGGATTCCTCCTCGCTATCGCTATGATGCAGCCGCGCGGCGTTACCATGCGGCGTTATTGACGTTACCAGTCAGTGTATAGACCTCGGGGGCGCGGGTCTAGGCAGGAATCGCCGGTTTTGGTTGGAAATAACCGGGAGATTGCCTATTCTCCTTCATCTCTAGTTTTCGCTAACAAGGGGGCAATCGGGAGGGCTTTGGTAGGATAGGGGTGCTGACACCATATCGTCCGGAAGGAGCCTCCCGATGCCACCCGCAGTCTATCGCATGATGACCCTCCTG
>JAABUV010005604.1_pt1 | contig 14204 bp, 20 predicted proteins | sample 5559971 | NCBI WGS metagenome assembly JAABUV01 (sample SAMN10711881, study PRJNA513362) | rock metagenome | isolation source: Antarctica rocks | place: Antarctica: Victoria Land, Knobhead nord | collected 2015-12-19
GCGCGGGCGCACCGGATGGCATGCGTGCGCGCGTCGTGCTGGTGCGCGGCGGCCTCCGCCTGCGCGGCGGCGAGCGCCGCATCGCCCTCGCGCGCGGCCTGGCGCAGTGTGGCGACCTGCGCCGGCCGCCCAGCGTCATTTCATGCCTCAGCGGTGCTGCGGCGAGGCGGAGCACCGGCGCTGTCCGCAGCCGGGTGACCTGAGCTGTCACCGGATCCCTGGATCGTTGACAAGCATCGTTGACAGAACTGGCCAGGCTGTAGCCACATGGGTCTCTGGGTGGTTGCGGTCAGGGCCCCTGACGGAGCGGCACGCTGGGTCGCAGCGGCCGCCGCGTACCCCTTGGGACGTCAGTTGGCGCCCTGGTGCAGCACGCGCAGCGCACGCGTACAGCATGGCACCGAGCCACAGGCAAGACAGAGCCGTAAGCGAGACCCGGACGCGGGGCAGCCCGGGCGGCGCGCCTTGGCGAGCGCGTCCTCGTGCTTGGCGCCCAGCGCGGCCAGCTGCGCCTCCAGCAGCGCCGTCTGCGCCAGCGGCGAGCGCCCGTCGCTGCTGAGCCGCGCCTGCAGCGCCTCCAGCTCCGCGCGCGCCTGCCGCCCGGCCGCGCCCCTTTCCACACACTGAGGGCCTGAGCCGCGCCGAGCCTCAGCCGACGCAGCCAGAGCTGCAAGCCATTGTGAGGCGGCCGCCGCCGCACCGCGCGCAGGGCGGTCGTCGCCGCGTCGTGCTCGTCGCGCAGGGCGCGCAGCTGCTCCGCGCGCGCCTGCGCGCTGCCCGCGGCCGCGCGCGCGCGCGCCTCGGCCGCCGCGCCCGCGGACGCCGCGCTCGACAGCTGCCCGCGCAGCGACAGCACCTGCCGCCCGCGCGCGCGGCTCGGCCCAGGCGCCTCTGGGGCAGCTGCGGCCGGTACGCGGAATGGCCGCTGCCAAGAAAGGTGCATGAAGGGCAGCGCTTTGCGGACTCTACTGACTCATTTTGCACGTTTGCAGCAGCAAAGTGTGCCACGGAGCAACAATGACCTACTCCAGAACCAATGCCGTCACACAGGGTTGCGTGGGTCTCCATCACTCAACAAGCACCACCAGCGTTGGGCCTCAGTGGCGCGAAGGAGGGGCAGGGGCACCTCGTCCTTCAGCGCGCGCACTTCGCGGCGCAGCGCGCCGGCCTCGGCCGCGCGATCGTCGGCCGGCCGCGGCGCGGGCGCATAGCTGCGCGGGCTGGCCATGGCCGCCGCGCTGCCGGCCACGCCCTGCGCGCGCGCCGGCACGCTGAGCGATGCAGCTGCAGGGCCTGTCTGGCAGCGTGTCACATGTCGTCAAGATTGCAGCACGGCCGGCGAGGCATGAGGCGCATGCAAGCCCTGCTGCGTCCCGCCGCCGGCTGGCAGAGCAGCGGCCGCCAGCTGCCTGTCCGGCAGGACGCCGCCGCGCCTGCTGCGTGAGCCGCTCGCGCGCCCAGCTGCGCTGCGACGTCCCCTGCGGCGAGTCGCGCATCGCACGCGGCTCGTCCTCGCGCGGGCCGGCCGCCGGCTCGAGCGCGGCCGCCGGCCTCGGCGGCGCGTCGCGCCCCGGCTCAGCGGCCTCTGCGGGCTCGGCCACGGGCGCGTCTCGCTCGTCCTGCTCGGACGCGCTGCGGCTGCCGCCGTCGAGCAGGCGGCGCAGCGTGACCGCCTCGCCCACCGCCTCCGCCGCCTGCGCGCGCCGGCCGCCTCAGCCGCTGACGCAGCTGCGGAGCTCATGCTGCACGAGGTGGTGCACCAGGCCAGCGCCTTAAATAGAGCCTCACGTGGCCTTGCACGGCAGAAGCAAGACGCCGCGCCACGCCAACACGCGCGAGCGTCGCATGCCCCGGCCGCACAAGAGTAGACACCAGAGCGGGGGGTGGCCGGGGGCAGCGGCGCGCCTGGCCCTGCGCCTCCGCCAGCAGCCGGCGCAGGCGCGCCACCTCCTGCTGCGCCGGCGCGTCGTCCAGGGTGGGCCGCCGGCCTGCGCCCGGCGCCGCCCGCGCGCCGGCCGCCGCCTGTGTGGCGGCGCGCGCGTCGGCGGCGCCTGCATGGGCGCACCGGGCTGAGCTTCCTGACACTCAGACAAAGGAACACCCTGAAAAGTATCTTTCACATGAGTCAGGCATGCAATGATGGCAGCCACCAGGATACCCTGCCGAAGGTTTTGCCACAGACGCAAAGGGCTGACCCATGTTGGCCCGTGTGCGCACGCTGGTCCCGCAGCGCGGCGGCCTCCGCGGCCGCCGCGCTCGCGGCGGCCTCAGCTGCTGCCAGCCGGTCACGCAGCCGCGCCGCCTCTGCCTCCGCGGCGGCCAGCGCAGGGCCGCGCTCGTCGCGCGGCGGCGGGGGCGGGGTTAGGGTTCTGAGCGTGGTGGCGCGCAGGCGCTCCAGCTCACCCAGCGCGGCCGAGGCCGCGCCCGCGTGCGCCTGTGCCGCCGACTGCGCCTGCGCGCGGGCACGGACGCGGCTCAGGGTGCGATGCACGCACTGACGCTCGCACAGTACACCTGGCAGATCAGCGACGGACGGGCCACTCTCCGCCAGCTTTGGTCCTCTAGCGCGCGTAGGCTCCTTCAGGCAGCCGCGCTGTGACCGCTGCGGCCCAGCCAGCTGCCGCACTGCCTGCAGCGGCGGCTCTGCGCCATCTAAGACGCGCCTGCAGCGTCAGCGCCGCCTGCGTGTCGCGCACGGCTGCCAGCTCGGCGGCGGCCTCCTCTGCGCGCGCGGCGGCGGCCTCCGCAGCCGCGCGCTGCGCGGCCAGCTCGCTGGCGGCGCCGGACGCCGCCGCGCGCAGGCCGGCCTGCTGCTGCGCCAGCGCGGCCGCCTCCGAGCGCAGCTGGTCAGCCTCGCGCTGCCGGGCCTGCGCGGCGGTGCCCACAGGCTCACCGCCTCTACTACTCATGCACGCCCTGCGTTCGTGAGCCTGAACAGCGTCTGCAGGCTGATGCCTGCATTTTCTGCCGCCAGCTGCAGAGAGTCATGGCACTCCAGCGCACCATGTCGGATTGGACCCTCAACATCTCTGTTATGACTGTCGCATCATGTCGGATTGGACCCTCAACATCTCTGTCAACTGTCCCAGGCAGCCCAGGGCAAAGGCCCTTGCTTCGGCAGCAAGCAGCGGAGCAGAGGAAGCCGGGGATCGGGAAGTAAGGAAGCACAATTGGACGATCCTCGCTCAGCCACGCCGCCGGCAGTGCGTGGCATGGCAAGAGCGAGACAGCCGGCGCGGGAGCCTCTGCGCTTGGGGCGGAGGTGTGCTTAGGGTAGGGTCAGCGGGAGCAGGATATGCGCGAGCGGCCGCGCCTGGGCGGCGCTGCGATGCTCTGCGGCCTCCGCCGCGGCGGCCGCGGCCGCCGCCCTGGCGGCGCCGCGCTCGTGCCGCTCCTCTGCCAGCGCGTCGCCCGCCGCGCGCAGGCGCGCCTGGTCGGCCGCGGCGGCCGCGGCCGCGTCCGCCGCGGCGGCCTCCGCGCGCCGCTGCGCCGCCTGCGCCTCCTCCAGCAGGCCCGCCTGCGCCGCCGCTCAGCTCAGAAGCACACATATTACGCAAGTATCTGTCTTGATAAAAGTGTTGAAGCAGCATGCAGCACTGTGTCGTCTCCACTGGTCTAGTTTCAGGTGATGCCAGCGCCAGCGCACATGTAATACCACCGTGTGTCGAACTGCAGCGGTACGACACACAGGAGGGCAAGTTGCTGCAGCCGCGCCGCTCTGCATGCTGGAGCTTAGTCGCTCCCATGGCTCGCACAGCTGCCTGCCCATGGGGCCGACTGACGCAGCACCGACGCGGGCCGGCGCCCGGTCAGCAGCGCGCCAGTTGCCTGCTGACAGATAGGTCTTTTCTACCCTGATCCTTACCCAGAGAGCCCCAGAGGGGCTCGCGCCTGCAGCGCCAGCTTCTCCTGCTCGGCCTCGAGCGCGGCGCGCAGCTCGGCCAGCTCGCCCAGCGGCGGCCCCGCGTCCTCATGCGCGCGCCGCAGCGCGTCCAGCTCTGCGCGCAGCGCGGCCGCCTGGCCGCGCGCGCGCGCGCACCCGTCTGAGCCCGGCCCGTGAAACCCTGTGCTGCCACTGGCACGTGCGCACCCGCCCCTGCGGGGCCTGCGAGGCTGCAGGAGCGGCGGCATCAGCGCGCGGCATGCGCCGCGAGGCCCGCGCGCCACAGGCGATCAGCGCAGCGGCTTCGCACGCGCCGTGACAGGCGAAGGCATTATCTGCCCGCACACCCGCCCCGCATCGCCCGCGGCCCCGCAATAGCGCACGCCCTGTCCGGCAGAGCGCCGGCCGCACCTCGCCGTCCGCGCCGGCGGCGCCGACCTCCAGCGCGCTGTTCGCAGCAATGAGCAGCGAGCGCAGCTGCGCGCCCTCCTCGAGCGCCTCCTCCGCGCGCTCCTCCTCGGCATCCGCGCGCCTGGCGGCCGCCTGCGCGCCCGGCGGCCGCGGCGATCGCCAGGCTCCTACCCCGCGGGCCGAGCAACCGACACGGCTCCAGGGGCGCAACGAACGGCCTGTGCTGCTCTGGCGTGAGCGCAGGGGTCGTGCGCCGCGCGTGCGCGCGCGTGACCGCCAGCTGCCGCGCTCGCAGCCCATGACACAGTGTCTCTCCCTCAGCCTGGCAGCCTGGCCAGGCGACCTGACCAGTGCAGTTGTCCAACACGACGCCGTGGACGTGACGGTGAGCAGGCGCCCGGCGCCTTGCACTGGCTGCCTGCCACCGGCCTGGCGGTGTGCGGGACGCAGACCGCTCCGCGGGCGGGGACCCCGCCACCTGTCCTCCGCCTGGACGTGGCAACAGGCACGGCGTGTGCCCGGGCACGCCCCACAGGCAGCATGTGCTGACCAGCCGGCGCCCGCTCGCGCGCTGCACAAGCCGCCACGCGGGCGCCCGACCTTGCTCTTGCTTCGGGCGATGACCCATACACTCCTTCATCGCCGGCGGCCCCCGCGCGCGCACCTGGCGGTTGCAGATCTCGGAGGCCAGCTCTGCGCGCGCCACGTTCGCGTCGGCGACCGCCTGCTCCAGCGCCTCCGCGAGCGCGGCCGCTCGGCGCTCGGCCGCATTGTCGGCGGGCGCGGGCGCGGCGGCTGCGGGCGTGCCGCCGTTTGCGTGCGCGCCGGGCGCGCCGCGGGGCTCAGCCGCAGGCGCCGCCGCGCTGCCCTGCCGGCACACGGGGGGCGGCTGCATTGCGAGAGCGGCAAGCATGCTTTGATCAGACATACTTCTCAAGAGACAGACGGATGTCCTGGTCCGAAAACAGGCCTGCCTGTAGCAACGCATTTGTGCAGTGAGCAAGGCACCCAAGCCAGCATGGCACAGCCTGCTACCCCGTCGAGCGTGCCTCAGGACAACATTGGACCACACATGCCCACGCAGCGCCTGCAGCGAGGATGCAAAAGCGCAAGAGAGCAGCGGAACGCAAACGAATGCCGGAAAAGGCCGGGCAGGGCGGGCGCGCGCGCCCGCGCGAGCTGCGCCTCCAGCTCCTCGATGCGCGCGCGGAACTGCGCGACGCGCTCCACCTGCGCGCGCGCCGCGCGCTCGCTGCGGCCCGGTTGCCGGCTGAACAGGCGCGCTGCGCCCGACCCGCACACCACAGAGCCACGAGCGGATGGGCAGGCCGTCACACTCGCTGTTTTGAGGTCCTGTAGCGGGTACAGCCGAACGGGCTACAGGACCCATGGGGTGGTGCCTGGCCCCCATCCCCAGCAGCCGCATGAGCCCCGGTGCACGGGAGTGCCTCGCAGGCGGGCAGAGGCCAGGCATGCTGTGGTGCGCGGAGGAGCAGGGGGGGCGCGCCTGCGCGCGCCCGAGCGGCCCGCCGTTCAGGCGCTCCGCGGCGGCCTGCAGCGCGGCGTCCTTCTCGGCCGCGCGCGCCAGCAGGCGCCGTTCCACCTTGCGGTAGTCGCGCAGCACGCGCTGCGCGCCGGCCGGGCGCGCTGTCAGGGTCAAGGTAGGGTCGTTCGGGCCACGTCGCAGCCGCGCAGCGCCCGCTGGACAGCGTCACTGGAGTCGCTGCGGCTTTGTGCGGCCGAGCGCACCACACAGGGGCGGAGGTGGCACCGACACCAGGGGCACCCTGCTGAAGCTACTGCGCCAGGGCGATCGATGCGCAGGCGCAAGCTTGCCAGCGGCCTCATAGAACATTGGACGGTTCATTTTCACGCAGTTGCGGACCTCCAGGCGGGCGACCTCGCGCGTCTGGTCCGCTAGCTGCCCCTCCAGCTCAGCGTTGCGCGCCTGCGCGCGCCGCGCTCGCTCAGTGCCATGCACAGCATACTGCACGGGCCATCAGCGCAGCTCGTCTGTCGCAGAGTGCCCACACCCACTGCATGCCCTGGGGCAGCCTTTATACGTCCCTGCCGCTAGCTCAGTGCAGCTGTTTGCTGGGGAGGACAGAGAGGCTGCTGCGCGTCGACGTCCGCCAGCGCAGACACACGCGAAGCGACGCACACAGGCTGGCGCATGCCCGCCAGCGCTAACAGACACACAGGCCTGTCGGGAACCTGCCTGCAGCGCCGCCACGGCCGCGTTGCCCGCCTCGCGCGCGGCCAGGCTGCGGCTCAGGTCGGAATTGAGGCGCGTTAGCGCGGCGACGCGCGCGCGCGCGGCCTGCGCGGCCGCCTCCGCCTCGGCCAGCCGGCGCGCCAGGTCGCCTGCGCGGCGCCCTCGCCGTCAGGTGCGCGGCCTTGGCACTCGCGCTCACAGTGGCCGCCTCCCTGCTGCCGCCTGTGCGGTCGCCGCAACTGCCAGCTCCGTCCAGCACCTCGCCGCTGCAATACTAACTCTACCTGCCCGTTTGCTCCTCCACGGCAAGCCGACTGCACAAGGCACATCATGCTTCAAGTCCGTGGTCGCACAGCCGCAATCTTGGGCAGTGCGGAAGGGGAAGGCAGTCCAGGTCACGACCCATGGCAGGCTCAAGCCCTCCAAAGACGCTGCTGGCTTGGCCGCGGGCGTGGGCGCCTGACAGGCGCAGGCCTGCTCGGCCCAGCGCGCCGCACAGCAGCGCCTGCCACAGCACGGCTGAGGGGCTCTATGACACGTGAGCGGGCGCTGTCCCCCGCGCTGCCACGCGCCTCCCCTAGTCCTTGACCTTGCCTCTCGCTCACCTGCCTCGTCGCCCTGCGTCGAGGTTGTAGACCCCGAGCTCAGGTCCGGGCGCTGCTGGCCAGCCTCGGCTGGCGTGATAGGCGTGCGCGGGGTCCTGCGCACTGCCACCGAGCTGCCGGCCGCGCCCGGCGCCAGCCTGTCCTCCTTTGGGGCGCCGTTCGAGGCGGGGGCGCGCTCGGGCGCCCCTGCCATCGCCGACGCTGGCGCAGGCATCTGCGCTTGACCCTCCACTGCCTGGCAGCGGACCGCGCAGGCCGGTGTCAGCCCGCACGCAGCGCGGGCGGCAGATCCTGGAAGGGCCGCGCTCGGCCAGGAAACTACCGCCCGCCACTACCGAGGCGCGCGCAGCTTGGGCACCCGGCTTGCTTACCAGCGCGCTCGCTGCCTTGGCACGCATCAGCCGGGTGCTACCAAGGAGGGCGGGCAAATGTGCAAGTCAGCGCGTGCACAGCTACTTTCAGCAGCAGCTGCACTGTCACTGCTCTTGTTCAGCAGCAGGACCAGGCCGCCTGCTCGTCCAGGCTTACGGTGCACGGCCAGGTGGCGCGCGAGGGCGCGCCGGAGCTCGGGTCACTAGCTCCACGTCCCGGCTGGCGCTGCGAAACAGCTGGATGGGCCTGGAGGGGCTCGGCTCAGCCGCTGCGCCTTCCTGCATGCGCTTGTAGCGGCTGTTTGACCATTGTTTACGGATGCTGTCCATGCGCGGCGCGCTGTCAGAGAGCTACATCTCCTCTGTACTGCGCTTTGCAAGCCTTCTACATTCACTCGCTGCGCATCTGACTCTGTCTTGCCTCGGACGAGCCGCTTGTGGGCAATTGAAAGTGCGCGTAGGGCAAGGTAGTCTGTCGGGGTTATGACTGGGCCGCTCACTGGAGGAAATAGATGCGGCATTGCTTGCAGTGTCACTGTGCTAGCTCGCTGCCTTCACCGTGCTGCACGTGCTACCTACCGTCCGGCAGGCCGTCAAGGGCGCACGAGCCCCGCACGGCCACAGGCTGAGTTCTGGGTACACACAAGGGGCCACGCCACAAACAAACAGACAAAGCCCGCTAGCCAGCAATGCGCCTCAGCCCCGCCAGGCACCCGACCGTGCGCCCCACCACAGGGCGCACACTGAATATGACACCGCACAGCGCATATGTCCCCTGCCCGCACACGGCGCCTTACAGAGCACCCCACACCCTCACGCATGCACACGCTCGCCCGCCCTGGGCGAGAGCCGCGCCCGCCAGCGGCCCACGCACGAGGGCTCGCAGGCCACGGCCCTGCCAAGCAGCATTGGCAGGGCACGCCGCCCTCACGTCACGCACAGGCTGCCCGCCCTGGGCAAGCCCCGCACAGACCCCGGCCCCCGTTCGCAGCGCACAGCCACAGAGGCCGTCCCAGCCACACAGGCCACAGCCATGCACAGGTCTCTGTGAAAACATAGACCTGCGCCCATGCGCACAGCCTGGCGACCGCTCCACCCCTTCTCCCCCCCTCACACGCTCGGCGCCGTCTGCTTCTTGAGCAGCTGCTCCTTGAGGCTCTCGCGCAGCTTGGGCACCATGCGCTGCAGCAGCGCGGGGAAGCCCGGCGGCGCGCCCGGCGCCACCATCGCCTCGTAGTGCTCCAGCGCAAACAGCACGCACCGGCGGCCCAGCTGCACGCGCCCGCCCAACCGTCACAAACCAACCCCTATCCTCGCTGCATTTGCCGCAGCACGCCGCAAATGAAGCGATGACTTGAGCCATGCGAACCTGCGCTGGTGCACACCAGAGCCTGCTCAGAGAGCGGCACAGCCGGCGCGCGGGCGCGCCTGCGGCGCATTGAAGTTCTCGGCGGTCTCGTGCACGGCGGCCAGCGTGTCGACCGCCAGCGCGCTGCTGATGGCGGCCTCGCAGAGGCGCTTGAGGCCCTCCAGCATGTACTGGTCCGCCGCCTGCAGCAGCTCCTCCGCGATGCATGCGTGCACGTCCACACTGCCTGCGCACGCCAGCAATGGCCGCGTGTGAGCTGCCTGAGCCCTGCTCTGCATGCCATCCCCAACGCTCACACCCCTCCGGCATCAACACTCTGCACGCGCATCACGACAGCATCTGGCACCTATCGCACCTTCCCTGCATGCATGGGTGCAGGCTGCACCACCGAAGTGGTCTGCAGGCTCGGAGAGCGGCAAGGCCCCTACACGACCTGTGCCCGACCAGCCACTGCACAACGCGCGGCGCAGCGCGCGCGCCTGTGTAGATGCAGCGCATCATGGACTCAAAGACGCAGAAGCGGATGTTGGGGATGGGGATCTGCGACGCCTCTTTCTCCTTGTAGTGGCCGTCGAACATCGCGCGGAAGGTGTCCGAGGACGCCAGCAGCGCGATGCGGTGCGCGTGGAACTTCCGGCCCTGCAGGTCATAGGGTTCGGTCAGGGTCGTTTGCAAAACCTCCCACCCTGCCCATTGGGACACGAGCTTGCTTCTCTTCCAGCTCTGCGCATGCACTCCCGCGCTTGCGGCTGCGTACACGGCGCAGCGCTTCCGGCACACGGCGACATGGGCAGCGGGTGGCCGCACCTCCACCAGGAACGTCACATCCGACAGCGTGGGGTTGTTGACATACTGCTCCCCTAGGTACACCTGCGGATGCAGCAGCCCTCGCGCATCAGGCGCCCGCTCGTGCGCACGACCCTGCGCATGTACTGCGCAAGCCTGGACCACCACTGGCAAGCGCAAGCAGATAGCGCACAAGCGCGTTGGACGGGCGCGCGCACACGGGACGCGCGCAGCACTCAGCTGCAGGACAGGCACACCTGCGGCGTCGGCGGCGCCGGCGCACAGTCGATCGGCGCGGTGGCGTTTGCTTTCCTCGCCAGCTCGAACAGCGCCCCTGCACATGCCACATAAGGCATGCTGGTCATACGCCGCAAAGTGCGGGGCCTACTACCAGTCGCGAGTGCCTGCGGTGCAATGACGCCAGGAGAGACTCGCGGGCGGCACTGGCAGCCCCGGTGACCCATGCCGGATTCTCTCTCGCAATCCTTTTAGCAGCAGCTGCTCCAGCCCCGGTGCGCACCGGCGGCCTCGCGCTGCTGCGCAGGCTCGCGCGCGGCGTCGGTGAGCAGCGAGAGCAGGATGTCCAGGCCGTGGCGGTCGACGAACACGGTCTTGAGGTCCTGCTCTCGCGCGAGCCGCGCGAGCGCGGTCGCCGTGCGCTGCTGCATCAGGCGGTCCGGGCAGGTCATGGAGTACAGGATCTGGTTGAGCACCTTGCCCTGGATCTTGTCCTCCAGCCGCTTCAGCGTCTTCTGCACGCAGTCCTTGGAGGGCTGCGCGCGCGCGCACAAGCCCCCGCTGCGCGTCAGCGGTGCCTGCGAGGAGCCTCACACCCTACTTACCACAGGCCTGGCGTACTAGAATCTGCATCCGTGATCCTCATACAACAGCTCAGCCCATCACGCAAAAACACTCTTAAGTGTAGCTGCAAGGAATGCACAGCACAGCAAGTGTGCTGTGCACACGGCTCATCGGCCTACAATGCATGCAATGTGGACATTGTAGTAAGCACCCTTTGCACTCCAGCAGCAGCGCCTGCGCTGCGGCCCAGGACTCCGCTCGGCTCGAGTGCAATGAGGCGCGCGCCTGTACGAGCAGCTCGCAGTCCTGCAGGCAGGCCACGCCGCCCTCGCGCACGATCGCCGCAATGTTGTCCTCGTTGTCCGCGAGGCCGTACAGCGCGAACGCCGCGTTGTGCTGCAGGTTGCCGTTGCGCGATGCCATGAGCTCCAGCAGCGGCGGCAGGCCGCCCGCCTGCAGGCCAGAGCTATTCGGCCCCAGGCATGCAAGCATGCTACCCAGGTGACAGTACCTCTGAATAAGAACTCACGAGCACCGCACACGCAGACGCATGAGCGTCACATGCGCAGAGACATGGAACCTCCCAGCGTGATGGACGCCTGGGCGCACGACGCTTCCCGCCGTGCACGAGCGAGGCCTGTTCTGCATAAGCGCGCCTGCACGATGCCGGCCTGATTGTCCTGGTTCTGCGCCAGGCGCCCCAGCGCAAACGCGGCCATCTCCTTGAGCTGCACGTCCGGGTGCCCCAGCATGGTGATCAGCGGCGGCACCGCGCCGCGCTGCACGATCTTCGCCTTGAAGTCCGGCTCGGTGGTCGCAAACTGCCCCAGCAGCAGCGCCGCCTCGCGCTGGCTCTCCGTGCACTTGGACGACAGCAGCCCAATCACCGGCTGCAGCGACCCCTCCTCTAGCACCTGCGCGCGCGCCCGGCGCGCTCGCCGCGCTCGCTGCACGCGCGGCCTGACAGGGAAAGCCCTCGACCGCCCTCCAGCCCGCCCTGCTCTTTGGGTACAGATCGAGTTCCGCAACACCAGCTCCCTGCGCTTCATGCTGGGCAGGCCGCACGCTGGGCAGGGAGGGACCGGCGCTCTACACATCCCTTTGGTGCACCTGCCACCTCCTGTCTCCCACAAACTTGGGTGTCCGACCAAGCTCGGGGCTTGCGATGCAGTTCACCCACGCTGATCGTTTGCAGCAAGCACGTTGGGTGCACAGGCAGCCGGCGGCGCACCTTGCGCTTGATGTGCTGGGAGGAATGCACAAGGTTGCCAATCACGCCGACCGCCTCGTAGTGGATCCCCACGTCCTCCGCGCGCAGCATCTGGATGAGCGTCGGCAGCGCGCCGCAATCTACAATCTGGTTCTTGTTGTCCTCGTTCTTAAACGCCAGCGTGCGCAGCGCGCCGGCCGCCGCGCGCTGCACCTGCGCGCCGCCCCGCTACGTGTCTCCACACGCTCTCGCGCTGGCCCCTCGCTCGCCCTGCTCACAAGCTCTGCCCTCTTGTTGCTCCTATGTCTCCCAGACTACGGCTGCCTGTGAGTGCAGCCACTCCTGTCCTGCAATGAAGTGGACGCTCGTCTGTCTCTCCCGCCGGCTGTGGCACTCCACGCTTACGAGCACCTTCACAGGGCAGGGTGACATTTGAGTGCAGTACGGCAATTAGTCGTCTGCTAGAGTCGGCGCGAGCGCCGCAGCGCGCACCTTGGCATCGTACGACTCCAGCAGGCACACCAGCGGCGGGATGCCGCCCTCCGCGCGTACTTTGCTTTTGATCACCACGTTCTCGTGCGCCAGGTTGGTGATTGCGTCCGCCGCGCGCCGCACCACCGAGGCGCCCGTGTTTGGCGGCCCCGTGAAGGGCACATAGCGCTTCAGCAGGCCCACCAGCCCCGGCAGCGCCCCCTGCGCGTTACAACAAAGCGGCTCGGAACCTGCTACAGCAGGTTGCACCTGCCGCGGCAACCCCAGAGATGCAGGCGCGCTTGACGGGCACCTCCGCGCGTCATGATGCCAAACCCTGGCCACTGGACCGGCGCAGCCGCCACTTCACACACAGAGCTAGCCGCGGCCACCCCAAGCGGACAAGGATACAGGCATGCGCGGCAAGCATGCTGGGACGCAGGCGCACGTTGTCTGCGATTGCGTGCTGGTGCTCCTGCTTGATGGCCAGCAGGCCCAGGATAAAACACGCCTCCTTCTCAATCTCCTCGCCACTGCCGGCGCGCAGAGCGTGTTAGCGCGCCTGCGGAAATGCGCCTGCCGCAGAGGCGGCCTTGCGCGCGGCAGCATACCAGCGCGTGCTGCTGGCACGGTGACTCTGCAGCAGCAGCAGCAAGCAGGCATCACTGTGGCTACCCAGGCAGCTGCGTCCGCGCGCGTGAATTCCCCCCGCCAGCGCCCGTGCGCACTGGTAGGTGGGGCCCTCCCCGTCCACGTCGGCATAGAAGGTCAGCAGCGGCACCACCGCCTGGATGGCATCGCCAGCGACCACCTGGTCCACGTTTTCCTCTGCGCGCCGGCGGTGGCCACTCAGCGAAGGACCCCGCGCACAGCCACCAGCGCGTTCGTGTAGCCCGAGGACGCCTCAGGCGGCTTTGCTGGGGCCCCAGCAGCCCCCGGACACCCGCCAGGCCCGGCTGTTTCAAACACCCGGCGCGCGCCGCAAATCCGGGCCTGCGCGCCACCATTTTGCCCGCACCCAGGCCGGGAGGCCCCGCTGCGAGGCCCCTGGACAGCCAGGCACAGCCTGGGCTGCGGCGCAGGGCGGAACCTGTCTTGGCCAGCTCAGCGAGGCCATGGGCTGCCCGTCGCAGGACGACCCGCTCCACCTGCAGCGTCCCCTGCGTGAAGCCAGTGATGGTGTCCACCAGCCGTTTCACCTGCGTCACGCCAGGCGTGAGCCCCCGGCCTCGCCTGCCAACGCCTGCACCGACTCCGGCCCCACGACGCAGGGCAGAGCCGACCGGGCCGATGTTTGCACCTGTGCGGGCACGCTCTCCGCCTCGAGCAGGCTCGGGGCCTCCTGCTTGACCGCCGGAGGGGTCAGGGCGTCCGCCAGCTTGCGCTTTCTTGCGTTGGTGAGGTCGCTAGACATAGCCTGGCGCCTGGTGCAAGCAAACGCGCGCGCCCGGGCTGGTCAGCTCCCCGCGTTCCACCGGCCGGCCGCCAGCTCCAGCAGCCTTCATGCACCCTGCTGCCTTTTGAGCCTGGCGCGCCGTGTGCGCTTCAAAGCTTCTTGTGTCAAACGCTAGGGCGGCAACCCTGCCTCTGCTGTCTTCAGTCATGCTCTACCTGCTTCCGTCCTTACATCAGCTGCTGCTGCGAAAATACCGGCAGCAGGCGGCAGCATCAGACACTGTCAGGACATCCTGCCTACTGAGAACCAGACACCAAGCGCTGACTGTTCGCGGGTCCGCAGCACTGCAGGGTCGGGAGTTCAAAAAACACGCCAAAGGCCCTTGTTTCCAGCGCACACACAGGGCCGCGAGTGGCAAACAAACTGCCCTGCATATAACTGCGCCAGCACTGGGAGCTTGTGCAGGACACCTGCCGTCCCTGCTACCAGGTTTCCAGCAGACAAAGAGCGGCACCCGCCGCAGAGGCGCGCGCTCAGCCGGCGCTGCGGGCCGGCACCGCGCCGCGTCAGGCGGCCGCGCTGGCCTCCTCGAGCGTGCGCTGCTTCTGCTCGACCGAGAACACCTCCAGGCGGTCGCCCTCCTTCCACTCGGCAAAGTCGGCGATGCCCACGCCGCACTCCAGGCC
>JAABUV010005606.1_pt1 | contig 14203 bp, 11 predicted proteins | sample 5559971 | NCBI WGS metagenome assembly JAABUV01 (sample SAMN10711881, study PRJNA513362) | rock metagenome | isolation source: Antarctica rocks | place: Antarctica: Victoria Land, Knobhead nord | collected 2015-12-19
AGTTGGTGAAGAGCAGGTTCGCGGAGCGGTTCGACGTGAGGATGTCCCAGCGGGCACCCATGACGTAGGTGGGATTCGGCTCCAGCACCTCCACGAGCTCCTCGATCTCGTCGCCGCTCTCCTCTCTGGCCAGCGGCGTGCGACGCAGCACACCGGCCCGCAGGTCATTGAGCATCCGGCGTTCGCCGGCCGTGAGCTGGAGGGCCCTCCCGATCGAGTCGAGGACTCCGGCGGAGGGCCGCAGGTCACGGCCCCGTTCAATGAAGGTGTAGTAGGACAGGGAGATGTCGGCAAGGTCTGCCAGCTCGGCACGACGTAGCCCCGAGACGTTGCGGCCCGCAGCCCTGGGAATGCCCACGTCCTCCGGCCGAAGGCGCATCCGGCGCTGCCGCAGGAACGTGCCGAGGGCGTGCGGCGGCTCGGCGCTGCCTGCTCTGCTCGGGGCAGGGTCAGCCGGCGGCCTCGTCGTCATCCGCACCAGTGTGCCAGCGGGGACGCCGGCGCGGCATGGTCGACTCTGCCGCGGGAAAAGGGACGGCTCCGTTAGGTTGGCGCCATGGCAGCTCGCACCGAGAGGGACCCCAGCCGGCCCAGCGACGGCACCGACTCGCCGGCCGGTCTCCTCGTGCGGCTGCGCGGCCTTCGCCCCTCGCTCTCGCCCGCCGAGGACCGGGTGGCCGAACGAGTGCTCGCCGACGCCCGTGCCGCGGCGGGTCTGACGATCAGCGAGCTCGCCGTCCAGGCCAGGACCTCGGAGACGACCGTCCTGCGCTTCTGCAAGCGCCTCGGCCTGCCCGGCTACCCGCAGCTGCGGCTGGCCCTGGCTGCCGAGTCGGCCCAGCCTCGATCAAGGATCGTCGCCGACACGGACATCAACGAGGACGACACGATCGACGACATCATCTCCAAGATCGCCTTCACGGACGCGAGTGCTGTCGAGGAGACCGCGCAACAGCTCGACCGTGCCTCGCTCACGGCAGCGGCAGGCGCGATCGCCGGCGCGTCCCGGGTGGACATCTACGGCATCGGCGCCAGCGCCATCGTCGGCACCGACGCCCAGCAGAAGCTGCACCGCATCGGAGTCGTGGCCTTCTCCTGGAACGACCCCCACATCGCCCTCACCAGCGCCGCACTGCTCGGCAAGGGGGACGTGGCCATGGGGATCTCCCACTCAGGGACGACGCGCGAGACGATCGAGTCGCTCAGCAAGGCGAAGAGGCAGGGCGCCACGACGATCGCCATCACGAACTTCCCGCTGTCGCGCCTCGTCGACACGGCCGACATCGTGCTCACCACAGCAGCGCGAGAGACCTCGCTCCGCTCGGGCGCGACCGCCAGCCGGATCGCCGCTCTCACGGTCGTCGACTGCCTCTACATCGCTGTGGCGCAACGTGATCTGGCCCGTGCCGCCAAGGCAGTGGCCGACACGCGTGCCGCCGTGTCCGGGCACCACATCGAGCGATAAAATCGTCACCACACTGGTCAGCCATTCACGGGTTTGACGTGAGAGTTGGGAGAATCTAACCTCCTCAGTGTGGGCGACGAGGTGAGGATGGACGTGGGACGGCACGGCGTGCGGGTGAACGCCCCGACCGAGGAGCGCCATCCGGACTCTGTCGGCATCGACACGCTGTCCACCCTCGACGTCCTCCGGCTGCTCAACGCCCAGGATGCGACCGTCGCCGTCGCGGTCGCGCAGGTGCTGCCCGAGCTCGCGAAGCTCGTGGAGGGCACCGTGGCCCGGATCCGGGTCGGCGGCAGCGTCCACTACTTCGGTGCCGGCACGTCCGGCCGTCTCGCGGTCCTCGACGCGGCCGAGCTCCGGCCGACCTTCAACGCTCCGCCCGGCCTCTTCGTCGCCCACCATGCCGGGGGCACGGAGGCGCTCGTCAATGCCGTCGAGAACGTCGAGGACGACGCCGAGCTCGGCCGTCGTGAGGCAGGGGCGGTCGGCCCGGGCGACGTGGCGATCGGTCTGACCGCATCGGGACGGACGCCCTTCGTGGCCGGGGCACTGGCGCTGGCCCGCGAACGCGGCGCGCTGACGGCCCTCATCACGGCCAACCCGGACGCCGAGATCGGCCCGGCTGTCGACCATCTCCTCGCTCCGGCGACCGGCGCCGAGGTCGTCACCGGCTCGACGCGCCTCAAGGCCGGGACCGCTCAGAAGCTCGTGCTGAACGGGTTCTCCACCGCCGTGATGGTCGGCCTCGGCCGCACCTGGTCGAACCTCATGGTCGACGTCTCGGCGACGAACGCCAAGCTGCGCGGTCGCGTCGTCCGCATCCTGCGTGACGCCACCGGAGTGGACGAGGAGGAGGCCCGACACGCTCTCGCGGAAGCCGGTGGTGAGCTCAAGCCGGCACTGCTCACCCTGCTCTCCGGCGTCCCGGCCGACGAGGCCCGGCGGCTGCTGGGCCGGCACGACGGATCGGTCGCTGCGGTGCTGGGAGCGCTGACGACGCAGGCGAGGTCGGTCTGACGACGAACGCTCCATGATGGGGTCCGTGAGCTTTCTCGTGGGCATCGACGTCGGGGGCTCGGGCCTGCGGCTGCAGACGGTGCTCGGCGGCGCTGTCGGCGAGGTCCGTACGGCGTCCGGTGCCCGGATCACGCCGGCCGGCATCGACCTCGACGCCCTGGTGGCCTCGGCCGAGACCCTCCTGGCGGCCGAGGCGGCCCTGGCGGCCGAGGCGGCCACGTCTCGAGCCGTCGACGTGCTGGTGTGGTCGATGCGCGGCCTCCTGGGGCTCAGCGACCCCCGGTCGGTGCTCGGCACGGTCGCGGCACGGCTGGGCGCCGACCGGACGCTGGTCTGCAGCGACGCCCTCTCCTCTCTCGTCGGAGCCCTCGGGCGGGTCCGACCTGGCGCCGTCGTCGCCGCCGGCACGGGCGCCGTCGCGTTCGGGACCGACTTCGCCCAGGTCTGGCGGCGGGTCGACGGCTGGGGACACGTCCTCGGCGACCGGGGTTCGGGCGCCTGGATCGGGCTCGAGGGGCTGCGGGCAGCGTTGCGCGCGGATGACGACGTGTTTTCCGGCGGGTCCGCTCTCCGCGACGCGGCCAGCAAGCACTTCGGGCCCCCGGCGGGCTGGCCGAGGCTGGTCATGACGCGTTCCGACGCACCGGCCCTGCTGGCCGGTTTCGCGCCGGTGGTCACGCATCTCGCGGAGCACGACGCGGCTGCCGCCGACATCGCCGCCGCTGCCGGGAGGGCGCTCGCGTCGTCCCTGGCCGCGGCAGCCTGCGGCGTCAGCGGCGCTGTGGTGACGGCGACGGGCGGCCTCCTTCAGGCCGTCCCGGTGCGTCGGGCGTTCGAGGAGGCCTGCCTGCTCAGGCAGCTGGTGCCCGTGCCGGCCCGGGGCACCTCCATCGACGGAGCGGTGGCGCTGGCCCGCCACGTCGCGTCAGGCCGTCCGCTTCTCTCGCGGGCGCCCTACCTGCTGCTCGGCTGAGCAGGCCCGGAGGCCGGCGCTGCTCGGCTGACACCTCGCTGCCGGCGCTGCTCGGCTGACACCCGGCTGCCGGCGCTGCTCGGCTGACCCCTCGAGTCGACGACAGGAGTATGCCGCGCCGTCACCAGCGTGAGGCGCCCGCCCGCAGGTGCGGGTCAGCGTGGCGACGGCCGCGCTGGCGTGTCACCCGGCAGACGGGTCAGGGAAGCGCTGGGCCCCCCGGGTGAGCACCCGGCATACCGGTCAGGCCTCTGCGACGTGGTCGTCGAGCCCGGAGATGACCTGTTCGAGGAGGGTGGCGAGCTCCTCCCGCTGGGCGGTCGTCAAGGTGCTCAGGACGTCGCTCTCCACCATGTCCGACTCCTGGATGGCCGCCGAGAAGGTGTCCCAGCCCTCCTGGGTCAACGTGACGAGGACGCGGGTGCGGTTGCCGGGGTCGGCGGTGCGTGAGACGAGGCCGCGCGCCGTCATCCGGTCGAGGCGGTGGGTCATCGAAGACGGCGCGATGCTGGTCGACTCCGCAAGCTGCGTCGGCGTCAGCGCCGTGCCCTCCTCACAGGTCGCCAGGCGGGAGAGGACGGCCCACTCGCCCTGGCTGAGGCCGAGGTCGACGAGCTGCCGCCCGTACCACTGGCCGAGGCGGCGCTGGAGCCCGTGGATCGCCGTGATGACGCGCTGCACCGTCTCCTCGCCGCCGGCGGCGACGTAGCTCGCGACGTCCGCGCGGTAGCGCTCCTCAGCGGTCCCGACGGGGCGCTTCCGGGGTGTCATGCCCGATCTTCTCATGCTAATATTTCGATCTCGAAGTTTTCGAGAACTAAGTCTACTGAGTCGAATGTCGAGTGTCGTGATGAAGCGCGCCAACATGGTGGTCCTGGCCGGAGCGGTGAGCATGCTCGGGTGGGGCACCGTGCTGCCCTACCAGTACGCCTACGCCGCGAACACCCGCGGGTGGGGCACGCTCGTCGCCGCCGGCGCGTCGAGCCTCTTCTCCGTCGGTGCGCTCCTGGCCGCTCCCGTCGGTGGTCGCCTCGCCGACCGGGTGCCACCCGTCCGCGTCGCCGTGGCCGCCAAGACCGTTGCCGCCGTGGCGAGCCTGGGTCTGCTGCTGGCGGGCTCACCGGCCACCTTCCTGGCCGCCATGTTGCTGTTCGGCATGGGGATCACTGCGGCGCAGCCGGCCCAGTCGGTGCTCGTCCTGCGCTGGACCGGGTCGCAGGACCGCCGCCGGGTCTTCGCCTGGCAGTTCACGGGTTCGTCGGTCGGCATGGCTCTGGGGGCACTGCTCGCCGCCCAGGTCGTCGACCTGGACGACGAGCACGGCATGGGGCCGTCGTTCGCCATGGCCGCCGTGGGGTTCGTGCTCGCGGCCGGGCTGCTGGCGCTTGCCGGACGCGGCGCCGAGGAGGGGGTCGAGGAGGGGTCCGCTGTCGGGGTTGACGGGTCACCGGCCGGAACCCGGGTCAGCTCGCTGGTCGCCCTGCGCGCCCTCGCCTCGGTCCCAGCACTGCGTTGGGTCGCCGCCGTCACGGTCGCCCTGGCGCTGGGGTTCTACGCCCAGTTCGAGTCGGGGCTGCCGGCCTTCGCCCTGATGTTCCTCGACGTGCCCGAGCAGACGATCGGCACGGCTGCCGCAGTCAACTGCCTCGTCATCGTGGCGCTGCAGATGGTCGTCGTCCGGTGGACCGCGCGGCGCAACCCCGCCTCCCTCCTCGTGGCCGTCGGCCTGGTCTGGGTGCTCTCGTGGGGCATCCTGGCCTACTCGATGAGCGTGCCCGGAATCGCCGCCGTCCTCTTCGTGACCACCTACGGGATCTTCGCGGTGGGCGAGACGTTGTTCGCACCCGTCCTGAACCCCCTCACCGCGAGCCTCGCTCCCGCGGGGACGGTGGGCACGACCCTCGGTCTGCTCGCCGCCCTCCAGACGGGTGTGTCGGCCGTCGGCCCACTTCTCGCCGGCCTGGCACTCGGCGCGGGCCACGGGATGACGTTCGTCGTCGTCCACCTCGTCCTGAGCGTGCTGGCGGTCTTCGCCGCGCTGCGGCTCAGGTCCGTGCTGCGCCCGCCGCGGAGCGCCCGATCCTCTGCTTCGCGGCAAGCGTCGCTCAAGGGCGCGCCGGAAGCGGCCCGAGAGACCATGGGTCTGTCCTGCGCACCGTCAAGACATGGCCAAGGTCATTGACGCCAACCCGGGCCCGTTCCTCATGAGCGAGGACTCCTCGCTGCAGACAAGCTTCGTCCTCGACGACACGTCGGTCGCCGCAGGTTGCTCGCACCGACCCGGCGGTCTCCCGGTGCTCCGGGGGGCCGCCGTTCGTCGTCGGCTACGTCGTCCTGCAGATCTGGTGGGCCGGGCCGGGGCCGGTGACGTCGGCGATGAGCCTGCCGACAGCGGGCGGGGTGGTGTCCGGCGGCTCCACGGACGTGTAGGGCTTGCGCGTCCCCGCGGTCATGGTGGTGGAGATCGCGTCCGCGACGACGTGGTCGGGCGTCGCACCCGGTGCCGTCGGCGTCGGGGCGGTGACGAGCGCCATCACCTGCGCGGACAGGGCGACCAGGTCGGTGGGCCCGATCACGCAGGCGATCGGGCCACCGGTTTTGGACGTCACGGTCGTCGTGCCGTCGGCCTGGACGACCACCGTGTCCCTGAAGCCGGCGACACCGCCGCTGCGGGCGATGGTGAGGGGAAAGGCCGGGCCCGCGGGCGTCCCGGTGCTGCTCGACCCCGGGCTCGGCGCCTCGGGGCCGGACGGGGTCGAGGCGGTGCCACAGGCTGCCAGCAGGGCCACAGAGGACAGCAGGGCGGCGGGACGGGGCTTCACCGTGCCAGTGTCGGGGAATTCGGAGCCGTCCGCACGCCGTGCGCACTGCGGGTGACGGTTCTCGTCGTGCAGAGTCGGTATGCCGGGCGGCCAGGTCCAGTCTCTCCAGTGGCGGAGGATGGGGGATTCGAACCCCCGAGAGCTTTCACTCAACACGCTTTCCAAGCGTGCGCACTAGGCCACTATGCGAATCCTCCGTGGGGGAGGCTACCGGAGCGTGGCGGCTGCGCCGAAATTGCTCGGAGACCGGGCACCGAGCCGGGTAAACGGTTTGGGGCTGTCACCGGCGAGCGGCAGACTGGGGTCGGTGTCCACAGCGCCGACCCGTCCTTCGCTCGCCTCGTTCTGGCACGACCTGCCGCGGGCCGGCAAGTTCCTCCTGTCGACCGTCATCGTCGACGGCCTTGTCATGCCGTTCCTCGTCGTCTACCTCCATGAAGTGCGGCAGTTCGAGCTGCAGCACGTCGGTTTCCTGCTCGCGATCCCGGCGATCGTCGGGATGTTCGTCGTAGGGCCGGCCGGCGTCGTCATCGACCGCATCGGTGCCCGGGCCGTCGTGGTCACCGCGATCAGCCTGCAGATCGTGGCGAACGTCCTCATGGCGTTCAGCACCACGGAGCTGCGGGCGGCGCTCGCCTGCGTGCTGCTCGGGTTCTCCGGCGGCGTCATCTGGCCGGCCGTCAACACCCTGGTCGCGACGATCATCCCGAGCCGCATCCGGCAGCGGTACTTCGGCCTGAACTTCACCCTGCTCAACCTGGGCATCGGCATCGGCGGCGCACTGGGCGGCCTGTTCGTGGACGTGCACCGACCGGAGACCTTCGTCGCGATCTTCCTGGTCGACGCGGCCACCTACCTGGCGCCGCTGGCGATCCTGCTCGGCCCGTTGCGCAAGGTCTCCGGCCGGGTCGCAGCGCCCCCCGTCGTGGACGAGGGGACAGCCGCTGCGGCTGTCACCTACCGGACCCTGCTCCGCGAGCCGGGGCTCCTCGCGATCCTGTTGCTGACCTTCGTCGCCTCGTTCGTCGGCTACGGACAGCTCAACACCGGCCTGCCGGCCTACGGGCGGGCCGAGGGGCAGATCTCCACCCAGGCGCTCGGGTGGGCGTTCACCGCCAACACCCTCGTCATCGTGATCCTGCAGCTCTTCGTGCTCCAGCGCATCGAGGGTCGGCGCCGCACCCGGATGGTCGCCGTCATGAGCGGCATCTGGGCGCTGGCCTTTGCGGCACTGGGCCTGTCCGGCCTCGTCCCCGGGTCGCTGCTCGCTGCCCTGCTGTTCGGTGCCTGCGCGGCGATCTTCGGGTTGGGGGAGACGCTCTACCAGCCGACGGTGCCGGCGATGATCAACGACCTGGCGCCGGACCACCTGCGCGGGCGGTACAACGCATTGATGAGCATCGCCTGGCAGTCGGCGTCGGTGCTCGGCCCCGTGGTGGCCGGGGTCCTCATCGGCCGCAGCTGGGGCACGGCATACATCGTCATGCTCGTCGGAGGCTGTGGCTTCGTCGCGTGGCTCGCGATCTTCACGGAGCGCCGGCTGTCGCCGCTGGTGAACGGCCAGCGCGGGCGGCAGCCGGTCGCCGGTGAGCCCAAGGAACAGTTTTCGGTCTGAGTGACTGGCCCCGTAGACTGTCTGCGGCACCCCGCGTGGTGGTACCTCACCGAACTCCCCCAGGGCAGGAATGCAGCAAGGGCAGGTGGGCTCTTCCAGGTACGTGGGGTGTCTTCACGTCCCGCGGCCCGCGCGCCGTGTCCCGGGTCCCGGGTCCTATGTCTTGGGTCCCGCGCGCCGGGTCAGCCGGATCCCGCGCGCCGGGTCCCGGGTCCTGCGCGCCGGGGTCCACCCGGTCAGCCCCGGTGGGCCTCGTCGAGCAGCCGCACGGAGCGCAGCCCGAAGAGCGTCGTGCCCCAGGTCACCACGAGAAGCAGCAGGGCGCCGAGACCCGGTGAGCCGGAGGTCACCAGGGCGGTGGCCGCCGTGCCGAAGATGATGGCGACGAGGAGTGGGCGGCCGTACCAGAGGACCGTCGTCGGCATGCCGCGACCGGGCCCGAACAGGGACATCGGGGGCAGGCCGCGGAAGGCGGCCATGAGGTGGGCCGTCGACAGCAGCCCGGTCACCAGCAGCGCCCAGACCAGCCCCCAGGCGCCCGCTCCGAGAAGGACGCTGACGACGCCGACGAGCAGCGTCACACCCGCGTAGAGAGCGGTCGGCACGACGAGGTGGGCCAGCGCCTCGCGGCGGAAGTCGATGCCCAGCAGGGGCGGGGTGCCGGCGTTGTCGCCCTGCAGCCGCATGCCCTCTGCCCACGACCCGATCCCGAAGTAGCCGATCACGAGGCTGGCGAAGGCGACGAAGCTCGGCACGCTGGGGGCCGACCCGAGGACGAGACCGTATGCCGCGACACCGGACAGCGCGGCCCCGGCCAGGAGAGCCCCCGGTGAGCGTCGCAGGCCGAGGGCGTCACGGGCCACGAGAACTCCCACCGGACCGCGGGCTCGCAGCCGCCGCCGCCGCCCGCGAGTCGTCGGCGAGCCGATGTCGAGCCGGGCCGCGCGCAGGTCGCCGGCAAGGACCGCCCCACCAATCGTGATGCTGCGGGCCGACTGCACCTTCAGGCCGGTGAGGTGCAGGGCGCGAAGGGAGCGCTGCTGGCGCAGGAAGACGCCCGGCCCGCGGTCTCCTGTCGGCCACGACCTGACCTGACCCTGCAGCCACGTCCCCGCGAGGACGAGGCCGAGAACTGTTCCACCGGCCGCCCCCGGCACGAGGACCACCGCACCGGTCACGCCGGCGATGGCCAGGCCGGCGGCGACCACCAGCCCCGAGAGCAGGCCGACGACGAGGCTGCCGAGCAGCGACAGCCGCCACCAGCGGCGCAGGACGACGGCACGGTCCAGGGGGCTGCTCGCCACGTGGTCGAGGTAGGGCAGGTCGGGCACGACCGGCCCACGGATCCGGCCCAAGCGGAAGGCCAGGGCTAGCAGGGCCGCGCCGGCGACGACGAAGACGGCGACGCCGCGGACCCCGGTGAGGTGCTGGGCCAGCCACTGCGGGTCGAGGAACTTGAAGAACTGCTGGGCTGCCGGGACCCCGTAGGAGAGCGCCGCGATGACCGCGACGTAGACGGCATACAGGGCGTTGGACTCGCCGGTGTGCCGGCCGCCGGTGATGACCTCGCGCGCCCGCTCGAGCCGCTCGGTGTCGACGTTCATGCGCCGGTGACGTCGACGACCCGGTCGGCGATGGCGCTCGTCATCTCCGGGTCGTGGCAGGCGATGACGAGCGCCGTTCCGGCAGCCTTGCGGTCGAGGAGGATCTGGGTCAGCAGGCCGCGCTTGTGGGTGTCGAGACGCTGCTCCGGCTCGTCGAGCAGGAGCACCCGCGCGGGTCGCAGCAGCACCATGGCGAGGTGGAAGAGCTGCTGCTGGCCCGACGAGAGCTCGTGCGGGAAGCGCTCGGCGAGGTGCTCGATCTCGAGCATGGCGAGCATCTCCGCGGCGCGTCCGCTCGCGTCGCCGTCCCGGCCCCACGTGGCGTCGATGAGGACGAGGTGGTCGACGAGGGTGAGGTCCCGGTATGCCGTGGGGGCACCCATCAGCGCGGCGACGTTCGCGCGGGTGGCCGGCGTGCGCTCGTCGACCGGCTCACCGTCGAGGGTCACCGTGCCGGCGGAGGAGTCCATCGTGCCGGCGAGGATCCGCAGGAGTGTCGTCTTGCCGCTGCCGTTCGCTCCGCGCAGGACAACGCACTTTCCGGACCTGACGTCCACGTTGGTGGCAGAGAGCAGGACGTTGTCCTCGATCAGCTTGGTCACCCCGACGGCCCTGAGCCGCACCGGAGCAGCCGTGGCGTCGTCGGTATCCGGCAGGCCCTCGTTGCGGCGCCCGAACATGTGGACCCTCCCCTCGTCGCGGGTCAGTGTCGCACTGTGGGTGGCCGGGAGGGCGGCCAGGTCGCCGGGCGCCTTCGTCATCCGGCGCGGGGAGAACGGTGAGTGGGGACGAACAACGGGAGCAAAGCCGCCGGCGATCGGGCGGCGAGCGTGCGTGCTCAGGTCGGTCCCGTCGCTCGTCCCCGCGGGTCCCGTCGCTCTTCCCGGGCCTCCCGGGAGCCGGCCACACGGCATACCGGGCTGTCGTTGTGGGCCGTTAGGGTGCGGGGGTGAGCACCGCCCTCTACCGCCGCTACCGGCCCGAGAGCTTCGCCGACGTCATCGGGCAGGAGCACGTCACCGAGCCACTCATGCAGGCGCTGCGCACCGGCCGGGTCAGCCACGCCTACCTTTTCAGCGGCCCGCGCGGCTGCGGCAAGACGACAAGCGCACGCATCCTCGCCCGCTGCCTGAACTGCGAGCAGGGCCCGACGCCGCAGCCGTGCGGAGTGTGCGACTCGTGCGTCGCGCTCGCCCGTGGGGGGTCCGGCAGCGTCGACGTGATCGAGATCGACGCGGCGAGCCACGGCGGCGTCGACGACGCCCGTGACCTGCGCGAGCGGGCGAGCTACGGACCGGCGCAGAGCCGCTACAAGGTCTACATCATCGACGAGGCCCACATGGTCACGCCGCAGGGCTTCAACGCCCTGCTCAAGATCGTCGAGGAGCCGCCCGAGCACGTGAAGTTCGTCTTCGCGACGACCGAGCCGGAGAAGGTCATCGGCACGATCCGCTCGCGGACCCACCACTACCCGTTCCGGCTCGTCCCACCGGCCAAGCTCACGGACTACCTGGAGAGGCTCTGCGCCCAGGAGGACGTCGCCGTGGCTCCCGGGGTGCTCGGCTTCGTGACCCGGGCGGGTGGTGGGTCGGTGCGTGACTCGCTCTCGGTGCTCGACCAGCTCATCGCCGGATCGAGCTCGGAGGGGCTCACCTACGACGGTGCGGCCGCACTGCTCGGCTTCACGAACGGCGAGCTGCTCGACGCGACGATCGACGCGTTCGCTGCCGCCGACGGCGCGGCGGTCTTCACCCAGGTCGACCGGGTCATCGAGTCGGGTCACGACCCGCGGCGGTTTGTCGAGGACCTCCTCGAACGACTGCGCGACCTCATCATCATCGCGGCCGTCCCGGACGGCGCCTCCTCGGTGCTGCGCGGGGTCCCCGAGGACCAGCTCGACCGGATGCGCGGGCAGCAGTCGCGGTTCGGGCCCGGTGCGTTGTCGCGGGCGGCAGACATCGTCAACACCGGTCTCACCGAGATGACCGGCGCCACGGCGCCCCGCCTGCAGCTCGAGCTGATCTGTGCTCGCATCCTCCTGCCCGCCGCTTCCGGCGAAGGCGGGTATGCCGCCCGGCTCGACCGCCTCGAACGTCGTCTCGACCTCGCAGGCGCCCCCACGGCGGCCGTCCGCGACGGATCCCGGGACAGGGAGGGCACTCGCGCCGACGCGCGGAGCCCGTCCAGCTCGGCGTCCCGCTCCCCGGGCCAGCCGCGGGGAGCCGACTCCGGGCTGGGCGGACAGGCGCGGTCCAACTCCGAACGTCCGACATCCTCGGTGGTGGTCGGGCCGACTGCCGCTGGCTCTCCTCGCGAGACGAGTGCGTCGGCGCCCGCCGGTTCGTCCGGCGCTGCTGGTTCGTCCGGCGCTGCCGGCCCTGCTGAGAACGGCCCGGGAGACAGTTCTGCACCCGGGTCCGCGGCGACCCCATCCGTCGGTGCCGTCGTCGAGTCCGCGGGTGCGGCGGCCGAGTCCGCTGGTGCCGCCGGTATCGACACAGCGGCGATCCGGCGGGTGTGGCCCGACGTCCTGGCACGGATCTTCCGAATGCGCCGGGCGACCTGGACCTTTGTGTCGCAGCATGCCCAGGTGCTGGACTACGACGGCAGCAAGCTCGTGCTCGGCATCGGGACGGTGGGGCTGGCCAACACCTTCCGGCAGGGGAACCACGCCGAGCTCGTCCGGCAGGCGCTCATCGACGAGATCGGTGTCGACGTGCCCGTCGAGGGCGTCGCGACGCCGGACTCGGCGCCCGGTGCCGCCGTCGCCCCACCCTCCAGCGGCGACCGGCCCCCGGACGACCGCGAGCCCGAGCCGCCCCCTTTTGAGGGTCCGTCGGCGCAAACCCCGGAGCGCACGACCGCGGTGACCCACCCGGGTTCGAGTCCGGCCGCCGGGGCATTCAGGCGGGTATCCGTCGGCGAGGGCGACTGGAGCACGACTGGCGCGCCGCCGCCGGACTGGGCCGCTGCGGCGGGGCCGGCGGCAAGCCGGACTCCGGCACCCGCGCTGGACCGTCCAGCAGCTGTGCCAGCCGTAGGATTCAGTGCGGCCGAGAGCGCCGCATCGGTGAGGCAGCAGCTCGCCCGCGCGAGGCGCGAGGCCGCCGAGTCGGGCTCATCCCGAAGCGGGCGGGGCGTTGGAGGGAGCGCTGCAGACCCCGGCGCGGAGAGCGCCGCCGCGGTGGTCGACGACGCCGGCGTCAGTGCCGACGACGAGGACATCGTCGAGTCCGGAAGTGCTGGCCGTGGGGTCGTGGAGAAGGTTCTCGGAGGCCGACTGCTCGGGGAGTTCGACGAGTAGGGTCGGGTGCCCTCACTGCACTCCGCGAGGTCCTCGTCGGGACCGCTGTAGGTGCCGGCGGCCCTTTTCTCTCAGCGGTGACGGGTCGCCCTGAGCACGGAGTCGCGAATGCTGACTGGCCGTCCTTCGGGATCGACGGCCTGGCGCTCGAAGGCGGCGGCCACCACCACCTGCCACTCGCCTGCTTCGAGGGTGGCCACGATCTCCTCCGCCGTGAACAACAGGTCGGGACGGTTCGGCCGACGCATCGTCGTCTCCAGGTCCGAGGGGTGGTGGCCCACCACCAACAGCGTCCCGCCGGGACGCACTGCTGCGGCCAGCCTCCGGTGCAGGGACTCGCGCTCAGCGGGAGGCAGGTGCATGAACTGCGCCGACACCAGGTCGAACTGGTGCTGAGCCGGGTCCCAGCTCAGGACGTCCGCCTGCTGCCAGAGGATCCGGCCCGCGACCGCTTCCCCGACCGCCGCAGCGCGCCTGGCCGCGCGGTCCAGCGCGACTGTCGACACGTCGACAGCGGTGACCTGCCAGCCGCGGGACGCCAGCCAGATGGCATCGGCCCCTTCGCCGCTGCCGACGTCCAGCGCGTCGCCCGGCGTCAGGCTGCCCACGTGCTCGACGAGGCGAGGGTTGGGCTCTTCGCTCCAGATCCGATCCGAAGAGCGGTAGCGCTCATCCCAGAACTCCATGCCGAAGGGGTTCGTCATCTCTGCGCAGGGGTCGCCGGAGTGCTCGGAGGCGTGGTCACGGGAGTGGTCATGGCTCATGGAGCCACCTTGCCTGAGGGGCGCTGCTCTGGGGAACCTTCACCACGTCCTGACGTGGTCCGGTTTCCCCACGGGCCGTCGGCGCCCAAACAGCCCGACTATGGTCGGCGGATGTTCTACCGGCTCGGGAAGACCGTCCTGAAGCCGCTGACCCATGCTCTTTACCGCCCGACGATCACCGGCACGGACAACGTCCCGCGCACCGGCGGGGTCATCCTCGCCAGCAACCACCTCTCGTTCATCGACTCCTTCGCCATCCCGCTCGCGGCGCCCCGCCAGGTGCGCTTCCTCGCCAAGGACGACTACTTCACGGGGACCGGCGTCGGCGGCGCGGTCCGCCGGGAGCTGTTCGAGTCGATCGGGGCCATTCCGGTCGACCGGCACTCCTCCCACGCCGCCCAGGAGTCGCTCGACTCGGCCCTGGCGGTGCTGCATGCCGGCGACGCGTTCGGGATCTACCCCGAGGGCACCCGCTCGCGCGACGGCCGCCTCTACCGCGGGCGGACCGGCGTTGCCTTCCTCGCCCTGAGCGCGCGGGTGCCCGTGGTGCCCGTCGCGCTCCGGGGCACCCAGGACATCCAGCCCATCGGCTCGAAGTTCCCCCGGCTGGCGAAGGTCAGTGTCAGGTTCGGCCCGCCG
>JAABUV010005608.1_pt1 | contig 14198 bp, 13 predicted proteins | sample 5559971 | NCBI WGS metagenome assembly JAABUV01 (sample SAMN10711881, study PRJNA513362) | rock metagenome | isolation source: Antarctica rocks | place: Antarctica: Victoria Land, Knobhead nord | collected 2015-12-19
CGAGGCAATCTAGCCACTTGTTTGGACACGCACCGTGTGCGCACTTGCGCAGGGGGGCCACCTGGTTGTTGAACGACATGGCGGAGCCCGTGTGCACGGCCAGCACGCCTGATAGCTTGACGATGATGGACACTTATGCGGACTACGGTGTGTCCGCAGCCAGCATGGCTTTCGCGAGGCCGCCTACCGCTTGTGTGGCGGTGGCCCTCCCGTCCGGTGCCTTAATTGCTAGCTCGATTTGCGGGATGAAAAGAAGGCCGGGTGCCCAAATCACATTTGAATTGCCCGCATATCTAAAACCCCCCCCATGTGACAGCAACGCGGTCCTACCCTAACCCCCTACTGTTGCTAGAGCGTTGTAGAGTAGCACTTTGGAGGCTGTAGCTCGATGAAGTTGGATTGATGAAATTGGAACGATACAGAGAAGTGCTGATCTTCTCTGGCCCCTGCGCAAGGTTACAAGCATAAATCGAGAAATGGATCCAAGCTTTTTTTTTGAGCAGCGCGGGCGCGCGCGCGGCGCTGGCGGGCGCCCTGGGCGCGCGCTGGGAGCCCTGGGCGCAGCCTGATGCCACAACAACATGTCCGGAGTCGCCCGGGGGCACCCTGGGCGCTGCGGGCGCCCCCGGCGCGACCTGCCGCCCCAGCGCGCCCGCGGCGCTGCGCCGCGGCCCCCGCATGTGCCACCCCGCAGAGTCTGGCAGCGCATGCCGGTGGCCGTGGCGCCCTCGTGTGCCGCTGCACAGGCACGGGGTGCAGGTGCACAGGGAGGTCGTACGGCGTGCTGCCGCTGGCACCTGGTCCTGCTGCGCCTGTTGCTCGGCTGCTCCTGGCGAGCCAGCAAGCAGCCTGGTGGTGGCATGCTGCTGCCATGCTGGCCCTGGTGCTGCTGTGGACGCTGGCGGGCCGCTGCGTGTGAGCCCAGCAGGCTCTGGCTGGCATGCAAGCCTGCCCCTGGTCCCGCTGCGACTGTTGCGGCAATCGTTTGCCGGGCTGCTCCTGGCGAGCCCGGCAGCCTGCTGGTCGCATGCTGCTGCCCAGCTCGCCCTTGGTCGGCTCAGCATGTTGCTCTGGCCTTGTTGCGAGCGCTGCAGGGCTGTGAGGTGTGCGCCCGGCAGGCTGGGAGAGCCCTGCTGCCGCTGCCAGGCTGGGCGCGGTGTTGCTCACACTGTTGCCGGGCTGCTGCATGTGAGCCCAGCAGGCTGGTGTGCTGCTTACACATCCCGGGCCTCGCCCGCCACCCTCCTGTGCCCACAGACAGGCACAGACATGTTCTCACGACATGCTGCCCGCCACTGCCACGGCCCTTGGCCAAAGAGCGCGCTGCGGCTGCTGGGGCTCGCATGCATGCATCCCCGGTTCCCATCAGGCCACCCCTGGGCAGGGTAGCATCAGCAGGACAGGAAGGCCTCCGCCCGGCCAGCCAGGCATCTCACTCAGCCGTCAGCGCCGCCTGGGCTGCGGGGCCGGCAAACGGGATTCGCAGCGTACTGCGCCCAACATGTTCCTGCTCGGCGCTCGTGCTGCTGCAACCCCGTCCCAAGCATGTGCGAGGCTGTTGTCTGCCGCCTGCACGCCGTCCAGGCACGGCACAACACACACGCGCACACGCAGAGCCGCCGCTGGACAGGGTGGAGGGGGCATGAATTTTGCATGACTGTCGGTGCAGCGAGCGCCGCAAAGGCTTACACTTGCCCTTTGACAATGATGACCCCCCGCTGGCGCCGCCCCAGCAGGGCTGCCGGCCAGGAGCCGCGCTCCAGCAGGTGGCGCAGTCCCGACCATGGCCGGCACCACCCAAGCAGCGCCTGATGGCGGCCAGACGCTCACGTGACTGTACGCTCGCACCGCTGTGAGCACCCGCCAGCCTATACGTGTTGCAGCTGCATGCACCACGGCGTCTGGCGTTGTCACAAACTGCAGCCTAGCGGACCCTAAGCTGCTCTTCTTCCTCCCGCTCCTGGTCCACGAGTCACGTCCGGCCAGTTCGCTCTTGTCCCGGATGCACCTTCTGTTGGCATAGACCCAGCCCGCACGTCCCGCCTGGAGTGCTGGGAGCAGTCCCGGAGCTCGCTTGGGAAGAGAGTCCACGCCTGCAGCGCCCATGGCGGACAAGGAGGCCGCCAAGAAGGCAGCCAAGCCGGACGGGTTCGTCATGGAGCTGTGAGTCCTGCGTCTCCTGCCCTCCCGGGGCTCTTTGCCGGCAGCTGCCTGATCGCGCCTGCTGCGTCGCTTTGGCGCCCAGTGTCTGCGGCGTTCGCCTTGGTTTGTCTCAACCGGCGGGACTGCGGCACAGGCGACCTGTCCAAGGCGGCCAGTGCGAAAAGATGCACGCATCGGTGTTTACGTAAGTGGTGCAGGGAGGCACCGAGCGGCGCTCGCTTGAACAGCGCGTGGTGAGTGCGCTGGCCGGTTGGGCGCGCAGGTGGAGGCTGGTGAACGACCCCAGTACAGACGATGTGGTGTGCTGGGCCGCTGATGGCCGCAGGTGCGTGCCTCGCCAGCCCGTGCTTGCTGCCCGCCAAAGGCGGGCGCGCTGCCTGCGTGCGCGCCAGCGTGCGTGCCCCCAGAAGCGCTACCCACCTGGACAGGGAGAGGCCTGCTGACCACCCGCTGTGCGCGGGGCGCGGCAGCTTCGAGATTCTGGATACTGACAAGTTCATGGCACTGTGGTCGCGAGGCTCCAAGACGAGCACAGTCACGTCCAACAACTTCAAGGGCCAGCTCAACAAACATTTGCGCGCCCGGTGCCAAGTCCCGACCTGCGTATGTGCTGCCCCGTATGTGCACGCTTGCTGAAACCAAGAGGCCGCGGCGCGGCGCAGGGCGTCAGCAAGGTCAAACGCGACACCTCAACTCATGCCAACGGGCTGGCTGGGTCCGCTGCCATGAGCAGCGCGGGCGGCAGCAGCGTGCGCAAGATGCGCACGCATGCGCGCCGCGACCAGCCGCTCACAGAGCAGGCTGCCCCTGGCAGCGCGGGCTCGCGGAACGTCCCCATGTCCAGCGGTGCGCGCCCACCGCGCCTGGCTGCAGGCCGCCTGCAACATGCTCTACCAGCGCCGGGCGTCAACTGCGGCAGAACGCGCGTGCTGCGCCTAAACGTCAGCTGTGTGAAGCTGGGTGACCATGTGCTCTGTGTTTCATTGCGTGCGCCTTCCAAAATGACAGGCTGCTGCCTGCGGCCCTCAAGGTGGCAAGCACTTTGATGTGCCCATGCCGCGCGCGCATATCGCCCAGGAGCACTAGAGCGTGTGCATGCGTAGTGCTGGCAGCGCCTGCTGTGACCTGCGCGGCGCGCCGCAGGCGCAGGCGAGTCAGTGGCGGAGAACTAGGAGGCCACGGCGTCAGACACCCTGGAGGACGAGCCGCTGGGCGATGAGGGCGCCGTGGAGGGCGCGCACGCCTCCGACGGGTACTCCGTGCACGGGCCCGCCGCCAGGCGGACATGGACAAGGAGGGCCCGCCGCCTGCGCCCTAACCAAGCACCTGATAGCCAAGCTGGGGAAAAGCTGCGCCGGAGGCGCGTGGGGATACGTACAGGAGGCGGGCAGGGAGTTCCTAGCGCCGCTTGGGGCCTGGCTGCTGCTAGCGCATGCCCTCCGCCCTGCCAGGGCTCACCGCTACGAGCAGCGCCTCACACAGGTATCTCAGCTGGAACTGTGGGCGGCAACGCTCGCTGTGCGCCTCTGGGTCCTGCATTGACGAACAGGCGGTGCGGCTGGCGGCAGAGTGCACTTTCACGCGGCAAGCAGCAGGACACAGGGGTAAGCATGCCAGGGGGCCTGCTCAACCTGTGCGCACATGTCCTGTATACAGCTGGGTTTTGTGAAGGTGGAGTGAAGGGGCCTTGCTCATGGTGTAGGCTGGATCCCATGCCCTTCTGCCTTGCTTTCAACTTGTATGCCTGAAATGCCCCTCCAAATGAGCTTTCCAGATGAGTGTAAAAAATAAAACCTTACATGTCACTATTGTAATTGTCACGCAGTTGGAAGCTCTCAAGGTCACTGCGGGGCATGCCTTGCAACTGCAGCAGCTCAGTCCGGACAGCAGCGCAGTCTGGGGACTGCTGTCTGGTGGGAGGGCGAGGCACGCCATTTCATGCCCATGGAGGTGGCCCATGGCCATGGTCGGTGTGAAGCCAGAGCTGCAGCCACAACAGATAAATCTGGCTGGCAGTGAGCCAATTAACGGGCCAGGAGGTACAGTACACACGTGCTGTGATGCGCATATAGCAAATGCTCGTGATGTACCCATCAGAGCAGAGCATGCGCTGTAGCATGGCCATTATGCAGCATTGTAAATATGGGCCCTTTCAAGTTGCCTCAACCTAAAGCGCGGTCCAGCACGCTGGGGCGCGTCTGTTTTGCTTTGTACGACGCAGACCCATGCCTGCTTGAATACCTGCGCATGGGCTAAGAGTACGCGAGGCGCATGCCGCGCGCTGCCCTCTGTCGTCACTGGGACACAACCTGTCAAGCGGCTGGGCACAAGACAGCATGCTCTGCGCTGGGCTGCCGCGCAACCACCCAGTGTCGCTGCCCTGCCGCGCAGCGATCGGACGATCAGACGTGGGTCGAGCAAACAGTGTCTGCGCTGAGCTCTGCAGGCAGGCGCTTGCCTCGGTGTCCGGGGGGCGCATGAAGGATGCCCCGGCTTCGCGCTGGCCATGGCCGGGCTGCACCGGCGAGCGGCAGCCCTTGCATTTCACATCCAGTGGCGCGCCCGTTTTCACCAGGTATGCCACCAGTGGTGGGCACGCCGGCGGCGGCGTCGCGTCGGCGTGGCCGCCCAGCGCGTAACGAGAAGGCGCGCCGTGCGGATGAGCAGCACTTGCTTTTTGAGTGTCCGTTCAAGTCCTGCATTCGTGCTGAGCATGCGCACCACGCCTGGGTGCACCATGCTGGAGTTTATGCAGCAGCGGCTGACGGAGAGCTCGCATGCTGCCTGGGTTGCTGGGTGCCCTGTGCGGCGCCAGCAGGCGCCCTGTGCGCCGCCTGCAGAGTTTGCATGCTCATGCACGCACCGCTCCAGGCATCAGGCATGGGCACTGGGTGTGCATGTGCACTTCGAGTCTGTGTGACATGTATTGTTGAACGCCGAGCAAGTGGACGTTAGTCCTTCGCTTGCAATTCACATTTTGCTGCGTTCTACGTCGACTTGAAATGCCTCCCTGCATGGTGCTGCCCAGAAGCACTGATGTGGAGGCCTTCTTACTGTGCAACCACACGCGCATCAGTGTCTTGAGATCCTTATTAGCCTTCCACCAGCAGCTACAGCCACTATGGGTAATAATAGTGATGAGGATAGTGCACCGTTGCGCGCATCACCTCAGGAGGGCAGTGGGTCCGCCTGCGCGAGTCCGCGGCGGGCGGGCCTGACGGGCGTCGCGCGGCCTACAGCCCGGGGTCACATGTCGCGCGTCCAGGAGAAAATGCAGGGTAAGGCGAGCAGATGCGGCCGGCTGGCGTGCTGTTCCTGGGGGAAGTCTGGTGACACATTTCACACCGGGCCGACACGCAGGGCGCGCACTGTACCTCGCCTCTCTCACAGGCGCGCAGCATACACAGCACGCACGCAGCCGTGCCGCACTGCATTGGTCCCTGCATGCATGCGTTACTTCGCGCCAGGCCGCTTGCTGTATGAAAAAAGATGTGGAGAGACCGCTCGGTCGGGCGCACATGGCTTACACAGGCGCCTTGGCGCTGCAGGCTGCTTGCTAATCTACAACCAAGTACGGTGCATGCATGCAATCCTAATTGGCGTCACATGCAAAGGACAGCAGCATGCGCTTGGACATTGCCGCCGCCGTCCTCTACCCAGCTGGAACACACGCTTGCCCGGCGCACTCCGCCTACTCCTCGTCAGAGCACTCCTCGGCAGTAGAGTATGCATCGCCGTTGGGGTCGTCTGAATTATCACTGTCATCCACGCTTTCGTCATCATCTCTGTACACCACCTGCCTAACATCTCTCAGCGGGTACCCTACAGCCTCCAGGCCGGCACGGAAGTTGCAGCTATTGCGCCGCCCCTCGAACACGGCTGGGCACAAGGGAAAGCGCGCGTGCGCGTCCTCGATGAAGCAGAGCACACACGAAGCACAGGAACGCTGCGCACGATGGGCCGCTATCAGGGTACGCGGTCCAGAGCTTGAGCCGCTCCAGGCGCGGGTGCGCGGCTGAGGCCTGAAATTCTGAACAGAGCAGCACGCTGCAGTTTGCAAAGCTCAGGTAGCGCAGATGCGGGAAGCCGGCCAGGCTGCCCAGGGCGCGGGCGTCAATGCTGCCCCCAACCTCCATGTCAACTAGTGAGGGCCACCCAAGGTGCAGCGTCTCGAGGCCAGTGAGCGCGCTCACGCCCTCAGGCAGCTGCCCAAAGCAGCAGTTGGACAGATTGAGGAACTGCAAGCGCGTAGCGGCGAGGATGCACGGCGGAAAGGCCCGCAGGTTGTGCCCCGCCAGGGTCAAGTGCATCAGAGACGCAAAGCAGCAGGGCGCGCCGCCCGGGGGCATGCACAGGTTATGCCCCGCCAGGGTCAAGTGCGTCAGAGACGCAAAGCAGGGCGCGCCCAAGGGCACGTCCGGGCCTGGGTCCGGCAGCGCGCTGCGCGGCACGCCGGCAGGGTTGTCCCACAGGTGGGAGTGGTGGCTGAGGCAGCGCAGCTGCGATAGCCGCCACAGGGCGTGGGCAGCAGCCTCAGGCTGGGGCAGCTGTTCAGCTCCAGGCTGGTCAGGGCCGCCAGCGCGTCCATGCCCGGCAGCGCGGCCTCGCCGTCGCCCGAAAACTCGCACTCCCCGAACTTGAGACGCGCAAGCGCCGGCAGGCGCGCCCAGCCGGGTTCGCAGCGCAGGCCATGAAACCCGGTCAGGCACAGATGAGTCAGCTGCGCCAGGCGCGACACGCTGCCGGGCAGCGTGGCGTCCATGCCGACATTTCCAAGCGAAAGCTCCAGCGCGCGCACACGCGGCAGGCCGGCCAGGCCTGCCACCAGGTGCGCGAGGCTGAAAGCGGCCGGCCAGTCGCGCCTGTCGGCCTCGCAGGCCCGGAAGCGCAGGGTGACCTCTTCCAGTGCGCGCAAGCTGGCCAGCTCGCGCACCAGCGCTTCCGGGAGCTGGTCTCCCAGCCCGCCAAGCAGGCCGACTTGTGCGTTCAGGGCCCGCAGGCCCGAGCAGCGCGCAACGGCGCGCGCGGTCTCAGTCAGGAAGGCCCGGACGGCTGCTGCGGTATGTGTGCGATGCGGGTCCGCGCTCAGAAACAGACGTGTCATGGATGTCAGCGCAGGTAGGCTGGCCAGCAAGGTCGACAGCCGCTCGGCTCCCAGGTCGCGTCCAGACGCATCACCCACCGTTTCTGATCCGACGCTCAAGTAATCAATAGACGTCACAGCATTGCCCTGCACCTTGAGCCACCGCCGTGCGCTGGCTTCCTCGGGCGTGCCTGCGGCAGCCAAGGGTGCTGGTACAAGCACCAACAAACAAGTCCGGCGCTCAACCAGTGCTCAAATGAGTGTGAGGCGCATATCCACGCCGTGCTCTCAGTAGCAGGGTGAACCTTATTGACACTGTTGTAGAACTGGAAGGGGCGTACCGGGCCGTCTGAGCGCCCGCCACAGCCCCTCACTGAGGTCCCACTCCAGCACACTCCAAAACGGCTGCTTGAGCGCCTCCTTGAACCGCCTGCCACGCGCAACGGGTCCCAAGCATGGCGGCGGCAGGCCTGTAGCTGCTTCCTATGTTGAAAGGTGCAGTGCGCGCCTGCAGACTGTCGGCAGCAAGAAAGCTTGTCTCAAGCCTCCGGGTGAGCCACAGCGGGCGTTGGCAAGGTGGACCGCGCACGCCTGCAGGACCTGCAAAGGCCGAGCAGCACATGTCAAAGGCGACGCGATCTCCCTGCGTACAGAGCGCCGAGGCCCCAGCGTCAACAGGCAGGGCGCAAGCTTTTGCTACCCCGCACGTGCCTCTGCGGGGAGCTGGTCCAGGCGTAGAGCTGAAGGCCCAGCGGTGCTCTTGGCTCTGGATTTGCGCACCACCCTTCTGCGCTGCGGCATGTAGAGCAAAGGAGGGCTACACACGGCGCAGGGGACACACACGCCGCCTGTCGCAGACGAAATAGCGAGTGATGGTGCACAAGGTGGATGCCTTAACGAGCCAGGCAAAGGCTGCTCAGGCGGCCAAGTTCCACAGTGAGACTGCCACCACAGCGCAGAGCTCGAGCAAGGGAGCGCCTTGAGCCTTGACGAACAATAACCTGCTTATTGACATTTTAAACAAGGGCCCAAGGGACCCTGCAGCTGCATTGGGCATTAATGCCAACATGTTCATTGGACAAAGTACAGAGCTCTCTGTACAAGGCTCAGATCACTGCGGGCACGCCTTGCAGCAGCTGAGTCCGGACAGCAGCTCAGTCCATTAGATGCTCAGTCGGTGGGAGGGCGAGGCACGCGTTGTCACGCCCGAGGAGGTTGCCCGGGGTCACGGTCGGCTGTGAAGCCAGAGCTGCAGCCACAGACAGATGTACCCGGCCGGCAGTGAGCCAATCGGCGGGCCAGGAGGAACAGTGCCATCTGTTTCGGCTGCGAGTGTGCTCGAGGATCCCGCCCTGAGCCAATCTGACGTGCATTTGGCCTTTGAAAGAGCTTTCAGGTGCGCCACGGGTCCACCGCTGACCTTGCAGGCTGCGTGCACGTTTGCTGCGGTTGTGACTGGATGTTACTGTGTCTGCGTGTGCGCAGGGCCAGGGCAGCGTCTGACACGCCAGCACCAGCACTCCCAGCGCGCGGTGAGCTATGTGTGCAGCTCATATCAGGCAGGCTCAGCAGCAAGCCACCTTGCCTGAGCAAAATCTTTTCGCCGCCCACGCTGCAGGCGACCGCCGACGCAGCATGGGGAGGCCGCCCGCGCTGCTCTCGGGTCGCGCGGCCGAGCGGCTGGCCCGAGTGCAGCAACAGGCGGGCGCCCCGGAGCGCGGCGGCCCGGTGCGCCTGGAGCTCGCGGCCGAGGTGCTGCACCGCCCCGCGCCGCTGGCGGCGCCGGCCCCGGGCGCGTGCGACGGCGCGGGCGCAGCCCCGCAGCCGCGCGACGCAGGGCGCGACGCAGACAGCGAGCTCGTCGTCGCGGCGGCCACGCTGCTCCGGCTGCGCGTCTTCCACGGCTCCCTGGTGAAGGTGCGGCGCGGCGCGGGCTGTGCGCACCGCGCAGCTGCCAGCAGCCCGGTGCGGCGCCCTGAGCTCGCCGGGCCCGGCAGGTGAGCGCGGCGGGGCGGCCGGACGGCGTGGTGCGCGTCGCGCGGGTCCTGGCTGGCGACGCCGAGCCGGCGGCAGTGGACGCGCCCGCGCCGGCCGCGGCGGCTGCTGCCGAGGCGCCGGCGCAGCCGCGATGGCGCGAGGACACGGCGTACCTGGCGCCGCAGCTGGCCTTCAACCTGGGGCTGCCCTACCAGCTGGCGCCCTTCCTGCCGCGCGCCGCAGCCGCGCCGGGCGCCGCTGGCGGCGAGCGCGGCGGCTGCGCGGTGACCGTGGAGGCGCTGCAGCCGCCGTCCGCCGACGCGCCGCCGGGCGAGGGCCGGCCGGCGCGCGGCTTTGCGCAGCGGCCGGGCCTGGCGGCGGGCGTCACGGTGGCCTGCCTGGCGGAGCCCGACGCGTCGGTGCGGCGGCGGCGCCCGGGACCCGGCCGACCCCGCGGCCGGGCCCGCAGACGCCGACGCGGCAGAGCCTGCGCCCAGCGCAGAGGTGGCCGGGGAGCAGCTTGTGGCTGCCCTGCGCCGCCATTTCTCAGACGCGCCCAGGCGCGGGCCCCCCGTCGCATCCCCACCAGCCAAGCCCGCTTGCCGTCTGACCCACCCGCCCAGGGGGTGTGAACGTGGCCGGCTGCGCGTGCGGCGCAGGTTGCTGGCCGAGGGCGACGTGTTTGCGGCCGCGACAGAGGATGCGTCGGGGCAGAGCGACCTGCTGCGCGCCCTGTTCCGCCCGGGCGACGCCGGCGCGGCGCCGCCCGTCCGGCTGCGCTACTTCAGGGTGGTGCACATGCAGCCGCGCACGGGCGGCAGCCTGCTCGTCGACTGCCGCCACTCGTCCATCGCGCTGGAGGTCTGCCGCAAGCCCGCCTTCCTCAAAGCACTCTGGGCAGGAGCACGGTGTGCACCAAGTTGCCGGTCCATGCTGCGAGTGAGCCGTGCAAGCCTCAGGCGAGCCTGCAGGCGACACAGTGTCAGGAGGGCTTGCGCAGTGGATTCACCTGAGAGCGCGTGTGGGCCGGCAGGGGTCTTGCAGCGGAGCCCTGCCGGTGGGCATGCGGGCGTTCCGGCGTGCCGGCGCCGCGCCGCAGCCCGCCCCCGCAGCGCACGCGAGCGCCGCACCGCCGGCCGCCGCGGGCGCGCGGGCCGCGCCGCCGGCGCTCGGCGACGACGCCGACGCGGCCTGGCGTGAGCCGGCTGTGCTGGCGGGCGTGGGCGCCCTCCTGCCCGGCTGGCGGCGCTTGGCGGAGCTGCTGGCGCCCGTGCTGCACCCGGCGCGCCCCCGACCTCGCAGCCGAGGCGGCCCACCCGTCGCCCTGCAACTTGCCCGCCCTGGCAACGCCGTGACAGGCTGCGGTCGTCAGCCCGCGGCTGGCGCGCTTTGCAGCGCCGCCGGCGTCCTGGCGCCCGGGGACGCCTGCAGCGAGGCGAGCATGCCAGGACTGGGGGAGGGTGTGCTGCGACCCAAGCGCGGCACCGTCCTGGAGAGCGCTGCGGGCGCTCCGCCGCGCCTGTCCGTGTTGGACGCCCTGGGCACATGCAAAGCGCCGCTGCCCCGCTCAGGACGCCCCGGCCGCACGGCCGCGCCTGGCGGTGCTGCTGCTGGCGCCGCGCGGCGGTGGCAAGGCGACCGCCGCGCGCGCGGCCGCCGCCGCGCTCGGCCTGCACCTGGTGCCCTTCAGCGGCGCGGAGCTGGCGGCCGGCGGCGCGGCGCCCGACGCGCTGCGCGGCGCGTTCGAGGCCGCGCGCGCGTACCCGCCCGCGCTGCTGCTGCTGCGCCACGCCGGCGCGCTGGCCGCGCCGGCGGCTGGCGCCCCGGGCGCGTGCCCGCGCCGGCTCTGCGCGCGCGCCTGGGGCTGGCTGCCTGCTGCGGGAAGGACCTCGCCAGCAGGCATGCTTAGCGCAATCAGAGCGCGCGCGGTTGTTAAGGCGCCTCGGCGAGGCGCTGCCGGGACAAAGGGGGCCGAGTGAGGCCAGGCTGGCGAGCGCCCCCCGCCGCGCCGCGATCCATGGGGACCGTGCGTGCCGGGCGCAGGCGCGCGCGACGCGGCCGCGACGCGGCTGGCCGTGGTCGCTTCGGAGGGTATTGCCGCCGGCGGCGCGGCGGGCGGCGCGCGTGTGCTGCTGGTGGCGTGCGCAGAGGCGGCGGACGACGTGCCGGCCGCGCTGCGGCGCTGCTTCACGCACGAGCTGGCGCTGGACGCGCCGGATGAGCCGCACCGCCTGAGCCTGCTGCGCGGCGCGCTGGCGGCGCGGCGCGCGGACGGCGCCGCGCTGGCGGCCGCCGCCGCGCAGGCCGGTGGCCTGCTGCCGCGCGACCTGCGCGCGGTCGCGGCCGACGCAGCGGCGGCCGCGGTGCGCCCGCTGCTGCCCTGGCGCGCGCGCGGCGCGGCAGGGCCGCCGCCCGCCGGGGCGGCGGGCGCGGGCGCAGGCGCCGCGCCAAGTGGCGGGGCGCTGGTGGTTGGCAAGGCGGAGCTGGACGCCGCGCTGGAGGCGGCGCGCGAGCGCACCTCGGCCGCCATCGGCGCTCCGCAGGTGCTCCGCTGTGCTGCTGGGGGCCTGCGCCGTGCTTGCCCTATGGCTGGGCGAGCAGATGTCCCGTCTTCTGCCCCTGTCTGTCTGGCGCATGCGCCGTGCGCAGCTGGGCGCACTCGGAGCCGAAGCGCACAGCGGAGTGCGAGCTCACAGAGCGGTGCGGGCTGGGGGCCGCTGCCGGGGCGCCGCGCCGAGCGGGCGCGGCGCGCGCGGCGCGCAGGTGCCGGACGTGCGCTGGGAGGACGTGGGCGGCCTGGAGGCGGTCAAGGCGGCCATCCTGGAGACGGTGGAGCTGCCGCTGCGCCACCCGCACCTCTTCGCGTCCGGCCTGCGCCGGCGCTCGGGCGTGCTGCTGTACGGGCCGCCAGGCGCGGCCCGGGCTGCCGCGGCTCGGCGCTCGTCGTGCATGCACCGCTCAGCATGCAGCCTGTGGCGGCTACAGATCTCTTGCGCCCGTTTCGAGGCTGCGGGCGGCGAGGCTGAGCGGGCGCCCGGGGCCGCGCCTGCCCAGGCACGGGCAAGACGCTGCTGGCCAAGGCGGTCGCGACGGAGTGCGCGCTCAACTTCCTCAGCGTCAAGGGCCCCGAGCTCATCAACATGTACATCGGCGAGTCCGAGCGCCAGGCGCGCGCCCCCGGCGCGCGGCCAAGGCATGCACGCCGATTGCCAAGGTGCTGCGGCGCGCACGCATGCCTGCTGCTGCTCCCCACTCACCTCTCTCTGGGTCTGTCTCCGGCCTGCCTGCCGCAGCGGGACCAGCATGTCCCGGCCAGGACCCGCCGCAGGCCTCCGGGCCCGTGCAAGCCGGCCCAGACAGCCGCTCCACGCTCCCGCGCCGGCTCCCCCGCTGCGCGCCTTGGCCTGCGCGCGGCTGTGCACGCGCCAGCCGCGCCGCGCCGCGCGGGCCAGGTGCGCGAGGTGTTCGAGCGCGCGCACCGCGCGCGGCCGTGCGTGCTCTTCTTCGACGAGCTGGACAGCCTGGCGCCGGCGCGCGGCGCCGGCGCGGACAGCGGCGGCGTCATGGATCGCGTCGTCAGCCAGCTGCTGGCGCAGATCGACGGCCTGCAGACCGGGCAGGGCGTGTTCATCATCGGCGCGACCAACCGGTGGGCGGCGCCGCGCTCCAGGCGGCGAGCTTCCTGCACGCGCCTCACCACCGCGTGCCTTGCGCCTGAGCACCGGCGCGCGCGCGCAGGCCGGACCTGCTGGACGCCGCGCTGCTGCGGCCAGGGCGGCTGGACCGCCTGCTGTTCGTCGGGGTCGCGGAGGACGTCGGCTCCAAGGTCAAGGCGCGCCGCAGGGCGCCCCGCCCCAGGCTCGGCGCCCTGCCCGGCCTCCTGCGCCGGGGGCGCGGGCGGGCGGCCTGACGCGCGGCGCGCGCGCGCAGGTGCTGACCGCGCTGACGCGCAAGTTTGCGCTTGCGGCCGACGTGGACCTGGGCGCTGTGGCGGCCGAGTGCGCGCCCACGTTCACGGGCGCCGACCTGTATGCGCTGGCCGCGGACGCGTGGACGGCCGCGCTGTACCGCGCGGCCGCCGTGGTGCGACCCGGGCTCGCGGGCGGGCTGTCCGCGATGCAGTGTTGCGCTGGGCGGTGCGCCTGTGCAAGCCGTCATGCGGACTGAGATAGATAGGGGGTCCTGGCACTGATGCGCCCAGGGCTTGCGGGCAGGGCGCCTGTGGTGCTATGCTACGGTGGGCAGGGTGCCTGTGCAAGCCATCATTTGGGATGGGGTGGGACAAGCGCATGTGTGCTTTGCTCTCTTTGCGGCTGGCGCATAGCTGCAGTGGTGTGCCCTGGGCTCGCGGGGGGGTCGCCTGTGGTGATGTGTGTCGGTGGGACAGAGCAAGCATCATAGGGAGAAGGGCTGGGCGTCGAGCTTTGTTCCCTCCGCAGCTGGGGCGCGGAGCGAGGCTGTGGCGCGCGCGCAGGAGGAGGCGGCGGGCGCGGAGCAGGCGGAGGGCGAGGTGGAGGTGTCACAGGGCGACTTCTGGGCGGCGCTGCGCGAGCTGCGCCCATCGCTGTCGCTGGAGGAGCTCGCGCGGTACAGCGCGCTGCAGCGCCAGTACGAGAGCCGCTGAGCCGCTCGCATGCATGCCACCGGCCTGCATGCGCGGCTGGCGGCAGCGTGGCGCCGACCAGTCCTGGGAGATGGGCTGCACGGCCGCTCTAGCTATCACAATGGTGTATTCCAAATTGTATCTGAAAGTTCCATGACCGCAGCCTGTTGCGGGACAGACCGTGCTGCGACTCTGCTGCCGCCGCAGCCCAACCAGACGCTTTGTAAAACAGCGGCCACAGGGCAGGCCTCACGCAGACCACAAGACGCCCCATCTTTCCTAGACGGGGCAAGTCTGTGCGCAGGGGGGCCTCTGCACACCACGCTCGCTTCTGCACACCTCGCTCATGCCAGGGCCGTCCCGACCTCCCCA
>JAABUV010005609.1_pt1 | contig 14197 bp, 10 predicted proteins | sample 5559971 | NCBI WGS metagenome assembly JAABUV01 (sample SAMN10711881, study PRJNA513362) | rock metagenome | isolation source: Antarctica rocks | place: Antarctica: Victoria Land, Knobhead nord | collected 2015-12-19
TGTTAATGATTTGTTGCAATGCTTTTTCTTATACTGATCTCAGCTTGACATTTAAATCTTTTCAATGATTCTTCACTCTTTGTGACATGTATCATATGATGACTTCGTGACTAAGCAGAAAATGCATTATCACAAAGTATATTTGTTTTTTATCATCATTGATGAGTCTCAAGTAAACTTGATGATTGTTTGCATGATCTTTTGTTTAATCACTAGTTTTGCTTTAACATGATGCATGTGAATCACTTATTTCAACTTAAAGTTCAATTGAACTTTCAAAACTCTGATATCTGATTTTGAGTTAATCTGATGTTTTATTAACTTTACATTAACATTCATATTGAATTACTTAAAAATTCTCGTAAAGTAAATTAACTCATGCTTTGTCTTTAAAAACTTGATGTCATGCATTTTTGATCACTGTTTGCATTTATCATAAATCTTGCTAAAAACTTTGCAATTGCACTTCATGAACTTTTTATATATTAAGATATTGATGTCATTTATAAAATTTGTGAAGCTTGTTCTCAATTTGATGTCATCACATGCTTTTAACAAGTTCATGTTGTAAAACAAATATAATATTGATGATAGCAAAGAATTTTATGATATGTTGATGTTCATGCTGCGTTTCATCGTTGTGTAATCATTGATTATGATCATAATGTGTTAATTTCTCAGAAAGTTCTTGACAAATTTAAAAAGCAGTCTGAGAACTTTTCTCTTTTTCATGTCATGCAAGAATCTGCTATGTATTACATTGTTGAATGCACTTTTTTCATTCAGATTCAGCAGTGAAACTACTCTTTTTTTGTATTACTTCATACAATGTGTATCTTTTTTATAATCAGTTGCAGAATCATATTTATTAATTTATATTTACAAACTTTTATCTGAATGTTCAATATCAAGTTGCACATTTCTATGATGTTTTGCAGATGTTCAAATATGATGAACTTCAGTATTTTACTCAGTGTGTTGAGTAACACAATTGATTTATATATTTTTGCATTAAAGTAGTTTTTCTTGTTTAACTTTTACATCATTATTGTGATCATGCTTTTAAACTAAGTTGACTGTATTTTCTTCTGCAGACATATTTCAAAAAGAAAGTGTATTTGTTTTAATGCATCATCAACAAGTTTACGCATTATTTTATTTATATATTTTGTGTGTTTTAAAATTTTGTCAAACATCATCTTGTAGATGACTCTCGTAATCTTGCAATGCATCAACGAAGCATCATTCTCAATCAAGAATGAGTACTTGAAGTCTTCTGTATTCAGCATGAGAATCTTTGAAGATGATGAAAAGTGAATTTAAAACATCATCTTCATTTTATTTTGCATTATCATAATGAGATTGAAACATTCTGACTTAATCAAAGAAGAAATTGTCGTTTGAATTAATGTGTCTGCAACTGCATTTCTTGTTCATTTCGCAGTTTTGAACAGTCTTCTTGAAATTTTTTTGATGTTCTGCATGATCTTTCAATATTTATTGCATTTCTGTTTTCTGATGATTTTACTCTTCTTGTCACATGCTTGAATGTACTTTGTTCAATCATTAATGACTCAACAACTTCTTCTCATTCATTGCATACTCTTAATGATCTTTATACACTTCTTTGTTCATTCTGCTTTAATTATTTCATGTGATCTTGCTCAAAGAATGAAAATCTCAATGATTTTCTTTAATGCATTCAGCAGTTGCTTAGTATACTTATTTATGCATTGATGCTTTGTCTTATGATTCAACAATAATTTTAACATTTGTTCTTTCAGAATATTGATGAACTTCTTTTCATTTATTGTCTTTCAGTTGCAACGTGATTTTCATGCTGATTCTTTGCAGACTTTGAAATCTATAATTGTTTGTATCAATAAATGATCTGAGAAGTTTTTCATTTCTTCATCAATTTCACATCATATTAATTGATTCATAATGTCATCTGTCGTGAAAATTAAATTTATTGTCATTTGAGATTTCTGATAATTTCTCGTAATTGTGTCTTAAGATAGCATCAGTAATGCATCAACATTTGTGATCATTTCAATTAAATCATTTGACAATAGATGCTGTTTTGAGTAGAATGATTCTTTTCATGTGAGATGATGCAGATTAAAGTCTTCTACAAGAATGCATTTTCTCAACATGTATAATGTCTTTTTGATGTCTGAAAAACTTTCTTTTTCATGAATAACTTCATGATCTTTAAGTGATGAATTGTATGCTTTGTGAATGTGTATAACTTTCTGAATCATCTGTATGTCATTTATTAATGTTTATAACATAATTGTATTTACATCTTTGAAGTATCATGTTGAGTGTCAAATGTTGCTGTTAATTCTCTTGTTTATGTAGAAACAAATTCTATTCTCATTATTTTTCAGCATGAAATCAACAGTTGAATGCAAAAAGCAAATCAATTTACTTTAAAAATCTTGAACATCAATTAATCAATTTCTTTTGACAATAAAACATCATTAACATGATGCTTGCGCTTCATTCTGATCATCAAAGACAGATGATGAGTATCATTGACATAACATCAGTGAGTGAGTGAGAAACGAGTATCATTATTTTGCAGAAAAATTCAATCAAGACAAAGAATATACATGAGAAATTGAACAAGTTGCAAGTACTCTATGAGTTCAACGAACGTAGAAACAATGAGCTGATGCTTTGAAAAAAGATGAGAAGATTGATAGAGATGATAGAAAAGCTGACGCGTCAACGCGTCACTGCATCAACTGTCAATCAATGCATGAAGAATCAGCTGAAGAGATTGAAAAAAATAATGAGTAAACTTGAAAAAAAGTTCATGAAGAAGAAGAAATGCATTGACAACTGAGTGAAGAAAGTGAATGAGAAGTCAATAATGTCATTTGAAAGTCATTTTGTTCTCAGCGTCAATGTTACATCGTTAGTGCAAAATCATTGTAAGAAATTTAAGATTAAGATTTTTGTTAAAAAGAAAGAGAAGATCAAGAAAATCATGATGATAACAACAAAGAACATAATGAGATGAGTAAGAGAAATTAATGTTGATGAGATGTTATTGACGCGCAAGAACATAAAAATTATGAAAAAATGATCAAATTTATTGATATTTTGAATCAAGATGAAAGATAGTAAGAGAATACTGAAGAAAAATGATTTTTGAATCAAAGAGATTTCATTGAACATAAGTTTGCACAAAATTAGTTTTAAAATAGTGATACATGAAATTAAAGTTGAAGAAATGTCTAAAAACATAGAGAAGAAGAGAGTAAAAACACTCATCAAGATCAATAAAGACATACATTTGAAGATGATGATTGAAAAAGTTAAGTGATTCACAAAGAATAATGAACAAAAGAGATACATCTTGCTGATGATATGCATAGTCAGCGCTGAGATGATGAACAAGTTAATTGATGAGAAAATATGTCATGAGATCAATATAAAAATCACGCAGTTTTATGATTTAAGTTGTAGAACACATTAGTGTTTAAAGTATCAAGACTACAATCATAAAACATATGAATGCAGAAATAAGCAAAGATGCATTTACTGCATGCTAAATCATCACTTGAAGCATTGTTCTCATAAGCAGACTTGAGACATGTAAAAATTTGAAACATATCAAGATATATACAGAGTTTTTGATTCTTAATGTCATAAACAATAGATCGAAAAAGAGAGAATAAAGAGAGTCACGAAACACAGATCTTTATATTACGTCGTACGAAAGCAGAGAAAACTTAAAGCGATAATGTTGAAGATGTTCACAGAAACATTTATCAGTCTGAAATCACTGATAAACAATGACTTGAAGAGAAAACAAAGACGCTCAACAAATGAAAGTCATCTGCTCAATGTGATCATCACATTCAAAAACACTATATTGAATCATTTAATTAAGAAGTCAAAAACAAATGAGTTGAAATCAATATTAATCACATCAATTTCAGTATTATCTTTTTTTGAAGATTTTACAAAAGAAGTAAGCACATTGCAAACATTCAAGAGAACATCAAACAGCTTTGAATGTGAACTTTAATGTTTCAGCAAAAGAAGCTTTGAATACTACAGTACAACGTTCACAAGTTCAGAGAAAAGATGATGATAATATTACTACATGAGAAAAAGATAAAGAATTATGACATTTTGATTCTTCAAGAACTCTGATGATTTGATGAGAACTTCAGAGTGTATTGCTCAACAACTGTCAATTTCACGCTGAAGAATAATAAAAATAAAATCTGTTTTTACATAAACAAGAGAATTGACAGCAACATCTGACATTCAACATGACACTTTAAAAATGTAAACACAATTATGTTACAGACATTAACAAATGACATACAGAAAACTCAGAAAGTTATACATATTCATGAAGCATACAATTTGTCACTCAGAAATCATGAAGTTATTCATGAAAAAGAAAGTTTTTCAAACATTGAAAAGATGTTACACATGTTAAAAGAATGCATTCTTGTAAAAGACTTCAATCTGCATCATCTCACATGAGAAAAATTATTCTACTCAAGACAGCATTTATTGTCAAATGATTTAATTAAAATAATCACAAATATCAATGCATTGCTGATGTTATCTTAAGACATGATCACAAGAAATTATTAGAAATTTCAAATAACAATAAATTTGATCTTCACGACAGATGACATTATGAATCAATTAATACAATGCAAAATTAACAAAAAAATGAAAAACTTTTCAAATCATTTGTTAATACAGACAATTATAAATTTCAAAGTTTGCAAAAAGTCAGCGCGAAAATCATGTTGCAACTGAAAGACAATAAATAAAGAGAAGTTCATTAATACTTTAAAAGAACAAATGTTGAAATCATTGTTGAATCATAAGATGAGACGTTAATGCATAAATGAGTACACTAAGCAACTGCTGAATGCATTGAAGAAAATCATCGAGAATTTTACTTTCTGAGCGAGATCATACAAAATGATCAAAGCAGAATGAATGAAGAAGTGTACAAAGATCATCAAAAGCATGCAATGAATGAGAAAAAGCTGTCAAATCATCAATGATTGAACAAAGTACATTTAAGCATGTGACAAGAAGAGCAAAATCATCAGAAAACAAAAATGCAGTGAATATTAAAAGATCATGCAGAATGTTGAACAATTCTCGAGAGAACTGTTCAAAACTGCGAAATAAGCAAGAAATGCAATTGCAGACACATTGACTCAAGCAACAATTTTCTCTCTGATCAAGTCAAAGTGCTTCGACATTGCTACAACAATGCAAAATAAGATGAAGATGATGTTTCAGACTCACTTTTCATCATCTTCAGAGATTCTTATGCTGAACACAAAAGACTTCAAGTATTTGCTCTCAATTGAGAATGATGCTTTGCTGATGCATCATGAAATTAAAAGAGTTATCTACAAGACAACGTTCAACAAGACTTTAAAACATACAGAATACATAAATAAAATAATGCGCAGACTTGTCAACGACACGTCAGAACAAATACATTCTCTTTTTGAAAAATGTCTGCAGAAAAGAATATAGTTTTTTTTTCTTTTTCCATTAAGTGCATGCAGTCTATGACTATGACATTGTCTAGACGCTGTATGTATGTTAAGTTACATGTAATCTGATCAAAGTCGCTGCTTTATATTTTTTCATTAATCAATCACATCGATAGTTTGCATATACAAGCGCTCTCGCTCAAACTCTCACAATCATACTTTCGTTTTTCTTTGTTTCTTTGCATTCTTCGCGTTCTACTCTTTCGTTTTTTTTTTAGTTTTTTTTTTATTTCTTCATTAAGTGCATGCAGCCTATGGCTATGACACTGTCTAGGCGCTGTATGTATGCTAAGTTACATGTAACCTGGCCAAAGTCGCTGCTTTATATCTTCTCATTGGTCAATCACATCGATAGTTTGCGCATACAAGCGCTCTCGCTCAAACCCTCGTCATCGTACTTCCGTTTTTCTTTGTTCCTTCGCACCCTTCGCGTTCTACTCTTTCGTTTCTAATAGTCATTTTCTCGTCGCAATTCGAGTATTTTTCAAATACTCTAGTGTTGCAATTCTTTCAATCTTGGTGATGAACAGTGTTAATATAGTGTCTGTGTTTTTGAGCTGAGCTTTTTTCTTAAGCTTTATCTGCTCTGCTCTATAATGCCTGCAGTTCAGCAGTAAATGCTTCGACGTTTGCCTCGCATTGCATATTTCATAGCATTTGTTCGAATTATTCTCTGATAATCGATGCAAATAGCTCTTGAAATAGTCATGTCTCATTTTCAGCTGAATAAAGATTGAAAACGTTAGTCTATCGATTTTCCTCAGCTCTTTTAGTGACTTATGACTTAGATTCACATTCGATATGTGCTTTCGATACTGGTTTCCCTTCTTGATGCTGCTTTTCCAGGCATTTAATCATTGTAATTTCGCCTCTTTGCAAATTTGCTTTTTGACGAATCTTATGATGATTGCTTTCGTGTTGCCGATAACTGATAATTCTTGAGCAGCGCTTTTGACCAATTGATCTGCTTTTTCGTTCCCAATAATGCTCTTGCAACTCGATATTCACTGTATGCGAATTTGACACTGATTCTGACGTAAATTGATCAAGTTTTGTCGTATATCATCGAATAACTTCGCATTGACGTTGCTCTTTGCGTTTAATCTTTGCAAAGTCATTTGACTGTTCATGTACACTCAAATTCCGCTGTTTTTGAGTGCTTTTTCGCTGCATATTGCGATTGCATCGCTAATAGCTTGCAGTTTCGCTTCCGTTGTGATTATTTTGTCAGAAACGCTTGTCGCTTTGCTGAATCTGACGAGTTCATGCGTGAATATCACTGCCGTTTCAGTTCCTGTTTCGATCCCTGCTATCTTTTTTCGAATTTGCGATGCGTCGATATACATCACTATGTTCTTCGCCTTTTTGATAATTCTTTCTAATTCCCTGTAGTGCGTATTGATCGTTTCGCTGGTTTCGCTTCTTGCAAATTCGGTTTGAATTTTTGCTAAATGCTCGATTTCTTGATCTCACGATTTCTTGAAGTGAGGAATTTCGATTTCTTTTATTGAATTCAGTGTTTTTTGCACTTTGTTCAATATTCGATATATCTGCGTGAGTCTGTCTTTGCACTTCTTGGCTTTTCGAGGTAAATTCGCCTTCGTCTCGTTTCAGTCCAGGTATTTCGATGCGTTCAGCTCTAGGTTCAATCCGGTAGAGTATTGAGATGAGTACGAAATAGGCGTTCTTTTCCTGATAGGGTGTTTTTCCGGTAATTCAACTATTCGAATTGCATAGTTCTTGCACTTTTGGTCTAATCGCACCTTCATCGACGGGATTTCGGCTTCTATTTGCATAGCATCTATCGATGATGTTCGAAACGCATTCAGAATTTTCCGTAATGCAGCGTTTTGCAGTTTGCGAAGTTTGACTAAGTAGCTTTTTTGATTATTCCACCATATTTCGGCGCCATAATTGCTAATAGACGTGACGCATGCCAGGTATAACTGCTTTCCTAATTTGACATTTAGTCTTCACTCGCTATTCATTAATCTAAACAACGAGTGTAGCGTTCTTGTGACTGTCGCGATTTTCATTTGCACATGAACTTTGAAGTTGAGCTTTCGATTCAGTCAGACTTCTAGTCATCGTACGCATGTCTTTGATTTTATGACCGTGTTATTGAATAGAATAATCATTTGGTTGAATGTCGCCTTGTGACTTTCAAAGTGTATCAATTCAGATTTCGAGTCATCGAATTGCACTGCGTTGTTCTCAGCTCATGTGAAAGCGATTTTTGCTGCGTTTTCCAGCATTTTCACATTCTTGTCAATATTTCTTCCCTCAATGTATAGCGTCACATCGTCAATATAGCTGAGTGACTGTAAATTTCCGAACTTTGCGCGAATCTTTGAAAACAAGTATCGAATATAAATTAGAAATAAAATGAACGAGATAGATGAGTCTTGTGATATTTCTGTGCTTATTTTCTTTGATTTCTGACGTTCGCCGTCAAATGCTAAGTCAATAACTCAATTTTGTAAGAAACATTTTACTCAATTGATTAAATTGATCACTATTTTCAATTTAATCAATATTTTGATCAGCTGTTTCAATGCAACATGATCAAAGACTTCTTTGACATCTAGAAGTAGACAGATATGCGTGTTTCCTCAGCTTTTCGCCATTTGCGCATCATGTACTAGGTTTAGTACTGCGTCTATAGCTGATCTTTGTTTTCTGCCTCCCATTTGATCAAAATTCAGCAGCTTATCGTTAATTTCAGCTGTGTACGACAGTCGCACTGCTATTATTTTTTCTGCTACTTTGTCTAAACAGTTTAGCAGCGTAATAATTCTGTATGTCTTCGAAATTGAATAATTCGGCTTGTCTGGTTTTTTTAGAATAATTCTCGTGCCTTCGCGTCATATCTTCGAATGATAGTCGTTTTCGATCAAATCTGAATACACTAAATTGAAGATTTTCGATATAGTTTGGTACGCTCGCTGTATGATTGCGAATGACATCTCGTCTGATTTGAATGCTTTCCTGAGTGCTGAGAAGTTAATAGCGTACTTGATTTTCTCTTCGATAACTCTTGATCACTGTATACTTTCGTTCGATAGTAATTCTTCATTGGTTTGAATTTTCGAAGATGATGAGTACATTGCTTTCAGAAATGCCTCGCACTTTTCATTGAATTCGATCTTCAATTCTTTTTGCGAGTTTTGTATCGAAGATAGCTTTTCGATTAGACATGATTTAGTGAACTTGTATGTCTGAAACACTTCTTTCCCTTCGGCGTTGTTCAAAAAATTGGTTCAGAATTGGTTTTTGATCAGCTTTATTGCATCATGATACGAATTTCGCGTTTGCACTATCTCTGCTCATGCGTCGTCACTTCTGCATCTTTTCCAGATTCGCTTTTTTGACGACAGCGTCTTTCGCCTTTCAATGAGCTCATTGTTTCACCAGGGTTTTGTTTTTGCGCATATTCGCTATTTAAATACGAATAATTTCACTGTATTCTTGATGCATTCAGTCAAATAAATGACTTTTGCTTCTAAACTCGTGATTCTTTGCATCTTGACAATCATTTTGTCTTTCGCCTTTTGCAAATGCTTCTCAAAGCCTTTTCAGTCGGCTTTTTGCAAATTGTATGACGCGTTCAACGAATTTTCGACCAACTTCACTTTTTCCGTAACTATTGTAAATAGAATTACTTCATGATCGAATTCTGTGTCTGCGTTCTCATCTATATGTCAATTCTTGATGTGATTGCGCATATTCTTTGATGCGAATGCTAAATCAAGTATCGAGCTTGACTGACTCGAATAGCTGTGATATGTGTTTATATCAGAAGTGTTAACCAGGTCGCACTTATGTAAATTTACCCACTTTATTAACGCTTCCGTTCTAATAGGGTTTGAAATTTTTGCGTTTCATCAGCTATGATGTGCATTAAAGTCTTCGACGATAATAACTTTTTGCTCAGAATTTAGCATAACTTTTGCTAATTCTCGCTCAATCGTGTATACTTGCTCATCATTTGCGTTTTGTGACTTTTCGTTGTAAATATTGAACAATAAAATTTCTCTCTGAATTTTATTGTTCGCTATTGATATCGCTTGCATATCTTCGCTATTGACTATGTCTGATCTTGATGTGCATGTAAATTTCTTTGCGTTTTTCGCAACAAATATCAGTACTCTGACACGAGTATTCTGAACATTTGATTTGATGCAGATAAACGACGAATGCGAAATTGTTATATTCTCGTCTCTCATTCACGATTCTTGTAGTATAACAATATCTGCCTTGTTTTTCGCAAATTTCATGCATGCATGCATAATTTGCGTTGATCTTGCACAATTGTGCTGTAGAATTCGAATATTCGACGTGTTTGCAAAGCTTTCGTCATTTGCGTTGTTTTGTGACATTTCGAATGCACTACTCATTACAATTCCGTGATTAGATGATCTTTTTGTGAGCTAATAGACTGAGCTGCCTGATATGTTTTGCACATTACGCTGTTTGCGAAGTGCGCATTTTGACAGTTGCAGCATCTAGAAATCGTGTGATTGCATGATTGCTTGTCTTCGCACGTAGGTAATTGACATTTATGCTTTCATGTTAGGTGATTTCGTTCACAAAACAAGCATCTTGATGATTTATTGCACTTGTTCTGCAAATGTTCGAATGTTTGACATCTCTGACACTGATCGCTTGATCGATAATCTCGATATTCGATCGTTTGATATGTTGATCTCACTGCTAGAACTCGTTTTTTCAGATGTTTTTGTGCTTCGACTTCGGTTTTGAACGTCAGTATCGTCGAAGCATGATTCTTTCTTGCTCTATTTTCATCTTTTGATAATCATATCGAATTGATTATCAGCTTCAATTCAGAGTTGTACTTCTCTAGCTCGATTCTCAGATATTTCATTTCGATCTTCATGTTGAAGATATTGATTTTCAGACTGTGTATCACTATCTTGTATCATTTTTCATTCTTCTTGATACTTTTGACTTCGAATATATGCTCTCATATATCTTTTTGCTTCAGTAGAGCTTTCGCGATGTATTTCTCTGAAATCGTTAGAGCAATATTGTTATCTCTTTGTGTTTTAGTCACTGTAGCGACTATTATGTCAGACTTTGCCTTCTTCAGTGCGTTGTTCACTGCATTGCGCATTTTCATCGCTTGTAAGATTCAGTTCTCATTTTTCGAAGTGATTATCAATCTTCTTTCGCGATATGATATCTCTTGTGACTTTGACGAGGGTTTTTTGATAACCAGGTTTCATTCGTCTGCATTTGCATTCGCATTTGCATTTGTGTTTGCATTTGCATTTGCGCTTGTGACTTGAGCTGCTTTTTGCACATATGTGAGCTTCTGCGTTGATTTTTGCGAATTTTGCATGACTTGCGACGTTTGCGAAACCTGCGCCTTCTGCGAGGTTTGCGAATTCTCTGTCATTTGCTTTGCATTGATTCCCTTTTTGATGTTTTCAGCATTTTGTTGAACCAATTGTAGAATGATCTTCAGTTTGTTGTTTGTTTGACTTTGAAGTCGATCAATTTGCTTCTGAATCGAGTTTTCTATACTTTCGTCGCATGCTCTTCGAATGTAGATTAAGCTATGATTTATAGTCTCTTTCTGTTCTGATATTGCTTGTCTTAGCTGATTGACTGCGAATTCAATTCTTTCGCGCAGTCTCTTTATCTGCATCTCTTTAAAGGTGGCATCGTAGCACTTGCTAGTACTAACTTCGATGCTAGCTTCTTTTTGCGAACTTTTCATCGCTTTTCGCTTTTTCATTTCTTTGAATTTCACAATCGCTCGTGTTTGCTCTTTTTGCTGCGAATTTGCATTTCGCAGATTGAGTTGTATTCTTGTCGTTGTGCGCATTTGCATGTAAATTTAGCATCAATGCGTCGGATGAACTAAACATGTACTGCGTTTTTCTATTTGCTGATGTGAACGATTTTTGTTGACTGCGAAATAACTCGACAATGTCGTTTTGCAGTTGTTTGCTTGTTGACGAACTCATGCTAAGTTCGTTTCATAGATCTGTTTCAATCTCTAACGTTGACTTTTTGATTTCTATCGTCGACGTTTTGAGTTCTGACGCTGAGCTATTGCTTCTGCTGAGTTTCGCGTTACTATTCGCGAAACGGGGCGAGAAAGAGCGCATAAAGCGGCTCTTTATATTTCTTTTCATAGAGGGTTTTTTCGAGTTTCGAGCTTCGGGCTTCTAGACAATTCACTTGACATCACTTAAATATTTCTTTAATCTCTTACTCAGAGCGTTTCACGTAGGCAGTAACTCTAGTGTAGAGGTTTCCCAATTTCTATTCCGAAACCTGCAATAGATCGTCTTCTATTATCGGCTTATGTCAGACGAAAATGATATAAATCTAGTCTACAAGAATCTAGATTACTCTTTTTGATAGAAAATGCTTGACGCAATTGCTTTATATCTCGTGTATCAAAGTAGTCGCGTTATCTCGCTCAGAATAGTAACGACTGATCTCGACTTATTGTCTTGCGCATCAAGAAAAGGTAAAACAGATAGTGATTTGATAAGAAACGCTGTACTTCTCTGAAACAATGTTGTTTCCTGTGCGATCTTCGGGCGCAAAAGAGTTCGATTTCGATTTTTGCGTCAGTACGCAGTCTTCTGTGCTGTTCTGAAGTCGATTGATGACTTGTTCTCTTCGTGTGAGTTTGCTCTTCGATTTATCAATCAAATTACTGTCTGAATTGATGATGATTCTTTCTTCTGCGTTGATGAACTTTCGTTTCGTCGTCGATTTTGATCTGCGTAAGCGCGAAAAATTTCGATTTTCGATTTTTGACTTGCGACGCAGTCATCTGTGAAGCTATTGAGTCGAATAGAAGCTTGTTTTGATCATACAATTGTGCTCTATAACTTGCCGATCGATTTGATATATCATATGCTTTGATAGGTCGCTGTCGCGAAATTGTTCACGAACCTTTTTTATGTATCTTCGTCACACTCATTATGAATCTATGCAAGATTCTATATACTGTAGCGAGCGCTGCGCTAGCGCAGCGCTTTTTTCGAATCAAAAATCGCTGCTTTCTGCGTTTTATACTATAACTATTTTCAATGTGAAAACTCTATGAATTTATTTCTTTTCTATTTTCTCTCTCTTTTATTTAATTCTTTAATGACATTACAGCTTGAAATTGATTCAGTATACTTATTGAAAGTATCATTTAAATGATCATCGTCGTTGCGCTCATGATTTTTAAAAGCTTTCTCAAGTTCATGATGTTCTCTTCTCATTGCATTGCTTTTCATTCTACTTTTCATCTAAAACATGTTAATAAAATGTACTTGATTAACATTTGATCTTTGTTGCATTTACATGTCATCATAATGATATCAAGTACTCATCTCTTATGTAGAAATTGATTGAAGTCAATTTTTCTCATGCATAGCTGCGTCAATAATGCATTGTGAAACTTTGCATGATTCTTGTGCAGTTGCAGATGTCGATGTGTCATCTTTGATGTCAGATATCAAAAATGAACTTTGTTGAATTTCTCTTTTCAGACTATTCTTCATGTTTATCTGATTTGTTTCTGTATGAGTGTCAGTTTCATCATCACTTCAATGCGCTGATGCTCAGTCAATGATAGAAACAAATCATGTGCATCATTAATCATTTTGTTCATCACTTTATTTTCAAGTACTTCTGCATGTCTCATTATTCAATGTAACTTCAACGTGACTTCTTAAGATTAAATGCTCTCATGTGCAACTTGAACTTGTTGCAGACGTGTCTGATCTTTTGTTGATATCATAACTTTCACTGTTTTCAAAGAAGTCTGATTATCATTGTATACTTTGTATATTTTTTCATGACATTCTTGATTCTATGTCACTACGTCTGCGCGATCAATTCTTTCAATTCTTCATGATGAGTGATGATTAAAATCAATCTTTTCAATCTTTTATTTAACTCTCAGTTAATTCTCATTGCAGTCATCGTAACATTTTCTCTACTGTTACTATCATTTGAGTAAACTCTTTGCTTCAACGTAAATATGTCAAAACAATGTTGACTTATTGATATTTTCTTGTTTGCAACTATAACTACTCTTGATGACTCTGATCAGAAAATTATCATGTAGAAATGACTTCACTTCATCTTTATTTATTCAAGTGTTTCTTTCATTCACTTTCACTTCAGTTGCAAAGACATTTTATGCAGCTTTGATTTTCAATTTCTTTTGAGTATCAAGTTGTTGCAAATTCAATGCATCATCATCTCAATAACTTCATCTGATTTTCAAAAGTTCATGTTCATTATTGACTTTTATATCAACTTTCGTAGATGAATATCTATCAATGTTGTGTTTATTTCTATCTGTAAAGTCTTTATTGATGTCACATAATAAACATTAATGATTTGTTGCAATGCTCTTTCTTGTACTGATTTCAGCTTGACATTCAGATCTTTTCAATGACTCTTCATTCTTTGTGACATGTATCATATGATGACTTCATGACTAAGCAGAGAGCATGTCATCATGAAGTATATTTACTTTCTCATCATCATTGATGAGTCTTAAGTAAATTTAATGATTGTTTGCATGATCTTTTGTTTAATCACTAGTTTTGCTTTAACATGATGCATGTGAATTACTCATTTCAGCTTGA
>JAABUV010005610.1_pt1 | contig 14197 bp, 8 predicted proteins | sample 5559971 | NCBI WGS metagenome assembly JAABUV01 (sample SAMN10711881, study PRJNA513362) | rock metagenome | isolation source: Antarctica rocks | place: Antarctica: Victoria Land, Knobhead nord | collected 2015-12-19
GTCATTCATTGAGCAGAGAAATATGTGATGAAAGAGAGGCGCACACGATGAAAAGATAGAGTGTGATTGTACTGAGTAACTCTTTTCTTCTCTTGATTTGACTTGTGTCACGTAGACGTTGAATGAATTGTTAGTATAGACGTGCGATCGCAATCGTTCGATGTTTGACTCTGATCGATGAAAGAGAATGCGTTTTGATCGTTCTCTTGAGCTCTCGATTTTCCACGTGAATAGATGAATGACTTGACGTCAAGTAAAGAAGGTGAGCTCAAGCTCTCTCAGTATATCAGCGTGATCGACGAGTCACTACTTCTTCGAGCACTGTAGTCACGTCTCTCAATACTTGAAACGACTATTCTACCTGATATCTTTTCATCAATTACTTGACGACACTGTCGATGTGATGAAGACGTTTCGATATCGACGCAGTCGACGAGTCGCAAATTCTTCGATCACTTGTAGTCACAACTCGCAGACTCTTCATCTGAGTTGTCTTTTTCACTAGTAGTATCTTCCCATCTCTTACTGACATCGACATGTCATTAATCTTCTTCGTAGATCGATTGTGACTGTTAGAAGAGATGTTGTCACGTGGGTGAAAACTCTGCACGACGATTTTTCTGATCACGCAACGTTCTAACATCGTTTGAACTGCGTCGAATTAAGATCTCTTGACTCTTTTGACTTCTATTCGAACACAGAATAGAATCAAAAGATTCGTAGTCGACATCACGTACAGATAAATCTCGTTGTCAGTCGATAGTGACAGTAAAGAGAATGTTACAATAATTGCAATGAAAATTAATTGAGAGCTAGATAAAAGATTGAGAGAATTGACTTTAGTCATCACTCATCATGAAGAACTGAAAGAATTGATCGCGAAGATGAAATATCTCATAGACGTAGCAACAGAGAATTGAAAGTGTCATGAAAAGATATACAAAGTATACAGTGATAGTCAGACTTCTCTGAAAACAGTGAAAGTTATGATATCAACAAAAGATCAGACACGTCTGCAACGAGTTCAAATCATGCATGAAAGCATTTAATCTTGAAAAGTTATGCTGAAGTTACATTGAGTGATGAGATATGCAGAAGTACTTGAAAATGAAGTAATGAACAAGATAATTGATGACGCATATGATTTGTCTTTATTATTGACTGAGCGTTAACACACTGAAGTGACAATGAGATTGATGCTCATACAAAAATAGATCAGATAAACATGAAGAGTAGTCTGAAAAGAGAAATTCAACGCAGCTCATTTTCAATATCTGATATTAGAAATGACACATCAACATCTGTGACTGCACAAGAGTCATGCAAAGTTTCACAGCGCATTATTGATACAGCTACACATGAGAAAAATTGACTTCAATCAATTTCTACATGAAAGATGAGTATTTAATGTTACTACAATGACATGCAAGTATGACAGAAATTAAATGTTGATCAAGCATGTTTTATTAACATGTTTCAGATGAAAATTAGAATGAAAAGCAATGCAATGAGAAGAAAACATCACGAACTTGAGAAAGCTCTTAGAAATCATGAGCGCAGCAATGATGATCATTTGAATGATACTCTCAATGAGCATACTGAATCAATTTCAAGCTATAACATCATTAAAAAGTCAGATGAAAGAAAGAGAAAATAAAGAAGAAACAGATTCATAGAGTTTTTGCATTGAGAACAGTTATAGTATAAAGCGCAGAAAGAAGCGATTTTTGATGCAAAAAGAACACTGTGCTAACGCAACGCTCGCTACAGTATATAAAATCTTGCATAGACTCATAATGAGTGTTGAATCAAGTAAGAATTAAAAAAATGATCAGTTTTAATCAATCAGAAAGAGTTCTTCTTAATTTAAAGCATAAATGCAATTCTTTTCAAAACTTTGTTAAATTATTCAAGAAAGAATAGTACTGAGATTTTTGCTATATTTATCAAAGACATTGATAGAGAAATTATTTACAATACTTAATGCAAGTTAAATGTCATAAACATCTTCTTAATCAATGAAGCGACTCAGAATCTAGAAAATATTAAAGTCAAACTATTATTGAAATATCAGAACTTTCTAAATGTCTTCAATCAAACTCAAGTTGACAAGCTATCATCTCATTGTTCATATAATCATAAGATAAAGCTTACTAGTGATTTAATATCATCTTGCTGTCGAGCATAATGAATGTCTCTTTACAAGCTTCAGAAAGTAAAGAAATATTTGAACAAGAATCTTTTTAAAGAATTTATCATCTTTAGCAAAGCTTCTTATTTCTCACTCGTTCTGTTCACTTTAAAAGCAAATGAAGATCTTTGATTCAGCATTGACTATTGAAAGCTCAATGCTATTATCAAGAGAAATCGCTATTTTTTATCTTTGATAAATGAAATGATTGACAAAATAGTTGATTGCAAACATTTAACTTAATTAAACATCATTTCAACATTCAACAAACTACGAATGCATTCTGATAACAAGAACTACATTATTTTTATTATTGCTTTAAAAGTATATAAATCTAAAATGCTATCATTTGAACTTATTAATGACTTGATCTCATTTCAGCAATATATGAATAATATTTTATAAGACTTTCTAAATGACTTTTGTCAAGTTTATTTAAATGATATTCTTATCTACAGCAAAACTCAATAAGAACATAAACAACACATCAAAATGATATTGAGTTAACTATGAGAAGCTGAACTACAAGTGAATATTTGAAAGTGCAAATTCAATGTAGAAGAAATCATTTTCTTAAAAGTCATTGTTTCAGAACAAAATCTTCATATGAATTTTATTAAAGTGAAAGTCGTAGTCAACTGAATTACTTTGATCAATCTAAAAGAAATTCAGAGCTTTGTGAAATTTATCAACTTCTATCATTGTTTCATTAGAAACTTCTTGAAGCTAGTCAAATCATTCACTCAGCTGATTAGAAAGAACACATTTTTTGTTTGAAATGAAATCTGTGTTCAAGTCTTTGACAATCTAAAGAAACAAGTCAGCTCAATCTCAATACTTCGTCACTTTAATCTTAAACAACAAGTTATTTTGAAGATTGATGCTTTGAACTATGTAAAAGATGAAATACTATCTCAGTATGATGATGAGAGAGTTCTTCATTCAATGATCTTCTACAGTAAAAGCATGATTCTCACTGAAATCAATTATCACATCTATGACAAGAAATTGCTAGTCATTATTCAATGCTTTGAACATTGATGACTTGAGCTGAAATGCATTGAACTACTCATTGAGATGTTCATCGATTATCAGACTTTAAAGATTTTCATGAAAAACAAACAGTTGAGTCAACAATAAGTCAATTATCTGAACATTTTATTGAAGTTCAACTTTCAGATTATCTTTAGATCAGGCAAAATGAATACTAAAGTCGATGCTTTAATGAGAATGTCTTTAGCAAACATCTCTGAATCAGCTCAGCGTCTTGAAGATCATTTTCAGACTATTCTGATTCTTGATAGAGTTAATGTTCTATCTATTGAATCAAAAGCAAATCTCTATCAATGAGTATGAATGATCAATCAAACAGATGAGTTCTGCAGCGAATATAGACAAGCTATAAACGAAAACAAGCTCAAATTTCATATCACTAAATTGAAGAACTACGAAATCATTGACGACGTTCTATTTAGAAAAGATCTACTGTGAATCTCTGAGAACATGCACACGAAATTACTACAAGAAGTGCATGATCAATCTTCAATCTCTCACTTCGACAATAAATGAATCATTGATCTAGTTCAGCATTTCTACTATTAATCAGATCATCAAGCTACTATTCAATGATACATTCAAAACTATCATGCTTGTCAGCAAAGCAAAGTCTTTAGAAATAATATCAATGAACTTCATCATTTTCTTTCAATTTCACAGAAACGCTGAAAAGATATAGCTATGAACTTCATCACTGAACTATCTCTGTCAGAAAACTATAACGTTATTTGTACAATCATATATCATCTCATCAAAGAACATCACTATGTTCTCTGTCATTGAAAAGATGATGACATTTCAGTTGAAGAAATGATTTGAATCATGCTATGAAACATTTATCGACTGCATGATCTACTCAGTTCTATTGTTTTGAACAGAGACTCTCAATTCATATTGACTATGTGAAAAAGTCTTTGCAAGCGACTGAGAATCACAGCTAGTTTATTCACAGTTTATTATTTTGAGATCAATGATCAATCGAAATGAGTCAATCAAAACGTTGAACGCGAACTTAGAATCTACTGCAATTACATGTAGAACGACTGAGTCAAATGAATATCTATGATGAAATTCAATGACAATTTCAATATCTTCTTAATTACTTTAATGATTCTCTTCTACTTTAATAAAGAATTTCATCTTTGAATGAGTTTCAATTCAGATACAACTGACTATGAAACAACTCATGAATGACTTGAAGCTAGAAAAGCAAATGATATTATCATTTTAATAAAAAAGTTACTGAACTTCAATCATTAACAATTGAAAAAGACGAAGCTGATCATTGAAGTTCAAATCAATAAACATAAATGAGATATCATTTATGAAGCAAATGACTGAGTTTGACTATCTTTCAGAAACGTCAAGACAACAAGACTTTGCAAAGATTTGAAGAATAAACAGCTAGATTTCTATCAAATCACTGTCAAAGTAAGTATCTTCTATCATCTTCATTTATCAATCAGCATAAAGCATCTGCATTCAATGTTCAGTTCAAAGCTACTGTAATCATATTCAGAAAACTTTCTATCAAAACAGCATTCAGAATCATTCAGATCAATCACTATTAAAGATGATGAACATTGAGAGATAAATGATATATTGAACGTCAGACGCTATCGAGATCGAATATAGTACAAAGTCAAATGAATAAATCTAGATAGAAACGACGAATGATACTATGTCTGTCTGTCTGTAATTCATACATTCTTGTGACATCGATTTAGACTCGACTCATGAGAGACTCTATGCTATTTATATCGAGTGAACAAAACTCTCTGAGAAAGAAAATCACTCGTCGTCTATATGATTGCTTCGCGCAGTCGAAACAATAAGATTGACACTGTGTTATCAAGTAATGAATCTATAGCTTCTATTCAGCGCGTGACGCTCAAGTAAACTCTTAATGAGTGTCTGTGTTGTTCATTTATGACGCATCGTCTTTGCTCTGCTCTTCATTGACGATATTCTATACAACGATGTCTCGATTCGATTCTTGATTTGAAGACGAAAGACGTTTTCTTTGCACTCGTGATGCTCGTGATTGTAACGTACGTAGAGCTGCGTTCTCTTGCTCAATGATTGTCATTCATTGCGCAGAGAAATATGTGATGAAAGAGAGACGCACATGATGAAAAGATAGAGTGTGATTGTACTGAGTAACTCTTTTCTTCTCTTGATTTGACTTGTGTCACGTAGACGTTGAATGAATTGTTAGTATAAACGTGCGATCGCAATCGTTCGATGTTTGACTCTGATCGATGAAAGAGAATGCGTTCTGATCGTTCTCTTGAGCTCTCGATTTTTCACGTAGATAGATGAATAACTTGACGTCAAGTAAAGAAGGTGAGCTCAAGCCTTCTCAGTATATCAGCGTGATAGACGAGTCACTACTTCTTCGAGCACTGTAGTCACGACTCTCAGACTGAGAACGACTATTCTATCTGATATCTTTTCATCAATTACTCAACAACACTGTCGATGTAATGAAGACGTTTCAGTATATCGACGCAGTCGACGAGTTGCAAATTCTTCGATCACTTGTAGTCACAACTCTCATACTGAGAACGACTATTTCACTAGATATCTTTTCATCTCTTACTGACATCGACATGTCATCAATCACTCTCGTAGATCGATTGTGACTGTTAGAGAAAGTGTTGTCGCGTAGATGAAAACTCTGCACGATCGACTTTTCTGCTTACGCAACATTCTAACATCATTCGAATTGCGTTGAATTGAAATCTCTTAACTCTTCTGACTTTTATTCAAACACAGAATAGTATTAAAAGATTCGTAGTCGACATCATGAATAGATGAATCTCGTTGCCAGTCGATACTATGTCAATAAAGAAAAATTCAATGACTCAGAGAAAGTTTTGAATGAATTTTATAAGCTATATTCAAACAAATCGCGCTAAATATCGAAACAACTATCAACAAAAGTGAGCAAATGAACTACATTTATGTGAACATGAATTTTTGAAGAAGAGAGTAATGTTACAAGTGTATCAAGACTGAACAAGACTGAAGCTTTAATCAATTCACAGTAAACGCTAGTGAGTTTTCTGCGTAATGATTAAAGTTAATCAGTGAGCTAGTCAGGTTTGACTCAGATATGACTCAGATATGACTTAAATATGACTCAACACTCTTTTCTTTCATCAACATCTTGTTCATTTACATTACATTCTTTTCATGTCACAAACACATTTCTTTCAAGCCTAACGCAGTCTCTGAACATTACATAAATAAAAGCTTTTGTATCAATCTTTTTCTGTATTCTTAATATTCAGTTATAGCTATTTTTAAAGATCAAGCACTATCAATTCTGACTCTCATTGATTGTATCATTTAGACATGATTCTGACACTATGTTGATAAAAAGAATTTTGATAACTCAGAGAAAGTTTTGAATGAATTTCATAAGTTATATTCAAACAAATCGCGCTAAATATCAAAATAACTATCAACAAAAGTGAGCAAATAAACTACATTTATATAAATATAAATTTTTGAAGAGAAGAATAATGTTACGAGCATATCAAGACTGAACAAGGCTGAAGCTTTAATCAATTCGCAGTGAACGCTAGCGAGTTCTTTGCGTAATGATTAAAGCTAATCAGCGAGCTAGTCAGGTTTGACTCAGATATGACTCAGATATGACTTAACACTTTTTTTCTTTCTTAATACTCTTTTCTTTCATCAACATTTTGTTTATCTACATTATATTCTTTTCATGTCACAAACACATCTCTTTCAAGTTTAACACAGTCTTTGAACATTACATAAATAGAAGCTTTTGTATCAATCTTCTTCTGTATTCTTAATATTCAGTTATAGCTATTTCTAAAGATCAAGCACTATTAACTCTGATCTTCATTGATTGTATTATTTAGACACGATTTTGACATTTATATGCTTTTAAAGCAATGATAAAAGTGATGTAATCTTTATTATCAAGATGCATTTGAAGTTTGTTGAATGTTGATATGATGTTCAATTTAGTCAAATGCTTGCAACTTAATATTTTATCAATGATCTTGTTTATCAGTAATAAAGAATATTTATTTCTTTTGAAAATGACATTTAGCTTTTGATAGTTCACGCAGAATCAAAGATTCTCATTTGCTTTTTTTTTTATTCTTACTCAATTCAACACTCATTATGAGTCTATGCAAGATTTTATATAATGTAGCGAGCGTTATGCTAGCGTAATGCTCTTTTCATATTTACTATCGCTTTTCTCTGCGCTTTATACTGTAACTGTTCTTAATGCAAAAACTTTATGAACTTGTTTCTTCTTTACTCTTTCTCTCTTTCATCTGACTCTTTGATGATGTCACAGTCTGAAATTGATTAAGTATGCTTGTCAAGAATATTATTTGAATGATCATTATTATCATGCTTATAATTTCTAGAAGCTTTCTTCAGTTCGTGATGTTCTTTTTACATTGCATCATCTTTCATTCTATCTTTCATTTAAAACATGTTAATAAAATGTGCTTGATCGACATTTGATCTTTGTTGCATTTGCACATCATCATAGCAATATCAAGTACTCATCTTTCATGTAGAAATTGATTGAAATCAATTTTTCTCATGCATAACTGCATCAATAATGCGTTGTGAGACTTTGCATAATCTTTGTGTAAATGCAAATGCTGATGAGTCATCTCTGATATCAAATATCAAAAATGAACTGCGTTGAATCTCTTTCTTCAAACTATTCTTCATGTCTATCTGATCTGTTTCTGTATAAGCGTCAGTCATGTCATTATTTCAGTGCGCTGATGCTCAATCAATGATAAAAATAACTTATGTGCATTATCAGTTATCTTGTTTGCTGCTTTATTTTCAAGCACATCTGCATGTTCTATCATTCAATGTAACTTCAGCGTGACTTCTTAAGATTAAATATTCTCATGTTCAATCTGAACTCATCGCAGATGTGTCTGATCTTTTGTTGATGTCATGACTTTCACTGTTTTCAGAAAGATCTGACTGTCACTGTATATTTTATATATCTTTTCATGACACTCTTGATTCACTGTTACTACGTCTGTAAAATGTTTCATCTTTGCAACTAACTCTTTCAGCTCATCATGATGAGTGATGACTAAAGTTGATTCTTTCAGTCTTTTATTTAGCTTTCAATTCATTCTTATCACAATCACTGTAACATTGTCTTTGCTGTCACTATCATTTAAGTAAACTCTTTGCTTCAATGCAAATGTGTTGAAATTATGTTATCTTATTAATATTTTCTTGTTTGCAACTATAATTATCTTTGATGACTTTGATCAGAGAGTTGCTGTGTAGAGATGACTCTAATTCATTTTCATTTATTCAAGTATTTCTTTTATTTACTTTTGCTTCAGCTGTAAAGATGTCTTGTACAACTTTGATTTTCAATCTCTTTTAAGTATCAAGTTGTTGTGAATTCAATGCATTGTCATCTCAATAACTTTATCTGATTTTCAAGAGTTCATGTTTGTTATTGATTTTTGTATCAGCTTTCATAAGTGAATATTTATCAATGTCATGTTTATTTTCATTTGTAGAATCTCTGTTAATATTACATGATAAACATCAATGATCTGTCACAATGCTCTTTCTTGCATTGATCTCAACTTGATGTTCAGATTCTTTCAATGATCTTTCATTCTTTGTGATGTATATTATATGATGACTTTGTGACTAAGCAAAGAATGTGTCATTACGAAGTATATTTACTTACTCATCATCATTGATGAATTTCAAGTAGATTCAATGATTGTCTGCATGATCTTTTGTTTAATCACTAGTTTTGCTTCAACATGATGCATGTGAATCACTTATCTTAGTTTGAAGTTCAGTTGAACTCTCAAAACTCTGATATCTGATTTCAAGTCAATCTAATGTTTCATCAGCTTTACATCAACTTTCATATTAAATCATTTAGAAGTTTTCATAAAGTGAATCAACTTATGCTTTGTCATTAAGAATTTGATATTATACATTTTTGATCACTGTTTGCATCTATCATAAATCTTGTTAAGAACTCTGCAGTTGTATTTCATAAACTTTTTACATGTCAAGATATTGATATCATTCATAAAGTTTATGAAGTTAGTTCTTAACTTAATATCATCACATGCTTTTAACAAGTTTGCATTGTAAAACAAATATAATATCAATGATAGCAAAGAATTTTATGATATGTTAATGTTCACGTTGCATTTTATCATCATGTAATCATTAATGATGATCATAATACATTGATCTTTCAGAAAGTTCTTCACAAACTTGAGAAGCAGTCTAGAAACTTTTCTTTTCTTCATGTCATGTAAAAGTTTGCTGTGCATCATATTATTAAATGCACTCTTCTCATTCAGACTCAGCAGTGAAACTACTTTTCTTCTCATGTCACTTTACACAGTATATATTTTTTCTGTAATTAGTTGCAAAGTTGTATTTATTGATCTGTGCTTGCAAACTCTCATTTGAGTGTTTAATAGTGAGTTGCAAGCTTTTATGACATTTCACAGATGTTCAAATATAATGAACTTCAATATTTTATTCAATGTGTTAAGTAACATAATTGATTTATATATTTTTGCATTGAAGTAATCTTTCTTGCCTGACTTTTGCATCATTATTGTAACTGCGCTCTTGAACTGAGTTGACTGTATTCTCTTTTATAAACATTTTTCAAAGAGAGAGTATATTTATTCTGATGTATCATTGACGAGTCTGCACATTATTTTATTTATATATTTTATATATTTCAACATCTTGTCAGATGTTGCTTTGTAGACAACTCTTTTAATCTCATGATGCATCAGTGAAATGTCATTTTCAATTAAGAATGAATACTCAAAGTTTATTGTGTTCAGCATGAAGATCTTTGAAGATGATGAAAAGTGAGTCTGAAACATCATCTTCGCTTTATTCTGCGCTGTTATGATAATGTCAGAGTATTCTGACTTCGTCAGTGAGAAAATTGTCGCTTAAGTGAGTGTGTTTGCAATTAGACTGATTGTGTCAAGTTGAGTACTTGAGTTCAAGTTGAGTACTTGACTTGAAAAGTGTTGAGTCAAGTTGAAATTTTTTTGAAAAAGTGTTGAGTTGAATTGAGAAGTTGAACTCAAGCACTCAAGTCGAGTTGAGAAGCTTGACTCGATAACTCAACTCAAAAACTCAACTCAACTCAACAAGATATTAAATGTCAGAATCGTGTTTAAATGAGTCAATCAGCGAAAGTCAGAATTAAATAATGCTTGATCTTTAGAAATAGCTATAACTGAATATTAAGAATACAGAAGAAGATGAGTACAAAAGCTTTTATTTAAGTAATATTCAGAGACTGCGTTAAGCTTGAAGAAAATGTGTTTGTGACACGAGTAGAATGTGATGTAGGAAGGAAGATGATGTTGAACAAAGAGATGTTGGTGAAAGAAAATAGAGACTGAGCCAGATCTGAGCTAGAGGCACTGACTAGCTCTATTCAGCCTTGATACGCTCGTAACATTACTCTTCCCTTCGGAAATTCATGTTCGCATGAATGTCGCTTGTTTGCTTGCTTTCTTATTGAGTTATTTCGGTACCAGCGTGACTTTCTTGAGTATAGCGCATGAAATTCGTTCAAAACTTTCTCGAAGTCATCGAATTCATCTTTATTGACATAGTATCATTCATCATTTCTATCTAGATCTTTTCATTTGACCTTGTACTGTATTCGACCTTGATAGCGTCTGAAGTTCAGAATGTCATCTATCTTTCAGTGTTCATCGTCATCATCATCAATAATGATGAGTCTGAGAAATTCTGCATGCTGTTCTGATAGAAAATCTTCTGAATACGATCGCAGTAGCTTCGAGCTGAACATCGAATGCAGATGCTTCATGCTGACTGATAGACGAAGATGATAGAAGACTCTCGCTTTGACAGTGATCTGATACAATTCTAGTTGTTTGTCTTTCAAATCTTTGCAGAGTCTCGTTGTCTTGACGTTTCTGAAAGATAGTCAAACTCAGTCATCTACTTCATAAATGACGTTTCGTCTATGTTTATTGATCTGAACTTCGATGATCAGCTTCGTCTTTTTCAATTGTTGACGATCGAAGCTCAGTAGCTCTTTCATTCGAATGACAATATCATCTGCTTTTCTAGCTTCAAGTCGTTCACGAGTTGTTTCGTAGTCAGTCGTATCTGAATCGAAACTCATTCGAGAGTGAAATTCTTTATTGAAGTAGAAAAAGATCATTGAGATGATCGAGAAGATATTGAAATTGTCGCTGAATTTCACCATAGATATTCATTTGACTCAGTCATTCTGCATGTAATTGCAGTAGATTCTAAGTTCGCGTTCAACGTCTTGATTGACTCGTTCCGTCTGATCGTCGATCTTTGAATGATAGACTGTGAATAAACTAGCTGTGATTCTCAGTCGCTTGCAAAGACTCTTTCACATAGTCAATATGAATTGAGAGTCTCTGTTCAAAACAATAGAACTGAATAGATCATGTAGTCGATAGACGTTTCATAGCATGATTCAAACCGTTTCTTCTACTGAGATGTCATCGTCTTCTCAATGACAGGAAACATAGTGACGTTCTTTGATGAGACGACATATGATTGTGCAAATGACGTTATAGTCTTCTGACAAAGATAGTTCAGTGATGAAGTTCATAGCTATATCTTTTCAGCGTTTCTGTGAAATCGAAAGAGAATGATGAAGTTCATTGATGCTATTTCTAGAGGCTTTGCTTCGCTGACAAGCATGACAGTTTGAAATGTATCGTCGAATAGTAGCTCGATGATCTGATTAATAGTAGAAATGCTGAACTAGATCAATGATTCATTTATTGTCGAAGTGAGAGATTGAAGATTGATCATGCACTTCTTGTAGTAATTTCGTGTGCATGTTCTCAGAGATTCACAGTAGATCTTTTCTAAATAGAACGTCGTCAATGATTTCGCAGTTCTTCAATTTAGTGATATGAAATTTGAGCTTGTTCTCGTTCATAGCTTGCCTATATTCGTCGCAGAGCTCATTCGTTTGATTGATCATATGCACTCGCTGATAGAGATTTGCTTTCGATTCAACGAATAGAACATCGACTCTATCGAGAGTCAGAATAGTCTGAAAACGATCTTCAAGTCATTGAGCTGATTCAGAGACGTTCGCTAGAGACATTCGAGTTAGAGCATCGACTTTAGTATTCATTTTGCCTGATCTAAAGATGATCTGAAAGTTGAACTTCGACAGAATGTTCAGATAGTTGACTTGTCGTCGACTCAACTGTTTATTTTTCATGAAGATCTTCAAAGCTTGATGATCGATGAATATCTGAATGAGTAGTTCAGTGTACTTTAGCTCGAGTCGTCAGTGTTCGAAGCATCGAATAATGACTAGCAATTTCTTGTCATAAATGTGATAATTGATTTCAGCGAGAATCATGCTTTTACTGTAGAAGATCATCGAATGAAGAACTTTCTCGTCATCGTACTGAGATAGTATTTCACCTTTTACATAGTTCAAAGCATCGATCTTCAGAATAGCTTGTCGTTTGAGATTGAAGTGACGAAGTACTGAGATCGAGCTGACTTGTTTCTTTAGATTGTCAAAGGCTTGAACATAGATCTTGTTTCAAACAAAAGACGTGTTCTTTCTTGTCAGCTGAGTGAACGGTTTGACTAGCTTCGAGAAGTTCTTAATGAAACGACGGTAGAAGTTAACAAATTTCACGAAGCTCTGAATTTCTTTTAGGTTGATCGAAGTGATTCAGCTGACTATGACTGTCACTTTGCTGAAATTCATACGAAGATCTAGTTCTGATACGATAACTTCTAGAAAGACAGTCTCTTCTACATTGAATTCGTACTTTCGAATATTCATCTGCAGTTCAGCTTTGCGTAGTCGACTCAATACTAGTTTGACGTGATCTCTATGTTTCTTTCTCGTTTTGCTATAGATGAGAATGTCATCTAGATAGGCTTGGCAAAAGTCGTTCAGAAAGTCTCATAGAACATTATTTATATATTGCTGAAAGAAGATCGGTTCGTTAGTCAGTTTGAATGATAGCATCTTGTATTTATATGCTTCTAAAGCAGTGATAAAAGTGATGTAATTCTCGCTATCAAGATGCATTTGAAGTTTGTTGAACGCTGATATGATGTTCAATCTAGTCAGATGCTTGCAATTCACTATTTTATCAATGATCTTGTCTATCAGCGATAGAGAATATCTATTTCTTTTGAAAATGACATTTAGCTTTCGATAGTTCACGCAGAATCGAAGATCTTCATTTGCTTTGAGAGCGAATAGAACGGGGAAGAAATAGAGAGTCTGGCTAGAAGTGATGAATTTCTTCGACAGATTCTCGTTTAAGTACTTCTTTACTTTCAGAAGTTTGACAGAGAACATTCAATAGACTCAACAGTGAGAAGACGTTGAATCACTGATGAGCTCGATTTTATGATCGTAGAAGCGATGAGAAAATAGTTTATTTGATTGAGCTCGATCAAAAACATCTAGAAACTCATGATATTCTGATGACAGCTTGACTTTAATATCTTTCAAATTCTGAGTCGTTTCATCGATTGAAGAGACGTTTAGAACGTTCAAATCGCACTGAGTATTGTACGCGATTTCTCTATCAATATCAGTCATGAATAGAGCAAAGACTTCAGTCTGATTCTTCTTTGATCGATTCAGTAGAGTTTTGAACGAAGCTGCATCTATGCTTCGAATCGAGAATGATTCTTTCTTAGTCGTAGTTGAAACAGGTCGTTTGAGCATAATAGAAGCCTTAGTCTGAATGGTAGAAGAGAGCGAAGTTGATCGCGATCAACTTGAGTGCTTTGAATTGAGAGAAATCGAAAAAATCGAAATAGAAGTATTTAATTGATTCGGAAAAACAATGACGTCGTTTTGCATATTCAATAATATTTCGTTTTTGTTCA
>JAABUV010005611.1_pt1 | contig 14197 bp, 17 predicted proteins | sample 5559971 | NCBI WGS metagenome assembly JAABUV01 (sample SAMN10711881, study PRJNA513362) | rock metagenome | isolation source: Antarctica rocks | place: Antarctica: Victoria Land, Knobhead nord | collected 2015-12-19
AGTATCCAAGAAGCGCGTTGGCGGAAGAGGCCCGAGCGGGGATGGCGTCGCTGGATGCGGCACGGGGCGGGATTGGCGGACAGGGGTTTGCTGATCTCGGGCAGCAGCGAACGGCTGCAAGGGAGCAGCCGGGTCCAACGAACGAGGAACCGATTGCACGGGGCGGTGCTGGGAGTTCGAAGGGCTCCCCCGTACTGGAGCCGCCGCCCGTTAGTAGTGCCGGAAGGGCGATGGGCGCAAAGTCAGCCGGGCAGGGTGCAGGCGTTCAGGGGCCGAGTTCGGGAAGTGCGGAACAGGCTCCCGCGGGTGATGGATCCGTCGCGAACGTGACGACGCGGCGAAAGGGGCCGATAGCGACAGTGACGGGCATTCGGCACTGGTCCACGCCGAGTTATACGCGGGTGGCGATCGATTTAGGGGGTGAGGTGGAGTATGAAGCGGCCCGGGTGCCGGGGCCGGACCGGATCTACTTTGACCTGCATGGGGCCCGGCTGGCGCAGGAGCTGGTTGGAAAGAGCTTCACGGTAACGGATGACGGATTTCTTAAGAAGATCCGGGTGGCACAGAGCTCGGGCAACATGGCGCGGGTGGTGCTGGATGTGAATGACGTTACGGAGTACTCGGCGTTTCTGCTGCCGAATCCTTACCGGCTCATCATTGATATTCACGGCGCCGCGAAGCCAGCGGGAGCACCGATGGCGACGATGGAGTCTCCGGCCAAGTCTGCCGCGGGCGTTCCAAACACACGCGCGGTGAATGGGGGGAGCGGGACGGAGGTGGCGCGGTTGAGTGAGCAGCCAGGAAAGGTGGAGGCGACGACTGTGCCGACGTCGGAGCCGATTTCCGCTGTGGTGAAGGGTAGGCAACAGGGGATTGGGGACACGGAACACCTTGCTGGGGAGGACGGGAGCAAAGATCCAGGGAGGCCGGCTGATCGCAATCGCGACACCGCGTCGCCGGATGGGGCAGGTGTAGCCGTGAACGCGCCCGCTGCAACATCCGCTTCGACCGGAGCACTTCGGCGTGGGCGAGGCCGGGGGAAGGTCACGGCTGCGGATGCTCGCGTGGTGGGTGATCTCGCGGTGCCGGCGCGAGCGGCGGTTCCAACTGCGGATGGGCAGACGAGCCTGGTGCGGGCGCTGGGGCTGAAGATCGGGCGGATTGCGATTGACGCGGGGCATGGCGGGCATGACTCGGGAACGCTGGGCTTGGACGGGCTCGAGGAGAAGGATGTGGTGCTGGACGTGGCGCTGCGGCTGGGGAAGCTGCTGCAGGAGCGGCTGGGCGCGGAGGTGATCTACACGCGGTCTGACGACACGTTTGTGCCGCTCGAGACGCGGACGGCGATCGCGAACAAGGGGCAGGCGGATCTGTTTCTGTCGATCCATGCGAACTCTTCTGTGGACGCGAGTGCGCGCGGGGTGGAGACGTACTACCTCAACTTCACGCAGCAGGCGGATGCGCTGGCGGTGGCGGGGCGGGAGAATGCGGTCAGCAACCAGTCGATCTATCAGCTGAGCGATCTGGTGAAGAAGATTGCGCTGAAGGAGAAGATCGCCGAGAGCCGGGAGTTTGCGACGGATGTGGAGGCGGGGCTGTACGGCGGTTTGCAAAGGGGGAACCAGGGGCTGAAGAATCGCGGGGTGAAGAAGGCTCCCTTCGTGGTGTTGATCGGGGCGAACATGCCGTCGATTCTGGCGGAGATCTCGTTCGTCACGAACCCGAAGGATGCGAATCAACTGCGGGATCCGGAGTACAGGGAGCGGGTGGCGGAGAGCTTGTACAAGGGTGTGGCGAGATACGCTGGAGGACTGAGCGGGACAAGGCCGGTCGCGACGGTGGCGGAGCGGGTGAGCGAACGGTAAGAGGCAGCGACGTCCGACTTTGAAACTGGATCGGGCTGGGTAAGCGAGAGCGCCTGGTCGGAGACGCTCTGCTCACGAATAGGCTGCGGTGGTAGTCTCCCCGTATATGGGGCTTTGGGCATGAAACTGAATGGAACCTGGAGGCCAGCTGGGCCGGCTGGGATGGGCATGGTGGCGATGGCATTGAGCGCGGGGCTGGCGCTAGGGCAGGCGAGCGTGAAGCTGATGATGCCGCAGGGACCTCTGCTGCCCGTGAAGTTCGGGACTTGGGAGGCGGCTAAGGTCGATGCGGCGCAGGAACAGGCGGAGGTCTCGCCACTTCTGGTTGGAAAGACTGCGGAGGTGCTGAAGGAGGACGGGCTGACGCGCAGCTCGAGAGGGAGCTATGGCCAGCCCGCGAAGGCCGGGACTATAAAGCTGAATGCTTTTCAGTTCGACGACGCCACGGGGGCGGTCGCGGCATTTACCTATCTGCGGTCGCCGGAGATGAAGATCGCCCCGCAGGCCTCGCGGGTGGGTAAGGACGAGGCGGTCGCGGGCGGACGATATCTGTTTCGTGAGGGTGCGTCGGTGGTGCTGGCGGATGTGAGTTCGCCGGGGCCGTCGACGGTTGCGGATCTGAAGATGTTGGCGGCGACGATGCCAAAGATCGGCGGGCCTAAAGGAGCCTCGCCACTGCTGCCAACTTACCTGCCCGCTAAAGGCTTGATTCCGGAGAGTGTTCGGTACGCGGTCGGACCGGCCGGGTATGCGGCGATGGGCGGTGTTCTGCCTGCGGCGATCTTAGGTTTCAATAAGAGCACGGAAGCGGCTACGGCGGAGTATGCGGCGCGCGGCGGAAAAGGAGTGCTGACGTTGCTGCTGTTCCCGACTCCGCAGATCGCGGGGGATCGTGGACGGGCGGTGGAGGCGGCGCTGAACGCAGCGGGCGAGCGGGCTGGAACGGCGAAGCTGCGGCGTGAAGGGCCGATGGTTATGCTGGCGACCGGCGGGTTCACACAGGCGGAGGCGAAGGAACTGATCGACGGCATCCATCTGCGGACGGAAGTGACTTGGAATAAGGCGGTACCGCCAGAGTTCCACACCGAGGTTCGGAAGACGGCGAGTCTGCTGGTGAGCATCGCTGTTTTCAGCGGAGTTCTGGGGCTTGCAGCTGTTCTGCTGGGTTTGTTTCTGGGATTTGGTCGAGCCTGGATTCGCGTTCTGATGGGAAAGCCGGCAGCTACTGAACCGGAGTTTCTCCGACTGGATCTATCAGGTAGGCGAAGCGATGACCAAGCCGGGAGGAAAACGGCAGGAGTGTGAGTGGACGCACCACCGCTGGTGCATGACTTCAGCTAAGCCGTTCATTCTCCTGCCCTGACCGCTGCAGCCGGTACTTGCAAGGCGAAGCAACGGCGAACATTCTTTTGCAGTTAACTCTAAGGTACTGGTTAGTAAGTATAGGGATTTGCAGCAGTTGCAAGCAGCCTGTTTTAGCCTTGACAGGGTATTTTGCCAAACTTAGTATTTCGCCAGAAAGTTCTGATGGCTTTGCCTCCATTGGAACTATTCTCCCTAGCGAGAAGGCCGCCCTGTTGCCGGGCGGTCTTCTCCGTTTAATTGCCTAGGAGGTAATCGAGCGTGAGAGCACGCCGGGTCGCCTCCTTGCCCTCATGCTTCGCCGAAGATGGCCGATAGAGGATGGGAGGAGAGCGCTCGATGGCTCCCTGTGAGGCTCTATGTTGGAACTGGTTATCTTTTTGGCGTTTGCAGCGATGTTTCTCGGGCCGTGCCTGATGGCGACGCGTGTTGCGGTGGGGGAGAGGGAGGATGAGGACGAGCTCTCCTTGCAGCCATCTTGCTTGCCTGAATAGTCATCCCAGCGAAAGGGTGGACGAACTTCGCTACCTGTGCGGCCAATGTGGTCGGCCGCAGTTTCCATGGCGAGAAGAAGCCGGGTTTGCGTGGCAGACAGAGCTGGTTCGCACAGCCTTATGCCAAGTGTTTCTTTCATACGAGAGTGAGGCATGGACCGCGAGGCCAAGTGCACCGCTGCCGTCAGCAAGCCTGGGCACATGGCATCGAAAGATCTCGTGCTGCCATGTCTGTGACTGTACTGAACGACAACCTTGAGAGTGAGGAATGGTATGTCCCTGGTGAATTCGATAGTTGTACCTGCGATCGAGCGGCGCTTACCGAAGGTGATTGGACCGAAGGCGCACGGGGTGATCGACTACGCGCATGCGGCGTTTTTCTTTGGGGTGGCGGTGCTTTGCCGCAAGAATAACCGGCCGGCCGCGCTGGCCGCTTTGGGGACGAGCGCTCTGGTTCTGGTGCAATCGCTCCTGACGGACTATCCACTTGGAGTAAAGCCGGTCCTGTCGTTCGAGACACATGGAAAGATCGATGCGCCCTTCGCGTCAGCCTCCTGGGCAATTCCAAAGGCACTTGGCTTCAGCGGAACGCCGGCTGCAAGGATCTTCGAAGGCAATTCACTGGTCGAGGGGACGGTGGTGGGGCTGACGAACTTCAGCAGCGGGTCGGCAAGACACGGAAGATAAGCCATCGGCAGTCTTTTGCGTGAGGCAGGATGAGCCATTAGAATGACAGAGGAGATTGCCGACGTAGCTCAGTTGGTAGAGCAGCTGATTCGTAATCAGCAGGTCAACGGTTCAAGTCCGTTCGTCGGCTCCACAACCCTAACTAAGACTTCGGTTACGCTTGCCCGGCGAGCGAGTCGGTAGATCCTCGGTATACGACTGAAAGAGCCTTTACTGAGTTCAGTAAAGGCTCTCGTTGCGGTATGAAGAGCTTGTTTAGCGGGCGAGCTTTCGACGTGCGACGCTGAAGCACGCTAACGCTCCGGTTCCGAGCAGGGCAAGGGTTGAGGGCTCAGGTACGGACGAGGTGGTGGGTGAGGGTGTCAGGGTGAAGGTGTCGATGGCGAAGGGAGTGATATCGCGGGGGTCGTTTGGATCAAAGACGTCTACGTGATATCCAGCGTTGTCGTACACATGGGCGATGCTGGTGCCGATCGGACTGTTGAGTAGAGGAGGACACCCTTCGCGTCAACGTGTTGGACGTTGGGATCGGTGAACAGGAGGTTATCGTAGGTGAATCCACTGAGAAGTCCCAATGGAACGACCCCGGTGAAGGCGTAGCCCTGGGCGGAGCCGGTGACTCCGGTCAGTGTAAGTGTGGGCGGCATGACGGAGGTCGGGGTCCCGGTAAGAGTTCCGCTAGCGACGAAGGAGGTTGCAGGCGATCCCATGGAAGATGGAGCGGTGCTGATTGAGAATGTGTAGGTGTCTGCGTGAGCCGCGACAGGGGCGGCGAAGGCGGGGAGAACGGCGAAGGCAATGGGGAGATGGCGCATGGTGGGGTCCTTTGTTCGGGCGCACTTCCTCCTGAAAGAGGCTGGCCTCGGTTGTGCTGGAACATCTCTGCTGAGATCGTTAGTTTGCCTACGTCCGGCTATTGAGCTGGATCGATCCGGCGGGGAGGGGGGAGTGCCTGGGACTTGCTGAACTCAATGGTAAATCGGATGCGTCCAGGTACGCCTGGGATGGATCCTTAGACTTCGGAACCAGATTTGGTACAGGATATCCACGGATATCTCTGGATAGAGGGTAGTTTGGGCTTGATTGCAGGTTGAGGCCGCAGCATACTCCCGGCAGAGGCCATGGCGCTCGGTGCCAGCCGGGACGAACGCGTGACACGTTACAGCCGCAAGGACGCAATCCGGATATTGCAGCTCGATGGGCGTCAGCTGGCGGCCTGGGAGCGGGCGGGGCTGATTGCCGCGAGAGAACTCTACAGCTTCGGCGATCTGGGCCAGCTAAGGACGCTGCGCGATCTGCGGGCGAGGCGTATCTCGGCGAAGAGCATACGGGCGTCGCTTGACGCGATGCAGAGGGTCTCTGGATTGCGGAATGCTCTGTTGGAGGCGAGCGCCGCGGGGAGGGGATCGCGGCTGCGATTCCGGCACGCAGGCGGGTTGGTGGATCCGCTGACGCAGCAGATGGCATTCGATTTTGAGATCGAGCTCGATCCGGAGCTGCGGGTGCCCGTGATGGGGACGACTGGGCAGATGGTGGGGAGACAAACGGCTGAGGTGCAGGACAAATTTCTGCGGGCGGTGCGGATGGAGGAGGATCCGGCAAAGCTGCCGGAGGCGATCGTGATGTACGAGGTGATCCTGAGCATCCGGCCGCAGCACGCGCCGGCGCTGATCAACCTGGGGACGATTCACTACAACGCGAGGTCCTACGAGTTGGCGGAGAGACTTTACCGGAGGGCTACGGAGGCCGACCCTGAGTATGCGCTGGCATTCTTCGATCTGGGCAATGTGCTCGACGAGATGAGGCGGCTGCCGGAGGCGACGGAGTCGTACCAGAGGGCAGTGGAGCTGGTGCCCGGATATGCGGACGCGCACTACAACCTCGCGCTCTCGTATGAGCGGCAGGGGCAGCGGCGGAGGGCGTTGCGGCACTGGCTAACTTATGTGCGGCTGGATCCGGTGGGGCCTTGGTCGTCGCATGCGAAGGAGCAGGTTAGGAAAGCGTTGAAGGTTGAGAAGCTATCGATCGTGAGCAGGCGAGGACGGCTGGTGGCGAGCTAGGCTGGAGCGGGCCCGGAAGATCCCGTGGTTCGGGAGGTACCCCCCCCCCCGGGGGCGGGTGTCACATAAGTTTCTCCGCTGCTATCACATAGCTAGGTAATAATATACTCGACTAAGTAAGAGTTCTTCCGTATTCTCAAGTTATGGCATACCCCACCACACTTCAGGATGCAATCAAACACTTCAGCGAAGAGCAGATCTGCATTGACGCTGTTGCGGAGATGCGTTGGCCCCATGGTATCCCGGCCTGTGCGTGGTGCGGTTCCGAGAATACCAAGTGGATGGCTTCGCAGAAGCGGTGGAATTGCCGTTCCTGCAAAAAGCAGTTTTCTGTCAAGCGTGGAACGATCTTTCAGGACTCTCCCCTCGGACTGGATAAGTGGATGGTTGCCATGTGGATGCTGGCGAACTGCCGTAACGGGGTGAGTTCTTACGAAATCTCCCGCGCCATCGGGATAACCCAGAAGAGCGCATGGCACATGATGCACCGCATCGGGGAGGCAATGAAGCCCCGCGATGGACGCAAGCTGGGCGGGATGACACCGCTGTTGAGGTAGACGAGTCCTACATCGGCGGGAAGCTAAAGAACAAGCATCTCTCCGCAAAGAAAGACATCGCAGGGACGAACCTCAACAAAACCATCGTCATGGGTGCCTTGGACCGCGAGAAGGGCCATGTACGGGCCGAAGTCATTCCAGCCGCCAAGCGTGACACCATGACGGCGATGGTCCAAAAGTACGTAAAGTTTTGGATTGACGGTCTACACCGACAACCATGTTGGTTATGACACCATGCGGCATCGCTACACGCATGACACGATCAACCACATCAACGAATACGTTCGTGGTCAGGTTCACACCAACGGGATCGAAAACTTCTGGTCTCTTTTAAAGAGAGGTATAGCCGGTACTTACATTGCTGTGGAGCCCGAGCGGAGGAGCAACCATGGAGGAAAAACCTTTCTCGTCCGTTCGGGCGAGATGAGCCAGCGCAGCCTGGGGGCCAAAGAAGTGAATTGCCACCTCCGCTGCGTTGACAGGGGACCCATCACTGTAAAAGACATGACCTACAACTGTCGCACGCCCACGGTTTGGCAGGTCGGACGGCAGTTGCATGGCTCCGAAGATCATGAGGCAGATGAAATTCACAATGTGGTCAGTCATTAGAGCACCCGGTCTATTTTGGAAAGGTTGTTCCGATATCAAATTGGGAGGAGTTCCCACCTAAACTAATAAAGCTGTTATAAAGGAGAATCTGTCCGATGTTTCCAATCGACCTGGGCAAGGCTGCTGTGCTACACCACTCCCATTTCTGATCAGGAATGGTTACACCGCAACTTTGCGCGAGCTGGGTCGTTTTCGGACATCCAGCCGATAATATGTCTGTAAAATTTCCGTTACCACTGGGCGTTGGCATACAGTCGAAAGTCGTATAGATAGGTGTATCGGTACAGCTGCTAGTAGGTGAATAAATAGTTTCTTGGACGCTAACCGGCCGGGTAATGAAATTTTGCTTTGAATCTAAAATGATGTAGTTGATTTTCCGCTCTTTCCTGGTTCCAACATCGCATTGGTAAGTCGTCGTAGTATCCGACACTACAGACAGGTGATCTGGTATCTGAACAGTGCCTCGATCGATGGTGTTGCCAGTCTGAACGCTGCTCTTTCGGGTCTGCCTTTCCGGACCGGGACCAACCCAATCGAAGGACGACCGATAATAACTGTTTGAACCTTCGAAGTAGCCAAAGTTATAAAAATCGGAGTAGGAGAACTGGGCGGGTTGCCCAGGCGCCGGTATCGAGTAATCCCCAAGGTACATCTCCCCCCATGCACACCGGTGGCTGTATATGTTGTGCCGGTTACCCCGGTAAATGTGAGCACCACCTGCGGGAAGCCTTGTTGATTGTTGTGATCGACGTATTGCCCCACTGCAACTGCATTGCCATTGGGATCCACCACTGAGCAGTTGACGATCGCCTCGTAGTAGGCCTGAGCCTCTGCATCGAGATCGGTTTCGCAAGTGGCTGTTCCCGCGCCCGAGTTCTGGTCGATGTTGACCAATGTGCTCCCAACAATGTTTTGGGCCAACGCGCTTCGACCATAAAATAGACAGGCAACGAAATTGACGGCAGCAGGGCACAGATGGTTCACGAGGTACCTCCGAAACACTTGCAAATTCGAACGATTCACTTGGTTGAGGCGGAGCTGCCGAAGGTAATGCGAATCTTCGCATCGAGCTTTTGGAAGTCGTCTTGATGCATGCTGCTGCGGAGCAGGTCGCGGAAGCGGAGGGTCGTGGCATCCTCCTGCTGCTGCAGGGTCATAAGCTTAGGTGGAGGACTCGCATCCGCTCCCTTCGGAATGATTCCTAGCGGGAAGCGAGCATGTAATTGCCGGATCACCGTCAGGGTCTGTTGATGGAGTGGATCGATCTCGCCCTGGTAGGCGAGCGCCAGTTTGCCCAGACTTGCGCTGTCGAAGTCGCTGAGCTTAAACCGATCTGCCAGAAGGTGTCGGAGGTGCGGCTTGGGAGTGTGGGACGCGTCTGCCTGGTTATGGCCCGAGCCGAAGAGCAAAGCAAGCTGATTTCGGAGACTTGCCGAGATGGCGTTCAAGGACGGGCCGGGGCATGTAGATGGCGAACCTGTGAATGGGTATTCAGTCGAGGGGTGCGGGTGCTAGACTCGTCCTTTTCGGGAGGGATTCTGGATGGCGGTGCAGGTACAGGAGGATATTCGGCCGAGTGCTTTGACTAAGCTGGGCGAGGATGAGCGGATGTTTCGGGAGACGGTGCGGCAGTTCGCCAGGGATCGGATTGCTCCGCTGGTGCGGGGGATGGATGAGGCGCAGCAGATGGATGCGGGGCTGGTGCGCGAGATGTTCGGGTTGGGGCTGATGGGGATCGAGGTGCCGGAGCAGTATGGGGGTGCGGGGGGGACGTTCTTCGAGGCGATTCTAGCGGTCGAGGAGCTGGCGGCGGTGGACCCTTCGGTGAGCGTGATGGTGGACGTGCAGAACACGTTGTGCATGAATGCGCTGATCCGGTGGGGGAGCGAGGCGCAGCGGCGGCAGTGGCTGCCGAGGCTGGCGACGGACACAATCGGAGCATATGCGTTGAGCGAGGCGGCGTCGGGCTCGGATGCGTTTGCGCTCGAGACGCGGGCGACCCGGAGGGGCGATGACTGGGTGCTGAACGGGGGGAAGTTGTGGATTACGAACGCGAAGGAGGCGGGGCTGTTTCTGGTGTTCGCGACGGTGGATACGGCGGCCGGGTACAAGGGGATCACGGCGTTCCTGGTGCCGAAGGGGGCGGAAGGTTTCACGCTGGGGAAGAAGGAGGACAAGCTGGGGATACGGGCGTCGAGCACGTGCGAGCTGGTGTTTCGCGACTGCGTGGTGCCGGGGGCGGATGTTTTGGGAGAGGTGGGCAAGGGGTACAAGATCGCGATTGAGACGCTGAACGAGGGGCGTATCGGGATTGGCGCGCAGATGCTCGGGCTGGCGGAGGGAGCGTGGGGACACGCGGCGCGGTGGGCGAAGGAGCGGAAGCAGTTTGGGAAGCCGCTGGCGGAGTTCCAGGCGATGCAGTTTCAGTTGGCCGAGATGGCGCTGGATGTGGAGGCGGCTCGGCTGATGGTCTATAACGCGGCGCGGTTGAAGGACTCGGGCGAGGAGTTTCTGAAGGAGGCGGCGATGTGCAAGTACATGGCGTCGCAGGTGGCGGAGAAGGTTGCGAGCCTGGCGGTGGAGGTGTTTGGCGGGTCGGGATTTGTGAAGGACTATCCGGTGGAGAAGCTGTATCGGGATGCGAAGATCGGCAAGATCTATGAGGGGACGTCGTTTATGCAGCTGGCGACGATTGCGAAGTTGACGCTGGGCGCTTTGTAATCGGGTTGGGAGAGGCGAATGCGGAGGTGGGCCAAGGTCGCGGCGGAAGAGCGGGCGAGTTTTATACTTGATGTGGAAGGTCTATCCGCCCTGCTCACGCAATCACCTGAAGCAAAATTCACATCACGATCGCCGCTACAAAGAAGGGCGGGTTCAAGGCGGGTTTAGCGGTGCGGGGGGATAAGCGGGTTCTTCGCTGCGCTCAGAACGACAAACCAAAGGGAGCGAGCGCTGCAGACTAGGAAGGAGCGCTTTGTAGAGAGAGAGTGTGTTCCGCAGAGCGTGAATCTGAGAGCGTCTGGGTGGTGGTGAGCGAGGCAGGGATCGAACCTGCAACCGTCAGCTTAGAAGGCTGATGCTCTATCCAATTGAGCTACTCGCCCGCCCTGTGGGTGCGCCTGACTGATTGTAGCGGGTGCGTTTGCGGGAGGGGGAGGATCAGGTGTTTGGGGTGAGGTCTTTACTGCGGAGGAGGGAAACGGCGCTTTCAAGGGCGGCGCCCCAGTTGTCGAGGGCGGTCTGCGCGTCGGGGCCGAGGGCTTTGACGTAGAAGGTGAGGGCGAAGCCTTCCTGGGGGCCGGCGAGGTCGAGCAGGGCGGGGCGGATGACGCAGTCGAGAAGAGCGAAGGGATGGTCGATGGATGCGGCTCGGCGGGCGAGCCTATGAGCGAGGTGCTCGTACTGGTGAAACGAGGCGAAGATGGTGCGGTCGCGCCAGAGTAGATCGATGTAGCTCCCGAAGCCGGTGCGGGTGTCCTCGGGAGTGAGATCGAGTTCGAGACGCAGTGAGGATAGATCGTCGGCCGCGTCGATGATCCAAGCGTCGCATTTAGCGGTGAACAGCGGAGACCGTGGCGCGTTGAGGGCGCGAAGGGCGTGAAGGAGCGGGGGGTGGAGTTCGGCTTCGGGGATCTCCTCGGCTGCGTAGGAGTCTTCACGGAGGTCGATGAAGTGGGAGGCCGGACCGGGCGGGGCTGACGCGCTCGAGGAGCCAGGTGGAAGCGACGGGTTAACCGGGGTAGACCAGGGGACCACAAGCACGGGATCGTCTGCGGCGCACTCGGCGGACCAGTCGAAGAGCATGGGTCTATCTTAGCGGTTGAGGTTTGCCGGCTCATTGCGAATCACGGATCCAGCAAGCGGGCGGGCTTTGCGCGTGGCGAGCTATTGTGCGTGTCATGGTTACTTATTCGCTTCGATGAAGCGAAGTGCGCTGTGTTCGGCCCAGTATCCGTCGTAGCCGCTGGCCGGATCGGGGCGGGCGAGGAAGGCGCAGTGGCCGCCGTGCGGGGGCTCGATGAAGCTGATATGCGGGTTGGCGAGGATCTTTGTGCGGGTCTCGGGGGCGAGGCGGACGAAGGGATCGTCGAGAGCGTGAAGAATCAGGGTGGGGACGGTGATGCGATCGAGGACGCGGGCTGCGGCGGCGCGGAAGTAGTAATCGTCGGCGCCTGCGAAGCCGGAGTAGAAGGCCGTGATGCGGTGGTCGAAGTCGCGCAGGGAGCGGATGTCGTTGGCGCGGACGGGGTCGTAGGTGCGAGGGAAGAGGGCGGCTTTGCGACGGAAGCGCTTGAGCAGGGCGCGAAGAAAACGGCGTTCGTAGATCCGGTTGGCGGGCTCGTGGAGGGCATCGGCGGAGGGGCCGAGGTCCATGGCGGGCGAGACCCCGACGACGGAGCGAAGCTGGGGAGGCGGATTCGGACCTAGATCGCCGGCGAGCTTGAGCGCGAGATTGCCGCCCATGGAGTAGCCGACGAGCGCGAGGGAGGTGAGCCCATCGCGCTCGGCGAAGAAGCGAAGGACAGAGAGCACGTCTCCTGAGAGGCCGGAGTGGTAGAGGGTGGGGCTTTCGCGCTCGGTGCCGCCGCAGTTGCGCATATTCATGCAAATGGCATTGAAGCCGGAGTGCCAGAGCTTGTTGGCGTTGCCGAGGACGTACTGCGAGTTGGATGATCCTTCGAGGCCGTGCAGGATGATGGCCGTGGGCGCGGTGGAGCGACGTACAGATGGCTGCCAGTGACAGTGGCACAGGACCTGCGAAGCGATCTGGTCTTGTGTGCCGGGAGAGACTTCGACAAACACAGACTCGGGCGGGGCGAGGTGGTTGGGGCGGGGGAGGAAGTTGCCGGCGATGGTCTGGAGATGGCCGTTCGATAGGAAGCGGCGGGGGTGGAAGACTTCAGCGTGGATGGTTGAGGACCAAGGCGCCGAGGTCGTCGTCGGCATCAACGGTTGCTCGACTCGGGCTCGTGCGCGTTCGAATTTATCGAGGCTGCGAGGGTGTCGGCGAGGAAGGCTTGCGCGTTGAGTGCGCCGGTGGGCTCGTCCTCGTGTTTGAAGTAGACGTATACGTCGCGATCACTGGCGAGGGAGACGAGGCGCTGCGCGAACGCCTTGAGCTCGGCCGGGGAGTAGCCACCGTTGCGACGGAGCCGGAAGCACACGTGAGTGCTCGCGGGGTGGACCTCCGGGGTTGCGAGGTCGTCACTTTCAGCGACGCAGAGGGCGGCGTTCGCCCAGCGAAGAAGGTCGTAAATTTCGCCCGCGAACCAGGAGTCATGGCGAAACTCGAAGGCAATCGGAGGGGGATCGGGGGCGGTGAGAGCGGGCGTGCGGAGAAGCTCGGAGAGGCGGTCGGGGTCGGCCTTGAAGTTGGGCGGAAGTTGGAAGAGGAGGAGGCCGAGCTTGCCGGCTTGCCGGACCGGTTCAAGCGCGGAGACGAACTGCTGAACCTGTGCGGCGCAGTCGCGGAGGCGGCTGAAGTGCGTGATGCGCTGGGGGGCCTTGAAGCTGAAGCGGAAGTTCTCCGGTGTGGCGGCAAGCCAGGCTTCGAGCATCTTTGCCGTGGGGAGGGCGCGGAAGGTGTAGTTCACTTCTACGGAGGTGAGCTGGGAGGCGTAGAAACCCAGGAAATTTTTCTGAGAGACTTCCTTCGGGTAGAAGCCGGGCTTCCAGGTCGGGTAGGCCCAACCAGAGGTGCCGGCGAAGAGGCGCGGAACTACGGGACCTTGAGGAGAGGGCGCTGGCCGTAGAAGCTGTGCCGAAGCATTGGGAGGAGCGGCGGGCTTGGCTGCGCGGGGCACTCAGAGAGGGATTTCGGAGGTGTGTTTTGGGGCGGCTAGTGGGTTTCGAACCCACGACATCCGCTGCCACAGAGCGGCGTTCTGCCACTGAACTATAGCCGCCACAATGGGCTGATTATAGCATCAGAGATACAAGCGGGGAGTGCTACGGACCGCCGAGGTGCGCTCATGAACGCGACGAGGGAGCCGGAGATTCTATCGCCGAGACTGAAGCGGGGCGGAAAGGCGTTCGACGACGAGCACCTGGATATGCTGAGCCATCTGCTTGACGACTTCATCCGGATTCCTGGGACGTCGATTCGCTTCGGCCTGGACGGGATTATTGCGCTGGTTCCGGGTGTGGGGGATCTGGTGCAAGGGGCGGCGTCGAGCGTCATCATCCTGGCGGCGTGGGCGCGAGGCGTGCCCAAAGTGGTGCTGGGGCGGATGGTTGCGAATGTCGGGATCGAAGTAGTTGTGGGGCTGGTGCCAGTGCTGGGCGATATGTTTGACATTGCGTGGAAGGCAAACCGGCGGAACTATGCTTTGCTGACGGGAAGCCTGGAGGAGCCGCAGACCCAGACTCGGCGCAGTTGGATTTTCTTCGCGGGTCTGTGCGCGGTGCTGCTGGTCCTGACGATTCTGCCGCTGCTGCTGTTCAGTTGGCTCACGGCACACTTCCTGCACGGGATGCTCGGATCCAGTCTGCATCGGTGATGGAAGCGGGAGTGGGTTGGCTCCTGCGATAGAATCGTGATGAGTCGGGGCGTAGCGCAGCCT